>Ga0302319_10003182_pt1 | contig 34690 bp, 33 predicted proteins | sample Bog_T0_2_FD_203319 | JGI IMG/M metagenome (GOLD analysis project Ga0302319, IMG submission 203319) | Peat permafrost microbial communities from Stordalen Mire near Abisko, Sweden - Bog_T0_2 | ecosystem: Environmental > Terrestrial > Soil > Wetlands > Peat | place: Sweden: Abisko, Stordalen Mire...
GGTGCTTACGGCCTTACCGCCGAAACGTGAATTAATCTTCACGCCTCTGAATGCAACATACAAGGTGCTAAAGTCCGACATTATTTTTTACGCTTACGGCACGACTGAAGTCGTGCCCTGACGCTTCTAGCGATGACGAATGAGATTCTCTGCAAGCTGTGAAGTCGTGCCCTGATACAAAACTGGTTTATGAAAGATGCTCTAACTGGCTGGCTGACTGGCTAACTTGGCTGGCGGGGACGGAAGTGGCAGGTTCCGCCGGCCAGCACCGGGGTCCAGATGGAGGGATCGGCGGGCTGCTCGCTGGAGCCGAGGAAGAGCGTGCCGTCAGGCGCCAGCACCTTGTGGATGCCTGCCAGCAGAGGCCTGCGAGTGTCCTGCGAGAAGTAGAGCATGACGTTGCGCAGGAAGATGATGTCGAAGCGATCATCGGCGCGGTTGAAGGGCAGCGGCGACGAACAGAGGTTGGCCTGGCGGAAGTTGCACATCTTGCGGACTTCCGGCTTGACTGTCCAATTTTCGCCGAGGTGGTCGAAGTAACGGACGATGAAGCGCGCGGGCAGCCCGCGGTTTATCTCGATACGGTGATAGCAGCCAGCCTGGGCCTTCTCCACGACTTCCGCGCAGATGTCGGTGCCTTCGATGCGAATATTCCAGCCGGCCAGCAAGGGAAAGTGCTCGAGCAAAAGCATGGCCATGCTGTAAGCCTCCTGGCCGGAGGAGCAGGCCGCGCTCCAGATGCGCAGGGTGCGCGCATGGCGGCGTTCTTCGATGAGCTTGGGCAGCAATTCGGTGCGCAACAGTTCAAAGGGACGGCCATCGCGAAAGAAGCTGGTTTCGTTGATAGTCATGGCCTCGGCGATGGAGCGCTCGAGTACCGGATTCTTTCTGATCTTCAGGTGCTGGATAAGCTCTTCCAGCTGGGTCATGCCCTGGTTGCGCAACAGCTTGGTGAGGCGTGTATCGAAGAGGTAATCGCGCGACGGATCGAGCACGTTTTGCGATAGACCGAAGACAAGTTGGCGGAGGTATCCGTAGTCGATGCTGGAGGCAGTTTGCATGGTTAGGCCACCCTTTCCCGCAGCTCGTTAGGCTCGGCGTGCGTACGGCTGGCTAGCCGGAGAATTTCAGAGGCCATTAGATTGAGGGGAAGCACCTTGTGCGCCAATCCCGCTGTAATGACGGAGCCGGGCATTCCCCACACCGTGCTGCTGGCCTGGTCCTGGGCCAGTACGCTGCCGCTGTGTTCGCGGATGAGTCGGGCGCCGATCATTCCGTCCGACCCCATGCCGGTGAGCACTACGGCCAGCACACCCGTGCCGTAGACCGCTGCCGCCGAACGGAACAGCACATCGACGGCGGGGCGACAATGGTTTTCAAGGGCACCCTGGTTGAGGTGCAGCGTAGCGGGCAAGCCGAGACGCGCGCCTGCCTGTACTTCCAAATGCCAGTTTCCCTTGGCTATGTAGACTGTGCCTGCGCGCACCGGTTCGCCTTCGACGCCCTCGCGCACTTGCAGCGGGCAGCGGCTGTTCAGGCGCTCGGCAAGCATCTTGGTGAACAACTCCGGCATGTGCTGCACGATCAGGACCGGGAGGGGGAAGTTGGCGGGCAGATTAGGCAGCAGAATTTCCAGCGCCGCCGGACCTCCTGTGGATACGCCGATAACCAGCACGGTTGGAATTGACGAAATCGGCGTCGCCTTAGGCAGCGGGGCCAGGGCCGCCGGGAAAAGGGTTCGCGCCGTTCCGAGCGTGGCAGCCTGCGGCAGGCTGGTGAGAGCATGAATCTTGGGAAGCAAATCCTGGCTGAGCGTCCGCGTGGCTTCCTCGCGGCTGGATTGGCCGGCCGGCTTGGCCACATAGTCGGAAGCACCGCAGGCCAGAGCCTCGATGGTCACTTTGGCGCCGCGCTGGGTGAGTGAACTGCACATGATAACCGGTATCTTGTGCCCGCGCGCGCGCATCTTCCTGAGCGTGTCCAACCCGTCCATCACCGGCATCTCGACATCCAGCAGAACCAGGTCGGGATGATGTGTTGCAATGGCGCTCAAGGCCGATTCGCCATCGGCGGCGGTACCGGCCACTTCCAGGCGGACATCGGCGCACACCACCGAGCGCAACAGGCTCCGCATGACTGCCGAGTCGTCCACAATCAAAATTCGGGTTCGCTGTCCGGAGGTCATTCTTTAGTCCTCGACCAGGCCGAGCATGGCCAGCTTTTCCGTCAGAGCCTCATCATCAAAGGGCTTCATCAGGTATTCGTCTGCTCCGGCATCCAATGCGCGGAGGATGTAATCGTTTTCCGCCTCGGTGGTCACCATCATCACTTTGAGGTCGGCATAACCATCGGCGCGCAGCTTCTTGAGCATCTCCAGCCCGTCCATGACCGGCATATTCCAGTCCAGCAGCGCCAGGTCAAACGGCGGACTCGATTTCAAGCGGTCCATGCCGGCCTGGCCATCGGCGGCTTCCTCGCAGTCGATTTCTTTTTCTTCCAGCAGGCCGCGTAGATATCCCCTGACAAAGCGGGAATCGTCAACAATCAAAACTCGCATGGTTGCCTCCTTGTGAGTACTCTTCTGTCCCTAAGCGGCTCGGGTTGCGCTCAGCCGCATGGGGTCCAGTTGCTCCGGGTCCAGCATGACGAGCAGGCTGTCCTTGAGCTTGTAAGCGCCGGCAAACAACAATCCCCGGCGCTCGTCGAGAATTGAGGGGTTAGGCTCGAAATCCACCGAGGAGACGGTCAGCACTTCGCTGACAGAATCCACCAGCAAACCAAAGATACCGCCGGCGCTCTCCAGTACCAGCAGGTCCTGCCGGCCCTCTTTGGGCGGCATATCGAGCAACTGGCGGAGGCTAACAGTGGTCAGCACGTCGCCGCGATAGTGCATGAGCCCGCCGACGAAGATGGGCGCCAGGGGAACCGGCTGCGGCTTGGCCGCGCCGACGATCTCCAGAATGTGGGTGATGGGCACGCCGAAGATCGAGCTGCCCAGGCGTACGGTGCACATCTCCATCAGCGTTGCCGCCGCCTTTTTTCCGCGATGCAATGAAGCAGTTACTGTGCTCATGCCACTGTCTCCGTCATCTGACTCCACTCCGCAGGAGCCTGTTCGCCGCCGGGCAGCGGAGTCACTGAGCTTAAGTCAACCAGGCCGGTTACGCGACTCTTGAGCAGCGTAACCCCGCCGGCGCGTTGATCCGTGCCAGCCTCGAACAGGTCTCCGCCGGAAGCCACATCCAACACATGAGAAACGGCAATGCCCACTTGCCGATTTCCATCGCGGCAGACCACCACGATGATTTTCGCCGTGGGATTTCCCTCGACCGCGGCCAGCACCCCGCCGGAGTCTTCCACCGGCAGCAGTTGGCCCTCGAAGTTGAGTACCGGGCGGCTGCCCATGTACTCGATGCGCGAAAGCGGAAGCTGTTCGATGCGCAGCACGTCGGCTAACGCAACCGCGGCCTGGCGACCAGCCGCCTCAACCAGCAGGTACTCCGGTCCCTTGGCCGTACCGGCTTCAGATTCGCCTTCGCCGGATCGCGTTGCCTCTTCTGCGTGCATGCTAATCCCAGCCTTCAGGGCAATGGATCCTGGATCAAGAATTAACGCCAGGTCGGCGTTGCCCAGTACGGTTGCTCCGGAAAACAGGCCTATGCCCTTGAGCACCGCGGAGAGGGGCTTGACGACAATCTCCTCCGGATCGGCCAGCCCGTCCACGACCAGGCCGAACTGGCGGCCGTCGGCATCCAGAACGGCGATGAAATTGTCTCGCTCGGTGGAGAGCTTGTGCGCCACACCGGGCATCAGCAGACGATCGAGAAAAATCAGTGGCAGCAGTTTCCCGCGCAGCCTGTAGAGCGGCGCATTCTCGATCCACTCGATGGCTGCTGCCGCCTGCTCGGGGGGAATATGCACCAGCTCTGAAAGCGAGCCCTGGGGCAACGCAAAACTCTGGTTGATGCTGCGTACGATCAGCGCGGGAATAATAGCTAAAGTGAGAGGGATGCGCATGCGCAGCGTAGTTCCCTTGCCCGCGCGCGAATCGATCTCGACCTTGCCGCCGATCTTCTCCACATTGGTACGCACCACGTCCATGCCCACGCCCCGGCCGCTGACGTTGGTCACCGCCGCGGCGGTGGAGAAGCCGGGTAAAAAAACCAGCTGCAACAGCTCGCGCTCCGCCATGTGGGCCACTCGATCCGCGGTAATCAACCCGCGCTCGATGGCCTTCTGGCGCACCTTTTCAACATTGATGCCGGCGCCGTCATCGGAGACCTCGATGACCACATGGCTGCCTTCCTGGCTGGCCTTGAGCAGCAGCGTTCCTTCCGGGTCCTTGCCTGCGGCCCGGCGTACATCGGGTGGCTCGATGCCATGATCGAGCGAGTTTCTTACCGCATGGGTGAGGGGGTCCTTAATGGCCTCGAGAAGACTTTTGTCCAGTTCCGTGTCCTGGCCCTCGACTTGCAGCCGGACGCGGCGTTCGAGCGATTGCGACAGATCGCGCACGATGCGCGGCATCTTGGAGAAAATGTTGGAGACCGGCTGCATGCGGGCTTTCATTACGCTTTCGCGCAGGTCGGCGGTAACCATGTCCAGACGGCGGCTGAGCATGGTCATGTTGGGATCGGCCGAGGTAGCCTGCAAGACCTGGTTGCGGGTCAGAACCAGCTCGCCCACCAGGTTCATCATCCGGTTCAGCAGCGTCACATCGACGCGCAGCGTGCTTTCGGCGGCGGTTCCCTGGGTGCGCGGCTTGGCGGGTTCGCTCACGGCCTCTGCCGGAGCTGCGGGAGCCGGAGCTACGGGAGCTGTAGCTACAGGCGCCGGAACTGGCTCTACTGGCTTGAAGGGAGCCGGTTCCCGAGCAGCTGGGGGCGGGGCAACTATGGCTTCGGTGGATTGGGCAGCTGAGGCTTGCGCGCCAGCCACGGCATGAGCCGGCTGTTGCGCCTGCGCCGGAGCCTGCAACTCTTCCAGCCAGCCGATCAATACATCATCTACGCCCGCGCCCTCGTTGCTGTCCGCCTCGATTGTCTTGAGAATCGACCGCAGCCCGTCCAGCAGTTGCAAGAGACCGGTAATAAGCTGGCGGTCGGCGGTTAGTTTGCCCTCGCGCAGCAGGCCAAGCAGGTTTTCTCCCGAGTGGGCCAGCTTCTCCAGCCGCTTGAAACCCAGGAATCCAGTGGTCCCTTTAATCGTGTGAACCGAGCGGAAGATATCCCCGATCAGTCCTGCATCCTGGGGCCGTTCCTCCAGATCAGTCAGACAGCGCTCCATGCGGTCCAACCCTTCCTGGCTCTCAATCAGAAATTCCCTCGTTAATTCATCCATTGCGCCCACTTTTCTGTCCGGCCAGAATGACACTTCCGGCACAGAGGGTACTTAATGCACTTATCGGAAAGATCAGGCTCAACTTGAGGAACCGAATTATGACGAATCATGGCGCGATGGAGGGCAGACAATGAGAACCGAGATTTTATGGAACTATTTCATCGAATTGCGCCGCAAAGGTGAGGAATTTCTAACCCCCTGCTTGCGGAAACTTGCCCGCGTTTTACAGCAACGCCCAAATGCTATACGCTCATTACGCACGCTTTAGGGAGATGAAACCCGCAATGAGCGATCCATCCTCGACGGAAACCGCGCTTTTGAGCCTGCTGGACAGGGCTCGCCAGGCCGCGCTGCACGCCTACGCGCCCTACTCCGGCTTCCGGGTGGGCGCGGCGCTCCGGCTCTCCAATGGCGAAATCATCACCGGCGCCAACGTGGAGAATGTGAGCTTTGGATTGACCATCTGCGCCGAGCGTAGCGCATTGGTTCATGCCGTTTCCCGGTTTGGGCCTGAAATTCGCGTCGAAGCCGTCGCCATTGCGAATCTGAACAGCGTTGCCAGTCCACCCTGCGGCGCCTGCCGCCAGGTGCTTGCCGAGTTCATCCTGCCAGATGCACCGGTCATCTTCCCCTCCACCGATGGCGACCGTAGGATGACTTTTATCGAGCTGCTGCCGCTGGCCTTTGAGATGAAGCTGAAATAAGGCCGTGTCCGGAACAGGAATCACTCACCCGAATTGTGCCCGCCGTCACTCTGGAAGCTGAGGTCATCCACTACTATTAAATCGAGGAGTCTGAGAAAAATGCCCCGTAAAGCACTGATTGCAGCCAACTGGAAGATGTACAAGACGCCTGCTGAAGCCAAGGCGTTTGTCGATGCCTTTTTACCGCTCGTTGCCGGGCACACGCGTGACGAGATCGCTCTGTTTCCCTCGCCTGTGCTGCTGCCCACGGTGATTGCCGCCGCTAAGGGCAGCAACGTCGCCGTAGGCGCGCAGAACATCCACTTTGCCGAAGAGGGCGCTTACACCGGAGAGACTTCGGTGGGTCAGCTCAAGGCGGTGGGCGGCACGCATACGCTGATCGGCCACTCCGAGCGGCGGCAGTACTTTGCCGAGACCGACGAAATCGTGAACAAAAAGCTGCACACCGCGCTGAAGCACGGACTGATTCCCGTGGTTTGCGTGGGCGAAGTGCTGGCGGAGCGCGAAGCGGGCAAGACGGCCGCAGTGCTCACGACGCAGATCACCGGAGCTTTGGTGGGCATTACGGCCGAGGCCGCCAAGCCCATCGTGATTGCTTACGAGCCGGTTTGGGCCATCGGCACCGGGAAGACCGCGACGCCGGAGATGGCCGTGGAGGCGCACAAGATTATCCGCGCCGAAGTGGCCAAACTGCTGGGGCCTGCTGTAGCGGCCAACGTCCGCATTCTGTATGGCGGCAGCGTGAAGCCGGACAACGCTACCGCGCTGATCGGCCAGGAAGAGATTGACGGGGCCCTGGTGGGCGGCGCCAGCCTCAAGCCGGATTCGTTTACGGCGATTGTGAAGTACTAAAAACAGCTTTTAGCTCTTAGCTACTAGCTGCGCCCCGGCTCTCTTTCGAGAATCGGGGCGCACTATTTTGGCATCGCTTCCGGTTCAGAACGGATCTTTACTGCCGCCGCCGCAGAGCTCGACGGCATGGAGCATGGCCTTGGCGAGGCGATTGGCCAACTCTTCGCTGGGGAAGAAGAAGCCATTCGCTTGATTTGCCGCTCTTCGTGCCACGACCAGAAACAGCGGCGGATCGACTCGCGGCTCCCAGGTGGGATGTCCGTCGGCGGCATAAGCCCTCTTGAATTCCTGCTCCTCCGGCATGACCGCCAGGTCCTGCACATCGCGAAAGCTGAACGAGACGTTGTCATCCGCGAACACAGCGCCATTTTTTTTGACGTTTCTGTGATAGTTGATGCTGCACGCCGCAGGATCGGCAACGATGTTACTGGCCTCGCTGCTGTATTGATCGATGTAGTCCTTGCCATCCGCATTGTCGTGCGTATAGACGGCAAAGTTCAGCCTTCCCCGTTCCTGCAGCTTGTCCTGGATGAACTGCATGGTGGCGGCCAGCGAGGGGCCGTCGGGGGCAGGCATGGGCGGCGGCGGGACAGCGGTGGTCTGGGCAAGCGGCGGCGCGGCTTCTTGCGAACCGGCGTCGGGCGATGATTGGGGCAGACTCCCGCCCAGAGTGAAAATAACATTGACCGTGGTCTGCACTTCCACCGGCTCGCCCATGAGCAGGTAGGGCCGGTAGCGCCAATCCTTGACGGCTTCCAGGGCGGCCTGCTGCAACAGGTCCGGCCCGCTGATGACGTGCAGATTCTCTATCATTCCGGCCTTGGTGATAGTGGCTTGCAGCACCACCGTGCCGGAGACATGGGCTGCCTTGGCGATGGGAGGATAGACCGGATTGGTCTTCTCCAGCAACATACCGGCCATCACTCCAGAGGAAATGGTGACAGATTTAGGCGGGGGCGCGACAGACAGCTGCGCAACCGCCGGGGCATTCAGGAGCACCAGAACCAACGCAATAAAAATAAGACGCAAAAGGTTTTTCATTGTCTTGCTCCTTAGAATGGCTCCTTGTTGTTGCCGCCGCCGCAGAGTTCGACCGCGTGGACCATGGCCTTGGCGATGCGATTGGCCATTTCTTCACTGGAGAAGAAGAGCGGAGACTCCGTATTTCCCTTGAGTTTCGCTGTAACGGCGAAGTAGGGCGGATCCTGTCTTTTATCCAAAGCAGGGTTTCCGTTTGCGGTGTCCTCCACCTTGGCTTCGTAAGTGCTGGTTCTCACCTCAAATGTCTGCACATTGCGAAGGTCGAGCGAAAAATCATGATCAAGGCCCACTTTGCCGCCATTAGTGGTCTGCTTGTGCCAGGTGATGCGGCAGGTTGCGGGATCGGCAACAACATTGGTGACATTGATGCTGATCTGATAAACCGGCCAGTCTTCCCCCTTGGCGTTGTCATGCGTATACAGCGCATAGTTAATCTTGCCCTGCTCGTTCATCTTGTCCTGGATGAACTTCATGGTGACGGCCAGCGAAGGGCCATCGGCGGCGGGCTGGGGCGGCGGCGGCACAGCCTGCTGCGCAACCACAGAGGCGCTTAGAAGAAAACAGAAAGATACAACAGACAAAACACGCACTACATTCTTCATTTCTTTCTCCTTAGAATGGCTCCTTATCCTTGTTGCCGCCTCCGCAGAGCTCGACGGCGTGAAGTATGGCTTTGGCTACACGGTTGGCCGTTTCTTCGTCACGGAAAACTAAGCCGGCCGCCTTCAAAGGTTCGTCGGTAACCACCGGCGCTTTGTTGCCTATGGTGTTGGTTTCATGGCGGGTGAAGAGGGTTTTCGTAGCCGAGAGTTCGATGAAGAAGACGGGGGTCCCTGCTGTCGCCGTGAATTCAGGGTGGCCAGATTCCGCAGTATGACGATTAAAAAAATCCAGAACGTGTTCGACAGTGATCTTTTCCACATCCTTGAAGGCGAGTGTCCCGGACAGGTACGAATGTTGGTCTTCGGTGGAAACCGTTTTGCCTCCAACCGAAGCTACAGTGTTCGAGTCGTATGTGCCGGCGGCGTGCAGTGTGCAGGCTGCAGGGTCGGCCACAACGTCGTCGTCCTTGCTGCGGACACTGATACGGATTGTTACACTCGGCTGATTCTGGACACCGACGGTTTCTACGAACTCGACCAGGCCCTGATCTTTCAGCTTCTCCTGGATAAGCTTCATGGTCTCGGCGAGGGATGAGCCGCTGGCGGCGGGTGCGGCAACGGGCGCGGCAGGCACGACGGCAGCGGGCGGCTGCTCAGGGGATGGCGCGCCCTTCGCCAAGATTGCGCTGAGTTCAGCTTCGTCTGCGCCGGCCTGCTTGAGCGTGGCCAGAGCATCGGCGGAGGTATCGAACTTGCCCGGTGTGGCTGCAATGACGTGCAATACCACTCTCTCCGACAATCCCTGGCGCAGCAGCTTCAAAACCTCGGCGTTTGCGGGGGCGTCATTTGCGGGCCTGGGCGGGGGCACGACGGGCTGCTGAGCCGAGAGAGTCACAGCGATGCCGCAGAAAAGGCAGGCCGCAAGCAGATTCCTCATGTTCATGATTTTGTCTTCCTTTTGTGGCGATGGCGGAAGCAGGGATTGCTCCCCGCTTCCGCCGTGGAATGGTCTATGCCGCGAAGGCTGCGCTAATGTGCCGCCGGCGGGGTGGCGGCAAAGGCTGTTTGCGTCACGCTGTCCTCGGCCTGATCGGCTTGCTGCTGCTGAGCATTGAGATCCGCCTGTACATTTTCTGTGTCCGCCGGCGGCTCATCGGCGGGCACGGGCGGCGGGGTAATGGCAGACATCGGGGCGGCGGGCAATCCACCCTTGCCCTGCTGGTCGCGCAGCGCCTGCAATCCGGAATCCAGTTGGGCGCGGAAGTTGTTCTGCATCTCCTGGAGGCTCTCCAGCGGCACGGTGACAGTAAGCCCGGAGGCGCAATCGCCTTTACGGCTGCTGAGCACCGCCAGGTCGGCTGTTGCAACTCCATCGGGCGGCGCGGCTGTCAGCTTGATCACGTCTCCCGCCGAGAGCGAGCATTGCTGACCGTCGGCGGTGGTGACATTTTGCACCTGGTCCACCACAAAGAGATGGTTGGGCACCAGCACCTGGGGCAGTCCGTCGAGCGTGGGCGCCTGGTCAGGCTTGGCAGCAGCGGCGTTCTCGAAGGCCAGTTGCTGCTTAACCTCCTCGGCGATCAACTGCTTGATCTCCGGAGTGATGGGCGTGTCTAGAGAGGCAGAAGTCTGGTCATCGCCAGCCTGCGCGTCCGCATCCTGTGGGACATTGCCGCTATACGGCTGTACGGCGCCGCCTGCCTGGGCGTCCGCCGGGTAGCCATCCTGCAAAGTCTGGCCGAATAAAAAGTCGGTCAACCAGGAGGCGCCGTCGGGATACGAATCCGAGGGCGAGAAGAAGCCTGCGTAGAAGTCAAACCATGGCGAGCCCGCCCATCCCCACCCGTAGGGCACAGGAGCGCCCCAGGGGTAGTAGGCCCATCCGTAGAAAGCCGGGGCGTAAGTGACGCGGGGGACGTAATGATTGAATTCCCTGCCGTGAAAGTTGTAATGGGAGTATTCGCGCGTGAAGTGATGGTCTCCATGCACGTACGTCCGCTGTGTAAAGTTGTGGCCGTGGTAGTTGACCGGGTGCTCTAAATAACCGCGATTCTTACCGGTCGAAACCAGCCTGCCATGGTCGGGGCGCTCGCTGATGATGGCTCTTTGTCCATGCGGGCCGCGCGCGATGTCGACGTGAGACGTATGCACGGAGGCCAGATGGCCGTCACCGCGGAATGAGGCAGTTTGCCCATGCCCGCTGTACGAGGCCAGGGTTCCGTTGGGACGCAGATTGTAGTTGCGGCCGTTGGAGGCGTTCACGGTCAGGCTCTTATCCGCGTGAACGGCCACCTGCCCGGAGGGAATCGGCCGGTGGTTGACGCCGTTCAGGCCGCCGCGCGCGGTGTTCACCTGATGCAGCACGGATTGCGATCCGGCTGGTGAAAGCGTGGAGGGACCTGCGCCGGGCCTGCCGGAAGACGAGGAGGCTGGAATGCTGTAAACGGTATGAGTGTTGCCGCTGCCGGCTGAGCTGACTGGCGAATTGTTATGTGGCGTGAAATTGCTGCCGCCCGCCACGGTTGGGGATGGAGGAGTGTAGGTGTTGACGTGCGTAGCAGGCGGGGCGGCTGAGGCTCCCGGAGTGTAGGTGTTGACGTGCGAAGCGGGTGGGGTTGCTGGTGAATAGGTTGTGCTGCCGGACGAAGCATGGGGCGTGTATGTGGTAACGCCGTTATTGTTTGTCACGCCTCCTCCGCTGACCGAGGTGCTGCCGGAAGGATGGGATGCACCGGAAGCGCCCGGAGAGTAGGTGTGCGGGGTATAGGTAGTGGCGCCCGAAGAGGGATGAGGGCTGGTTGTGTTCCCGCCCGACGGCGAACCCGGCGTATAGCTGTGCACCGGAGCCGATGGAGACGGATGATAGGCCGGAGACGATGGCGCCGGGTGATAGGCCGGAGCTGATGGAGCGGGGTGGTAAGCCGGTGCCGACGGGTGGTAGGCCGGGGCAGGCGGATGGTAGGCCGGGGCAGGCGGATGGTAAGCCGGGGCTGACGGGTGGTAAGCCGGAGCCGACGGATGGTAGGCCGGCGCCGGATGATAAGCCGGCGCTGGGGCCGAAGGCTTGGTGGCCAGGGCCGCTGCCACAACGGGAATTGACAATAAAACTGAAACCCAGAGCAAGGTAATGCCAACGCGCTTAGAACTCTTCATTTCCGCCTCCGGAATGACATTTGCAGTGTTTATATCAACGAAATCCACCAATATAACCCGGTCAGAAGTCGAAAGTTGTTGTGCATTGAAGATAAACCACGCCGGTAAAAATGTCCTGCAAAAAATCCACTATTTGAGAGGATCGGCCGGCAGCGTCCAGCCTTCTTTCTCGCCCTTGTTCTGCACCTTCAGCCAGTCGATCAGCGGCTGAAAGTATTCGACGATGGCTGAGGCATCGGCCTTGTCGGTTCCGGTCATGGCCTTGAGCGCCTCCGGCCAGGGTTTGGATGCGCCTAGCTCCAGCATGGCATTCAGCCGCGCGCCAGCCTCCTTTGAGCCGTAAACCGAGCAGCGATTCAGCGGCCCTTTGTAGCCGGCGGCCTGGCACATGGCGCGGTAGAACTGGAACTGGTAGACGCGGGCGAGGAAATAGCGCATATAGGGCACGTTGCCGGGGATGTGGTACTTGGCGCCGGGATCAAAGTCGGCCTCGCTGCGCTCAACCGGCGGGGCGATGCCTTGATACTTTTCGCGCAGAGCCCACCAGGCGCTGTTGTATTGCTCAGGGGTCACCTGGCCGCTGTAGACCTGCCAGCGCCACTTGTCGATGAGGAGGCCGAAGGGCAGGAAGGCGATCTTGTCCAGCGCCGTGTGCAGCAGCAGTGGAATATCGGCGCTGGGCGGCGGAATCTGGTCGATGAGGCCCAGCTTCTTGAGGTAATCCGGGGTGACGTTCAGCGCGATGGCGTCGCCGATGGCCTCGTGGAAGCCGTCGTTAGCGCCGTCGCGGAAGAAGAAGGGCTGACGACGATAGGCCATCTGGTAGTAGTTGTGTCCCAACTCATGATGCACGGTGACAAAGTCGTCGGCGGTGGGCTGGAAACAGGCCTTGATGCGCACGTCGCGCTGGCTATCGATGTCCCATGCGCTGGGATGGCATACCACTTCGCGATCACGGGGATGGGAGAGCATAGAGCGCTGCCAGAATGTGTCGGGGAGCGCGTCGAAGCCGAGGGACTTGTAAAAGCCCTCACCGAACTGGACTAACTGCTTGGGGTCGGTGTTGCGCGCCTTGAGGATTGCGCCTAGATCGTAGGGCAGGGGAGAGGCGGGCGGGGCGACCACGTCGTAGATGTTGCCCCACTCCTGCGCCCACATATTGCCCAGCAGGTGGCCGGGAATCATGCCATCGGGGCGGCGCGCGGCGTCACCGTATTTTTCGATGAGCTTATGGCGTACGTAGGTGTGCAGCTCCAGGTAGAGTGGTTCCACTTGTTTCCAGAGGCGCTCGATGTCGGCGGAGAACTCTTCGGGAGTCATGTCATACTGCGAGCGCCATAGAGCGCCTGTGTCGGCAAAGCCCAGCTCACGCGCACCCTGGTTGCTCAGCTGGGCCAGGCGCGCGTAATCGCCGCGCATGGGCTTGCCGACTGCGTGCCAGCCTGTCCAGAGAGCCGCGAGTTCTTTTGGATCGTGGCTCTGGGTCATCTTGACGTTGATATCGTCGATGCCCAGGCAATGATCGGGGTTGGCGTCCGGGCAAAACTTTCCGCGGCCATAGGCGGCGTCAAGTTCGGCGGCCTTCTGGGTGGTTTCAGCGCGTAGCGCGGGATCAGAGGGCGCGGGCAAACCAATGCCCAGCTTGAGCAGCAGCATCTTGCGCGCCGCATCGGGCGGCAGCGGGAGCCCGTCGAATTTGCGCGACTCGTAGATCAGGGCGGTTTGGCGCGCAATCGCGCGGTCGTTGGCCTCGGCGACCAGGGCTATGGTGTCGTCGGTGATGTAGGTTTCCTCGACCCAGGTTGCACGAGACGCAGTTACGCTCATCGCGGATAGTTCCTTTTCCGCGTTGTCGATAAAAGCGAGAGCCTCGGCGACGGTGGGCTTGGCGGCGGGCTGTGCTGCGGCGTTTTGCGCCGGAGTGGAGACGGTTAAGAGCAGGCCGGTGAGCGCCAGCAGGGTTGGAAGGATGGTGCGGATTGTGAATTTCATGGCACAGAAACTATAGAACATTTATCGGCAGTGTGGAAGTGACGCACTGAGTTCTCTCTGCGCCTTATAGTCCAGGATGGTTGCCGACTGCTCAAGAATTTCGCTGAATGAACTCGTCACGGACTTTGGCCGAAAGCCGAAAGTTGGTTTGTTCCAATCGCTGGAGTGTGGCGCGAAAATCAATCCAACCGCGCTGTGCTGCCTTCTCAAGGACCGCAACAGTCCCCGTGACATGGAGATGACGGAGCATGGCTTCCCTGCGTCCTTCGCTCTCGTCGATCAGCAGAGTATCGACTCCCGCATCCAGGGCAAGCTGTATCGCGTCGCGCTCTCCGGCATCGAGTTCGCACAGAGCTGCATCTGGGGCGGTGATTGCATCGCGCACCTCACACCACGCGGGCAAGCAGGCAGCCCATGCGCGGACCGGTGGGGGTGATTTGATGCGCTGCAACTCCTGATGGACTTCGCGGGGAATCAGGATGCTCTCATAGAGGGCGGAGAGCAGTTCGATCTCTCCGATCAGGATCAGATAGTTCAGGGGCGTTGTGTCGGCAACAACGATCATGCCTTGAGACGGCCTTCCGCATCGAACTGCTGAAGCGTGCGGCGATCCTGTTCAAGGTCTTCAAGGCTGTAGGAGTGTTCCCATACGTTATGGGCCTTGAGAAAGCCGTCCAATTCATAGCGGGTTTCAAAGCCCAGCAAGCGGCGCGTCTGGGAGGCTGTTAGCGCGCCGGAGCGGTAACCCTCAATGGCCACGGCTTCCAGCGTGGTCCGCGCGGGCTCCTGACCGGACACAGCAAGCCTCGGGGCCATATCATCCGGGATTTCGACGGTCACCTGCATGGTTGAAAGGTAGCACAGACACGAACGAATTTCAAAGACTGCATTTTCCTGTAACTCATGAAATCACGTTACTGAAAAGTTAGTTCACGTTCTTGCCTGTGCCGAAGAGTTTTTGCAACAAGCTGCGGTGCTCGGCGGGGTGGTCGCAATTTTCCGTGGGCGCGGTGCCGGCCAGGAATGCGGCATTGAAGCTCTCCGGGCAGGTGGCGTCGCTGAGCAGGTTGCTGGCCCTGTCGATGGCCACAATTTCGACGCCTTCAGGCGGGGTGAACCGGTTGGTGTCGGAGTATTGCGGCAGGGCAACGGCCTTCTTCATGAACTCGGCCCAGATGGGCGCGGCGGCGTGGGCGCCTTCGATCTGCACGTCGGTGTAATCGTCGTTGCCCACCCACACGATGCACAGCAAGTTGGAGGTAAAGCCGGCAAACCAGGCGTCGTGGCTGGTGCCGGTTTTGCCGGCGGCGGGATTGAGAAATCCGCGCGCGCGGACAGCTGCACCGGTGCCGTGATCGATGACGTTCTCCATCAGGCTGACGGTAAGATAAGCCACGCGCGGGTCAAGAATCTGTTTGGAGTCGGGCGAATAGTCGGTGATAACGTCTCCGGTGGTGGTGCGGACGCTGGCCAGCATCCAGGGCTCCAGGCGCAAGCCACCGTTGGCAAAGACGGTGTAAGCGCCGGCCATCTCCAGCGGTGTTGCATCATAGGCGCCGATGGCCATGGCGGGAGTTCCGCGCGCGCTTTTGACGCCGGCTTCCCGGGCCAGCGCGGCCACGCGCTCGAAGCCCACCATGGAGGCCAGGCTGATGGTGGCGTTGTTGAGCGAGTGCTGCAGAGCCTCGCGCGCCGTCACCTGGCCAAAATACTCGTTTTCAAAGTTTTTCGGCGTGTACTCATATTCCGTGCCCGCTCCGTAAGTGGTCTGTTCATCTTTCAAGATGGTGAGCGGGGAAAAGAGCTTGGTTTGACCAGGCAGGATGGTGCCCTCGGCGGCGGTGGCAAAGGCCGAGGCATAGACGAAGGGCTTGAAGATGGAGCCGGTGGGGCGCTTGGCCACGGTGTGATTCAACTGCGAGACGCCGTAGCTTCGCCCGCCGACGAGCGCCAGCACCTGGCCGGTGTGGGGATTGAGCGCCACCAGGGCCACCTGCGGATAGATGTAGCTCTTGCCCAGCTTTTTTTCACGGGCGTGCAGCTTGTCCACCTGCTCGTCCACCACATGAATGGTGGCTTCGACCGCCCACGTGGCCTCGCGTTGCAGGTCGGGGTCGAGCGAGGTGTAGATGCGCAGGGCCTCGCCATTGAAGTCGCGCTCGCCCAGCTTCTGCATCAACTGCTCATGCACCAGGTCAACAAAATAGGGCGCTTCGCTGGCGTCCACGCTGCCGGGAACCAGGTGCAACGGCTCCGCTTTGGCTTGCTCCGCCTGGCCCTTGGTGATGGCGCCGGTTTCCACCATGGAATCGAGGACGAGATTGCGGCGCTCGGTGGTGCGGTCCAAGTGATGGAAGGGATTGAAGTAGCTGGGCCGCTGAATGATGCCGGCCAGGAATGCGCACTCGGCGACATCGAGTTGGCGCACATCCTTGCCGAAGTAGACCTGCGCGGCCTCGCCGAAGCCGTTGATGGAGAAGCTGCCGCGCTGGCCCATGGGAATCTGGTTGGCGTACATCTCGAAGATTTGCTGCTTGCTGAAGCGGTGTTCGAGCTGGAAGGCAACGACGATCTGAGAGATTTTGTAGCGAATTGTGCCGGTGTCGGCGACGATGAGCAGCTTGGCCAGTTGCATGGTCAGGGTGGAGGCTCCGCCGCGATGCTTGCGATCGCGAATCACATCATGCCAGGCCCAACTGGCGATGCTGAGGTAGTCCACGCCGCTGTGATCGAAGTAGCGGCGATCCTCGATGGCCAGCACCGCGTTGATCAGATTCTGCGGAATATCGCTGTAGGCGAGCAGGCGGCGCTTGGTGCGGTTGGCGTCGTCGCTGAGGCCGGTGATGAGCAGCGGCTCCAGCTCATAACTGGAAAGCGGCTGGCCATGATCGTCGGCGATTGAATCCACAACCCCGTTGCTGACGCGGATCGTCGCGCCGTCCTGCGAGTGGTAGGATTGCGGGCCGGGACGCACGCTGATGCTTTGCGCGCCCTCCTTGTAGGTTCCCATCTCGGAGGTCTGAGAGGCGCCATCGGCGGAGTAGCCGGCCGCGCTCAACTCGTTGGCAATCAGCCGCACGGTGAGCTTTTGCCTCGGGCGCACCTCGCGCGGCGCGGCATAAATCTTGGCGGTGTTGGCAAAGATCGGCTGCTTCAGGCGGTCGTTCACAACATGCTGGTACTTGACGTAGAAATAGCCGAAGACCGCAAAAAATACCAGCACTCCCGCCGCAATGGTCCCCAGTCCGATGCGCAACAGCAGTGTTGCCCAGGGATGCTTGCCTGTGGGCATTTGAAACCTGATTTTCAATGCCATTGCCGCTCCTTGAAAACAGTGAACAAGTGAATAAGTGAACAAGTGAATAAGTGAACAAGTGAATAAGTGAACAAGTGAACAAGTGAATAAGTGAACAAGTGAACAAGTGAATAAGTGAACAGCTTACAACTAACAGCCGGGTGTTGCTGTTACACTTCGACCGCTATCAGCAACGCATCTTCCTGGACGCGCTGCTTCACTTGAGCTACTACGTCCGGCAGAGCTACATCCACGCTGGTTGAAGTCGCACGAGTCACCAGTTCCACTTTGCCCTCGGCGGCTTTCTTGCCTACGTTAATGCGGTAGGGAATGCCTACCAGATCCGCGTCCTTGAATTTGACGCCGGCGCGCTCGTCTCGGTCATCAAGGAGTACGTCGAGGCCGGCGGCTTCAAGTTCGGCGGCGAGTTTTTCGCCGGTCTCGCGGAGCAGCGCGTCTCCGATGTTGGTCACGGTGACCACCACCGTGAAGGGCGCAATCGATGCCGGCAGCCAGAAACCGTTTTTGTCGTTGGATTGCTCGACGGCCGCAGTGAGGATGCGCTCGATGCCGATGCCGTAGCTGCCCATGATGGGCGTGACTTCCTTGCCGTTGGGATCAAGCACGCGCGCGCCCATGGACTCGGAGTACTTGTAGCCCAGCTTGAAGATGTGGCCGATCTCGACCGCCTTGCCGACCACCAGCTTGCCGTTGCAACTGCTCTTGGGACAGGACTCGCCTTCGTTGACGCTGCGAATGTCGGCGCTGAGAGTCCAGGAGAAATCGCGGCCCGGCGTGACGTTGCGCAGGTGGTAGTCGAGCTTGTTTGCGCCGCAGACCATGTTCTTGCGGCCTTCCAGCGATTTATCCACGACGACTGTAAGGCCGTCTTCGAGCGGTTTGTTGCTGGGCTTCAGCCCCACCGGACCCAGAAAACCCGCCGGGCCGTTGAAGAATTGCTCCAGTTCCTCGGCTTGCATGGTGCGCAGTTCCGATGCGCCGATTGCTCCGAGAAGTTTTGTCTCATTGACCTGATGGTCGCCGCGCAGGAAGGCGGTCACTCCGTGCCAAGTGTCGGGCTGGCCAGCCGCACCGCGTTTCAGCGCCATATAGGCCACGCATTTGATGTCGTTGGCTTCGGACATTTTGAGAAAAGCGGCAATGTCGGCGATGGCGCCCATGCCGGGCGTGTGAATCAACTCTGGTTTGCCGTCCCCGGTTGGCTCCAACTCGACCAAAGGCTCAAGCAGCGAAGTTGCTTTTTCCAAGTTGGCCGCGTAGCCGCAGACAGGACAGCTAGCGATCAGATCTTCGCCGGCGTCTGTGTAGACCATGAACTCCTGCGACTGCGAGCCGCCCATGGAGCCGGAATCCGCCTCGACAGCGACAAACTTCAGCCCGCAGCGCGAGAAGATTTTGCGATAGACGGCATCATGCAGATCAAAGCTCTTGTCCAGGCCGGCCTTGTCGATGTCGAAGGAGTAGGCGTCCTTCATGATGAACTGGCGCACGCGCAACAAACCAGATTTGGGCCGCGGCTCATCGCGGAACTTGGTCTGAATCTGGTACCAGATTTGCGGCAACTGCTTGTAGCTACGCAGTTCGCTGCGGGCGATGGTGGTCATGATCTCCTCGTGGGTCATGCCCAGGCAGAGATCCGCGCCTTTGCGATCCTTGAGGCGGAACATGTTGTCGCCCATGCCGGTCCAGCGGCCGCTTTGCTCCCACGGCTCTTTGGGGAGCAGCGCCGGCAGTAAAAATTCCTGGCCGATGCGGTCCATCTCCTCGCGCACAATGCCGATGATTTTGTTGATGGCGCGCTGGCCTAGAAAGAGGTAGCTGTAGATGCCCGCGCCGAGCTGGCGGATGTAGCCGGAGCGGACGAGGAAGCGGTGGCTGGCCACTTCGGCGTCTGCCGGGGCCTCGCGAAGAGTGGGAATGAAGAGTTTCGACCAGCGTTGCATACGGATGAGAGCGCGCTTTCCCGCCGGCAAGCCGGCGCAAGACAATATACGTCAAGGACCATTCTAAATCTTCCCGGAGTTGAAGGCCGTGGGTCAGTATGAATCAGTATTCCCTCAGGGGCTAAAGCCCCGTTGATTTTTGTGCTATTGATGTACGGGCTAAAGCCCGTACCCTTCAACTAAAGCCCGTACCCTTCAACTAAAGCCCATACCCTTCACCTGCAGCCTGTATACGCGCAGGATGTAGGGCACGCTTGCCGCGTGCTCCAGATATAATGCGAAGATGGATTCTTGTGTCCGCCCGACGGGTCAACCGGCATGAAAAGATTTCCGCGCCTGCTGCGCTACGGGCTTCCTTACTGGCTGCATATGCTGGCCGGCGTAGTGCTGCTGGCCATGGTGGGCATTCTGGACACCTTTCGCATCCTCCTCCTCCAGCCCATCTTCGACCAGGTTCTGAAGCCGGACGCGCCCGAAGGCCCTATCACGCTGGGCATCGCCAAGAGCCCATGGCACATCGACCTGCGGCTCATGATTCCCCAATTTCTGCACATGCACAATGCCTGGGTGGTGGTGGCCTTTGCTCTGGTCGTTGCCACGCTGATCAAGGGAATCTGCGATTACACAGGCACGTACCTGGTCAATTACGCCGGCTTCGGCACCATCATGGATTTGCGCAACCAACTCTATGAAGCCACAATGCGGCGTTCCACCAGCTTCTTTCACAAGCACGCCACCGGCACAATCCTCTCCACGCTTATCAACGACGTGGACCGCGTGCAGGTGGCGGTCAGCACGGTCATCAGCGAATTTCTGCAGCAGTTCTTCACCTTCGCAGTGGGCCTGGTCTTCGTTATCAAACTTGGGGGAGCGCTCAGTTGGGCGCTGCTGCTCTTTATCCCTGTCGTCGTCACCTCGGCGCGCAAGATTGGCAGAGAAGTCAGAACACGCACCCGCTCCGGGCAGGACAAGCTAGCCGAAATTCAGAACATTCTGCATGAAACTGTGACCGGCAACCGCATCGTCAAGGCCTTCAACACTGAACGGTGGGAGATTCTACGCTTCAAGACAGCGGCCCGTCGCCTCTTCCGCGCCAACCTGCGCAACGTGCGCATCCAGTCCCTTAGTTCTCCGTTGATGGACTTCATCGGCGCCATTGCCATCGCCATGTTTCTGTTTATCGGGCGCAATGAGATTCTCCATGGCCACATGACCATGGGCATGTTCGGCGCGTTTATCATTCTGCTCTTCAAGCTCTACGATCCGGTGCGCAAGTTTGCTTACTTCTACAACAGCTTCCAGGGAGCCATGGGCGCCTCCATGTCGATCTTCGGCTTCTTCGACACCGAGGACGACGTCAAGGAGCGCGCGCATCCGGTGGTGCTGAAGAGCTTCAATAACTCCATTCAATTTTGCGACGTGGGCTTTTCCTACTCCACCGAGGAGGGCGAGCACCAGATTCTGCACCACGTCGATCTGGATATGAACGCCGGCGAGGTGCTGGCGCTGGTTGGTCCCAGCGGCGCGGGAAAATCCACGCTGGCCAACCTGATTCCGCGCTTCTTTGACGTGACCAGCGGCCGCATTCTCATCGATGGCCACGACCTGCGCGATCTGTCGCTTTCCTCGCTGCGCCGCAACGTGGCTCAGGTTACGCAGGAGACGATTCTCTTCAACGACACGGTGCGCAACAACATTGCCTACGGCCAGCCCGACACGCACATGAAGCTGGTGGAAGAGGCGGCGCGCAACGCCCTGGCCCACGAATTTATTCTGGGGATGCCGCAGGGCTACAACACGGTGATCGGCGAAAAAGGCTTTCGGCTCTCGGGCGGCGAGCGGCAGCGGCTGGCCATTGCGCGCGCACTGCTGAAGAATGCGCCGGTGCTGATTCTCGACGAGGCCACTTCATCGCTGGATGCGGAGAGCGAATCGCTGGTGCAGGCCGCGCTGGCCAACCTGATGCAGAACCGCACCGTGCTGGTCATCGCGCACAGGCTGGGAACCATTCGCCGCGCCAACCGCATTGCGGTGCTGGAAGACGGGCGCATCACGGCCATCGGACCTCACGAAGAACTGCTGACTACATCGTCCACCTACCAGAGACTGTATCAATTGCAATTCATGGACGTGCCGGAAGAGCAGGAATCAGATAATAGGGAATAGGAAACAGGGATCAGAGATTAGGGAATTGGGGATTGGGAATTGGAAATTGGGAACAGTGAAGGGTACGGGCTTTAGCCCGTACATCAACAAGGCTAAACGATCGAGGCTTTAGCCCCTGAGGGAATGAGATGCGACCCAGGCGAGAAACAACTCGGAGCAGCGAATTCGTCTATTTCGTCTCAACTCAGACCGATGGCCGCAAGCCTTTCTTTCGCCATGAGCGATGGGCGCGGTTGATGCTTTCAACATTGAACCACTATGACGGAACAGGATACAAACTCCATGCTTATGTCATCATGCCGGATCATCTTCATCTGCTTATTACCCCATTCGAGTCGGTTGAAAAATCTGTGCAACTGATCAAAGGCGGCTTTTCTTTCCGAGCCAAGCGGGAATTGCAATGGAATGGAGAGATTTGGCAGCCTGGTTTTACAGATCATCGCATCCGGGATGAAGAAGACTGGATGCGACATTTGGAGTACATTCGCCAGAATCCCATCGATGCAAAGTTGGTTGAAGATGTTGTTCTCTATGAGTTCATGGGTTACCACAGCAGGGAGTTCCCTCAGGGGCTAAAGCCCGCTGATTTTGTCGCTGATAATGTACGGGCTGAAGCCCGTACCCTTCACCCTGAAGCCAGCAGGGAATTCCCTCAGGGGCTAAAGCCCGCTGATTTTGTCGCTGATAATGTACGGGCTGAAGCCCGTACCCTTCACCCTGAAGCCCGTACCCTTCAACCTGAAGCCCGTACCCTTCAATCCATGGGGACCAAGAAGTTTCAACTGTAGTTTGAGGATGAAAATGGCGATTTATTCGATGACCGGATTTGCGCGCGCTCAGGTTCGCGTCGGCGACCAGTTGAGCTACACGCTTAGCGTCAAGAGCGTGAACCATCGCTTTCTCGACGTGCAGTTGCGCTTGCCTTCGGGGCTGGACGCGCTGGAGATGGAGATACGCAAGGCGATCAAGGACAATCTGATTCGCGGCCACGTGGATTTGACGCTCTCCATTGACCGCGGCAGCCAGCAGACGGCCGGCTATAACCGGGAGCTGGTGAACGCGTACCTGGCCGCATTTGCGGCGGCGCGCGAGGAGCATGGGCTGGGTGGTCAGCCGGAACTGAACACGATTCTGCGCTTGCCCGGAGCGTTGCAAAGCGACAATCGCTCCAACAGCGATGAGGAGCAGATCGCTCTGACGGAAAGCGTGCAGCGCGAGATTGGGCCGCTGCTGGAGCAGTTGAAGACGATGCGGGCGCGCGAGGGCGAGGCTCTGGTGGAGATTTTGCGCGGCACTCTAGTCCGGCTGGCCGATGCTACCGTGGGCGTGGAGGCGCTGCGGCCCGAGGTGGAAGAGCGCTATCAGGCTCGGCTCACCGAGCGGCTGCTGGCAGCCACCGGCCCGGAGTTCAATCGGCAGAGATTGTTGGAGGAGGTTGCCGTGCTGGTGGAGCGCAGCGACATCGCCGAGGAGCTGGAGCGCATGACGACGCACATCGGCCACTTCCGCGAACTACTGGCTGCCGGCGGCGAAGTGGGCAAGAAGCTCGATTTTCTGCTCCAGGAGATGAATCGCGAGGCCAACACCATGCTCTCCAAGACTGGCGGCGCGGGCGGTAAGGGGACCCGCATCACCGAACTGGGACTGGCTATGAAGTCGGAGATCGAAAAGGCCCGCGAACAGATTCAAAATGTGGAATAGTGGAGCAGTGAATGAAACAGTGAAGTAGTGAAGTGGTGAACAGTTTTGTCAGGCTGGATGAGCAGCCACGTCCTCCAGGAAAAAGCTCTTGACTTGTCGCAGAAAATGGCAACAATTCCGTCTTTTTCACTGATTCACTATTTCACTTTTTCACTATTCACTGATCACTGACCACTGACCACTGATTAGAGGATAATTGCATTATGGCAGGAATACTCTTCATCATTTCGGCGCCCTCGGGCTCGGGCAAGAGCACGCTGGTGAACGAGGTGCGCAAACAGTTGACGGGAATTGAGTTTTCCGTCTCCTGGACGACGCGCCCTCCGCGCGGCTCGGAGCAGGACGGGCGCGAATATCACTTCACCAGCCGCGAGGAGTTTGAGCGGATGGTGGCCGCGGGAGAGTTTCTGGAGCACGCCGAGGTCTTCAGCAAAGACCTCTACGGAACGCCGCGCTCGTCGCTGGAGCTGGCTCGGCGCGAAGGCAATGACCTGGTGCTGGACATCGACGTACAGGGGGCGTCGCAGGTGAGAGCCTCGATGCCCGAGGCGGTAAGCATCTTTGTTCTGCCGCCGAACCCCAAGGTGCTACGCACGCGCTTGCGCAATCGCAGCCGCGCCGAGGGCGTGGTGGACGAGGCGGAGGTCTTCCGCCGCCTGGGCGAGGCGCGCCAGGAGATTGAGAATTATCGCGAATACGGCTATATTCTGGTAAACGACATTCTTGACCGGGCAGTGGCGCAACTGGAAGCCATTGTGCTGGCCGAACGGTTTTTCCGGAACGCCGAGCCGATCGCGTTCCGTTCGCACAGGGTGCTGGAGGTAGCTGCAGGCTGTTTGCAGACTAACTCCGCAGAGCGGTTAAAGCCCGTGCTAGAGGCCTTCGGGATTGGCCGTCCCCCAGACCAGCAGCAGTTCAACTTTGGAGAGGACTCAGATGACGATTGAAACCGGCTTCGACTCGAACTATCGCAAAGTGATGGTGGCCGCACGCCGCGCTCGCCAGTTGCAGAGCGGCTCGCGCGCCCTTGTCACCACCCAGTCCACCAAGCCATGCCGCATCGCCCAGGACGAGATCAACGCGGGCAAGATCGCCTACGTCAAAGCCGATGTGCCGGTGGTCAAACCGGTGATTGATGGCCCGGCTGTTCCGATACTGGCCAGCTAGTTTTTTCCGCCTCTTTCCTGGTTCGCACGGAGTGAAGCAGCGGGCGGATGAGACCGGCATTTGAGTGTGGAGTAAAGACGTTGGCGCAATCGCTCGATTCCGCAACCCGCCAAGCCTTGCTGGCCCGCGTCCGCTTCTACCGCGATCTAGGCCTCACGGAGTTTTACCGCCGTCCCGTAAACCCGGCGCTGATGGCCAGCCTGGCCGCCGAGCCGGACGAACCAGAGTCCGCGCCGCAGAGCTTTCAATTGCCCGAAACCCAGCCCGAATTCCAGGAGGAGCAGCCCATTTCGCCTCGCAGACCATTTCCAAATGCCCCCGCAGTCGCGGATGCCGTTCCCGCTTCGGAGCGCGCTGCCGCGATGCAACTGATCCGCGAAGAACTTGGCGAGTGCACCCGCTGCGCGCTGCACAAGGGCCGCAACAAGCTGGTCTTCGGCGACGGCTCGCCGGTGGCGCGGCTGATGTTCGTCGGCGAAGGACCGGGCGCTGACGAGGACGAGCAAGGCCTGCCTTTTGTGGGCAAGGCGGGTCAGCTTTTGAACAACATGATCGCCGCCATGGGACTGAAGCGCGAGGAGGTTTACATCGCCAACGTGGTCAAGTGCCGTCCGCCGGGCAACCGCGTGCCGGAGCCGGAAGAGGGCGCGACGTGCTCGCCGTTTCTCTTCCGCCAGATCGATGTCGTGCGACCGGAAGTGCTGGTCGCGCTGGGCGCCACCGCGGCCACATGGCTCTTAGGCACGCGCCAGCCGCTGGCCGGGCTGCGCGGACGCGTGCATCGCGTTCGTGGAACCAAGCTGATCGTCACCTACCATCCGGCTTATTTGCTGCGCGATCCCCGGCAGAAGAAGGAAGCCTGGGCCGACTTGCAGATTGCCATGAAGGAACTAGGGCTCAAACTGCCGGCAAAAGGCTGAGGAATTTGTACCGGCGACTTCGCAGCCCGCTGTATGGAATGAAGCTCTAGGGAACCTCTGATCAAGTGCTTCTATTGAGCTTACATTCCCTCAGGGGCTAAAGCCCACGTTGATTTTGCTGGATTTATGCACGGGCTAAAGCCCATACCCTTCAAAATTTCGACTTAATCAGAGTTTCCCTAGCTCACGTGCTGCTTGCGTGATGCAGCGACGGATTTGACGATCAGTTCTTTCAGCACCTTTTGATCCACCTCGGAGAGCTTCTTGATGTACACACAGCCCTTGCCCGTGGTGTGCTTGCCGAGCCGGGTCAACAGAGCATCGGCGTTGCCGGCGCCCCTCAAACCATACAAAACCGTTGCCGGCTTGCGCGGCGAGAAGCCAACGATTGGCATATCGCCTTCACGCCCGCTGTCGTAAGTGTAGTGGTAGCTGCCGAAACCGACGATTGACGGCCCCCACATTTTCGGCTCTTCGCCCGTGGCGCTTTGCATCAGCTTGACCATTGCCAAGGCGTCCGCGCGCTTGGTTTCGTCGGCAAGCGCGCCGATAAACGCCGCCGCGCTGACGGCAGTCTGCTTGGTTTTGTTCTCAGCCATAGGCGCCCCTTTGTAACTGATTCCAAAGATAAGCAGCGGGATTCTGCGTTTTGTGCCGAAAGCTGTAAATGATCTGCTAATTCCATTTCCTGCGATTGCCCCTGATTGCACCGGCGGATTACTCGGCAGGCCGGGGCCAGCGCGCCTCGACGGTGGTGCCGATGCCGCCGCGAGGACGGAATTCGCCGCGCACCACGGCCCAGACCGGGTCGCAGGCCTTGACCACGTCCTCCAGCACCTGGTTGACGATGTTTTCCTGAAAGATGCCCAGGTTGCGATAAGAAAACAGGTACTCTTTGAGCGATTTCAACTCCAGGCAACGCTGGCGGGGCATGTAGCGGATGGTCAGGACGCCGAAGTCGGGCAGTCCGGTCTTGGGACAGACAGAGGTCAGCTCCGGGTCATCGATCAGGATTTCGTAGCCCGGAAACTGGTTTTGCCAGGTTTCGATGGCTGGGAATCGGAAATCAAGACCGGCTTTGGCGTGATCGTCCGTGTAACGAGGTTCTGAAGCCATGCATTGATTTTACGAGATCGAGGAATGAGTGGCAGGAAATTCAATCACTTTGCTACCTGGAACCTGATTGCGAGTCCTATATACTGTCTTTGGTTAGCTGAATGACACAAGAAAGAAAGCAATCGGTCAAGCTCTGGTTTTGGAGGGGCCTGGCCGTCCTCCTTATCATCGTCTTTTTTACGGTGCGAGCCCTGACCCGGGGCCAGCTGCGGGTACGTGTAGCCGAGGCGACACACACGCAACTGGTAAGCACCATCAGCACCAACGGCCGGGTTGAGCCGGAGGTGAAGTACGAGTTGCACAGCCCGATTTCGACCACCGTCAAGGAAGTGTATGTGCAGCCGGGCGACCAGGTCGCGTCAGGAAAGTCATTGATGGTGCTGGACGACTTGCAGGCGCGTGCCCGCGCGGCCTCGACCGAGAGCGGCGTGAGGGCGGCGCAGGCCGGACTGGAAGCGGCAACCCACAACGGGACCCAGCAGGAGCGGCAGATGGCGGTAGCCGACCAGACGCGCGTGCGGCTGGAGCGCGACGAGGCACGCCGCAGTCTGGAAATGCTGACCAAACTCAATTCGACCGGGGCGGCTTCGTCCAGCGAGGTGGTCGCGGCTCGGCAGCGGCTGGAGACGGCGGAAGCCAATCTGAAGGCCGTGGAGCAAGGCACAGTCAATCGCTATTCGACGGCAGAGGTGGAACGGGCGCGAGCCTCGCTGGCCGACGCTCAAGCCAGCCTGGCGGAGGCGCGACAGGTACTGGCGCATACCGTGGTGCGCGCTCCCGCGGCGGGAACGGTCTATCACCTCGATGCGGGGCGCACAGAGTTTGTCGAAGAGGGCAAGCTGCTGCTTCAGTTGGCCGACCTGCACCACGAGCGGGTGAGGGCCTACTTCGACGAGCCGGAGATCGGACGCCTGGCCGTTGGCCAGAAGATTCAGATCAAGTGGGACGCCAAGCAGGGCCACATCTGGAACGGCCACATCGAGCTGACGCCGATTACGGTAATCAATCTGGGCACGCGCAGCGTGGGCGAGGTGCTGGTCAAGATCGACGACCTGGACGGCGAACTGTTGCCGGACACCAACGTGACCGTAACGGCGACCATCTCCAGCGAGCCCAACACATTGAGCATTCCGCGTGAGGCGCTGCACTCGGAAAACAGCAAGACCTACGTCTACAAGGTGGTGAAAGGCGCGTTACAGAAGACCTACGTGACGGTTGGGACGCTCAATTTGACCCAGGTAGCCATTCTCTCCGGACTTGCGGAGGGGGATCTCGTGGCAACCGGGACAGAAACCGGACAGCCTTTGCAGGAGGGCGTTCCGGTCAAGGTTGTGCGGTGAGGGTGTTGACGAGTCTCATACTGTCGTGGGTGGTCTGGGCAGCAGCCGCGGCGCTTCCGGCGCCCGCGCCGGTGCAGAGAGAGCTGCTTGTCGGGGCCAACGCGTCCTTGCAGGCCGGCGAGGCGGATAAGACGATGGCGCTGCTCGACACGCTGGACAAATTGAACAAGCCGGACAGCAGGGCCGAAGCGTATAACCTCAGATGCCGCGTGGAATACTCTCTGGAAAATTGGGATCAAGCTGCAAACGCCTGCGAGCAGGCGGTAAAACTGGACGCACTGAACTCCGGCGATCATCTTTGGCTGGGACGCGCCCTGGGCGAAAAGGCCAGTCGGGCTTCGTTTCTAAGTGCGTATTCTCTTGCCAAGCGGGTGCGAGCCGAACTTGAAGAGGCCGCCCGGTTGAATCCCCGCAATGCAGATGCGCTGGCCAGCCTGGGCGAATTTTATGAGCAAGCGCCGGGAGTGGTGGGCGGCGGCATCGAAAAGTCTGAAACCGTGGCCGCGCAACTGGATAGATTCGACCCGGTGCGCACCCATGAACTGAGGAGCAAAATCGCCGAACATCGCAAGGACTACGGCACGGCCGAGCGGGAGTTGAAGCAGGCGATCACAGGGTCGGCGCATCCGGGTTTGCAGTGGATGACGCTGGCCGACTTCTATCGCCGGCGGGAACGCTGGACGGAGATGGAGTCGGCGTTGCGCAGCGGAGAAAATGCGGCGCAGCGGGATAAGCACGCGGGCGTGGCGCTCTACAATGGGGCTTCCGTGCTGATTGAAACAAGGCGCGATCCGGTGCTGGCCGCCAAAATGCTTGAGGAGTATCTTGCCGTCAGCGTAAAGACCGAGGAGGCGCCCGCGTTTGTGGCGCACACCTGGCTGGCCCGGTTGAAGCAGCAGCTCGGAGACACGGCGGCAGCCAGCCGGGAACGGGCGACGGCACTGGCCCTGGCGCATGATTACAAGCCGGCTCTGGAAATAAAACTGGAACTGAAACATTGAAGGGTTGCGAGTGGACGTGAGAAACGGAGACAATCCGCTGAAGCGCTGGACAAGGATGCTCATCGGCATGGCGATGGCGACTGCGCCCGCGCTGGTTTCGGCGCAGGTCTCGCTATCCACGGTGGTGGACCTGGCGCAGCGCAATTCGACTGCGGTGAGGCTGGCGCAGGCTGATGTGGACAAGGCCAATGCGGCTCTGGCGCAGACCAAAGATGTTTATATTCCGAGCTTGATGCTCGGCTCGGGGCTTCCCGCGGTGCCTTCTGTCGGCTTTATGGGAGGCGTGCCATCGATTTTGAACGGTACTGTGCAGTCGATGGTCTTCAGCCTTCCTCAACACAGCTACATTGGAGCGGCGCGCGCCGGGCTCAAGGCCGCTACTCTGCGCCTGAAGGACACCCGCGAGCAGGTGGCGCTGGATGCATCCACAGCTTACATTGAGTTGGACATCGTCGAGCATGAACTGGATGCGGCACGCCAGCAGGAGACGTTCACCGACAGGCTGGTGACCATCGAGCAGCAACGCGCCGAGGCGGGCGTGGATCCGCTGAGCGATTTATTGCAGGCGCAGTTGACAGCGGCGCAGTTGAAGCTCAGGCGGCTGCACCTCGAGACGCGCGCCGGCACACTAGCAAAGCAGCTTACCGCACTCACCGGCCTGCCTGCCGGTTCCCTCACGCCGGATCACGCCAGCATTCCGGAGATTCCGGCTGTGCGGGCAGATCAAACGAGACACACCACGAAGGGCATTGAAGCGGCACAGATGTTTGCGCTCTCAAAACAAAAGATGGCACGGGGAGACACGAAGTACACGCTTATCCCCCAGATGAGCTTTGCAGCGGAGTACCTCCGTAGCACACAGCTACTGAACAACGCCACCGATTATTACTTCAACAACACCACACATACGAAAGGCCTTCCAATCAACAACTTCAGTTCCGGATTCTCGATTCAGGTACCGTTGTTTGACTGGGGCCATCGCGCCAAAGCCAGAGAATCGGCAGCCGATGCGCTGCGGGCCACGGTCGAGGCCGAACAGGCACAGCGGCAAAATGATGTGCAGATCGCAGAGTTGAGCGGCAGCCTGCGCGAACTGGACACACTGGCGGAGATTGCCAGCCTGAAGCAGCAGATCGCCCATGAGCAGCTTCAGGCCGTGCTGGCGCAACTGGAGTTGGGCAACGGCGCGGCAGCCGGCCCTGGCGCGCCTCAACAGTTGACGCCCAAAGCAGAGCAGTTGGCCCGCATCGACGAGCGCCAGAAATTCCAGGACTCTCTGGACGCGGGATTTGACCTGGCCAAGGCGCGGCTGAGCCTGCTGCGCGCCCTCGGGCACATGGAAGACTGGCTGCAGGAACTGCACGCAAAGTGAGCCAGGCGTAAAAAACGTCATGCTCCACCTGCCGGAACCCAAAAAAATACCCAAAATGTTAGAATAAAGGGGATGACTATGCCCCTGAAGACACTTTTGCTGAATCCCCCCTCCTTCGAGAATTTTGACGGCGGCGCGAGTTCGCGCTGGCCGGCCACGCGCGAGATTGAGTCCTACTGGTATCCCGTCTGGCTGACCTACCCAGCCGGACTCCTGGAAGGCTCGCGTGTGCTGGATGCTTCCCCGCATCACGTCTCCGCGCAGGAAACCATCAAAATCTGCAAGGACTATGAGTTCCTGGTGCTGTTCACCTCGACGATGGGCTGGAAGAGCGACCAGCTTCTTGCACAGGCCATCAAGGCCGCCCATCCGTCGATTCACATCGCCTTTGTCGGGCCGCCTGTGACCACGGACCCGGATCGCGCCTTGAACGAGTGTCCGGCGCTGGACTTCATCTGCCGCCGCGAGTTCGATTTTTCCGTGGTCGAGTATGCCCAGGGCAAGCCGCTCAACGAGATTCTCGGCATCAGCTACAAGAAGGACGGCAAGATCGTCCACAACCCCGACCGCCCGCAGGTGGAAGACCTGGACGCGATGCCCTGGGCCACCAAAATCTACAAGCGCGACCTGGACGTGACGCGCTACAGCGTCCCCTTCCTGCTGCATCCTTTCATCGCGCTCTATTCGTCGCGCGGCTGTCCGGCGCAGTGCACCTTCTGCCTGTGGCCGCAGACGCTGAGCGGCCACGCATGGCGCAAGCGCTCCACAGACGATGTGGCCGCCGAGCTCAAGTGGGCCAAGGAGAACTTCCCTGATGTGAAGGAGTTCTTCTTCGACGACGACACCTTCAACATTCAGGGACCGCGGACGATTGAGCTTTGCGAAAAACTCAAGCCGTTGGGCCTCACCTGGAGTTGCACCTCGCGCGTCACCACCGACCGCAAAACCCTGCAAGCCATGAAAGAAGCCGGCTGCCGACTGCTGATTGTGGGCTTTGAATCCGGCGATCCGCAGATTCTCAAGAACGTCAAGAAGGGCGCCACGGTGGAGCGCGCGCGCGCCTTCGCCAAGGACTGCCACGACCTGGGCCTGTGCATCCACGCCGACTTCATCCTCGGCCTGCCGGGCGAGACCAAGGAATCGATCCGCAACACCATCAACTTTGCCAAGAAGCTGGATTGCGAAACGATTCAGGTCAGCATCGCCCACGCCTTCCCCGGCACAGAGTTTTACGACTATGCCAAGACCAACGGCTTCATCGTGAACGCCGCCGCAATGATGGACGAGGGCGGCCACCAGATGGCGCACATCGAGTATCCCGGCCTGCCCATCGATTACGTGCTGGAGATGGTGCATCGCTTCTACGACGAATATTACTTCCGCCCCAAGGCCGCATTCCGCGTAGTTTGGAAGGCGTTTGTGAATCGCGACCTGCCCCGGCTGTATGTCGAGGCCAAGTCCTTCCTCAAGCTGCGCGCGCAACGCAATAAGATGGTGAAAGAATCGCGCAGCAAACAGGCAGAGGCGGCAGCGAAGGCGTAGGCGCCGCAGTGTGTTTTACAAATGCTCCATGCCCCACCCTTTCCGCGGAAAGGGTGGGATACCATAAAACCCGCGTCCCATCGTCAGGATCTGATCGCGCATGGCTCATCAGAAATTATCGCTCTATCAATCCATGGTGTTGATTCTGGTTGCGGTCTGCGCACCGCTGGGGAATACCTGCCTGGCTAAGGGCATGACCAGCCTTCCTGAACTGACTCTGGCGCATCCTCTCGCGCTCTTTGCCGCCGCATTCACGCCCTGGGTTGCGCTTGGAATTGCGCTCTTGATCGGTTTTTTCGCCAGCTATCTGACCGCGCTTTCATGGGCTGACCTGAGCTACGTGATGCTGGCCACGGCATGGGGCAACGTGGTGGTCGTACTGCTGGCGCACTTCTGCCTGCACGAGCCGGTCTCGTTTCAGCGCTGGCTGGGCGTTGTGCTGATTACGCTGGGCGTCGGCTTTGTCGCGCCCGGCCCTTCGCGCACCATTCAGACGGCCATCCATGATTCTGCTCCGCTGGCCGAGAAGGGCGCATCGCAATGAATCTCACTTCCCTTCCCGTTCTGTCCGCTGGTTTCTGGGCCTCCACGGCGATGCTTGCCGCCGTTGTGCTGAGCTCGACCGCTGGGGAGGTGCTCACCGCCGCGGCCATGAAATCCATCGGAGATCTGGACGAGATTCGCGCTCACTCCGGGCTGAAGGGCGCTATTGTTGCTATACTGACTTGCCCACTCTTTTTTGCCGGCGTTTTTTTTATGGCAGTGGCCTTCTTCGCGCTGCTCTTCACGCTGAATCATCTGAACCTTGGCTTGGTAGGGCCGGCAACCGCTTCCCTGTCAGTCATCACCAACGCCGTCGCCGCCAAGCTATTCCTCAAGGAAAACGTGGACCGGCGCCGCTGGACCTCGGCCGTGCTGATCTGCATCGGCGTCTATTTCCTGGCGCATTGACGACAGTGGTCAGTGATCAGTGGTCAGGCAGTCACCGGATCAATCTCATCATGCCTTGCGGCTGCAAATCAGCCTCGAAGCATTGCAGCGGATTCTCCGCGCTCAGGCCGAGCGCTTCCGCCGCCAAGTGCCCGGAACGCGCGGCGCTCTCCATCGTAGACGGCCAGCCAGTCTGCACCCAGTCGCCAGCCATAAATAGATTTGGCCAGGACGAAGCGGCAGGAGGCCGCGCTGAATCGATCCCCGGAGGCACGCCGAATGTAGCGTGCATCTCCTTTACCAGCGCTACTTTTTCCAGTTTTGCATCTTTCACGCGCGGAAAAAACTCCGCAAGCTCACTGAGCGCCTGCTGGATCGCAGCCTCGCGCGGCAACGCCGCGAAGGCTCGCGTGGCGCTGACGACCAATTCGATGTAATGCCCTCCGCGCCCGGTTTGCAGCCTCGACTGGTTGTACATCCAGTGAATTTCGCGGTCCAACAAAACGGCGTGCTCCAACTCGGTAATCTCACGGTCGAACCACAAATGTACGCTGCAAATCGGCCAATGCACATGGCGCTCAAGCTGGCGGGACAGCTTCTCCCTGCCTTCCTCGGCGGGCAGGCGCGGCAATAATTTCTGCGTTGCCTCAAACGGCAAAGCCAGAATTACGAAGTCGGAAATCAGCTCTCCCGTCCGCGTGCAAATCAGCCACTGCGCTGTCGCTTCATTCCAGGCCGCGCCCTCGACGTGCGTGTTGAGAAGCACGCTGCCGCCGCGCTCAGTAAGAAACTGTGGCACGCCCGCGTAGAGTTCGCTCAGCGGGATCGTGCTCATCCCCATGCTGCCCGCCTGAGCCGAGTTCAGGAACAACTCGCGGATCGCCTTGGCCGCGTAGGGCACGGAGATCGCATCAATCTCCGCGTTCAAGGCGCTGGCAATCACCAGCCGCCAAAAGCGATTGATCGCGCCCTCGGTCTGCTTGTGCCGCCGCAGCCACGCCCCCAGGGACTCGCGCGTGTCGATGAACGCCTCCGGCTTCATCATCGCCCGCATCGCGCGGCCCAGCGCGAGCTTGTCGCCGAATGTGAAAGCCTTGGCATTGAGGAAGCTGGGCGCGCTGTGCAGCGGCGCCGGCAGCCGCAGCGGGCCAAGCTCGAACGGCCCGAGCCGCGAACGTCGGCCGCCCGGCTCGATCATCGTCATCTCGCTGGTCCAGTGAATGCGATCCACGACGCCGATGCGTCGATAGAAGCCCAGCAAATTGGTGCAGCAGCCGAAGAGCACGTGCTGGCAGTTGTCGATGACTTCATTGACGCCCGGATGCAAATACGAAGAAGCCCGACCGCCCAAATAGCCGCGCTGCTCGACCAGTTGCACGCGAAAGCCAGCCTCGGCCAGCGCGCAGGCCGCGCTCATGCCGGCCACTCCTGCGCCGATGATGGTGACGGATTTCTGCGAATTTTGTGGCGAATGACTCAAAAAACGCCTCTACCAAACAGAAATACGCGCTAATACCATCCGCGTAAGCCCAATTACCAGAATACCGAGCTTTTGCGGCAACGGAACACTCGCGCGGCTGGAAAACACATCGTAATCCGCGCGCTCGATGCGCTTGAGCAAGCCGCGATAGATGGAAACCAGCACCCATAGCGCTGGGCGGCTCTCGCGGTCGATCAATGGCAGCAGCAACTGCGCTGAGGAGTAAAACTTTTCCGCGCGCTGGGCAATGGCGGCGAGCAATGCGCGTTCGTTGGCCGTGGGCGCAGCGCCGGACGCGCGATGCAGCAGAGAGTCAAGCGAAACGTTGTGGGCCGCAAGGTCTTCGAGCGGCAAGTAGACGCGATTGCGCTCAGCATCCTCGGCCACGTCGCGCAGAATGTTGGTGAGTTGGAAAGCGATGCCGGTCTCTTCTGCCAGCTTCTCAGCGCGCGGATCGGAGTAGCCGAAGATGCGAATGCAGACTAGGCCGACGACCGAGGCTACCAGATAACAGTAACGATAGAGATCGGCGAAGGTGGCGTAAGTGTCAGGCACATCGGATGAGCATTGATCTAGGTCCATGGTCACGCCGGCGACTAACTCATCCAGCAGATTCAGCGGGATTTCGAAGCGCTCAACCGCATCGCGCACAGCTATGAAGACCAGGTCGGACGAATCGCCGCCATGGCAGACGCCACGCCAGTTGTCCAGCCACGTATTCAGGCGGCGACGGCGTTCATCGCGAGAGAGGGTTTCGTCGTCAGCCAGGTCATCGGCCTTGCGCATGAAGGCGTAGATGGCGCAGATGGCGTTTCTTCTTGGTTTTGGAAGAGCGACAAAGGAGTAATAAAAATTCTTCGCCTCGCGGCGCGCAATGGCACGGCAGGCCGCGTAGGCACTGTCCAGCGTAAGTCCGTCCGATGTGAGTGCCTGAGTCACGCCGTTCCTCAACTCCGGCTGCCGAGGCGCAGAAAGGGCAGCATCTTACCACTGACGGCGCGCAGCAGCAACG
>Ga0302319_10003184_pt1 | contig 34667 bp, 36 predicted proteins | sample Bog_T0_2_FD_203319 | JGI IMG/M metagenome (GOLD analysis project Ga0302319, IMG submission 203319) | Peat permafrost microbial communities from Stordalen Mire near Abisko, Sweden - Bog_T0_2 | ecosystem: Environmental > Terrestrial > Soil > Wetlands > Peat | place: Sweden: Abisko, Stordalen Mire...
CGGGTTGTTCTTCGCCAGCACTTTCGTGATTGCCGCCGTCAATGTCGTCTTGCCGTGATCGATGTGCCCGATCGTGCCGACGTTTACGTGCGGTTTGCTGCGGTCAAATTTTTCTTTCGCCATGGTTCACCTCGAAAAAAGCTCCACCCGTCTCCTGATCTGCTTTGCTACTGAAATACCCTGAATTACTGAAATACCCTGAAAACCTAAGCCTTGCCCTGCACGCGCGATACGATCTCTTCGGAAACGCTCTTCGGAACTTCCTCGTAGCGCGCAAAGTGCATCGTAAAACTGGCGCGTCCCTGTGTGCGCGAGCGCATTTCGGTCGCGTAGCCGAACATTTCGCTCAGCGGTACGCTGGCCTTGATAATCTGCGTCGTACCCTGAATCTCCGTGCCTTCCAGCTGCCCGCGGCGCGACACCAGATCGCCGTTGATCGAGCCCATGTATTCCTCCGGCACCACTACTTCCACCGACATAATCGGCTCCAGAAGAATGGCTTTCGCCCGGCGGCAGGCTTCCTTCACGCAAATCGAACTGCAAATCTTGAACGCCATTTCCGACGAATCGACGTCGTGATAAGCGCCATCGAAAACCGTGACCTTCACGTCTTCCATGGGGTAGTTGGCGAGAATGCCGCCTTCCAGCGCCTCGATCACGCCCTTCTGAATGGCCGGGATGAATTCCTTCGGAATGTTGCCGCCCTTGACGCCATTGACAAACTCGAAACCCTTGTCTTTGTTCGGTTCCACGCGAAGCTGGCAGCGGGCATACTGGCCGCTTCCGCCAGTCTGCTTCTTGTGGGTGTAATCGAATTCGGCGGTCTGGCGAATCGTCTCGCGATACGCGACCTGCGGCTTGCCAACGTTGGCTTCCACGCCAAACTCGCGTTTCATGCGCTCGACGATAATTTCGAGGTGTAATTCGCCCATGCCGGAGAGAATGGTCTGGCCGGTTTCCGGATCCGTCGCCACGCGAAACGTGGGATCTTCCTGGGCCAGCTTCTGAATCGCCATGCCCATCTTTTCCTGATCGGCCTTAGTCTTCGGCTCCACTGCGAGCTGAATCACCGGCACCGGGAAATCGATCGGTTCCAGAACGATGGGATTCTCTTCGTCGCAGATGGTATCGCCGGTTGAAATCGTTCTCAGGCCCACGGCGGCGCAGATATCGCCCGCCATGATTTCCTGAATATCTTCGCGCTTATTGGCATGCATGCGCATCAGGCGGCCAACGCGTTCCTTGCGCCCCTTGGCAACGTTGAAAATCGACTCGCCGGCGCTCATTCTGCCCGAGTAAACCCGGAAGAAGGCCAGCTGACCCGAAAACGGGTCGGTCATGATTTTGAAAACCAGCGCCGAAAACGGTTCGCTGTCGCTCGCGTGCCGCACCAGCTTCACTTCTTTGTCGTCAATCGACGTTCCCGTTACCGGCGGAATATCGAGCGGCGAAGGCAGGTAATCGACCACCGCATCGAGCATCGTCTGGACGCCCTTGTTCTTAAACGCCGAACCGCAGATGACCGGGAAAATCTTCATCGCGATCGTAGCCTTGCGAATGCCCGCGGCAATTTCCTCGTTGGTCAGCGGCAGACCTTCGACGAACTTCTCAAACAGCTTGTCGTCGAACTCGGAAACCGCCTCGATCATCTGTTCGCGATAAACTTTGGCTTTTTCGAGCAGGTCGGCGGGAATGTCCACCACGTCGAATTCCGCGCCCAGCGTCTCGTCGCGCCAGATAACGGCCTTCATTTTGACCAGATCGACAATGCCCAGGAATTTATCCTCGGCGCCCACGGGAATCTGAATCGCCACCGGGCGGGCCTTCAGCCGATCCACGATGGTATCGACGGCGTGATAGAAATCGGCGCCGGTACGGTCCATTTTATTGATAAAGCAAATTCTCGGAACCTTGTACTTATCGGCCTGGCGCCACACTGTTTCCGACTGCGGCTGCACACCGGCCACGGCGTCGAACACGGCAACGGCGCCATCGAGCACGCGCAGCGAGCGCTCCACTTCGGCCGTGAAATCCACGTGGCCGGGAGTGTCGATGATGTTGATCTGCATGTCGCGCCAGGAAGCGGTGGTCGCGGCCGACGTGATCGTGATGCCGCGTTCCTGTTCCTGCTCCATCCAGTCCATGGTGGCGGTGCCTTCATGAACTTCGCCGATCTTGTGCGAACGCCCCGTGTAATAGAGGATGCGTTCCGTGGTTGTGGTTTTACCCGCATCGATGTGAGCAGCGATGCCGATATTCCTCATCCGTTCCAGTGGTACAGTGCGTGGCATTTGATTGTTCGAAAGAGTCCTGTTGTCAGCTACCAGCGTTTCAACTACCAGCGATAATGAGCAAACGCCTTGTTGGCTTCCGCCATGCGATGCACGTCGTCGCGCTTCTTAATGGCTCCGCCGCGCAGATTGGCGGCGTCGTTCAGCTCATTGGCCAGCTTGTCCGACATGCCTTTTTCGGCCCGGCCGCGCGCATTCAGCAGAATCCAGCGGATCGCCAGACTGGTGCGGCGATTGGTCGGCACTTCGATCGGCACCTGATAGTTGGCTCCGCCCACGCGACGCGTCTTGACTTCGAGCATCGGCTTGGCGTTTTCGACGGCTTTCTTGAAGAGCTTAATGGCCTCTTCGCCACCGCCTCGCTCTTCGAGCTTTTTCATCGACATGTAGAAAATCTTCTGCGCCGTCGACTTCTTGCCGTCCCACATCATCGAGCAAACGAATTTCTCAACCAGCGTGGAGCCATATATGGCGTCCGCCACTACTTCCCGATTTTCAGCGCCTCTGCGTCTTGGCATATTTCTATGATCCTGTTAATTACTTCGTTACCGCTTTTGGCCGCTTCGCGCCGTACTTCGACCGGCTCTGCTTACGATTCGCCACACCCGCCGTATCGAGCGCACCGCGCACCACGTGATACCGGACACCGGGAAGATCCTTCACACGGCCGCCGCGGATCAGCACAATCGAGTGCTCCTGCAGGTTATGGCCGACGCCCGGAATGTAGGTGGTCACTTCCACGCCATTGGTCAGGCGGACACGAGCGACTTTCCGGAGTGCCGAATTGGGCTTCTTGGGAGTCGACGTATACACGCGGGTGCAAACACCACGCTTCTGCGGGCAGCTCTGTAATGCCGGGCTGGCAGTCTTCCATGCGGGCGCTTTACGCCCTTTGCGCACAAGTTGATTAAATGTCGGCACGTACGTTCCTTAAAAGCACAGCGTCCCCAAAAAGGGCTGGCTTAAGTTCATTCAGATAACTGCGTCATTCCATTGAGCGGCTGGTTGAAACTTGCCGCCTAGGCTATTGGACAGGTCCTTGTCTCGACGAAGCATGTTCGTCACCGATAGCGGGACCTCGCCCTGGCCGGATCTCCGACGCCGGAGATGGTAGCCAGAAGCTTATAAAGCTACAGCCAAACTCTTCTACTTTATACGATATCTAAGTGCTGTGTCAACAGCGTTACCGTGGTATTTCCGGCATTTGGCCCGGCGAAGTCCTGTAAATCGTCCGCCGAACTGTGTTTAAGGATATCATGAGGGTAATGTCGACGCAGTCGGTGCCCTTTCTGACGCCCGAACAGTACCTCGAAATCGAGCGTGCCGCCGAAACCCGCAGCGAATACCTGGCGGGGTCTATGTATGCCATGTCAGGGGCGAGCAGAAGCCATTCCCGGCTGGTGGAGGCGGCCTCCGGTTTGCTCTTCGCCCAACTGCGCGGGCGCGAGTGCGAGGCGGCCAGCACCGACCTCCGGCTATACGTCCCCAGGCATAGTCTGATTACTTATCCCGACGTCTTCGTGACTTGCGGACCCGATGAGTATCTCGATAACCGGACAGATACGATGGTCGATGCGACGCTGATCATTGAGGTGCTTTCGCCATCGACAAAAAACTACGACAGAGGCGAGAAGTTCCGATTTTACCGGGCGCTTCCCTCGTTTCGCGAATATCTGCTGCTGGCACAAAGCGAGGTTCGCGCCGAACACCACGTCCGTCAGGCCGATGGCGCCTGGCTCATGCGCGAATATACCTCCCTCTCCGACGAAATCAACCTGCCCTCCATCGGTTGCAGTCTGCGACTCCAGGATGTCTATGAGCGCGTCGAACTACCTTGAGGCCTCCGTCCCCACGTACCTTTTATAAGCTCCGATCCAATCCACCGCGATATCATGCTGCGCGGTAGCCAGATCCAGCTTCCCTGAGCACACCAGCTGATGTAGCCGCTGTTCCAGTTTGTCCTTCACCCGGGCATTCCAGCGCGCCGAATAAGGCTCCGGCCATAGGTTCCGAATCGATTCCGTACCCCCCAAATCGGGCGTAATCAGGTAATCCACCTCGAACTGGTCGCGCCCGGGAGACCGGATCCCGTACGCCGCGAACACTTTCCGGCGGGTCTCTTCGGGAATATCCCGTGCAACCACCACCGCCTCCGGATTCCGGCACACCTCGGCTATGGTTATCGGATGGGTCTCACCGGGGGTAATTCCGAACTTCGGTTTGGGCCCCTCGGCATTCACCGTGGTGCCGAATATCACCAGCGCCAGCAGACAAACTCCGGCGAAAACAGCGCCCGCACCTGCCAGCCGTCCGATGGAGAACGGCACCCGCTCGCGGGCCGCTTCTTCCAGCCGCGCACGAAGCAGCGCGCGGGGTCCGGCGGCCGAAGGCAGCTGTTCATTCAGTTCGAGATTACGCGCGCGCACAAAACCCGTAATCGTCGCCTCTAAGGACGCCACACGCTCCCGGCAGGACCAGCACGAAGCCAGGTGCGCGTCCGCCTCCGCTTTGCGCCGCGCCGGCAATTCGCCGTCCGCCATCATGACCAGATCGAGTTCGGATAAATGGCTACTCATATTTGCTCCGCTACTCATATTTGCTCCGCGCGCGTGAGCCGCGATAAAGATTTTTCAAGCGACGCCGCCACGGAGCCCAGCGAAATCCCCAGCACTTCGGCGATCTCGCGGTAGCGCAGCCCCTCCGCCCGCAGCGACAAACAACACTGATCCTGTTCCGGCAGCGCCCGTACCACCGAGAGCAACCGCTGCTGTCTTTGGCTCGCGGCAACACTTTCTTCCGGATCGGGGCCCCGGTCTTCGGTGGTGGCCGAAAGATCCGGCACATAGCTAAAACGTTCCGCCTGCCGACGGGATTTGAGGCGATGCTTCAACGCGAAATTGTGTGCCACACGGAAAACCCAGCCCTGCAGGTTGGCCCGCGATTTCTTCTGCCGCAAATGCTGAAAAAGCGCCATAAAAACCTCCTGCACAATCTCTTCGGCATCGGCAAGGGCAATCCCGAACGACAACAGATAACGCAGGACCGGCGCGCGAAGCTGATCGAACAGCGCGACCACTTCGTCTTCGAGGCGCGAAGGCCGCATGGCCGCAGCCTCGGCGCGAGCGAAGGAAAAGCCGGTCAGCGAGTTCGGTTTATCGGCCGCCATTTCCACATTATCTCCGCTTCAGAACTTGTATTTGAGTTCCACCCAGGCCCGACGGGGCGCACCCGGGGCAAAGAACGTGACCGCCTGTGCGGGATAAGTTCCCGCTGCCGGTCCGGTGGTGTACTCGGGCAACGGCCGCGTGGACACGGTCCCCTGAGCGGTGAAACCGGTATCGGCAAGCTGCGCAGCGGTGTAGTAGCGTTTATCGAACAGATTGTCGAGCTGAAGGGCCAGCAGGAAGTGCCGCGAAAGATCGTAATGCGCGCGGAGGTTGGTGACTGCGTAGCCTGGCGTTACGCCCGGGCCTAGATAATAGACTCCGTCCGCCTGATACGCGTTGTTTTCGTTGCCTCGCGCATAGGAACTGGATTCGGCGACTTCACTCAGGTCGAACGCCAGCCGCCTCGTCGCCTGATACTCGGCGTGAGCCTTGCCCGACTGTTTGGGAATCAGCGGAATGCGGTTACCCGGATGCACATAGATGTTGCCGTCGAGACCGGGAGTCCCGGAAAGGGCGGTATCGCTGGTGTTATTGGCGGCTCCGTCGAGAACCGCGTCGCTTTGGTAGGTGGCATCGAGAAACGTGTAGTCCAGGCCCCAGGCAACGCGGCCGATACGTCCGTCGAGACTGGCATCGGCACCCCGGCGGCGTGTTTTCGCAAAGTTCTGGAAGTAGCCGGTGCCGAGCGCAACGGAGGAGACGAAGAGAATGTCGTTATGGTTGGTCGACTGGAACACGCCGGCATTCCAGCTAAGGCCGTGGATGAAGGAAACTTCCGGCTTGCCGCGGAGACCGAACTCCCATGTGTCGGTGACGACCTGCTGCAGCGGAGGGTCGCTTTGCAGCGCGTTGGGCAGGCTGCATGGATTCGCCGGATCGGCGCAGCCGAGTTCGATGGATGTGGGCGCGCGGCTACCCTGCGAAAATCTCCCGTATGCATTGACGAGGCGCAGTGGATTCCATGTCAGGCCAATGGAGGGATTGAAGCGGCGATAGACATAGTCGCCGGTGAGCGAACCTGGCCCGGCGATCGGATTCAGGTAATCGGTATTGTCAATCGTGGTCTGATTGTAGCGGCCGGAAACCGTCACGTTCAGAGTGGAGAGGAGCGGCAGAGTGTCGGTGAAATAGAGACTCCAGTTGGGACTGGACCCGTGAAGGTCGACGCGCGAGTCGACGGGATTGGCGGTAGACCCATCCTGCCATGCGCCAACGTCCGTAATGGTGTGGTCGGGATTAATGTAGCCCCAGGCGGTGTTCTGGGTGAACCCGACGCTGCCGTGATCGACGGTTGCGCCGAACGCAAACTGGTTGGATCTGGTTTGTATGGGCGTTACCAGCGTCATCTGCGCGGAAAAGCCATAGTCGTTCTGGCGTTCGAGCGAATAGACGGTATCGCCATCGCAGCGTTCATCTGGATCATTGGCGAGCAGCGCGTTGGCGATACAACGCCATTTCGGAAAGGGCGTATTGGCCGCTGTGGCGCCGCTGGTGGGAAAACCCGTGTAGCCGGCAGCCGTGAGAGCCGCCTGCTCGGAGGCGTTGGGCTGGAAGATATTATTGCCGGCCGCGTCGTTATTGTAATTCGGATTAATGATGTCCGTGCGAATGTTGCGGTACCAGGCATTGCCGCTGAAATTCCACGACGTATTGAAGGTGTGGCGCAGGGTCAGATTGAACGACGGTGACCGGTTGCCGGTGACGTCAGGGAAGGTGTAGCCGCTGGTATAGTTGGCCGCGAGCAGCCGGAAATCCTGCAAGCCGTTGGCTCCGAGCGTGTTGTAGGCATAGCTGGTGGAGAGCGCGAGGTCGCTTTTGGCGGTGCGCCAGCCCAGTTTCACAAAGCCCTGTTTGACGTCAGTCGGAGAAGCGACGCGCCAGCCCGATTCGTGGAAGCCGGTGCCCGCCAGAAACCAGTTAAAGCCGGTCGCCTTGCCGCCTCCATATTCGCCCTGAATCTCTTTACGGCCGCTTGCGCCATAGGTCGCGGTAATGGAAGCGCCGGGATCGCTGACGCCGTCTTTCGTCCGCACGGGCAGCGCGCCGCCGAGCGTGTTGAGGCCGAAGAGCGGGTCGGAGCCGGGCACGAGGGTGACTTCGGAAATGGCGTTTTTGGGGATGAGGTCCCAGGCGACGACGTCGCCGAAGGGCTGATTCTGGCGAACGCCATCGACGTAGACGGAGATGCCTTCCGGCGTGCCGAGGATAGGCGAGGCAGTGTAGCCGCGGAAGTTCACATCCGCCTGGAACGAGTTACCCTCCATGTCGTTCAGGAAGACGCCGTTGAGCCGGCGATTCATTAACTCGGTGAGATTGGCAGCGCCGCTGCTGGTCATGTCTTCGGCCGTTGCGGTCTGGACCGGGCCGGGAATCTGATCGACGGAAAGATCGGTTCCGGCGAGCGGCGTTGCGGAAACCACATCGAGTCTGCTGGTGGCGGTGGCCAACGCCATGGTGACTGTCTGCACGACCGGTGTGGCCGAGTTCACGTCGAACTGCAATAGCTGGGTTGCGAAACCGGTGGCGGAGACTTCCAGCTGATAGTGGCCGTAAGGCAGGCTGGCGAAGGCGTAATTGCCCTGGGCGTCCGTTTGAAAGCTGCGTCTCGGCGCTGCAGGGGAGGAAAGCGAACCAGATGCCTGCATTACGGTGCCGGAGGGGTCCTTGACGCTGAGGCGGATTTCGCCGGTTGGGGCCTGGGCCTGGAGCGTGGCCGCGGCCAGGAGAAAAACAATGGAAAACATGCGCAAACCGCTCATTACGTTAGCCTTGAAGCAACCCATATTGTATATATTCCCGCCATCGGGTTTCTGTTCACCCTATTTCAGACTTATTGTTGCGGTTTCGATCAGGGGTTGTTCGGGGGTTGTTCGGGGGTCGTTGGCGGGTCGTTCGGGGGTCGTTGAGGGGTCGAATGGGATCTGATTTCTAGTGAGATTATTTGTTTTGTTGGAGATACGTGGGATCATTCCGTCATTTTTTCGATTTGTGACGGCGGCCGGCGGTTGTGGACAGACGTACATGACCAATAGTATGCATGAGCGATCCGGGGCTGGATAGCTATGTTGTTGGTTCTATTGGCTAAAATCGACGATAACGCCGAATTCGCTATTTTTGAGCCTTTTGCGCGCGCGCCTGGCTGGCGGTATTGAGCAGCGTCTGCGCCTGCGGCATTGCCGCTACAGCACCTAAAACCTCCGGATCGGTCTCATATTGATATTTCATCGCCGCGTCGCTGTTAAACGCGGTCCGGTAAATATCTTCCTGAAGCCCACGGCGGATCGGCTCGTATTCTTTCGCGAAATCCGCGTCGGTAAAGGTGAACTTCTGCGATTTCAGCCAGGTGGCGAAGTCGGTCATTTGCGCGGCATCCACGCTCCAGCCGGACGCCAGTTGCCCCGGATGCACGGAGAAGAAGTGTTTTGTGTAGTTCGGCACCATATATTGGCGGGCCAGGGCAACCTCCAGCGGACCTGGCTTGGGAACCTCGTATTTCTCATCCGGAGAAATGCCGCCGCCGCCATACACGGTGCGGCCGCTGTCGGTTGTTTTCATATCCGCCGTATTGCGCGCGGTCGTATTGGTGCGGTAGTAGTAATCGAAAAACGACACGGTGGAATAGTCGCGCTGAATCAGCCGGCCGCTCGGCGTGTAATACTTCGCCGTGGTCAGAGCCAGAGCCGTGTCGTTCGAGAGCGGATAAACGGTCTGCACCAGCCCCTTGCCGAACGTGTTATCGCCAAAGATCCACGCGCGGTCGTGGTCCTGGAGGGCGCCGGAAACGATCTCCGAAGCGCTGGCGGAATTGCGGTTCACGATGACGACAATCGGGTAATTGAAACCGTGGTTGCCCTCGCTCGCCTTATAAACTCTCTCCTGCGAGGCCCGCCCGTGATGCGAAACGATGACATCGCCCTTCGGGAGCAAATGGCCCGCCACGGAAACGGCCTCGGTGAGCAGGCCCCCCGGATTGGCACGCAAATCGAGCACCAGCCCTTTGAGCTGGCTTTCGTCGAGTTTTTTCAGCGCCGCATCGAAATCGGCGCCCGTGGTTTCAATGAATTGCTCCAGTTTGATGTAGCCGATGCCCGGCTTGACCATGAATGCCTCGGCGATGCTGGAGCGGTTGATTTCGTCGCGAACCAGATTGAAAGTCAGGTTCTCCGGGCTTTCCCCGCGCGATACCTTGATTTGGACTGCCGTGCCTCGCGGTCCCTTCAGCAGGTCCGCGACTTCGGTGGAACTCATGCCCACGGTGCTTTTGTCGTTCACTTCGACGATGATGTCGTTGGGGCGCAAGCCGGCCTTATACGCGGGCGAACCGACAAACGGATTCACCACGATCGTGTTCATCACCCCGCCGAGTGCCCTGCCGACCACCTGCATGCCGACGCCGTAATAGTGCCCGCGCTGGTCCTCGCGCATCGCCTGGAGAGCCTTCGGGTCGAAGAAATTGGAATGCGGATCGAGCGTGCGCAACATGCCGGGTATCGCGCCGTTGTAGATGGACTTGTCCGCGTTCAGGGGATCGGCGAAATTCTGCTGGACGGTGGAGTAGAAGCTGGTGAAATCCTTAACGCTGTTGGTGATTTCGTCGTCGCCGGTGGCTGCCGCGGCGTGCGTGCCTGGTCCGTAAACTCCGCCAATCGCGGCGCAGGCCACTACGAGGACGGGAATCAGGAAGAGCGAACGGCGTTTTTGATGCACGATAACGTTTGCCATGAGCGAAGATACACCTTTCCCTTAACAACCCTTAACAACACCTGCAATTTTGATGCTACTTCCGTGCCGCCGGTTTCTCCGGACTTCGGGGGCGCGGGTTCTTCGTCGCGTTCTCGGCGATAAACAGCCCGCTTTTGCCGCCAGCCACGACATCGAGGTCGCCATCGCCGTCCATGTCTGCCACACGGATCTGGAGACCTGCCCCCATGCGGCTGCTGTAGTCGATCAGATGCCGGATCCATTCGACGCCGCCGTTGCCGCCCGGTCCGCGGCCGGTCGCGGGAACCTTCCGGTATTCGTACCAGTACAAGCCCAACGGCTCTTTTTCGCCGGGATCACTCCCATTATGTGCCATATAGCGTTTGCCTGTCACGAGATCGGGCTGGCCGTCTCCGTTGAGATCCACGAGGGCCGACGCGTGGGCCTGCGACCAGGAGCTGTCGATGGTGTGGCGAATCCACTGGGGATCTTTGCTGGCGCCGGGGCCGGCTTCGGCCGGCAGCTGCTCCAGCCAGAAGATGCCGTAATCGTGCGCGGCGGTGGTGAGGATGTCCATTTTTCCATCGCCATTGAGGTCGATGCCGTACATGAAGCCGAACGACGTGCGTCCTGGAGTGGGGGCCGGGGGGGCGCCGGCACGCGCGGGAGCCACGGGAGGCGTCTCCCAGTCGGTGGCGTGGAATGTCCAATGGCCGTCATTGGCCGGGTTTGCGGGATCGGGCGGCGCTTCGAACCAGCCTTTTGGGGTGAGAATGTCGTTGCGGCCGTCGCCATTGATATCGCCTACGCCGATGCCGTGCCCATAGCTTTGCTGGCTGATCACATGTTTGACAAACTTGTGATCCTTCAGTTCGAACCAGGCCAGAGGGACGGTCGCGCGGTCGAATTCGGGGAGAATATCGAGGGCCTTGCCGTCGTTTTTGAGATTGACCAGAAAGGCGAATTCGGTGGGTCCGCTGGCATCGATTTCCGTCTTGACCCAATCTTTGACCGACGGCGAAGCTACGTTTTTGCCTGGGTTTTTCAGCCAGACGATGTTGCCGGAGAAGTAGCCGAACTGGACGATATCGGGGTAGCCGTCGCCATCGACGTCGAGGATGAGATCGCTGAAATTATCGACATAGTTGCTGGTGAAGTTGATGTCGCGGATGTGGTGTTTCTTCCAAAGGGGCGCCTCATACCAGCTATCACCGGAGACGATATCCGGCAGGCCGTCTTTGTTGATATCGGCGATGGCTGTGGTCTCCGTGGCACCGGGGTCGATCATTTTTACGCGGAAGGTAATGTCGGCGGGGCGGCTGGCGGCAGCGAGGATCGCGGCGGCGGCCAGAGGAAGCAGGATGTTTCTCATCGGATTCATAATATCGCCCTGCCACGCGCCAGGGTAGCTTTAAAAACCCGGGAACAAGTCGGACCCGGACGGAGTCATATAATATAGGTGCATGTTTGAGGTCCCCGTGGCCGGCTCTTATTCGCTCAATATTAACGCGAACCTGACTTCCGAGCAGCAGGCAACGCTGGAAGATCAGGCTCTGCTTTCGGCGCTGCAGCGTGCCGAGGCGGGGGCTTACGAAACGCTGCTCAGGCGCTTCCAGTCGCCGGTTTATAATCTGGCGTGGCGTCTGCTGGACGACCCCGCGGATGCCGGCGATGTGGTGCAGGAAGTTTTCCTGAAGGTATTCCGCAATGTGGATAGTTTCCGCGGCGACAGCAGTCTGCGCACGTGGATCTACCGCATAGCAGTGAATGAATCGCATAACCGCCGGCGCTGGATTTTTCGGCATCGCAAGGGCGAAACGGCCATTGAAGACGCGTTTCCGGGCGAGGACAGCCGCGAGGCTCCGCTGGTGGATTCCGGAGAGACGCCTTTCGATTTTACGATGAACCACGAGGCGCAGCTGCTGCTTGAAGAAGGCCTGGCGGCGATCAGTCCGGCATTCCGCGCGGCTCTGATTTTGCGTGAAGTGGAAGAACTGAGTTACGAAGAGATTGCCCAGGTGCTGGAGATTTCCATGGGTACGGTGAAGTCGCGTATCGTGCGCGGCCGCGAGGCTTTGCGCCGGTATCTGGCTGACAGGATTAACCCCGCAGGTTCTCTGGAAATTGCGGGTCCCGCCGCGTCAAACGATATGACGTGGGGTTTGGTGAAGTAACGATGGAAGAACTCAACTGCAAAACAGTTCGTCAGAATCTTTGGGATTACGCCTCCATGTCGCTGGCGCAGCGCGAGTGCGCCGGAGTTGTCGATGCCGTCCAAATGGACGCTCATCTGGATCTCTGCCGCGATTGCGACCGTTCCCTGGCCGATGTCTCATCGCTGCGCAACGGTTTCCGGAATCTGCCCATGCAGGTGGTGCCGCCGCTGACTGCAACGAAATTGCAGGTGCTTGCCTCGCGTGAACGTTCACGGCGTTTGCTGCGAATGGATCCGAAAGCCTGGCTGCGCGATAAGCTTTCGAGCGCGCGGATGACGTTTAGCCATTTTCTGCGGCCTTTCGCGGTGCCGGCCACCGGCGGTCTGCTCGCCAGCTGCCTCTGCTTCACGGCGATCGCTCACACACTTCACCTTCGTCCCTATTTGGTGGGCGAGGACACGCCATTCGGCCTTTTCTCCGAAATGACGATCGACGACGTTTCGCCGTTCTCCTTCCCCGGCAAAGACGTTACGGTGCAGGTGACGGTGGATGCCGACGGTAAAGTCGCCGACTACACGATGGCGCAGGGCGCGCGGCCCACGCCAGAGGAATTCGAGCAGGTGGGCAGTTTCCTGCTTTACAGCACGTTCAATCCCGCGATGCGTTCGGGAGAGCGGGTATCGAGCAAGGGCCTGTTCGCCATTCGCCATTACAACGTCCACGATTAAAGTGGCGGATTAAAGTGGCGCGTCAAAAGCTGGGCCAGCATTTCCTGCAGAGCACTCGTGTCCTCGATCGCATTGCGATGGCCGCATGCCCCGAAGGTACGCGACAGGTAGTTGAAATTGGTCCCGGGCAAGGGGCGCTGACTGAACTTCTGCTGGCACGAACGGGGTGTGTGGTTGCGCTCGAAATGGACCCCGAGCTCGCCGAGCAGCTGCGCCAGCGATGGCCCGATCAGCGGCGGCTTTATCTGGTAGAAGGCAACGCTGTCAATTTCGACTGGACCCAATGGGGACCGGCTACGCTGGCGGGCAATCTGCCTTACTACATCGCGACTGCGATTATTTCGAAGTATCTGGCGAAGCCGGGAGCTCTCAGCCAGGCGGTTTTTCTGATCCAGAAAGAAGTGGCCGAGAGGATTACAGCGAAACCTGGCACGCGCGATTTCGGATATCTCTCAGTGGAATGCCAGTATCTGGCGAATGTGGAGTACCTGTTCAGCGTTCCTCCTGGCGCGTTCCGGCCGCCGCCGAAAGTGGATTCGGCGGTGATTCGTTTGACGCCGCGGCCGGAAGCTCAATGCGACGAAGCCGGGCCCTTCCTCGAATTCGCATCGGCGTGTTTCCGCCAGAAGAGAAAAACGCTGCGCAATAATCTGGCGGAACTATATCCGAAAGAGCGGCTGGAAGTGCCGGAACTGTCGAAGCGTGCCGAGCAGTTGAGCGTCGCGGAGTTGCTGGAATTGTTCCGGAGCCTGAGCCCGGTTCTATCTGATCTGCCCGGCTCTATCTGATTTGCCCCTCCAGCGACGAATGAACGCCGATGTGATCGAACAAGCCCTTCCTGACGAAGCTGGCGCGGCCTGTCCTCTCTTTGAATCGAATGTGTTCGTCGATCAGCCAGTCGACCGGCATCTCGTAATACATCAGGCGCAAATATGCCGATAGCTGCGGGAGGTCTTCGCTCTGAAACAGGATGGCGCAGGCGCCCAGCGGTGACAGCTTCATGCTGAACCACCCTTGCGGAGCGGCATCCAGGATTTTTCGCACGGCCGCGGGAGAGCCGCGCTCGGCGACCACATCGTCTTCGAGATGCAGGTAGTACGGAGCCAGGCTGGAATAGCGTTCCATCATGTGCGCGACATCGAGGACCTGCCTGGATCGCCATTTCACCCTGGCCTCGTTATCGCCGAAGTTGCGGATCAGCCCGTCGATGGGCGCGCGGTCGCCGCTGAAGCGGTCAATCGTCAGCTGACCGGAATCGATGACCGGCGCGAACTCCTCCTTCACAACTTTCAGGTTGACGGAAGGCTGGGCGCTGAAATCGCAAGCGACAATCAGCGCGTCGCCGAAGGATTCGTTCGCTGTCAGGCTTCGCAGCGTCCGCAGCAGGTAGTTCTGCGGCCGCTCAACGTGAGGAATGGCAATGCACAGGCGCGCGTGCTGGTGAACCGGTGTGCTGTGCGCAGACATAGGCACCCGATTATATCGGGTTTAGCCGCGAGTTTGGCGAAGCGGGAGCGCCGGCGCGGATGGCATGCGTGATAACCTTGAGATTCCGGCTGTATCAATATATATGTCCGCTCGTGTGAGCGAAGCTTTCGTCCTGCAAACCTGGCCCTTTCGGGAAGCGGACGCCGTGGTCAGCTTCTTCACGCGCGATCAGGGCAAACTCCGGGGAATCGCCCGTCGCGCGCGGCGGCCGAAAAGTGGTTTTGGATCGGGCTTAGAACGGCTTTCGCAAATCAGAATGTCTTACTACCAGCGAGAGAATCGCGAACTCGTCAATATCGATTCCTGCGAACTCGTTCAGTCGCAATTTTCCGTCCTTCACGATTTTCCATCCGCCTGCGCTCTCGATTTTCTCGCCGAAGTTTCCGAGCAACTCCTGCCCGCCAATGAGCCTGGCGAAAAACACTTCCGCCTGCTGACCACGGTGCTGGAACATCTGCGATCGCAGACTCCCGGCGCAGTCTGGCGCGCCGTCACGTACTTCAGCGTCTGGGCCGTGAAACTCGCGGGCTTTCTGCCCGACATGCACGTTTGTCTCGGCTGCGGCACCTGGCTGGAAGATCCCGACCAGCCAACGCGAGCCTTCTTCAGCCGCTTCACATCCGGTCTGCATTGCGAGGATTGCCGCCGCGCTCTGCATCTGAACAGCACTTACGAGATGCCGCACGATTCCCGCGCCATCGTCCAGGAGATTCTACATTCGCCCATCGCTCAGTTGCCCGAGCGCCCGTGGACCCAATCGACCGCCGCGGAGCTGCGCCGCTTCCTCGCGCAACAAATCGAAGCTCACATTGAACGAAAGCTGATCACCGTCCCGGTTCTCGAAGCTGCCGCCTGACGTTGAAAGAACTGACCCCGTCAATAATGTCTCAACCGAATTCACTCACACTTCAGGAAATGATCCTCAGGCTGAAACAGTACTGGGGCGAGCGCGGCTGCATCATTCAGGAACCGTTCGATATGGAAGTCGGCGCCGGAACCATGTGCCCGGAAACGTTCCTGCGCGTGCTGGGCCCGAAGCCGTACCGCACCGCCTACGTACAGCCCAGCCGTCGCCCTGCCGATGGCCGCTATGGCGACAATCCGAATCGCCTCTACAAGCACATGCAGCTTCAGGTCATCCTGAAGCCGACGCCCGCCGATGTGATCGAGCAGTATATGGGCAGTCTCGAAGCCATCGGCATCGATCTCCGCAAGCACGATATCAAGCTCGAAGAAGACAACTGGGAATCGCCGACGCTCGGAGCGTGGGGCGTGGGCTGGCAGGTGATGCTCGATGGCCTGGAGATTACGCAGTTCACTTATTTCCAGCAGTGCGGCGGCCTCGATCTCGATCTGATTCCCGCGGAAATCACCTACGGACTCGAACGCCTGACCGCTTTTCTGCAGGGCGTCGATAGTGTGTACGACATTGTTTGGAGGCCCGGCGTCACCTATCGCGACGTCCGGTATACCGACGAACTGCAATACTCCGTCTACAACTTTGAAGCCGCTCATGTGCCGACGCTCTGGAAGCTTTTCGAAATCCACGAAGGCGAAGCGCGGCGTCTGATCGATCTCTATGCCGATTCCACTGAAAAGGCCCGTTACCCGTTGCTAGCGGCCTACGATCACGTTCTCAAATGCAGCAACCTCTTTAATACGCTCGATGCCAGAGGCGCGATCAGCGTCACGGAGCGAGTTGGCGTCATTGGCCGCGTGCGCAAATTAGCCGTGGGTGTAGCCGAGGCCTGGGTTGACCAGCAGCAGGTGGCCGCATGAACTTCCTCCTCGAAATTGGCTGCGAAGAAATCCCCGATTGGATGCTGAAAGGCGCACTCGAATATCTCGGCACAGCCATTGGCGATCTGACGAAAAGTCCTACCCGCACCGACGCCACGCCGCGCCGTCTGGTTGTACGCACCGAAGGTCTGGTCGCGCGTCAGCCCGACTCCGAAGAACGAGTCTGGGGACCAGCCAAATCCGCCCCGGCGCCGGCCGTCGCAGGCTTTGCAAAAAAGCAAGGTATCGACGCGGCCCAACTGGAAATCCTCTCCGACGGCAAAGCCGAAAAATACACCTACGTCCGCAAGACGGCTGGCCGCGCGACTACTGAAATTCTGGCTGAAGCGCTCCCGCAGCTCATCCTGAAAACGCCGTTCCCGAAAACCATGCTCTGGCCCGGCAAAGGCGGCGCGCGTTTCATTCGCCCGATCCGCTGGGTGGTAGCGCTACTCGACAACCAGGTAATCCCATTCGAAATCGCCGACGTGAAATCCGGCAACCAATCGAGTGGCCATCGCAAACTCGGCGCTAACCGGTTCCCGGTTACCTACGAAAACTTCGAAGAGAAGCTGCGTGAGAACTTCGTCATTCTTTCATCTGCGGAACGTAAGCGCCGCATTGAAGCTGTGCGGACGGAGTACAAACAGGATGAAGAGCTCCTTGATGTCCTGGTGAATCTCACCGAATGGCCGACGCCGATTACCGGCAATTTCGATCCGTCGTTCCTCGACCTTCCCGGCGAAGTCCTCACCACCGTGATGAAGGTCCACCAGAAGTATTTCTCCGTTTCCGGCAGCAATGGTCATCTCGCCGCGCAATTCGTGGCCGTCACGAACACCGATGGCGACCCCGACGGCCTCATCCAACTCGGCAACGAGCGCGTCCTCCGCGCAAGATTCAACGATGCCCGCTTCTTCTGGGACACCGATCAGAAGCACAAGCTTTCCGAACGCGTACAGAATCTCGCCAACGTCACTTTCCAGGCCAAACTCGGCTCGTATCTGCAGAAAACGGAACGCGTCGTAGCTCTGGTGAAGGAACTCGGAGGCGACGCTCATGCCGAACGCGCGGCTCTCCTCGCCAAGACCGACCTCACCACCGAACTGGTCAAAGAATTCACCGAACTGCAGGGCATCGTCGGCGGCCTCTACGCCCGCGCGCAAGGTGAACCCGAAGAAGTTGCCACCGCGATTTACGACCATTACAAGCCCGTCAGCATGGAAGATTCCATTCCACGCACGCTGACCGCGCAGCTTGTAGCCATCGCCGACAAGCTCGACACCCTCCGCGGCTGCTTCAGCATCGGGATGATCCCGACGGGCTCGAAAGATCCGTTCGCCTTGCGCCGCGCGGCTCAGGGCATCGTGAAAATCGTCGTCGAAGGCAAGCTACGGCTGCCGATCCGCCAGCTTCTTTCCGGCGACGCGGCTCTTGAAGAATTCTTCTTCGATCGTGTCCGCTACTATTTCCGCGAAATCCGCGCCTTTCAATACGATGAAGTCAACGCGGTGCTCGCCGCGGGATCCGACGACCTGGTCGATGTTGAAGAAAGACTCACGGCGGTCCGGCAGGTTCGCCCCACACCCGACTTCGAACCGCTCGCGGCCAGTTTCAAACGCATCAGCAACATCGTGAAGCAGGCGCAACTGGCCGATGTCGGCTTCGCCCTCAACGCGGTACTTCTCGAAGCGGGTCCGGAAGCCGAACTGCACGCACACATCGTGGCTATCGGCAAAGTCCTGCGCGAACTTCCCGATTACCCCGCCAAGCTCGAACGTATCGCAACCCTTCGCCCGGCCGTCGACCTTTTCTTCGACAAAGTCATGGTGAACGTCGAAAATCCCGCCGTTCGCCAAAATCGGCTCGCACTGCTCCACAGCGTGCTGACCGAATTTTCCACCATCGCGGATTTTTCAGAAATCGTAACTACCTCTCAGGAGAACAAATGAGTAAGAACGTATATTCCTTCGGCGGCGGTACAGCCGACGGCAACGGCAAGATGAAAGATATTCTCGGCGGCAAAGGCGCCGGACTTGCGGAAATGTGCAAGGCGGGCCTTCCCGTCCCTGCCGGCTTCACCATCGCCACACAGGTCTGCAATATCTACTTCAATAACGACAAGCAGATCCCGGCCGAGATCCACACCGAAATCGATAAGTGCCTCGTCAAGCTCGAAAAGACCATGGGCCAGAAGCTGGGCGATCCCAACAACCCCATGCTGCTCAGCGTCCGTTCCGGCGCCAAGTTCTCCATGCCAGGCATGATGAACACGATTCTCAACCTGGGCCTCAACGACGAAACCACCGCCGGTCTCGCGAAGAAGTCGAACAACCCCCGCTTCGCCTACGATTGCTACCGCCGCTTTATCCAGATGTTCGGCGAAGTCGCGCTCGAAATCGAGATGGAGAAGTTCAACCACATCTTCGATGCCCGCAAAGCGAAAGTAAAAGCCAAAATTGACACCGATCTGAACGCCGAAGACCTGCAGGCCATCATCGTCGATTACAAGAAACTGGTCCAGAAGGAAATCAAGAAGCCGTTCCCCGAAGATCCGCGCGAACAGCTGACGCTCGCAGTCGGCGCCGTGTTTGGCTCGTGGTGGAACGATAAAGCCAATTACTATCGCCGCATGGAAAAGATTCCGGACGATATCGGTACCGCCGCCAATGTGCAGGCGATGGTGTTCGGCAACATGGGCGAGAACTGCGCCACCGGCGTCGGCTTCACCCGCGATCCTGGCACCGGCGAAAAAGTGTTCTATGGCGAATTTCTGCTCAATGCACAGGGCGAAGACGTCGTCGCCGGTATCCGCACTCCTGAGCCGATTTCCGACCTTAAGAAGGTCATGCCGGAAGCCTTCCAGCAGCTCGTCGACATCACGACGAACCTCGAAAAGCACTACAAGGACATGCAGGATTTCGAGTTCACCATTCAGGAAGGGAAGCTCTACATGCTTCAGACCCGCAATGGTAAGCGCACCGGTCCGGCCGCCGTCCGCATCGCTGTGGACATGGTGGAGGAAGGCATGATCACGAAGCAGGAAGCGATCATGCGTGTCGCTCCCAATCAGCTCGATCAATTGCTGCACCCCGTTCTCGACGCGAAATCGCTGGGAGAACTGGTGAAGTTGACCACCGGTATCTCGGCATCACCCGGCGCGGCCGTCGGCCGTGTAGCGTTCTCCGCTGAAGACGCTGTTGAAATGGCCGAAGGCGGTCCGGTGCTGCTGGTCCGCAAGGAAACCACGCCGAACGATATTCACGGCATGGACGTTTCACGCGGCATCCTGACAGCCATTGGCGGCAAGTCCAGCCACGCGGCCGTTGTGGCGCGCGGCATGGGTCGGCCCTGCGTGGTGGGCGCGAGCGGCATCAAGATCGACGAAGCAAAGAAGGTTTTCACCGCTGTGGTCGGCGGCAAGACCATCGTCGTTAAGGAAGGCGATTTCATTTCGCTCGATGGAACTTCCGGCGATGTTTATGCAGGTCACGCCAAGACGGTTGAGCCCAACCTGGCGCACGCCTCGGTTGGCAAGTTCATGGGTTGGACCGACGAATTCCGCGGCAAGTTCGGCGTTCGCGCTAATGCCGATATCCCGCGTGACGCGAAGGTCGCCCGCGCATTCGGCGCAGAAGGCATCGGCCTTTGCCGCACCGAACACATGTTCTTCGCGGAAGATCGCCTGCCGTTCGTGCAGCAGATGATTCTCGCCCGCGATGAAAAGAATCGCAAGAAAGCGCTTGCGAAGCTCCTGCCCATGCAGCGGTCGGATTTCGCCGGTCTCTTCAAGGCGATGGACGGCTTCCCTGTGGTGATCCGCACACTCGATCCGCCGCTCCACGAGTTCCTGCCCAAGCGCGAGAACCTGATGGTGGATAACGCGGTTCTGCCGTATGCGGACGCGAAGGGCAAGAAGGAAATCTCCGAGCGTTACAGCATTCCGGTCAAGGATCTGAAGAAGGTTCTGCCCGAACTGCTGGCCCGCGTCGAAGAGCTTCACGAATTCAACCCGATGCTCGGCCATCGCGGCTGCCGCCTCGGCGTCACGTATCCGGAAATCACCGAAATGCAGGCCCGCGCCATCTTCGAAGCCGCCGTTCAGGTGGCAAAGAAGGGCATCAAGGTCATCCCGGAAGTCATGATCCCGCTCATCGGCTCCGTCGAAGAGCTGAAAAACCAGAAGGACATTGTGGTTCGTGTGGCCGAAGAAGTTTTCGCCAAAGCGGGCACGAAGGTTCATTACCTGGTCGGCACCATGATCGAAATTCCGCGCGCCGCGCTCACCGCGGATCGCGTGGCGAAGGAGGCGGAGTTCTTCTCCTTCGGCACCAACGATCTGACGCAGACCACGATGGGGCTTTCCCGCGACGACTATACGAAGTTCCAGAAGGACTACGAAGTGGCCAAAATCTTCAAGGCCGATCCGTTCGCGGTGCTCGATCAGGAAGGCGTGGGCAAGCTCGTCAAGATCGCGGTGGATCTTGGCCGCAAGGCGCGTCCCGATCTCGAAGTCGGAATCTGCGGCGAACATGGCGGCGAGCCGAGTTCGGTGCAGTTCTGTCAGAAGGTCGGCATGAACTACGTGTCGTGCTCTCCGTATCGTGTGCCGATCGCCCGTCTGGCGGCCGCGCAGGGTGCGATTATGGCCGGCGATACGGGCGCGAAGGGCGAGGCATCGCGTACGGCATAAGGCGCACGGCGTAAATCTGGTTGCACCATCTTGCAGCAGTTGGGAAGGGGGACAAAAGCGGCGCGAAAGCGCCGCTTTTCCCTTTGAAAAGGCCTGTTTGAGGCCCGCGCTTAAAAAACCTGCAAAAATCGGGCATTTTCGCGTGTTTTCTCTTTACTTCGTTCCCGGCCTTCCCGTATGATGATATCGACGTGCAAAACAACGAGTGCTTCGGAGCCCTGTAAAATAAGGGTCTCCAGACGTTTAGGCGGGGTTTCGCACAACTATCAAATCGGGAGGTTGAATGGCCACAACAAAGAGAATGACGCAGACCCAGCTGGTTCGCTCGCTGGCGGAAGCGGGTGAGTTAACCAACAAGCAGGCTCGCGGGGTACTGGATAGCCTGTCCAGCCTGGCGATCAGTGAAGTAAAGAAGAACGGTCTTTTCGTACTGCCCGGCATTGGCCGGCTTGTGCGCGTGGATCGCAAGGCCCGCATGGGACGGAATCCGGCCACGGGCGAATCCATCAAGATTGCCGCCAAGAAGGTCGTGAAATTTCGCGTAGCGAAGTCGGCTAAAGACGCGATCGTTCCGCCTAAGGTCAAGAAGGCTTAATCCGGTTTTCGGACCAAAAACGGTTTTCAGACTGAAAACCCCGCAAACGCCATCCAGGTCGTTTGCGGGGTTTTGTTTTTGTTTCGGAACTTTTTTCGCGGAACCATTTACCGCCTGGCTTGCTGGCGGTCAGCGATCGCGCACAGGCTGACGTGTCCGTGATGCGCGACGATAGCGAAGCCTATACGGCAGGCTTGGTCGGTTCTGCGGGCTTGACTGGCGGTTCGTCCGTCGGTTCTTTCACGGCCTGCTTGAAGTTCCTGATGCCTTCGCCAAGGCCTTTGGCCATCTCAGGAAGCTTCTTGCCGCCAAACAGAACCAGGAAGACGACCGCAATTACGACAATCTCGCCGCCGCCCAGGTTAAACGGTCCGGCAGTTTGAAAGTTTGTAGGAATCTGCATTTACGGCTACCTCAGTAATCATTGTAACCGACCGGTGCATGCGGAAACACGCTCACCGCATAAACTAGAGGCATATGTCTCTGATCATCGCTGGTCGTACGTTCCGTTCGCGGCTTCTCATCGGCACGGGGAAATACCGAAGCTTCCAGGAAATGGCGCGCTGCCATGCGGCTTCCGGGGCTGAAGTGGTCACCGTCGCCGTGCGCCGCGTCAACCTCACGGACCGCACGAAAGAGTCGCTGCTCGACTACATCGATCGCGACAAGATGTTTATCCTGCCCAACACCGCCGGATGCTACACCGCCGACGACGCCATCCGCACGGCGCGCCTGGGCCGCGAAGTCGGCCTCTCGAACTGGGTGAAGCTCGAAGTGATCGGCGACGAACGTACGCTGTTCCCGGATAACGCCGGCCTGCTGGAAGCGACGCGCGTGCTGGTGAAGGAGGGCTTCGTGGTGCTGCCGTACACGAACGACGATCTGATCAACGCACGCCGGCTGATCGATGCCGGAGCGGCCGCCGTGATGCCGCTGGCCGCGCCCATCGGTTCCGGTCTCGGCATTCAGAACACGACGAACCTGCGGATTCTGCGCGAGATGATCACGGAGGTTCCGCTGATTGTCGACGCGGGAGTCGGCACGGCTTCCGACGCTGCGCTTGCGATGGAGCTTGGAGCCGATGGCGTCCTGATGAACACGGCGATCGCAGCGGCAGACGATGCGGAGAAGATGGCGCTTGCGATGAAGCTCGGCATTGAAGCCGGAAGGCTGGCGTTCGAGGCGGGACGGATGGAGAAGAAGCTGTATGCGTCGGCGTCGAGTCCGCTGGCTGGCGTCGTCGGGAGGTAAGAGTGACCTTCGAGTGCGAAGATCTGCGGGAATTCGGGCTGGTGCTGGCGCCGTCGTCATCGCCGGACGAAACGCCCGGCTCCGCGACCCTGATCAACAACAGCGATCGGGCTATTACCGCACTGTCGGTGTTGTGGCGATATGAGGACGTGAAAGGCAGGGCCTGGACCGGCGGGCACACGAGCCGTCCCGGTATTTTGCCCGGTTCTCAACTTGTCTGCAGCCAGAACTATCGCTCCAAAACGGCTCTCGAATCGATCACGCTCTCGATTGACGGAGCGTTCTTCGCCGATGGCGAATTCGTCGGGCCCGGCCTGTACGGTCTGTGGGAGACAGTCACGTCCGAATCCGGAATCAGGAGTCAAGCCGCGCATGCGGCGAAGAATGCCCGAAGCCGCGGCGTTCCGGCGGCGGACATTCTGGAAGAGATCGGCAGAATGACAGGGCCATCGACGTCGCACCCGGCCCCGCCTCCGCATCCCGGGCCCATGACGCCACGTAAGCTCGCACAGATCATCCGCAGAGCACAGCACGCAGTTGCGCGCGAGATCGACTGGCAAATTCAAAGACCGGCGACGAGCGCACGGTGGACTGGCTTGCGGCGCAGACCGACGAGCAACCGGCCTGTTTCCGACGGCGACCGTGACCTAATAAGGTCAAATTGACCCGACACGGTCAGGCCCGGCGCCCCGCCACGCAAGTAAACAAAGCAATTTCCGATGGGCCTGCGAGTGCGCACTCCGGTTCTGTACGAACACCGAGTTTAGGGCTACAAAAGGAAAAAATCATGAGATTGCTGAAAGCCGTACCGACCGTATTCTGTCTGGCAGTGCTCGCGGGTGCGATGTTTTCGCCCGCAGCCAAAGCCGATGCCTGGGACTTGAAGACCACCGTCACATTTAGCGGACCGGTGGAAATTCCCGGCGTCCATGTCGCCGGATGGGGCGTCTTGCCTGCCGGCACCTATGTATTCAAGATTCTCGATTCACAGGCGGACCGCCACATTGTCCAGATCTTCAACAAAGACGAAACCGTCTGCTACGCCACCATCATGGCGATCCCGAACTTCCGTCTGAAAACCACCGACAACACTGTCATCACGTTCCGTGAAAGACCGGCCGGCCAGCCGGAAGCGTTGCGCGGCTGGTTCTATCCGGGCCGCCAGTGGGGCGAAGAATTCGTTTATCCGAAGGCAAAGGCCATGGAGATAGCGACCACAACGAAGACCCCCGTGCTGTTCTCGCCAGCCGAACTTCCCGTGGAAGTCACTGAACCGATCACGGCCGATGCGCCGTTTGTCGCGCAGATGAAGACTGCGCCGGTGATGGCCTATCAGCCGACGGGCGAAGAAGTGCAGCTTGCCGAAGTGGTGACCCCGCCTCCTCCGGCCGAGATGCAGGCCGAGACGCAGGCCTCAGCGGCGACACTGCCGCAGACGGGCAGCCCGCTGCCTCTGATCGCATTATTTGGTCTGCTGGCACTGATGAGCGCGTTCGCGATGCGCTCGGTTCGCCTCGCGGCGATTCGTTCCACGAAGAACAGCAGTCTGTAGCCGGAGCGGTGCATAGGGCGGCTGAGGGGTCGCCCGGCTGATGAAGGGGAAAAGACAATGTCCGATAAGAGCATCGTCGTAGCCGTATACGACACTCACGAGAAAGCGGAGAAAGTGGTTGGCGAATTGCAGCATGCCGGATTCGATATGACGAAACTGTCGATCGTCGGCAAGAACCCTCACGCGGAGGAACACGTGGTTGGTTTCTACAATGCGGGTGATCGCGTCCGGCACTGGGGTAAGCGGGGCGCATTCTGGGGCGGCATCTGGGGCCTCCTTTTCGGCTCGGCCTTTTTCGCGATACCCGGTCTGGGGCCGATTCTGGTGGCGGGGCCACTGGTGGGCTGGATTGTCGCGGGCCTGGAAGGAGCGGCGCTGGTGGGCGGCCTGAGCGCGGTGGGCGCGGGACTTTTTAGCCTCGGCATACCGAAAGACAGCGTGCTGGAATACGAAATCGCGCTGAAGACGGACCAGTTTCTGCTGCTGATGGATGGCACCGCGGCGGAAGCGAGCCGGGCGCACGAGATCATCGTGGCCACGAATCCGGTCGCGCTGCACGTTCACACGGGCGTTACCGACAAAGAGTACGACGAGAGCGAATATCAACGGGAATTGGCACTGGCGAAGGGGTAGACGGTCATGCGTTCAAGAATTGTTCCGATGATAGCGACAAGATTTCTGCAGAAGAACAGGCCCGAGGACTCCGATTGTTACGAGACCAAGGCGCGCGGAATGGCGGTGCTGACTACGCCGCTGCTGAATAAGGGCTCCGCGTTCACGCTCGAAGAGCGGGAGGCGCTGGGGCTCATCGGCCTGCTGCCGCCGGTGGTCAGTACGCTGGAGGCTCAGGTTGCGAGCGCGTATACGCAGTATCAGAGATTACCGGATTCGCTCAGCAAGAACATCTATCTGACCGCTCTGCACGATCGCAACGAGGTGCTGTTCTTCCGGGTACTCTCCGAACATCTGCGCGAGATGATACCGATCGTGAACGACAGAACGGTGGGCCTCGCGATGGAGCAATACCATCACGAATGCCGTCGGCCGCGCGGCGTCTACCTCTCGATTAATCATCCGGACCAGATCGAAGAAGCGTTTAGCAATCTGGGTTCGGGAGCCGATGACATCGATATGATTCTCGCCACCGACGCCGAACAGATCTTCGGCATTGGCGACTGGGGCGTCGGAGGCATCGAAATCTCCATCGGGAAGCTGGCGATCTATACGGCCGCGGGCGGCATCGACCCCACGCGCGTGATTCCGGTGATGCTGGATGTCGGCACCAACCGGGATAGCCTGCTAGCGGACCCGATGTATCCCGGCAACCGGCATGCGCGGGTGCGCGGCGAGCGCTACGACGCATTCATCGAATCGTACGTCCGGACCGTGGTGAGAATGTTTCCCAACGCGATGCTGCAATGGGAAGATTTCGGACCCGGTAACGCACGCCGCATTCTGCAGCGCTACAGGGGACAAATCCGCACTTTCAGCGACGATCTGCAGGGGACTGGGGCGGTTACCCTGGCAGCGGCAGTCTCCGCGATGCGCATTTGCGGTTCTCTGCTGCAGAAGCAGCGCATCGTTATTTTCGGAGCGGGTCTGGGCGGCATTGGCGTAGCGGATCTGATGCGCGACGTGATGGTGGAGGCGGGTTTAAGCGCGGCCGAAGCGACGCGGCAGTTCTGGTGCGTAGATGCGGACGGACTGCTGACCAGCGACATGGGCGACCGGTTGCAGGACTTTCAATCGACGTTTGCGCGCCCCGCGGCCGAAGTCAGAGCGTGGAGAAGGGATTCCGGTGAGGGCGAAGCGTCGGGAAATACGGGCGGTATTCGGCTGAGTGAAGTGGTGCGGCAAGTGCGCCCCACGATGCTGCTTGGTCTTTCGGGATTGACGGGGGCTTTCACGGAATCTATTGTCCGGACTATGGCGAGGTATACGGAACGGCCGATTATCTTCCCGTTGTCGAGCCCGTCGTCGTTAGCCGAAGCGACGCCCGCCGATCTGATTACGTGGACCGGGGGACAGGCTCTGATCGCGACCGGCGGCTCGTTTTCGCCAGTAACACACAAAGGAATCACTCACGTAATTGGCCAGACGACCAATGCCATGTTGTACCCGGGGCTGGGACTGGGCACTATCGTATCCCGCGCGCGGCTGATCAGCGTAAACATGCTGGCGGCAGCTGCCAACGCGTTATCCAGTCTGGTGGCCGTTCGGCAGCCAGGCGCGTCATTACTGCCTCATATCGACGACTTACGCGTGGTTACAGCCACTATTGCGGTTGCCGTAGCGGAGGCAGCCGTCTCGGAAGGTCTGGCGGAAGTGAAGCTCGACAACATCGTACAGCAGGTAAACGATGCTATGTGGCAGCCGGAATATCGTCACATAATGGCAATCTAAGTCACGGAACGCGTAAATCCTACACTAATCGGAGTTATGCGCGAAACCGTACAACTATTGCGGCCCTGTAATTGCTTTATCACTCTTTGAAAGGAAGACAAATGCTGATATTACTGATTCTCTTACTCCTCATCTTCGGCGGCGGCGGAGGTTACTACGGTTATTCCCACTGGGGCATCGGCGGAGGAGGCGGAATACTGCTGGTAGTTATCCTCCTGGTGGTCCTTTTAGGCCGCGGACGTATCTGAACTTACAACCGTCAGTTCCGGTCCCGGAATTGCATGCTCGTTGTTGAGTTCCGGTTCGCAAGCGGACCAGATAGAAAGGACATAAGGAAATGAGAAATCCGATGAAAGCAGCGGCCATCCTGTTTTGTGTGGCCACCATGACCACGATCCTGTCGACTGGCGCTCGCGCCGATTTCTACGACAGAACCACAACCATCACCTTCAGCGCGCCTGTAGAAATTCCCGGTGTGCACCTGAAAGGATATTCCGTCCTTCCGGCGGGAACCTACGTGTTCAAGCTGATGGATTCAACGAGTAACCGGCACATCGTGCAGATCTTCACGAGCGATCAGTCGAAGTGCCTGGCAACCATCCTGGCCATCCCCAACACACGTCTGAAATTGTCGGACAAGACTGTGGTCACCTTCCGCGAACGGCCGGACGGCGAGCCACCGGCATTGCGCGCATGGTTTTATCCTGGCGCGGCGTGGGGCGATGAATTTGTTTACGGCAAGAAGAAGGCGAAAGAGATAGCCCAGGCAACGCAAACCCCGGTGCTTTACAACAATACCGACTCCGACGAGACAGCAAACGCCGAAGTCACCGCACCGATCCAGACTCCCCGGCCAGCCGAAGTGCAGCAGATGAACCGGACGGAAGTAAAGGCATATAGCCCGACAGGCGACGATGTGGAACTGGCTCAGGCAGTGACTCCGCCGGCGCCGGCCGACATGCAGGCGCCGGCTCCCGCACCGGTGTCGCAGGCTACCACTACCGATACGGCTTCGACATCCGCCTCGACTCCGTCGCAGCTGCCGCAGACGGCCAGTCCTCTGGGATGGATTATGCTGAGCGGATTACTATCGCTGGCTGGTGCGCTGAGCATACGGTTAGCCGGCCGATATAACTCGTAGTCTGGAATCCGTGGAAACAAGGGCGCGCAACATACTAAGTGCGCCCTTGTTATTCTGGAGTCGGCACGAAGAGGATCCAGGTGATGAAACGATTCGCGGGTGTCGGGTTTCTCGCGCTGTGGCTTCCACTGACGGCGCAGACTGCCAGTCCCCAGGCTGCGGCGTCGCCCGATAGTTCGACTACCTCTCCTTTTCAAATTTCGATTAGTCTGAACCTTGTTGTATTGCCGACGACTGTTCGCGACAAGAAGGGCGGCTTCGCGACGGATCTGCGCGAGCAGGATTTCGAGGTTTTCGAGGACAGCGTCCGGCAATCGATTCGTTTGTTCCGTCATGAGGATATTCCGGTGACCGCAGGGCTTGTGGTGGATCATAGCGGCAGTATGCAGAAAAAGCTGCGCGACGTTCTGGCCGCGGCCAATGCCTTTGTGAAGTTCAGCAACCCGGCAGACCAGATGTTCGTGGTGAATTTCAACGAGCGCGTGACTCTGGGGTTACCGCCGGCGATGGCGTTCAGCGACAATGCCGACGAACTGGAGGCAGCGATCCAGCGCGCGCCGGCCACCGGCGAAACGGCCCTTTACGACGCACTGGATGTGGCGCTGGAGCGCCTGAAATCGGGCAACAGGGAAAAGAAAGTGCTGATTGTGATCAGCGACGGCGGCGATAACGCCAGCATCATCGACTTGCATCGGATTCTGCTGAAGGCGGCCCAATCGGACGTTATGGTGTACACGATCGGCATCTTCGAACCGAACGACCCCGATCAGAACCCCGGAGTTTTGAAGAAACTGGCGAACGAGACCGGCGGCGAGGCATTCTTCCCGGCACAGTTCGGCGAAGTGGAGGGAATCTGCGAGAACATCGCGAGAGAAATCCGGCACCAGTACACGCTCGGTTATGTATCGACGAACTCCCGGCCGGGAGGCCGAAGAACGATTCGCGTGGTGGCGCACGCACCGGGCAAGGACCTGGTGGTTCGCACGCGCACCAGCTATATCGCCGAGGGTGATACGCCGACCGCGAAGGAAATAGCCCGGTGAGCGCCGCGGCTCGACACGTCAACCGGACTCTGCGCTGGGCGCAGCGCGTGCTGTTTGCGTGCGGCATCGCGGCTCTCGGTTACTGCGCGCTTGTGATGGCGCAGTCGTGGTATTTCCAGCGCGAGGAGACCCGCAATCTGGAGCGGCTGGTGGTGGCCAGGCAGACGCCGCTCGCCGACACCTCGCCGGATTCGGTTTCGGTTACGGTCCATGGGTTGATCGGCCGGATTGCCGTGGAGCGTCTGGGCGTATCGGTGATCGTGATGGAAGGTACCGATGAGCGGACGCTGAGACGCGCCGCGGGACACATTACCGGGACGGCGCTGCCCGGCGAACCCGGCAACGTGGGGATCGCGGCGCATCGGGATACATTCTTCCGGCCGCTGCGCGACATTCGGAAAGACGACGTCATCACGGTCACCACACCCGGCGGCCACTTCCGCTATCGCGTGATTTCTACCAGCATTGTGGGTCCGGACAACGTGACGGTGCTGGATTCGGATGGCAGCGACGTGCTAACGCTGGTGACCTGTTACCCGTTTAGTTTTATCGGGCCGGCGCCGAACCGTTTCATCGTCCGCGCCGAGCAGATCGGGTGAGTATCCCGCTGGAACCAAACAGAGGATTGCTGCATCCAAGAGTGTAGCGAAACAGACACAAGTCCGGTGTCAGCGAAGACCGATATTTATCTTATTTTCAATATTATAGGCTGTTTTGTGGACACTGAGACCGTACAAATGTGGTATCTTTGTGGCATACTAACTTCCAGAAACGGAAGAAAGCCGCCCACCAGCGGCTGGACCAAACAAGGTCGCTCCAGGGCGGCCCGATTAATGAAAGAGCGCCCCGTATGACGCAGCTTGACGAAGCCATCGCCCGGTATCACCGGATTCTCGAATCCGAGCCCTACCGCGATTTGCGGTGGGTGAAAAATTTACAGGAGCAGATGGAAGCTCGCCAGTTATCCGCTGGTGGCCGCCTCCTCTGTCCATTCCTGCGGCCGAATTTCGTAACCCAGAAGCAGTACGACAATCTGGTCAAAACCGGCGAAGCGCTGATTTCGGCGGTGGATCGGATGTTGCAGCTTGCGCTCGGATCCCCGCAACTTCTTTCTACCATGCAGCTTCTTCCCGCCGAGAAGATGCTCGCGGCGATCGACCCCGGCTATGCGATGCCGGAAGTCTCCGCGCAACTTGACCTGCAGATCCACAACGGGTCGCTGCATGTACGTCAATATAGCGCAGACGCTTTGACGGGCGGCGCATACGCCGAAGGGCTCTCCGAAGTTTTCTACGATTGCCCGCCGGTGAAAGAGTTCCGGCGTCGCTACAACCTCACGCGGCTCGGTGGCAAGAAGCCGTTTCTGAACGCGCTGCTGAAGGCTTACAAGATGTTCTCGGGTTCGGTGAAAAAGCCGAATATCGCGATACTGGAATTCCGCACCACCAACGGCGGCAGCGAGTACGAAATGTTCCGCGACTATTTCCGCGCGGAAGGTTATCAGTCCGAACTGGTATCGCCCGATCAGCTGGAGTATCGCAATGGCGTGCTGCGCGGCGGCGGCATGGATATCGATCTGATGTACCGGCGCGTGAGCGTGCAGGAATTTCTGATGCGCTTTACGCTGGATCATCCGCTGGTACAGGCGTATCGCGATCGCAAGGTTTGCATCGTGAACAGCTTCCGTTCCGAACTTTCGCACAAGAAAGCGATGTTCGCGCTGCTCACAGACGACGCGCTGACCGCGAAGTTCCCGCCCCATGAGCGCAAGGCCATCAAAGAGCACGTGCCGTTCACGCGTGTGGTGAAGGCCGGCAAGACGATGTGGCGCGATAAGACGGTGGACCTGATCGATTTCATTCGCGATAACCGCGAGACGCTGGTGCTGCGTCCGAACGACGATTATTCGGATCTGCACAGTTATATCGGTTACGAGCACGACGACGGGGCGTGGGCGCGAGCGATGCGCGAGGCGCAGCGCTCGCCGTATGTGGTGCAGGAGAGCGTGAAGCCGGTGCACAGCGTGTTTCCAATGCTGACTTACGGGCATCTGGAGTTTAAAGAGATGCAGGTGGATGTGCAGCCGCAGGCGTTCCTGGGCAAGGTGTCGGGCTGCCCGAGCTATGTATCGTCGTCTGGAGCGGGCTACTCGCATGCTTCGGGTATTGCGCCGACGTTCATCATTGAATCGCGTAATTAAATTCAGGCAGCGGCTTAGCTGGATCGCGGCGGTTTCGACTTTGGTCGGAGCCGCCGCGATTCTTTTGGCGCAGGTCTCCGGGCCTGCGCCAACACTGCGGTTCGCTATTCTCGGCGATCGGACCGGGGAGGCTGTACCGGGCATTTATGAAGCCGTCTGGTACGAGATCGCCGCGGCGAAACCGGCTTTTGTGGTGGGTGTGGGCGATTCGATTCAGGGTCTGGACGATGCTACGGCGGAGAAAGAATGGATCGATTTCGGGCATGTAGTGGAGCCGTTCCGTTCTCTGCCCTATTACGCTGCGGCGGGCAATCACGATGTGTGGTCGGAGGCTTCGGCGAAGCTGTATGTGAAGTATTCCGGGCATCCGCTCGATTACAGCTTCGATAACGGGCCGGTGCATTTCACGGTGCTCGATAACAGCCGGAACGACGCCTTGCAGCCGGATGAGATGGCGTTTCTGGAACAGGATCTGAAGGCGCACGCGACGCAACCGGTCAAGCTGATCGTGTCGCACAGGCCTTCATGGCTGCTGAACGTCGTGTTGGGGAATCCGAATTTTCCGCTGCAGCAACTGGCGGAGAAGTACGGCGTGCATTATGTGGTGGCGGGGCACGTTCACGAGATGATGCACGCGAAGCTTGGCGGCGTGGAGTATATTTCGGCGCCTAGCGCGGGCGGGCATCTGCGTGATTCGGGTAAGTACGAGGATGGCTGGTTTTTCGGATACATTCTGGCAACGGTGGCGGGGGCGGATGTTCAGTTCGAGGTGCATGAACTACCTGCGCCGCATGGTGAAGGGCGGGTGACACCGGCGGCTGCGTGGGGGATGCTGGGGTTGGTGAGAAACTAACCGCCGATATCGATTATCCGATTCAGGGTTTCGCAGGCGGCCGCGAAGACATCTTCCGGAATCTGTTTCCACGGATGAGGCTTAGCGTCCCTGACCCGCCAGTCAAAAGACTTAGGCTGGTGTACAAGGATGTAACTCGCCACCTTTTTCGGGCCCGTTAGTTTCAGCGCAAAGGGATTTTTCTCGTTGAATGCGGCCGTGGTCATGGGCAGGCCGATAACGATACCCGTACGTTCATTGAATGCTTTCGGCGAAAGCACCAGAAGGGGATGAACGTCCTTCATTTCTCTGCCAGCCTGAGGATTGCAGTCGATCCAGATCATGTCGCGCCTATCTGGCGACCAGTTCCCGCGTGCGGGCATCAGAGCTTCTCCTTTCCGACAGGGGCAGTCGCCATCACCTCGCCGCCGTGCAGTTTCGGATCGAAGGCTGCGAGCATTTGCGCGAGTGAAAGCCGCACGTCGCCTTTAGGAGTTACCAGAACTCCGGACTTGTGTGGCGTGATATCTACTGGCCCGCCTGCGTGGAAACCGACCGATTTGGCAACCGACGATGGAATCCGTATCGCAAGGCTGTTACCCCAGCGTTGAACCTTCAGACTGGCTGATCGTGGCATGGATGACTCTATGTATCAACAAGTCTATACTACGATGATGGCCCGGTTCGAACGGGTAGTGTCCTAAAGGTGCGTTGATCTGTTTTTCTTGCGGAAACAGCAAGCCCTCGACTCACAGTGATATGCTGTGCCCTATGAAGATCGCAGCCGGATGCACTGCCATGCTCATCGCCGCCGTCCTGGTGGGCGGTGCGTTCATGGACTATCGTGATGACGAGGCTGCCTCCAGGCGAATAGAGGTTCACGCCAGCGGTGCGACCTTCACCATGTATGACGAAACAACGGAACTGGTTGCCCGCAAGAAAGCTGAGAAAATTCGCGGCGTGGCCGGTGTCGCGTTTCTCGTTGCCGGCCTCTTCATTTTCGGTACTCGCAAAAAGAAACCAGCTCCGACACCAGCCGCCTAGTAAAAGCCGATTTGCGATCAACGCAGATTTAGGGCACTACCTTCGAACGGGTGGACAATCGATGCAATGAAGCATTCGTCCCAGAAATTCCGCGCGACCTTCCTTCGTTGTAACCCACGGACGGTTCGTCCACGGCGGATCGTGCCGAACGTGCTGCGTATGTCCGCATTCCAGTTCGGCGACCCAGTCGCCATGTTCGTCCTGACTGAAGCTGATGATTCTGCGTTTCACAGATGTCGCTCAGTTCTCCGACGGTCGTTCCGCATGGTCGATCACAATTGTCTCTACAGGGCCTTTGGACGCCTCCAGTTTCAGGCCCAGCGCCTGCAGAGAGGTGATGATCCACGCGGCAACGTCCGGATGCGGATCGTCGGAAGCCTGATCATATTTGAAATCGAACGAGCCATTCAGGCCGGTCTGGTCCAATACGGGGTGCCCCATATACTCACTCAGGTGCGCTGCGAGCCCGCCCATGGAAATATTGACGCCTGCCAGTCCGTCCCCCGAGATTCTGCCGCCGCCGAGGCCACCCGCCCAGGGCCGTGCGTCCTTGTCCTTCGCCTCCTGTAACTTTGTGTCCTTGCTGCCCTTCACCAGCAAGTAGACCGGACCCTCCTTTGTTTCGCGGTGAACTTTCAATTGAAACCGATCCGCCAGGAGGGTCCGCAGCATCCCCCGCTGCTCGTCATTCGGGCTGTCCGGCTGTGACGGCTTCGCGCTCGTTAACTCAGACGAGGCAGGTGGCCGGGCCTCGACCGTATAACGGTCGTTGCGAATCCAGCCCGGACCGCCAGTGAGCTGAAACGGCCGAATGTCGAAGGCCTCTTCAATCAGCATTTCAAGCGTGAGGGAGTTCGCGACGATCCTGCCGCCCGGATACGTGAAGAGTCCGATGGCGCCAGCCCCCGCCGGTTTGATCGAGGCCACCTCAAATACCGGCGGCGGCGCAGTCTGGGCGAATAAGCTCACAGCCGCCGCCCAAACCGCGGCAAATATTGAAACCCGCATAACCCTCCCGGCACCTCGCAATATAGACGATGCGGAAGCCCGGAATGTTGGTTACTATTTACTCCCAGGAGCGAAATGGCGAGGCTGGCAGACCTTCGCCGTTGAACAAATTGCAATCCGGGTTATCGGCGTAGGCGTAGCGCACATAGACTGGCGCCGTCACCGCCGCGTTCGACACCACAATCGACCCGCCCTCAATACGCGCGTCCGCCGATACAAATTTGCGGTCCGCGCCCGCGATCTCGAAGCCTTTCACCGCGCCGCCGCCCTTTGCGGCTAAGCCGCCAGTCGTGTGATCGAACCACACACGCAGCTTCGCCGAACTCGCGCAGGTCCTGATCGCAGGCCGCGCAATGCTTCTCGGCTTCGGCCAGATCGTGCACAATGCGTTCGCGCTTCAGATGCGCGGGCAACGGGTTGCGGCCACGAGGCTTTGCTCCGGCGCTGCTGTCGGCCGATGCGGGCGGATCTCCGAACGGCATCGCGTACGTTCCTTCTTCCAGCCGCTTCGCCCATACTGCAAAGCCGTCGCGATCCCAGTACAGGATCTTGATCCGGTCGCGCCTCCGGTTGGCGAAGACGAACAGATGCCCGG
>Ga0302319_10003186_pt1 | contig 34651 bp, 31 predicted proteins | sample Bog_T0_2_FD_203319 | JGI IMG/M metagenome (GOLD analysis project Ga0302319, IMG submission 203319) | Peat permafrost microbial communities from Stordalen Mire near Abisko, Sweden - Bog_T0_2 | ecosystem: Environmental > Terrestrial > Soil > Wetlands > Peat | place: Sweden: Abisko, Stordalen Mire...
TCCATGAGGTCGCCGTCGCTGACCAGCCCATAGGTGAAATGGTCGATGATAGGAAAACCCTGACGATTGAAGCGCGCTGCAAGGTGCGCCTCGGCCATCGCCATGCCGACGCCGTTGCCGAATCCCTGGCCGAGCGGTCCGGTGGTGACCTCGACCCCCGGGGTTATACCACGCTCGGGATGACCGGGGGCGGTGCTGCCCCATTGCCTGAAACGCTTGATCTGATTGAGCGACAGTTCATAGCCCGTTAGATGCAGCAAGCTGTACAACAGCATCGAACCGTGCCCGGCCGACAGGACGAAGCGGTCGCGATTGAACCAGAGGGGGTTGACGGGATTGTGCTTGAGATGCTGCATCCACAGAACATAGGCCATCGGCGCGGCGCCGAGAGGAAGCCCTGGGTGGCCGCTGTCGGCCTGCTGGATCGCATCAACCGCAAGGAAGCGAATGGTGTTAATCGACAACTGATCCAATGCTTTCTTGTGGTCCAGAGATGTGATTGAATCGATCAGCTGGGCCTGGTGAGCAGTCATTCGCGTCCTCCCGGAAATTCGAGTTGGCATCGATGTTTCATGGCATAAAACCTCCTCGTGGCAGTCATCCTGAGACAACCACCACGAGGAGACGCTATTTGTCAAATTCCATAAACCTTAGCTTACAGTAACCAGATATATTGTTCTTCTGGTCTGATAGGCCGTGGTTTCTGGATATTTCAGGGAATCAGAACCAAGAAACCGAGATCTGATTGTCGACCGAATAAGCCCCGGGCGCAGCCCAGGCAACGCGTTCAGCTTCCTCTCGCTCGGCATAGTTCCGGACCTTGCCGCGGAGGGTCACCTGGCTTCCTGAGGTCTCCACCTGGATCTTGGTCGCATCCAGCAGCGAGCTCCGTTCAAAGGCTGCCTTGATGGAGACCGCGATGTCTGCTGCCGACAAGACAGGCTTGATCGCGATATTGTTGGAAACACCCGCGACCCCACTCAGGTACTGCACGAGATCTTCAGCAGAATTCCGCTGATACCACCACTCGACTGCGCCTTCGAGCGTGATCCATCCGTCTCGCACGATTACCTGGACGGAATCCTTGGGAACCGACGTGGACCATTTGATGGCGGCATCTGCCGTGGCAGCGATGTCACCATCGGTGCGGCGCATGGAATCGGGGAATTTTACTTCGATATCATCCGCAATGGCGGTCACACCTGCCACCCGCTTCGTTGCAGTCACCGCGTTGTACTTTTCACCATAACTGGTGGCGTAGCCGTTGAGGGTCACAGTGCCGTCCTTGACCAGGACACCGATATCGGTTGCCTTGACGCTCGGTTCGAACTCAAGTTCGGATAGGATGTCCGTCTTGAGCTGAGCATCGGTCTTGTAAACTTTGCTTGGTTGGGATTTCATGGTATTTGTCCTTTGGACAAGTCGTTGATGACGAATGCGGAGAATGAAAGTGAAGAATTATGGGAAAGTTTTGTAATTTATTCTATCAAAATGCATCTTAACGAAGCCTGACGGTAGCGCTGATCAAATGGTCACTTGGATCGCGGTTGAGGAGAAACCCGAGTTCAGTGCATACATTTTGCAGTGGCAGGCCAAGAGGAAAAACGAAGACGGAGACACGATCAACATGCTGCCCTCCACTGACCTCCAACAGCGAGCGCATCAATTGCGCTTCTACTCCGCGGCGGCTCCAATCTTCAGCGACCATGAGCGCTGCTTCCGCCTGACTGCTCCAGCGCTCCTTGCAGAGGCGTCCTACGGCAATGATCTCCCGCTCTCCGGTGATTTGGGATGGCGTCAGGGACACTTGGACGAGATTGCGAAAGTCAGCGGGTGAAGGCTTGTAGAGCGCATCAAGTACCCGATCATCAAGACATCGCTGTTTGTAGTAGCTTGACATCGCGTTGGCATGCTGATCACTCGATTGCTCATGAACGTGCGCCGCTGTCTTGGCATGCCGTATGGATTGATATTTTTTCACCAACGACCGTTCAGACTGTAGCCAGTCTTCGCGTTCACTACCACCCACGAAGTGCCTCTGTTGAGCGAGTATATAGGCCCCCTCAGCGATAAGCCTTCTGTTTTCTCCACTCTGGAGGACAGATGGTTCATGAGCAAGACCAGGGAGGTGAATTTGTTCAGCAATCATTTTGGTGATCGTCATTTCTCATACGGTAAATGAACGATCTGCCAGTTACTGGACAGAAGCATTCCGGAAAATATTTGCTGAAGGTCTCAGAACGAATTAGGTGAGCCATGATCATGCCAAGGCTTCGCCAGGAGCCGGTAGCAGGACGATTTTGTCCAGATTTACAGTAACCTTTTGCAGATTTTCGGTCTTGTCCCATCCGGAAGAGTACTTGAGGCGAATACGGATCCGGGAACGTGAATGGTGTCTGCAAATCGCAGGAAATGGAAAAATCATTCCAGACGAACACCCCTTTAATGAAGATTAACGTAATCATACATTCAGCATCGCGCGAGGATTAAATGCCGATTCCTTCGCCAGTTGCCGATAGAGCTCCTGGGCCTTGTCGCTGCTGGTCGGCGGCACGGCTATGCTGAGGACCAGATACTGATCTCCCGCTGGATCAGCAGGGCGGTCGCCCGGGAGGCCACGGCCCTTGAGGCGAAGCCGTTGGCCCCCTTGGGCACCTGCAGGGATGGTGGCGGTCACCGTTCCGCCGAGGGTGGGAACGGCCACCTGTGCGCCCAGCATGGCCTCCCAGGGTGTGATGGGCAGCGCCAGCGACAGATCCCGTCCCGAGACCTGGTACTGCTGATGCGGGGCGAGCTCAATCTGGAGATAGAGGTCTCCAGCGTTTTCGATGTCGGCCCCGGGATGGCCCTGGCCGCGTAGACGCAGTGTGCTTCCAGGGATGGTACCTTTGGGAATCTTCACCGTTATGGAGCGGGCGCTGCTCACGGATTCGCCACGGTCCAGGCCGGGCAGCTGGAGTTTGAGCTGGCGCTCTCCACCATGGTAGCACTCCTCCAAGGTAACGACCATCCGGGAGTGGATGTCCGACCCCTGCTCTTCGAGCGGGCTACTGAAGCTGCCATGTCTTCCGCCAAAGAGCGATTGGAAGAAATCGCTGAAGTGGGCCGACTGATCGTGGTTGGCACCGCCGGAGCGATCGAAATCGCGACGCGGCGGTGGCCCATCGATTTCCTGACCTTCCCGCATACCGCCTGCCCGCAGACGGTCATAAGCAGCTCGTCGCTCGGGGTCCTTGAGCGCCTCGTTGGCTTCGCCCAGTTCGACAAAACGCAGCTCGGCCCCGGCCTTCTTGTTCACGTCGGGGTGGAACTCCCGTGCGAGCTTGCGATACGCGGCCTTGATCTCCTCTGGTGTGGCTTCGGGGGCGACACCAAGGACCCGGTAGTAATCCTTGAATTTCACGGGGATCCCTCGTATCTGGATTCAAGTTCAGGGAACCAGGACGGCGGCGCCCTCGAAGCGCCCGGCCCGAAGATCGGCGAGGGCCTGGTTGGCATGGTCGAGCCGATAGGTGGTGGTTCGGGTGACAATGCCGATCTGCGCAGCCAAGCGTAGGAAATCGAGGCCGTCCTGCCGCGTCAGGTTGGCGACCGACCGGACCTGTCGTTCCTCCCAGAGCAGCTGGTATGGAAAGCCTGGGATGGCGCTCATGTGGATGCCGGCACACACCACGCAGCCCCCCTTGCGCACTGCTTTCAGCGCCAACGGGACCAGTTCGCCGGCGGCAGCGAAGATGATGGCCGCATCGAGCGGTTCTGGTGGCTGTTGGTCGGATCCGCCCGCCCACAGTGCTCCCAGGCCCTTGGCGAAGCTTTGACCATCGACGTCCCCCGGCCGGGTGAAGGCGAACACTGACCGACCCTGCCAACGGGCAACCTGTGCAATGATATGGGCTGCCGCCCCGAAGCCGTAGAGCCCGAGCTTTTTGCCATCACCGGCGAGACCGAGCGAACGCCAGCCGATCAAGCCGGCGCACAACAGCGGTGCGAGAGCGACATCGCTGCCCTTCTCGCCCAACGGAAACGCGAATCGCGCATCAGCTATGGCGGACGAAGCAAAGCCCCCGTCCTGCGTATATCCCGTGAACCGCGGGTAATCACAGAGATTCTCTTGGTTCGCCAAGCAGTAGGGGCACTTGCCACAAGTATGGCCAAGCCAAGGGATGCCGACCCGTTCACCGATTTGTAAGCCGGTAACCCCACTCCCGATCGCATCGATCCGGCCAACGATCTCATGGCCGGGTATGATCGGCACCTGGGGATTGGGAAGTTCGCCATCGACCACATGCAGGTCGGTGCGGCATACTCCGCAGGCCCCGACCTTCACTCGAATCTCACCAGCACCCGGCATACGGTCGATGCGGTCCGTCATCGCCAACGCGTTGCCTACCCGGCTCAGCACCATCGCCTGCATGACGTTCAATCGGCCCAGCACAGGTTCGCAGCAAGCGACAAGGATTCAGGGCTCGGGTCCGGTATCGGTGCGTCCCTATCACGGTCGCGACCGACGATGTTGGGCAGATCCAGGTCGTGCAGGTGACGGAGCACGTCCGGTAGCAAATCCGGCAGGTCTTCAGCCAACAGGCCGATCCCGAACCCTGAAGCTGCCGCGCCATGCATCCACACCGCGGCTGCGGCGGCCGGGAACGGCTCCATGCCCTGGGCCAACAGGCCGAGAATGAAACCGCCCAAGACGTCCCCCGCTCCGGCGGTGGCCAAGGTGGCAGGGGCATTGGAGTTGATGATCGCCCTGCCATCTGGCGCCGCGATCACGGTGTCACTGCCCTTGAGCACAATAACGGCGCCACTGCGCCTGGCAGCGGCACGGGCGCAGACCAGTCTACCCCCACTGGTATCAAACAGTCGGGCAAATTCACCGTCATGGGGAGTCAAAACGCATGGCCCGACGATCGCGTGCTCAAGCACGGCAGGATCATCCCTGAAAGCCGTGAGAGCATCGGCATCGATTAGGGTGGGAAGCTTTGTACCCAGCATGGCAAGCACCCGCTGCCGGGTCTCAACTCCAGTTCCTGCACCCGGTCCGATCAGCAAGGCGGACACATGAGGACCACGGAGCAGTCGGTCGAATTCCACCGGCAGGGAGAGCGGTTCGACCATGATGCTGATCATTGCAGTGGCATAGATGGGCAAGGCGATGGCTGGCACCGCGATCGTCGTCAAGCCGGCGCCTGCGCGGGCGGCGGCACGTGCTGCCATGCGAGCGGCCCCAGTCATCGGGTAACCGCCAGAGATCAGGGCATGACCCCTGGTATACTTGTTTCCGTTTTCCTGCGGCCACGGCAGATCCGCGATCCAAAGTCGCGGATCGTTCTCAAAGAGATCGGGGGCGATCGCTGCGAGCGCGAATGCAGGGTGGCCGATGTCAGCCACAACCACTTCACCGCACAGACTACGGCCAGGCAGCAACAGGTGTCCCGGTTTTTTGCGCAGAAAGGTCACGGTCAGGACCGCGGCGACCGCCCCAAGGTTCTCGCCGGTATCTCCGTGCAGCCCGCTGGGCACATCGACTGCGACGATTGGCAGCTTCCTTTCTGCCGCTGCAATCAGGGTCTCTGCGGCGGCCCCTTCCAACGGTCGAGCGAGTCCTGAACCAAAAAGCGCATCCACCACCAGATCAGCATCCGCAAGGACCGCTGGCGCGAGGGGCTCAATGATCCCGCACCATGCTTCCGCATGGTGAATCGCCGCATCGGATTGCTGGTCGTGTCTACCCAAAAAAGCGACGCGCACCCGCCATTCGGACTCGGCCAACTTCCGGGCGACCACGAAGCCGTCTCCGCCGTTGTTGCCTGGCCCACACAGCACAACCACCGCGCGCGCAGTCCATCGCTGGTTGATCTCACGGGCTACAGCAGCCCCTGCATTCTCCATCAGGTCGATCACCGGGATGCCGCTCCCAACCGCCAAGCGATCGGCTTCGTCGAGTTGGCGGGTATCCAGCAAGGCAGTGGTCAGGTTCATGGCACATCCAGTTGGGTGGTGGTAACGAGCCGACTAAGCGTGCTGGGCCTTTGGGAAATCCACGCTACGGGAAATCGTTTCCCAGGCGGCGAACTCCTGGTGTAGATCGTCAATTTTAGCCATAGCTCCGGCATACGCGTCGTTGCCTAGGAGCAGGCGGTGGGGCGGATGCGGGGAATCAACCGCGGCGATGATAGCCTGGGCCGCACGCACCGGATCACCGGGCTGGTGGCCGGAGCTGGCACGCACCTGTTTGCGCGCAGCACCGGCAGTGGCTGCATAATCGCTGATCTGCCGTTTGCTCTCATGTGCCGAACGACCAGCCCAGTCGGTTCGGAACCCACTCGGCTCGACCACCATGACCTTGATGCCCAAGGGTTCGACCTCCTGCCATAGCGCCTCGGAAAGACCTTCGACTGCGAATTTGGTGGCGCAGTAATACCCGAGCGAGGGGAATGCACGCAGTCCACCGACAGATGAGATGTTGATGATGAATCCCGACCCGCGTTTACGCATGCCGGGCAGCACTGCATGGATCATTCGGCTAAGGCCAAATACATTGATCTCGAACATGCGGCGGACTTCGCTCTCCTCGCCTTCCTCAATCGCTGCGAAATATCCGATACCAGCGTTGTTCACCAACACGTCGATATGGCCGAAATGGGCTTCGGCGGCGCTGATCGCCGCGTTGATCTGGCCCTGATCGGTGACATCGAGCTTCAGCACCAGAGCGTCGCCGGTGGTCGCCAAGCTCTTTACCGACGCCGGATCGCGGGCGGTGATCACAGTACGGAAACCGTGAGCGAGTGCCTGGGTGGCGAGCTCACGCCCGAAGCCGGTGGAACAGCCGGTGATGAGCCACACGGGTTTGCTGGAGACCGGTTTGATGATCGTGGTGGTTGACATGAAGGGCTCCTAAAGGGATGGGGAGAATTTGGACTCAGGCCGGGTCGCTGATAGCCGCTACGCGCACCAGCTTCTTGTTGACGAATTCCTGGATGCCCATGCTGGATAGTTCACGGCCGTATCCGGAATTCTTGATGCCCCCGAACGGTAAATCGGGCGTGGTCCACGTGGGATGATTGATGAACATCATACCGGTATCGATACGATCTGCGACTCTTCGGCCACGCGCAATATCCTTGGTGAAGACCGATCCACCCAGACCGAATTCCGTATCGTTGGCTAAGGCCACTGCGGCGTCCTCGTTTGGAACGGTGAAGAAAAGAGCGACCGGTCCAAAAAATTCCTCGGTATAGGCGGGATTGCCTGGCTTGATGTTCGCCAGGATCGTCGGCTGCATGAAGGAACCGGGACGATCAATGCGCTTGCCACCAAGCACAAGGGTAGCGCCAGCGGCCACTGCGCGTGAAACCTGGTCAAGGAGCTTGACTAATGCCGCTTCAGTAGACAGCGGACCAAGGGTGGTCGCCGGATCCATCGGGTCACCAGGAACCAGCGCCCCGAGGGCTTTTGAAAACTGGGCAAGAAAACGCTCCGCGAGAATATCGACGACTATGAAACGTTTGGCTGCGACGCAGCACTGGCCGGTATTGTTCATCTTGCCCCACACCGCCCAGCCAACCGTCAGATCGAGATCGGCATCTTCGAGCACGATGAATGCATCGCTGCCACCCAGTTCCATCGTCGACTTCTTGAGGTTCTGACCGGCCCTGGCTGCGACCGTACGGCCGGCCTCCACACTGCCGGTCAGAGCCACGCCTTTGATCCGCGGATCATCGATCACCTTGTTCACCTGGTCGTAGGAGATCATCAGATTCGTATAGGCGCCAATCGGGGCGCCGGCCTCCAGCCACAAAGTCTCGAAGGCCAGTGCGCACTGCGGAACACAACCAGCATGCTTGACCATCACGACATTCCCGGCCATGAGGTTGGGTGCAGCGAAGCGTGCGAGCTGGTAGTACGGGAAATTCCACGGCTGAACACCGAACAGAACGCCGAACGGACAACTCTCGATAACCGCTTCACCGAATCCAGGTCTAAGCATCAGGGGAGCGAGAAACCGCTCGGCGTTGGCGGCATAATAATCCAGGATGTCCGCACTCAGCTGCACTTCACCGCGAGCCTGTCCGATGAGTTTCCCCATTTCCTCAGTCACCGGACGCGCGAAATCATCCAAACGCGCGCGCATGATGGCGGCAGCCCTGCTGACCACGGCCGCACGCTGGGCAAAAGTGGTGGTACGCCATGTACTGAAACAGGTGGCCGCAGTAGCCATGGCCCATTCCAGATGGGCATCGGTGCTCTCGTCGTATTGTCTGATCAACGCTCCGTTGTAGGGATTGATGCTTTGATAGGTCATGGTAGCCTGACGTGTGATTGTTTTCGGCGAATAAGCCGAACACATTGTGATGTCAATCGTGAACGAAGACGAACGACCGCCAATGAGCGGTCGTATTATACGACGTGCCTACCTATCATTATCATCTGGAGAAAGGGGATGTCGTTGGAATTCCTCGTCGCTGACTTCAGCCTGGTAATCGGCCTCCGAGAGCCCGAGGGCCTCTGCAGATTCCCCATCCGTGGGACCTGGATCCGCAACGTCGGCCACCGGTAATTCGTCAGGCGTTGGTGGCGACACAGCCTCAGAAGCTGGAGGCGAAAACGGATATGCCGGAAAGGCTTCGGCCTTCGGAGCTTTCCTCCGGATGGAAGTCGGCGGAAATTTACGATTGTTCACACAGTCTCCGAAGTGGGTTTGTACTTTCACAATTTCTATTCTTGGTAATTCACTACCAATTCCCTTGTCGATCGACCTTGATCTGATTATCCACCTCAGATACGGTTGGTCCCGACCAGGCAATCCGCTCAGCTTCGTCACGCTCAGCAAAGCTATTCACAAGCCCCTTGAGTGTCACCGTGCTGCCGGACGCCTCCACGTGGATATTCCTGGCCTCCAGCAAGGCGTTGCGAACAAAGGCAAGCCTGATGGTCCGTTCGACATCTACCGGCTCTACTTTTGGCCTGACAGTGATATCATTTGTCACTCCTTTGACCCCCATCTGGTATCGTACATAGACCTCTGCGGCATTCCTCTGGTACCACCAGTCAACTACGCCAGCAAGGGTGATCCAGCCATTGGAAACGGTCAAAGTAACCGATGCAGCAGGAAACATCATCGAGTTGTCAAGGAGTTTCGTCGCTTCAACAGCTATATCGACATCGGTTCGGGACTGCGAGTCTTTCAGTTCTATTTCAAGCTTATCGTCAATCCACAGCACGCCCGCTACGCGCTTGGTGGCTCGTACAACATCCAGCTTTTCGCCATAGTTGCTGGCGTGCCCATAGAGCGTTACCGATCCATTTTCCACAAAAACATCAACCACAATGGCCTTGATGGTTGGATCGGAACGCAATTCTTCCATAACATCGGCCTTGAGGACAGAATCGGTCTTATGCATGGAAGTGACCCTCCCCGCGTTGGTGAAGTTGATCTGGAATTCTTGTGTGAGGATATGGAGAAATTTTAACCCCATCTATGGGGTGGTTGCCGTATATTGCAAATATAATAACCGTGATATCACGTTTTATTGCATGATTCCTGAAAAAGCCTACCCGTACTATTGTAAACCGGCTTCAGTCACGAGATCTTTTTTACCATGAAATCGTGCCGGTGCCCAGATCCGCAATGGTGACGTCCTTGTCAACACTCGGTCCCTCTGACGACGTAGCCTTTCACTATCGCTCCCCCGAGGAGTCATTGGCACACGTCAATTCATCAATTTCTGGGCTTTCTTCCCGAGAAGCAGAGCAACGAATCCTGATCAATGGCCTCAATGTGCTGAAGGAAGGGCAGCGCATCAGTCCACTGCATATCTTCATCAGCCAGTTCAAGAGCCTCATCATCTGGGTCCTGATCACGGCCGGAGCCATCTCCGCGCTGATGGGCGAGGCGATGGATGCAGTCGCCATCTTCATCATCGTTTTTCTCAATGCCGGCATCGGTCTCTATCAGGAATACAAGGCCGAACGGTCCATCGAAGCATTGAAACGGATGACCACACCACAGGCCAAGGTTCGCCGTGATGGCCGGGTCATTTCCATCCCATCATCCCACGTAGTGGTAGGCGATATCCTGGCCCTCGAGGCGGGCGATCTGGTCGCTGCTGACGCCAGACTGTTGTCCGCGGCCTCGTTGTCGTGCATCGAATCGGCGCTCACCGGTGAAGCGAAGGCAGTGCCGAAGCATAGTGCAGCATTGGATATACCGGAAATTCAGCTCGGCGAGAAGTCGAATATGGTCTTCATGGGCACCAGCGTCGCGGCAGGAACCGGGCAGGCCATCGTCATCGCCACCGCGATGAAAACGGAATTCGGTCGGATCGCGGGACTGCTGGTCGACTCCGATATGGACCAGGAGACTCCGCTGCAACACCGTCTCGATCAATTCGGACGCATCCTGGTGTGGGCAGGGCTTGGCATCGTCGCCGTCCACTTCGCGCTCGGATTGCTGCGCGGAACGCGATTTCTCGAATTGGCCATGACCTCGATCAGCCTGGCGGTGGCTGCGGTTCCCGAAGGATTGCCCGCGGTTGTCACCGTGGCCCTCTCCCTGGGCGTGATGCGCATGGCCCGCCGCCGGGCGCTGGTCCGGAAATTGGCGGCGGTCGAAACCCTCGGCTCGACCAGCGTGATCTGCACGGACAAGACCGGAACACTGACCGTCGGCGAGATGACGGTGCGATCCCTCTTTGTTGGGGGACATGGGTATCAGGTGACTGGCGACGGCTATGGCCCGGCTGGCGAAGTGCTGTATCAGGGCCAGCCCGCAACCGGGCCTCACACCGCGACATTGCTGGAACTCGCGACCGTCCTCATCAGCTGCAACAACGCCCATCTCATAGAGAAAGATGGCATCTGGAAGACGGTCGGCGATCCGACCGAGGGCGCCTTGCTGGTGGCGGGGGCAAAGGCTGGTGGCGACCGGGTTCGGATCGAGACGGAATGTCAGCGGGAATACGAGATTCCATTCGATTCCAGCCGCAAGCGCAGCGCCGTGCTCCGGCGGATGCCGGACGGACGGCTCAGGGCCTTTGTGAATGGTGCGCCCGGCGCCTTGCTGGAACGCTGTTCCCGACTTTCCACCAGCACCGGGATCCGTCCGCTGACTGAAGCCGACCGCAAACTCATCCTCGCCGATGCCGCAGCTATGGCCAGGCAGGCGCTGCGCGTCCTTGGTTCGGCCTATCGCGATCTGAAGAGCACGAAGCACCAGGAATTCACCGCGGATGCGGTCGAACGCGACCTCGTGTTCGTGGGACTGACCGGGATGTGCGACCCGCCGCGGCCGGAATGCAAGGCGGCCATCGCGACCTGCCACACCGCCGGCATCCGTGTGGTGATGATTACCGGCGATCATCCGCTGACCGCCACCGCCATCGCCAACCAATTGGGTATCGCAGCGTCAAACGACGTGGTCACAGGGGTCGACTTGGACCGCATGACGGAAGCGGAACTGCGCCAGCGTGTCCCTCTTGTCGACATCTATGCGCGGGTGACCGCCGAACATAAATTGCGCATCGTCCGCGCGTTGAAGGCAAACGGCGATGTAGTGGCCATGACCGGAGATGGGGTCAATGACGCGCCCGCCATTGCCGGCGCCGACATCGGCATCGCCATGGGCCGGACCGGCACCGAGGTCACCAAGCAGGCCGCCGACCTCATCATCACAGACGACAATTTCGCCACTATCGTGGCCGCGGTCAAAGAAGGCCGGGGCATCTACGACAATATCCGCAAAACCCTGCAATACCTGCTGGCGGGGAACACCGGCGAACTGCTGCTGATGACGACCTGCGTGCTGGTCGGGATCCCGGCGCCGCTCTTGCCCATCCATCTGCTGTGGATCAATCTCGTCACCGATGGCCTGCCGGCATTCTGCCTGGCCGCCGATGCCACCGACCCCGATGTGATGAGCCGGCGCCCACGGCCAAGGTCGGAACGCATCGCCAACCGTGGCTTCCTGCGCATCATGTCCTTGACCGGCGTGCTTACGGCCGGAGTCGCCTTCGGCGTCTTCATCACCGTCCTGCATGCCGCGACCATGGAACAGGCCAGGGCCGACGCCTTTGCAGTCCTGGTATACGCAGAGATCCTGCGCTCGTTCGGCGCCCGCAGCGAGAACAAGCCGATCTGGGCCATTCCCCGCTTCACCAACATCAACCTGCTCATCGTTGTCGGCGTGACCATGGGACTCCAGGTTTGGAGCCAGCACAGCACGTCGTTTGGCAATTTCCTGAAAATCCCCACGATGCCATTTGGGGACAACTTCATTCTTATAGCGATTGGCGCCATACCGCTTGTGGTTCTGGAAATGGCAAAGGTTTTGAGAAATTGGCACAATAGCCATTTGTAAATTATCTGCCGATGGCACACCCTGGTTCGTACGCCTTGAGCGTGCAATATTTCAGTAAATAACGGCAATACTGCTGTTATTTTCCTGTTTGTAATTCGATGTCATTCAGTGGACCAATCAACGATCCACTCAACATCTGCTGCAGCGCAGGATGTGGATTAGCCTTGATCTGAGCTTCGTTTCCGACCGCTACAATCCGGCCATAAAAGAGAAAGGCGATCCGATCCGCAATGGCGAATGCAGCATGGATATCATGGGTGATGACCACCGATGTCACCCCCATTTTTCTTTGAAGATCGCGTATGAGATCGTCAATGACGGTCACGGTCACCGGGTCGAGACCTGTCGTCGGCTCGTCATAGAGAAGGGCGTCGACCTTTCTGATGATCGCCCGCGCAATGCTCACACGCTTGCACATTCCTCCAGATAGACTCGCCGGTTTCAGAGCCAGGATTTCTTCGGCCGGCAGGTTGACTTTGCCGAGCGCCTCGACGACCCGTTGCCGGATCTCTGCCGTGGGCCGGTGATCATCCTCGACCAAAGGCAGGCCGACATTCTCAAGCACCGTCAATGATGTCAGCAAGGCTCCACTCTGGAAAACCACTCCCAAGCGCTTACGCCAAGCTGCAAGGGCTTTGACGCCCGCATGGCAGATATCGACATCATCAACCATGATTTTACCCTCATCAGGAACCAGAAATCCCATGAGGTGGCGCATCAAGGTGGTCTTTCCGGAACCAGATCCGCCAATGATCACCAAGGTTTCACCGCGGTAGATGTCCAGATCTATGCCGCGGAGGATATGGCGCGGACCGAAACTCTTGTGAAGCGACCTAATACGGATGAACGCCTGCTTTCCAGCCGGCAATGCCGCGAGGGGAGCTGCATTTTCTAGACGAGAAGCTGACCATGCAGTGAGGGCATTTGTCATTTTCGCTTCCATACACGACTTAGATCTGATGGCCCTGCATAAAGTTCCAGACATTCAATTCTTCGGACAATTCGATAAAGAATATCTCCGCCTGCAATCTGGCCATAAGCCAACTGGCAATATGTTCTCTGGGTGGAGACAGATGCGATCTGTATTGCAGGAGGATTTATCATGACCTGGACATGAGAAGTGAATGGGAATGTTTCAGGTGCTTATTTTGTTGACACTGGGCTGTATCACCGATGAATCATAGGCTGGCGTGGCACGGTTCACGGGGGGAATATTTGCAGTGTCAGCATTTCGGATCGGACTGGCCAACGGCTTTTGACCCTCTTGTCCGATACCCATAGTCAACGCGGTCAGACCGGCTAGCCCCCCAAGCTGCATGCTTTCCACCGCTGTGCTCGGAACGATGACAATGGTGGCATTTTCCTTCAGCCCTTCATAAAGCATGTTCATGGCCCGCAAATGGAAGGCGACTGGATTGTGTTCGTAGCTCTTGGCGGCTTCGGCGAACTTTTCCGCCACCTGGCGTTCGGAATCGCCGAGGATGACGCGGGCTTGACGCTCACGTTCGGCCTGGGCCTGCATCGACATCGCATTTTCCAGAGATTCAGGAATCAAGACGTCCTTCACTTCGACCGAGATGACATTGATGCCCCATGGTTCAGTTCGCTCGTCGATGATCTTTTGCAATAGGCTGCTGATTTTGTCCCTGCCTTCAAGCATGTCGGAGAGCATCGTTTTTCCGATGACGTCTCGCAATGCCGTCTGGGACGCCCAGCTGATCGCACTCTGGTAATCTGCAACGGACAGAGCGGCCTTTTTTGGATCGATCACCTTCCAGAACAAGACAGCGTCGACATCAACTGGAACTGTATCCTTGGTCAGGGTCTTTTCCGCCTTGAATCCCGTAGTGATGACGCGGGTGTCGATCCAGTATGGGATCGCATCGATGATCGGGATGATGAGAAATAAGCCTGGTCCCTTCAGTTTGCTGAAGGTTCCCAGTCGCAGGATAACCGCTCTATCCCATTGGTCAGCAATTTGGATGGATGTGGATGCCAGAAGTGCCAGAACAAGGGTCCCGATCCCGACTGAAGCCGCTTGGATGTCCAGTCCTTTGGCATGCCTGAGGTAGGCCAAGGTCAGGCCACCACAGAGGATTATGAATGATATCAGTAAGGAAAGTGAGTTGTTGCGTTGCATTGGTTCTCCGTGGTCAAGAGAGAGCAGTAATGATGCCAAACAATCATGGCATTATTTGGAAATCGCCGCAGAAAACTGCCATAGGAGAACCGGCCGACCAAGACCAGGTAGCGTTTGGCTCAGTCTGGGGTTATAGATGACGGCCAACCCGCTGTTGGCGGTTGGTGTTTTCTCGGCAGGTGGAATACAGGGGCCGTGCATTGCAGAATGCCCGATGGTCAACAGGCATGTCCCTGAGCTCAACTTTTTCTGGTTCCAGGATGACCAGACCCACCTCCGTAGGTTGCGGCCAAGCAGGAATCGAATCACACACACAAGAAGACCGGGAGTTATGCAGAATGATGAACGGAAAACCTCAATTGGCAGCATTGGCATAGTGAGTGCATAAGCAGATCAACCGAGTGGCCGCACTCCTCAGCCAACGTTCAGGATAGTGGTTTACCATGATTTCAGTCCTTTTGAACATTTGTCGTATAAAAGTGCTCGTACTCGATATTGGAGGAACTCATGTCAAGCTGGCAGTAACGGGGAAAAGGGAACACAGGAAATTCATTTCCGGCCCTAACCTGACGCCAGCGCTATTGCTGTCAGGAGTGCATGAGCATGCCGATGGTTGGAACTATGATGCCATATCCATCGGCTATCCCGGACCTGTCTGGCATCACCGCCCACTCACTGATCCAATGAATCTAGGAATAGGTTGGGTTGGATTTGATTTTTCGGCAGCCTTCAAGCGACCGGTAAAAATCATCAATGACGCCGCTATGCAGGCCTTGGGCAGTTACAGGAGCGGTCGCATGTTATTCCTCGGACTGGGCACCGGCCTGGGTTCGGCCATGATCATGGACGGCGTACTGGAACCGATGGAATTGGGTCACCTTCCCTATCAGCGAGCAACCTTCGAGGATTATATCGGCATTCGCGGCCTGAAGAAGTACGGCAAGGAGAAATGGAAGAAATTCGTGATGGATGTCGTCAAACGATTGGCAGCCGCTCTTGAACCCGACGACATCGTTCTCGGGGGTGGCAACGTCCACAATCTCAAAGCCCTACCGCCCGGTTGCCGGAGGGGCGACAATGACAATGCCTTCTTGGGTGGGTTTCGCCTGTGGCCGAAAACCAAAGCCCTCAATCAGCACAATTGCAAGGTTAGTAATACACAATGATCGAATATCGGTCTTTGCTCGACGTCCGGGTCCTAACTGCCCAATTTCGTTTCGCCTGCAGGACAGGCGATCATGCGCTCGCAAGCAAATTGGCAGATGAGATACTAGATAGATGGCAATTGGATTTGATCGCCCCTGAAAAAGCAATGAGATACGTCCAGCATTCTCTTGGAACAAGCACGGTTCGCGACGTTGAGCATGTTAATAATGCTGGAGATATCGTAACTCCAATTCGATTAGAAAATTGTAATATCGCAAATAATCGCATGCTCACCGAACCTCCTGCACGGTCGCATCCGCTACCATTTGGCATGGAAGGGGCAGCTCTCCATTCATCCTCTTTGGGGATGGCTTCGGCTTGCTTGAAAAGCTTCATAAAATACTGTTACCAGCCCTCCCTTATCCTCACTATCATTGCTGTCTTTTTTGGTTTTGTCATTATAGCCACCGGGGCCGCTGTCATTTATAAAGAGTTGTTTTAAGTCTTCTTGATTCTGCTACCAATGGTAGGGCACATGGAGCAGAGAGCGATGCGTTGCATCCGATGTATCGTTCCGGGATTATCAGATTTATAGAACTAACCAAAAGTCACATAAGATTCTTGCCATGCACTTGGCCGCCAAATGGGTCCCTTCTAAGGTGTAGCCCCCATGGCATGGCAGCGTCCTTGATTAAGGATCTCTTCCAAGACGGTACGTCAAGAAACCAGGCGAAACGAGGACTTCCATGAGCATAATCAGGAAAGCGACATTTGTGGGCGGCGGCATCGGATCCCTGGCTGGTGCTGCTTTCCTCGTACGCGATGCCGGTTGGTCCGGCGCCAACATCACCATCCTTGAGACCTTGCCACTGCTGGGCGGCAGTCTCGATGCCGCTGGAGATGCCATGCACGGCTATTCCATGCGGGGCGGGCGGATGCTTACAAGTGACAATTACGAATGCCTGTGGGGCCTTTTCAAGACTATCCCATCATTGTCGGATCCTGGGCAAACGGTTTTTGAAGAAACCATGGCCTTCAACGAGCGCCACCACGCTTCGTCCGCCTCCCGCCTGGTCAACGCCCAGCGCGCCAAGATGCCGGTGCATTCCATGGGATTCTCGATGAGTGATCGGCTCGAGTTGCTGAGGCTTGCCAACGCCGACGAGTCGGCCCTCGGCACCCCAGGGACCGACCGGATCACGGATTGGCTATCTCCAGGATTTTTCACCACGCCCTTCTGGTTGATGTGGTCGACTACCTTCGCCTTCCAGCCCTGGAACAGCGCCATCGAGTTCAAGCGCTACCTGCATCGCTTCATGCTGGAGTTCTCGCGCATCGAAACCCTCGGGGGGGTCAAGCGCACCATCTACAACCAATACGATTCGCTGGTCCGGCCGCTCCTCCACTGGCTCGAAAGCCGGGGCGTGGATTTGGAATTCGGCTGCACCGTGACCGACATCGATCATGCGCCCATTGACGGCCAGGAGCGGGTCACCGGCCTGCGTTGCCGACGCGCCGCCGGCGATACCACCTTGCCAATCGGCGAGGGCGATCTGGTATTTTTGCAGAACGGATCGATGACCGACGGCTCCTCGGTGGGCACGCTGGAACGGCCGCCGGTCAAATCACCCCGCGACGGAAGCCCGGGTTTCAAACTGTGGGAAAGGCTGGCCGTGGGGCGTCCGGAACTCGGGCGGCCAGCAGTCTTCCGGCGCAGCATCGCCGAGTCGGCCTGGCAATCCTTCACCGTCACCCTCCCCACAGGCGACTTCTTCGCTGCCATGGAGGCGTTCAGCGGCCGACCCGCGGGCATCGACGGCCTCGTCACGTTCAGCGATTCCGCTTGGCGCATGTCGATCGTGCTGCCGCATCAACCGCACTTTCTTGGCCAGCCCGACGGGGTCCAGGTCTTCTGGGGTGATGGCCTATTCCCCGACCGGATCGGCGATTTCGTCGCCAAGCCAATGGACCTCTGCAGCGGCGCCGACATTCTACAGGAGTTGTGCGGTCACCTGCGCTTCGATCCCGAACTGGTCGCCGGCGCCAACTGCATCCCCTGCCGAATGCCCTGGATAGTCAGCATGTTCGCCCCGCGGACGCAGACCGACCGCCCCGTACCGGTGCCCCCCGGCTGGAAGAACCTCGGCCTCATCAGTCAGTTCGTCGAGATCCCCGACGACGTGGTGTTCACCGTGGAATACTCAGTACGTGCCGCACAACTCGCCGTGTATGGGCTGACCGGAATGAAGCTTCCGGTTCCGCCGGTCACCCCCCACGACAAATCGCTGCGGGTCCAGGCCGAGACCGTGATCAAAGCGTTCGTCTGAGGAGGAGAGCGGACGGTCCGGTGGTAGCGCGCGGAGATCCGCATGCCCGATCAGCACCATGCTCATGACGGCATCCACCCCAGAGACGGCGGAATTGAGTGCCGCCTTGCTCTCTGCAAACCCCCTGCCCGCCGCCCTGTCAGCGAAGAAGGTCGAAGCCAAGTCCTGATTAGCACCTTCCCAAGAACAGATATGGGGTGATTGCCTCATGGTCGTCCACTTCAATGGATCCTAGAATCCATGGGTGATAAGGACTTCCCATGCTTCCATTTTTTGAAGCGATATCCTGGCCTTACCTTTGGCTTTACCTATTGTGACTGGCCCTGGATCAACACCAACGGTTGCGAATTCAAATGAGGCAGTAACGGCGCCCAATCAGACAATCAGCCACCCCCCTGACCAACATGGATCCAACGGCCTTACCAGTGCCGAGGCCAGCCAACGGATCGGCCAATCCGGCCCCAACTCGCTGCGCGATACCGCTCCATCGCTGGTCCATATGGCGATCGAAAAACTGTGGTCGCCGATCCCATGGATGCTGGAAGCGGCCATGGTGCTTCAGCTAGTTCTCGGCAAGTATATTGGAGCCGGGGTCATCGCGCTCCTCGTGCTTTTCAACGCCGCCCTTGGCTTCACTCAGGAATGGCGATCCCGGGCGACCCTAACGGCTTTGAAGTCCAGGCTGGCGCTGACCGCTGCCGTCCGTCGAAATGGCGCCTGGGTGAACCTGCCGGCTTCCGACCTGGTCGTAGGTGATATCGTCAAGCTCTCACTCGGCGGCGTGGTCGCAGCCGACGTGGTAGTCATCTCGGGGAATGTACTGATCGACCAGTCCATGCTCACTGGTGAATCGATTGGTACGGACGCTGGCCCAGAGTTCCAGACCTTCGCTGGCGCCCTCATCCGCCGAGGTGAAGCCATTGCTCGGGTCACGGCGACGGGAGACCGCACGAAATTTGGCAAGACCGCCGAACTGATCCGCAAGGCCCACGTTGTCAGCTCTCAACAGGTCGCAGTCTTGCGGGTCGTGCGGAATCTCGCGATCTTTAATGGCTTCCTGATCGTCTTGCTCGTGACCTACGCCGTGGTCCATGCCATGCCCATTCGCGAGATCATCCCATTGGTGCTAACTGCGATCCTTGCCTCGATTCCCGTGGCATTACCTGCCTCTTTCACCTTGGCGAGCGCCCTGGGGGCACGGTCCCTGGCACGGCAAGGCGTCCTACCGACCCGGCTGTCGGCGGTCGACGAAGCAGCCACCATCGACGTCCTGTGCGCGGACAAGACGGGGACGCTGACCCAGAACCAACTGACCGTGGCGAAGGTCATCCCCCTGCCTGGGTCCAACGAAACGCACGTCCTGACCATGGCCGCGTTCGCCAGTTCAGACGGCGGTCAAGATCCGGTGGACGGGGCCATCCGTGCGGCCGCCGCCCGTGGAGTAGCGGCCGGCACAGTAAAGCTCCTCAGCTTTGTCCCCTTCGATCCAGCGAAGCGGATCTCTGAAGCTACCGTGGCGGACCCGGCCCAGGGCAACCTGCGCATCGTTAAGGGTGCCTTTGCCGAGATCAGCGTGCTCGCGCTCCCCGAAGCAACTGCAGGGACGGCGGCACAGGATCTGGAAAAGCAGGGCTTCCGTGTCCTCGCGGTCGCGGCTGGGCCAGTCGGGGCGCTCAAGCTCCTGGGTCTGATCGCGCTCAGCGACCCACCGCGCGATGATTCCGCCACTCTGGTCAAGGAATTGGCCGCCCTCGGCATCCGTACCGTGATGGTGACGGGTGACGCCTCCACCACCGCGGCGATCGTCGCCCATTCTGTGGGCATCGACGGTGCACCGTCGCCGCCTGGCGCGATCCCGGATTCCCTCAATCCCGAGCAATTTGGCGTTTTCTCCGGCGTTCTACCCGAAGATAAATACCGTCTGGTCAAGGCGTTCCAGAAGTCTGGTCACGCAGTCGGCATGTGCGGCGACGGGGCCAATGACGCCCCAGCGCTGCGCCAAGCACAGATCGGCATTGCCGTATCCACCGCGACCGATGTGGCCAAGTCCGCCGCTGGGGTGGTGCTCACTGATCCCGGACTCGCAGGGATTGTCGCCGCGGTCAAGGAAGGTCGGATCACCTTCCAGCGCATCCTGACCTATGCACTGAATTCGGTGACCAAGAAGATCGTCCAGGTGCTATTCCTCGGTGCTGGGCTGCTGATGACCGGGCATGCGATCCTGACGCCCATGCTGATGATCATCGTGATGATGGCCGGCGACTTCCTCGGCATGTCGTTGACGACTGACAACGTCCGCCCATCACCACTGCCCAACCGTTGGCGCGTTGGTATATTGACCATCGCCGGCGTGGCCATGGGCGCTACCGAGCTGACGTTCTGTGTGGGCGTCATCTCCTTCGGACATTTCCACCTTCGGCTGGAAACCGGCGCCATCCAGACCCTAGCGTTCATCACCCTGGTATTCGCCAACCAAGCAAGTACCTATGCGATTCGTGCGCGGGGGTGGATGTGGTCATCGCCGCATCCAAGTCGCTGGTTGGTCGCCTCCAGCTTTGCCGACCTGACGATCGCGTTGGTCCTGAGCGGGTGTGGCTGGCTCATGTCGCCTTTGCCCTTGGCGTTGGCAGGCAGCGTGCTGGTTGGAGCGATCCTCTTCGCGTTTGTCTTGGACGTGGTAAAAAGGGTTGTTTTCAGGAGGTTGAAGATCACCTGATCCGGTTAATGGTCTGAGCCAACTCTGGATGGTTCCCGAAATGGCCTCCCCACGCCAGAGTCGGAAAATTGATCTTGAGGTCCTCAAAAGTAATAGCGTCTCTTCCTAGTCGGGACAACACCCCATATCTGCGCTCGTTCCCGTCTTAAGGATGCGCTCCATACGCCGATCGGGATCACCACTTGAGGTCCAGGCCAGCTCTCCGCTTACCAGGACCCGCATGCCCATTGCAATGCAGTCAAACCTCCAGGAAAAAAGCGATCGATCGCAAAGATGTCAGTGGATTCTGCGAAGTAGTTGCAATTGGACAGCTGAATCCCGAACCAAACTTTCACGAGGAGCTCCTCTCATGTCTATCTCCGCATATCCCCAGCGACCCGGGAATAAGAGTCCCCTGCTGGCGGTCCTGATCTTGGGCATTGCTGCAATGGCGGACTCCCCGGCGCTCGTCGCAGCAGACGCGGATGCCGCACCAGCCGCAGCAGACAATCAGGACATCCGCATCGTGCCCCAAATCATGGCCGGTACTGCCGGCTTCGAACCAGGGGTGGCCGTGGAATGGCGCTCTGCTCTCCTCGGTGATTGGGTGCTGCGACCGGAAGTTTTCTTGAGCGAGAATGTGCGCGTCGGCGCCGGGCTGTCCGCGCTCTATGATTTCAGTCCAGCCTTGGCCCTGCCCAAGAACCAAGCTTTCGAACTCGGGCCGCGCCTGGTTTTCCACAACGCCGACCACACCGGGTGGGAAGGCGACGCCCTTGCCACGTACACCTATTCGCTGGACGACCAGCCCAAAGCTTTCCGACAATCGGTCGGACTGCTTGGGACACTTGGACTGTGCGATCATCGAGACAATGGAGATAATCGGATCCAAATCGGGGCCAGCCTCGGCGCCTTTTATAGCTTTCGATTCTGAACCACGGTCGACTAACAGCCTCCCGACCCGACAACATAGTCGGCGTCCAAAATGGCTCAGGCGGCATTTCCCTTCAAACTACTGCCCATTACCAGGCGAACCACATTCCTGACCCGGAGCGAGTGGACATTGGGGCCAATAGACTCTTTATCGTATTGATCGCAAATACATCCACAGGATCCCCAGGCACGTATTGTGCTGATCAGTTAAAGAAATGAGAAGTTCAAAAGGCTTGACTATTATGGCCAATTCAACATCAACATCGCCCGAGATAAGGTGCCTTATGGTTGCCATCAACAATCCCGAACAACTCGGATTCAACGGACAGGACGTTTGCGTAATTTTCAAGGACGGACGCGAGATCTCGGGCCATGCGACCATGCATGCCTCCGATGAACTGATTGATCTCCGACTGGCCGATGGCCGGAGATATCAATTCTCATTACACGACGACAACCTTCGAGAGGTCACGTGCGTGCATGATATCGATGACTGAAAAGATTCGTGCGCTATGTCTTTGAATTTCGGATAAAGCAATCACGGTACCCACAGACCATTCTCTTCTCTGTACTATTTCTATTCCTAACCGTTCTCATCGATGCGGATAAATACCGCCGACGACCGGCCTATGAAAGCTCCTCATGAACAACCTCCTCACCACTACCCTCTCGGCGGCCCTGTTCGCCACACTCGCGCTGGCCGGCTGCGGATCTGGGCAGGATCGCACCGCGAACACCATCCAGGCCAACAATTCAGTCACCACTGAAGTGAAGACCTCCAAACAGAACCTCGACCAAGTTGTGGGTAATCTACGCAATCTCCGCGATTCGACCAATAATACCGACCTGAAGAAGTCCTATGCAGACCTGAAGGAACATGCCTCCGATTTCAACGACACGCTCACTGAGGTCCAATCCAGCGTTGCCGCGTCGCTGGACGCGAGCAAATCCCAGATCACCGCATGGCACGCCCAATCGGACGCCTACACCGATCCGGCCCTTCGTGATTCAAGCGCCAAGCGCCAGGCTGATCTCCGCCTCGCCTCCGATGCTTTGACCACCAGCATCACCAATCTGAACGCGGCCACCGGCGCATACAAGGCCTCGCTTGCCCAGACCATCAATGCCTTGGACCAGGATCTCTCCCAACCTGGGATCCAAGCAATCAAACCAACATTGGCCAAGATCATCGATGGCGGACCCAACATGCAGATGATCCTCGCTGACGTCTCCGACAAAAGCCAAGCGATGAACGCTGTGATTAATCCGTAAAACGAGTGTTTCTCGTCACTCCATCCGCCATTACCGCAATAACTCGACCGTCAAGGACAGCACAATGAAACCCAACCCCTCTATTTCCAGCAATCCCGTAGCCAAGAAGCTCTACGACACCGAGAACGACATCACCGCCGGTCGCCGAGTGGAGCTGATCGCACTGATGAACAAGCGTCTAGCCTCCGCCATCGACCTCTCATCCCAGATGAAGCAGGCGCATTGGAACGTGAAGGGACCCAGCTTCATCGCCCTGCATGAACTGTTCGACAAGGTCCATACCGCGGTCGAGGGGTACGTCGACCTGATTGCCGAGCGCGTCGTTCAGCTCGGCGGCGTTGCCGAAGGCACCACGCGGATGGCCGCCGCCCAGACCAGGCTCCAAGAGTACCCCGCTGACCTCGGCGACGGCTTGGCCCATGTCGAAGCAGTGGCCAAGGCCCTGTCCACCTTCGGGCAGGAAGCGCGGTCGATGATCGATGAGGTCACCGCCCTGGATGACGCCGACACCGCCGATATCTTCACCGAAATCTCGCGCGGAACCGACAAGTGGCTGTGGTTTGTCGAAGCCCATACCCAGGCGTCGACATGATCGCGTCCGAGTTGGACCAGCAGGGCAAGGTCGGCGTTCCTCGCGCCGGCGCCCAGATCGTGAGTAACAGTCCTCCGTCTGGGTATCGGCAGCAAGCCAATCGCCTAGTTGCCTTCGCTGCGAATGACGGCAGGTCACCGCAGGAGGCCTCCAAGGCGGACTGGGAACAGGCCAAGCGCGACATCGGCTCCCCGACATCCGCAATCCAGTTCGAAGCGTCGGGACAGAATCCCGCCTGATCCGCTGCAAGCGGTCGCATTGCTGGCCCGCGGCAAGCACGTCGGGGCCAGGTTTACCGCCCATTTCAGACATTATCAACCCACTGGAACACCCATGCATCCTGAATCCATGCCGCTCAGCGCCCATCAACGTCACGAACGGGAACGCAAAAACCGCATCGAGGATGATGCGGTCGCCAACGCCCCACACCGCCTCGACTTTGCGACCATCCAGTCCTTTGCGGCGCGTCCGCCGGCGCTGACGGTGTCCATTTTGCTGCCCACCCACCGTCCCGGTTCGGAACGCACCCCGGACCATATCCGGGCGAAGAAACTTCTGCATGCCGCCGAGTTGCGGTTGATGGCTCTCTCAGACGCGAAACGTGCGCAGGCCATGCTCGCCCCGGTCGCGGCAGCGATGTTGGAACATGCGTTCTGGCATCATCCACAGGATGGGTTGGCGATCTTCTGCCGGGACAACGGCTTTACGCAGATCTGGACGCCGATGACTCTGCCGGAACAGGCGACGGTCAGCGACTGCTGCAATCTCAAGCCGCTGATGCCGGCCTGCCAGGGCGACGGCCAATTCTATGTCCTGACCATCACCCGTCATGGCGTGCAACTGTATTCCGGCTCCCATTTCGGCCTAGAAGCGATCGAGCTTCCCGGCGCCACCTCGATAGCGGAAGCCATCAGCCAAACGGATGGCGAACATCACAGCAATATGCGCTCGGAATCATCCAACGGAGCGGCCCGCCATTTCGGCACCGTTGTCGATGACAAATCAAAGGAGCGCATCGTCAGCTATTTCCGCCTCATCGACACCTGCGTGCGCGCCCAACTGCACACCGAACGCGCACCATTGGTGGTGGCGGGCCTCGACTACCTGCTGCCGCTCTATGCCGAGGCGAACCAGCATCCCGGTCTGCTGGACACCGGCATCACCGGAAATCCTGAACAGTTGCCGGAGAAGGAACTGCACGAACGCACCTGGGCCATCGTCGCCCCGCTCTTCGAGAAAGCGTCCGCACAGGCGCGCGAACGCTATGCTCAGCAACGCGACGGCGCACGTTCGTCATGGGATCTCGCCACCGTGCTGCGCGCCGCACATCATGGCCGGATCGAGACCCTCTTCCTGGCCGCCGAGGTCAATCGCTGGGGCGTCTACGACGCCGTCAGCGACACCTTTCGGGAAGACCCGACAGAAGGCGCGGCCGACAACGGCGACCTGCTGAACAAGGCGCTGATCTATGCGCTGTCTACCCACGCTCATGTTGAGGTCGTGGCTAAGGCGCAGATGCCGGATCAGCGCGACATCGCCGCGAATTTCCGCTTTTGATCCAGGGTGAGGATCAGGACCGATGGCGTTGCCGGGTAGGCGCGATGTTCAGGAAAAGCTCATGAAGGCGGCGAGGATGTCGTTGGCTTCCAGGAAATCGACCGCGTGCTGGGTGTGAATTGTTCTCAAGCAGCGTGGAGATTGCCAGCGCCATCGTGTAATGGCCCAGGCCGAAGTCTGTCCACCGCGAGCGGCATAGAGGTAATAATCGGCAAGGAGGTCCATGTGCTGGAAACCGAGCTAGTCGCGTCCGGTTGCCGAGTGCATATTGCACATCGCGCAGGTCTGGGATCCGGTGGCAGCCAGCTGCCTCGGCAACGTGCGCATACGGTAGAAACTCGAGAAATTCAAGGGATTGCATCCGGGCTGCTGGCAGAAGGCATGGCGGCCGGTCATGATCGAAATGAGCGACAGCACACACTACGATACGCCTAATCCCAGCGCCGTGACGGTCAGTGCGGCGATGGCTTCGGCACATGTGCTGTGCCGGCAGTGAAAGATGTGGAATGAAGCGTCGGCGACGGACCCCTAGAGAAACGACGCTTTGTCCACGAAATCATGTTCAGAAAGGGTCGAACCCAGAAGCTGGGCGTTCCGCAACTTTCGCAGCCGAGAAGCGGACGCACATCCGCCAGAATGAGATAGCACAGATTCAAAATCGCCTGGCATGGTCGGAAACCAAAGATGCCGATAGAAAAACACCAGGCGAACCATCTTGTGTTCGGAAGATCCCGGAGAACCTCCGCCACGGCCTCGCCATCAAGCTTCATCGAACCATCGGGCATAAGGACATGGATGTTCGCGTAGGCATCCCAGATATCGAGCTGCGGATTCAACGCCCGTAGCGCCTTCGGATCCTCACCGATCGGCCGGGCGATGAGGCTCGGCTGACCCGATGCGCCCATCGCCGATGCCTGCACCCAGCTCCCCAGCCTACGGCAAATGGCGCATTCATCGTTGTAGAGCAGGATGGGGGTGATCGGCTCAGTGATGGTGGTGACCGGATTCATTGGAGCGCTTGGAACGGATGCGTCACCGCAGTCAGGACACTGGCCACGGTCGGGCTCAATCCGTTTACCCGGCCCACTTCCCGTCCATCCAGGAACATGACCATCGTCGGCGTGAATTTGATATCGTAATAGTTGGCTAATTCCTGTTCGACCGCCACATTGACCCGGAAGATCCTCTCTTTGGACTTGACCATTTCCGCCACGCGCTGGAGCACCGGTTCAATGGCCTTGCAGTGTGGGCAACCATAGGTCATGAACTCAACCGCGATGGGTCCGTCTGCCTGCAGTACCTCGGTATTGAATCCGTTGCCGGTGACCGTTTCAATCTGGTCGACGTCACTCGCCAGTGAAGCCTGGATATGTTTCATGGCGTTTCTCAACTTCTATCTAGAGCGTGACCAGGGAATTCTGACGGTAGATACGCTTGGATATTTTCCATTCATAGTCGTCGAGAATGAGGGTGTCGGTATAGCAGCCAAACGACTGTTGGACCTTGCCGGTTCCCGCATTGGGGGAAGTGGCATCCATATGAACAAGCTGGACCAGCGAGGAGCATACTGCGGTTTCTTCCTCGATGTCGACTTCAAAACTGGAGATGAAGTGGAGGCTGGATGAATAGGATTTGGACAGCTTTTTCCATTCATCAATCACGTCATCGGATTTCATGACTGATGGATCGTGACCGCCTCCGTCGCAATCCAGAAACAGATTGTCCGTGAAGCAGGAACGGCAACCGGTCCAATCGCCCCGGTCGGCAGAACGACCGACGCGGACCACCGTTTCGATGATTTCCTGCTCATCATTCAGTTCTCGCAGATTCTGATGCACGAGATCAGGACTGGCATGCCGTAAATTCTTCAAGAGTTTTACAGCTCGGATTTTCATAGATTTCATGGCCAGATTCCTTGTGAGGCTGGTGATGCAAGTAAGCAGATATGGTAATGGAACGGAGGCAACGATGACATGGGGTGTTGCCCTATCACTACGCCTACAGCGACCGGCATGCCCTGGATCAGGCAGCCGACGGCGGCGATCCGGCCTCGGCGATACCATCGGGCGGTGCCGACTCGGCGCTTTCCCAGTGGCGACCGACGTTCAGCGAATCGTCGGCCAGCTAACCGAACTGATACGACGCCATGGAAACACCCATGACATGGTCCAAAAATAATCGATGTCCAATATCCTTTCCTGCCGCACCGGCGACGACCATGAGCGGAACGAGGTGGTCTTCTTGGGGATGGGCCAGTCGTGATCCCGGTCCCTTCTCCCAATTCAAGAGCATTTCGTTCCGTTGGTTTGGGTCAACTTGGGTGATGGCACGGTTCAAATAACTCTCGAACATATCAGCGACCGAGGCGGATTCTCTACGGCCGAATCCCCTCATATTGTGGTAGGTTAGCCCACTACCGATGATCAATACACCCTCCTGTCTGAGCAGGAAGAGGGCTCGGCCAGCATGAAGATGCTCAGCCGGATCAAATCCCAACTTCAAAGAGAGCATGACGACCGGAACATCCGCCTTTGGAAACATCAGACTCAAAGGAACGAACGTACCGTGATCAAATCCTCTAGTCGAGTCGTCGTTGCTCTGAATGCCTGAGTCATAAAGCAGCTTCCTGACCCGGGCAGCAAGGGTGGGAGAGCCTGGGGCCGGATATTTGATGTGATAGGTATGCTCCGGGAAGCCCGTGTAGTCGTACTCCATGGGTGGGTGGATGGCAGTCGACACCGTGAACGTCGGTGATATCCAATGACCGGAAATGACCAAGATGGCCAAGGGTTTTTCAGGGAGGTGCTGAGGAATACTTTTGAACTCTGCTGTGGTTTTTTCGTACTGATCCTTCATGCCTTCCACGAACGGCCACGGTCCGCCACCATGTGATACAAAGATGGTCGGAAACGTTGAAATGTTCATGGTTGTTTTTCCACAAGTGGGAGATGTCAACTATTTTACCGGCGTCGTCAAAGCGAGAACCAGCATCTTGCCCTCAGGGTAGCGTACGCCCAACGCGACCGCGTCGAGCATGGCGATGCGGTTTACTAGGTTATCCAGCATCCTTGGTGGCGGCCTCCCGAATGACGTCTGGCGCCTTCCATTGGCAGCCCCGCCAGTCTCCATACATCGGTAGGAATAGGACCAGGTTTTCGCAGTTGCGCCTCATCATGGCGACGAAGCTAGCCCGCTCAGGCGCAAGAATCAGGATGGACGAGATGCCAGAGCTAGATGCTCCTTGAGGAATCGCTCGACTTCTGGCTGCGTCCTGAAGCCCTTGAATCCACCAATGTGCTGACCGTTCACGAACAGGCGCACATCGGGAATCCCCGAGACTCCCTGGCTGGCGGCCAGCCCCGAATTCTCATCGGTATTGATGATTACCAGCTTCATCGGCCCAGAGGCCAACCTGACCGCCTGCTCCAACACCGGACCGAGCATACGGCAGGGACCGCACCAGGTGGCATTGAAATCGACCAGGACCGGTTGACGAAAGCTGGCCTGAATGACATCGCGTTCAAAATCCGTCATGGCGGTATCTTGCATCCTGCAGGATAGCAGCGCGGGACATGCCAATTCGCCATGAGATAAACAGGCAGGTTGTACGAGCTTCAGTGAGGCTTGACGGACGACTCAGCGGCGAACGGGTCCATGGTCTCGCATCTTGCGATAAACCGTGTCCCGATACATGCCAAGTTCCTGGGCCACGGCGCTGCGGTTTCATCAATTTCGGCGCAGCACGGTGGCCAGAGCCTCGCGTCGGCCCTGGAAGCGCGTTGCCGAGCCAGGAATCCAAGATTGCGATGCACTACGGCGAGTCATGCAAGATCGCCTTTGCCCGATGCAGGATTGGTCTTCCAAGCATTGTGCAGGTACGCTGTTGACCTGGGTTTTCCGCCCAGGGTCTGCGTCTGATGCCGTATCGGTTGGATGGGACCTGCGGTTAGAGTGCACCTCTGCCCGGCCCCTCTTTTCCATTGGATCATTTCCATGCTGCAACGTCCCCTTCATCAGGTCGCGTTCCTCCATCTTTTCGCCCTGACTGCGGTTGCGGCCGAGCCGTCCGTAGCGACCAATGGCTGGACCAACACGCCCGGGGTGGTCGAGGGCACGGTGACGGCGCGGCCCGTGGATGCCACCGCTCCGAAACCTCCGTTGGGGTATGTCGAATACCTGCCCAAGGGCTACAGCGCGGCCGACAAGTCGAAGATCTGGCCGCTGATCGTCTTCATTTCCGGTCTCGGTGAGGTCGGCGATGGTACCAATACCGATGCCAACCATCACCAGCTGTTCACGTGCATGACCCGGCACGGGCCGCTCTACCAAGTGGAAACCAACAAGTGGGATTTCCCCGCGGTGGTGGTGGCGGTGCAGCAACCTGGTTTGTGGAACAACGCTTCGATACTCGGCACCGTCTTCAGCTATATGCAGGGACGCTACCATCTCGACAGCAACCGGCTGTACCTGACCGGATTGTGTGATGGGGCGGTGGGGGTTATGAACTTCTCATGCCAGCACCCCGGGTTGTTGGCGGCGATCATGCCAATCGAATGCGGCGATTACCCGAATTCCGGTGAAGCTACTGGAGATAAGGATTTGCCGATCTGGTCAGCGCAAGGATACAACGATATCATCGGCGGGCGCCTGACCAGCATCGCTTGGATCAACCAAATCACCGCCGCGGCCCTGGGCTCATCGGATGTCATGGCGACCTATCCCGGCTATGATGGGAACACCGATCACGAGGCTTTGAGCAGCAATTCCAAGACCCACGCACCGGACGAGCCGGACGGCGCTGCCTTCACCCAGGTCGCGACCCTGACCAAGGGGAGTTCGTGGGTGTCCTTCAAAACCACAAGCTACGGCAGCGCCGAGTTCGGCACCTGGGGAAGCAGCAATGCCTATCCCTATGCCCGCCTCGCGATCGGCAAGGCCACGCCCAGCTACACGGTGGCATTGGGCAAGAGCGACGGAGTCTACCTGACCAAGCCGTATGCTGGCGACACCACCACCACGACCGTCTCGGTGGTCATCCCGAAGGGCAACAACCTCACCGCCTACTTTGACCATGCCACTCACAAATGGCTGTGGGTGAATGGTCAGCCGTGGGACCGGAACCAGGACGATAAGCACATCTTTACCATGTTCTGGTACATGGACCACGAAGAGGGCTGGCGTGAAACCTACAACAACGGGTACTGTTGGGATTGGCTGCTGACCCAGGTTAAGATGCCTACCGGCAAGGGCTGAGTACTGGGCGCACGGGTTGAGCAACTGGGCCTGGGTTGATGTGCTGGTGAGGCCCACGAACCAATCCCTCGGGTCAGTGTTTTCCTATCACGGCCGCTCAAGCATCCCGGTCGGCCAGGTGCCCAGCTCCCTTGAAGGTGGCGTCTCGGACGGTGTCCACCCACAGCAGGTCAGGTTCAGCACGTTGGTCGCCATCTCGGTGACCAAAATGGCCAGCCGGCCGTGGCCGACCACATCGAAGGGCAATTGGCGGGTGAGGTCCTCCACTGCACGCCGTGAGGCGGCAATCTGGGTCACGTCGCGCACGGCCAACTGGATGGTGCGGCCGGTCAGAACCGGGTGCTTCGCGGAACTCACTTCCACCTCGCGATGCAGATCGTCATCACCATCCCCGGTGTCGATGCGATCTCGAAACGTTCGACAATCGTTTGGCCGTGTCCAGACCGTGGCCGAGGCCACCGATGGTGGCGAATCGAAACCAGGATGGATCAGAGGAGCCCCATGCCACGATCACCATCCCACGCCCACCACTATCCACACCTTCTCAACCTCATCAACCAGCAGCGCCCATGACTGGTCTGTCGTAGGATTCTTCCACCCTATTTCATGTCGGCTTGCCCGTGATGCCCGCGGCCTCCTTCGGCACCGAGAACAGGAAGGTGGTGCCAACCCCGAGCTGGGATTCGACCCAGATCCGCCCGTGGTGGCGTTCGACGATCTTCTTGCAGGCGGCAAGTCCAATGCCGTTCCCGGTGTATTCCCCGACTCCGTGCAGGCGTTGGAAAATGCGGAATATGCGATCGAAGTCCTCGCTGCGGATACCGATGCCCGTGTCGGCGACCGAGAAGATCCACTCACGTTCGGATTCAACCGCGCGCACGGTGACCACACAGGGACGGTCCTTGGAACGGAACTTGAGCGCGTTGGCGATCAGATTCTGGAACAGCCGGCTGATGTTCATGGGATCGCCGGTAATGCTCGGCATCGGGCCGCAATCGATGGTGGCATGGGCGCGGTGGACCATGCGGTCGAGATTCAAGGTCACCGCGCGGATGATCGCCTGCAGGTCCATGGTTTCGGTGACCAGCGTCTGGTTGCCGGCGCGGGAATACTCAAGGAGGGACCGAATCAGGTCCTGCATGCGCTTGGCCCCATCGATCACCATGTCGAGAAGCTTTGTTTTCGATTCATCGAGGGCGTCTCCCAGGCTCCGCTTGAGCAGCTCGCTGTAAACGCGGATCATGCGCATCGGTTCCTGGAGGTCATGGGATGCCACCGAGGCGAAATGGTCGAGCTCGTCGTTGGAGCGCATCAGTTCGGCGCTGGCAGCCTTGAGGTCGTCATAGACGCGCTTCTGCTCAGTGATGTCCGAGATTGCCAGCACGATCATCCGCGACGGCTGCTCGCTACTTTCTAGGCCGCGGGCGTTGAGCAGGACGCTGCGCCGGCCGATGCCGGGGACATCGCGTGTGACCTCGAAGTTGTCAAACAGCGAGCCGGTCTTCGGAATGTCGTCGAGCAGCCGCTTCAGTTCAGGAATGTCCCATTGCCCCTGGTTCAGGTCGTAGATCCGCTTGCCGACCACCGCGTCCCGGGGCAGTGCGAACAGTCGGCAGAAAGCCTGGTTCGCGGTGTCGATGCTCAATTCACGGTCGAGCACCACCAGGGGATCGCGCACTGTCTCAACGATCGCGCGAGAGAACTCGGCGATCTTGCGTAGACTCTCCTGAATGCCCTTGAGGGTGTCGATGTCGATCAGGGTGATGACCGCGCCGCTGATGCGGTTGCCTTCGGCGAGGTAGGGATTGATGTGGACGGTGAACCAACGGCCGTGCCGGCCACGCACTTCGCGCTCCTGCGCCGTCTGGGTGCGGATGACATCGGTCACCAGGTCCATGATCTCCTCATTAGCGAAGGCGAGGTTGAGGTCGCCGATCAGCCGACCGATATCGCTAGGGACCAGGTGCAGCACCTTCTCGGCGGTCGTGGTCATCCGCCGCAGGCGCAGGTCGCCACCAAGCATCAGCACCGGCAGGTCGATGCTGTCGAGGAGGTTGGTGAGGTCGTTGCTCAGCGTGGTGAGATCGAGATTGCGGTTTCGAAGCTCATCATTGAGCGTCACCAATTCCTCGTTCGACGACAGCACCTCCTCCTTTGCGGTCTGCAATTCCTCGTTGGTGCAGCGCAATTCCTCGTTGCTGGAGTTGGCGTCGTTGTTGGCCAGTTTCAGTTCGTCGGTGACGAAGCTGTTCTCCTCGATCAGTGCCTTCATATGGTCGTTGGCAGTGGCCAGCTCCTGCCGCATAGCCGCCATTTCAGACTGGTGATCGTTGTTCCCGGTGAGCGGCGAAACTGGCATGGACATCCCCGCCCTATGCGGCTCGAACATCACCAGCATGCAACCATCAGGCAGACCGCGCGGCCGGATGGGGAAGATGCGCAGGTCGATTTCGCGGAGGACCTCGCGGTTGCGGAAGCGCACACCCAGGAGTTCGACGGTGGCATTCTTCTGCCGGGCATCGGCGATGGCATCCTTGAGCGTCTGGGCCATGGCATACGGCACCATCTTGAGCAGATTGAGGCTGGCCACGCCGCGCGCATGGTCGAGAAAATCTGCGGTTTCACCACGGAACTGGATGATCGTCATCTCCGGGTCGATGAGCACCCCGGGCGGAGCATAGTGGCCGAGCAGCAGGCGGTCGGCCGCGCGCTGGTAGTCAGCCAGAGGGCTGGTCAGGCCGCCGGTGCCGAGCTTGTGCTCCTCACTTCCCGCTGGCTGCGACGCCTGCGCCGGGAACATCGGCGCATGTAGGCGGCCGGGCTGTGGGTTTTTGAGATATAGGCGCTGTTTCGAGTCGAGGACGGTGAACAGCTCCGACGACCGGCCGGTGCTCTCTGAATTACCCAGGACCATGTAGCCGGGAATGTTGAGCGCATAGTGGAACATCGAGATCAGGCGCGCCTGCATCGCCGGCGCGAGGTAGATCAGCATGTTCCGACAGCTCAGCAGGTCGATCTTGGAGAACGGCGTGACGGCGGTGGCATCGTGCTTGGCGAAGACGCAGAGGTCGCGGATCGACTTGTTGATGCGGTAACCTTCGGGGACCTTGGTGAAGTTGAGACGCAGGCGATCAGGGGTCACCTCGCTCTCGATGCTCTCGGGATAGATGCCCGCGCGAGCCGTCGCGAGCGACGGCTCGCTGATGTCGGTGGCGAAGATCTGGATCGGCGGGCGTACTGGCCTGCCCTCGAGGAATTCGATCAATGAGATCGCCAGCGAATAGGCCTCCTGCCCGGTCGAGCAGCCGACCACCCAGATGCGGATCGCTGAGTTGCTTCCACGATCCTTGACGAGTTCGGGAAATATGGTGGTGGTGATCGCAGCGAAGACAGCCTGGTCGCGGAAGAAGTTGGTGACGTTGATCAACACGTCCTTGAGCAGCAGTTCGACCTCACCCACGCTGTCTTTGAGCGAGGGCAGGTAAGCTCCTAGCGACCTGCAGGAACGCAGGGCCATGCGCCTGAGGATGCGGCGCTTGATCGTCGATGGCCGGTAGTGGGTGAAGTCGACTCCGCTGGTGGCGGTCAGCATCGCAAGGACCCGGCCATAGGCCTCCTCCTCGTCCAGGAAGAGGTCGTGGTCGGAGACAACCTCGGTCGCGTGCAGGTAGCCATGGTGGCTGATGCTGACGATCTCCTGCGCGATCTCCGAAAGCGACAGCACGATGTCCACGCAGCCATAGGCGATGGCGCTCTGCGGCATCCCGGCCTGCTCGGCGGTGCGCGGATCCTGGGCCAGGGTGATGCCGCCTACGGCCTTGATCTCGGCCAGGCCGAGGGTGCCGTCGGAACCGGTGCCGCTGAGCAGCACACCGACCGACCTGCTATCGCAGGCGCTGGCAAGCGAACGGAAGAAATGGTCGATGGTGAAGTGCGGGCTGGGGATCGATTCACGCGGCGTCAGATGCAGGCGGCCTTCGGCGATGGCCATGACCGTGTTGGGCGGGATGACATAGATGTGGTCGGGTTCCAGCAACACCCCATCGATCGCCTCCTCCACCGGCATCGGTGTGACCTTGGTCAACAAGAGAGCCAGTTCGCTGGTATGTGTCGGATCCAGGTGCTGGATAAGGACGAAGGCCATGCCGGTGCCGGGCGGAAGGCCGGCAAGCACCTGCGAGAAGGCACCCAGGCCCCCTGCCGAGGCACCGATGCCTACCACAGGAAATCGCGGTCCCATGACGGGGGTGGGCATGTGTTCCATTTCCAGGCCTTCTGTGGCCACTCCGGAACCGTCCCCGCCCGGCACCGAGTCGGTCATGGTTGGACCGAAACTGTCGGGCTGGGACTGCGCCGGGACGGCGGAGGAACTCGGGAT
>Ga0302319_10003188_pt1 | contig 34630 bp, 22 predicted proteins | sample Bog_T0_2_FD_203319 | JGI IMG/M metagenome (GOLD analysis project Ga0302319, IMG submission 203319) | Peat permafrost microbial communities from Stordalen Mire near Abisko, Sweden - Bog_T0_2 | ecosystem: Environmental > Terrestrial > Soil > Wetlands > Peat | place: Sweden: Abisko, Stordalen Mire...
AAGAGTGCCGACCACCTGTTTATTTGATGATGACCACGTTCATGCTCCACGGAGTGAGGGTCAGGGTCAGCGGCAGCGTCTGCTGGGCGAGGCTCTGCGTTGTTGGAGGCGCCCAGACATCTGTCTGCGACTGATCGTAAATGGACTTGTCATATGTAGTGACGGTTACGCTTGACGAGGTGGACTGCCCTGTCACCGTGATCTGAACCGGCTGGCTGGTGGTTTGATGGGTGTTGAACAGGAACAGTGCTGTTCCGCCATTGTTGGTGGCGGCATACGCGCGTATGTCGGTGGTATCGCCGGCAACGACCGGAGTCAGTACGGATTCTCCATTGACGGCGATGCTGCTGAAAAGCTGATAGGCGCGCGCGGTGGGAGACATGGTGCCGACAGGGCCGGCATTCGGGCAGGTGGGATCCGCGGACCCATCGGAGAAGACGTTGTACGCTCCGAAATCCTGCCAGCCGTAGAGCGTTGAACTATCGTTCCCCAAGGAGCCGTTGCAGTTGCCGAAGCCAATCCACCAGGTCGCCCGCGAAATTCCGTCGTTCATCATTTCGCCTAAAACCTGGCCTGCATATAGGCCCTGCGTGATGGACCAGCTTTGCTTGCCGGGATTGGTATAGACCGAACCCATCTCTCCGACGTAGATGGGAGTGTTCGGAGTTCCCCACTTGGCTATTTCCGCCTTGACAGTGTTGAGGTTCGTAGTCAAATTAGGCGCAAGCTGCTGTACAAGCGCGGTGTCGTTCTCCGACCCTGGTCCTTGCGGATAATAGTGGAATTCCACAAAGTCGTAGGAGCCTTTGGCGTTGGAGAGTACGGTGTGGTCCCAGCCTGTGTCGCTGTTATCACCGTCCACAACGATGCCCACCAGCGTTTTGGGACTGGCGGTCTTGATCAGACTGTAGTAGCCGCTCGATCCGACTACAGATGCGGCGTAGGTGGTGGGGTCATTGGGAATCGCATGCAGGTCAGTCTCCCAGCTTCCGTATTCCTCGTTGCCCACGGTCATGTGGCTGACGGTGATGCCGTCAGTGACGGCCGCCTTTGCCCATGCAGCCGCTTCATCGGGATCACCACCACCGGTGCAGGCCTCATCTGAGCCGTAGTTCGCCGTGAGCGCCAAGTCATAGGGGCCTGCGAGCGGGATCTTGCTCACGAAGTCAGCAAAGGTGCTATAGCCGCCCCAGCCGCCGGTGACAGGAGATGTAGTCTGGCATTCATAGGGCGTGGTCAGCGTGCTGCTGCCGGGTTGGTATCCCCAGTGGTAGTCGTCGGACCAGGAGCCACCCGGCCAGCGGATCGCCTTGATACCTGCGGCGTTGAATGCTGAATTAATCGCGCTGGCGTTGTCGGGCCAGTCGTACCATGCGGGCATGTTCATGCCGAGTAGCTGGTCGGTGACTGGAATGCCCGGGCTTGAGGGGTCCACGGTGACTGTGGTTGCCGTTGAAGCAGGATTCACTGTAACCGTAGCTGTGGCAGTGACGGCGGTTCCGCTGGTGGGAGTCACGGTGAGCGTATAGGTGGTTGTTTTGGCCGGTTTAACTGTAACCGCAGTGCCGCTGGTGGCGGAAAGATCGCCGGGAGTGATTACGCCTGTGCCGCCGGAGAAAACGCCAGTGAGGCTTGAGGATTGCCCAGCTGTGATGGTGGCTGGGCTAGCGGTGAAGCTCGTAATCGCGGCTGCAACGGGGTTCACAGTGACGGTGACAGTTTGGGTGATTGCGGTTCCGGTGGTGGGGGTGACCGTGAGCGTATAGGTGGTGGTCGCGGTTGGTGTGACGGTCACGGCGGTTCCACTGGTGGCGGAAAGATTGCCGGGGGTGATGACGCCGGTGCCGCCAGAAAATACGCCCGTCAGGCTTGAGGTTTGTCCAACTGTGATGGTGGCTGGGTTGGCGGTGAAACTGGTAATCGTGGGCGGGGCGGGATTCACGGTAATCGTGACAGTCGCGGTGACTGCCGACCCGCTTGAAGGCGTTACCGTGAGCGTATAAGTAGTGGTCGTCATAGGGCTCACGGTCACCGCGGTTCCGCTGGTGGCAGGCAGATTGCCGGGCGTGATGACGCCGGTACCGTTTGCGAATACGCCAGTGAGCGTTGCATTTTGGCCGGCAGTGATTGTCGCGCTGCTAGCGACAAAGCTGGTGATAGAGGCTGGCGGGGTTGTCGTGCCGCCCCCGGATTTAGAAACTCCGCAACCGGACAAAACGATCAGGGCTGCGAGGCTCAGACTGAGAGCCACGGTACTTGCTGAAAGAGCAAAGATGCGTCTCATTTATCTTCCCGTTTAAGTGAAATTACTCCCCATTTTCTGTGAAAAGAAATGATACCGCTATCACTTACGGGGTTGTCCATCGAATTCATCATTGGCGGAGTTACTTATGAGGGACGATACGCGGCAGCGGCCTCAACGGCTGAGGACGATGCGAATATCCCGGGCCTCCAGGATGCGCTTGCGGTAGCCGTGCTTTGCCACATTCAGCATGGCCCGTCCAATCTCACGGGTGGAGAGGACCAGCTTTGGCAGCGACCGGCGGAGAAGCGGCATGAGGGGTTTCAAGACAATATAAAAGACGCGATATGCCGGCGTTTTCGACTTGATCCCATCTAAAGGCTCGATCATACCCGGGCGGAACATATACGCAGAGAATGGAAGTCGCAGAAGTGCATTTTCAGTGCGGCCCTTTACACGCGCCCACATGGATCGGCCTTTCTCCGAACTGTCGGTACCAGCGCCGGAAACGTAGATGAAGGTCATGTGTGGATTGAGGCGGCTCAGGACTTCCCCGGCCGCGATAGTCAGGTCATAGGTAAGGTGCGTGTAGTCGGCCTCTGTCATGCCGCTCGATGAAACACCGAGGCAAAAGAAGCATGCATCAAAGCCCGTAAGCTCATCTTCAATTTCCGCATATGCGGATAAATCGATGCGCACAATCTCATTCAACTTCGGATCTCGAACTCCAGTCGCGGCGCGCCCGATGGTGACGGCGACCTTGACTTCAGGGTCACGCAGGCATTCGCGCAAAACCCCTTGGCCTACCATTCCTGTCGCGCCAAATACCAGTATCCTCATTGATTCATCACTCCTGAATGCAAGCATAATCCGACGGGTTCTTCGCCTGGATTGCTGGATACTCGTGATGTGCGCGGAGCAATCGTCTGGTCGGGAGTATTGGCTTTTCTCACGGGAGCCTGCCTATGCTCTTCGCAGGCCAGGACGGGTTGGGACTCCGCAGTTGCGAATGCAGCGCAGACAGCACCGCAGGCGCGCATCGTTGTTCTCGAGATTGCGACGGGTCGCCTGCTGGCTTCAGAGCATCTGAATGAAGCGGCTCACACCCTTGCGGCTCCAGGATCAACGCTCAAGCCTCTGATGCTCTTTGGCCTCGTGTCCACAGGCCGTTGGGACCCGACGCGGCGCATCGCATGCACACGCAATTTACGTATCGCGGGCCGGTCGCTTAGCTGCTCCCATCCAGCCGCTGATCCCATGGACGCGCGACAGGCACTCGCATGGTCATGCAACACTTACTTCGCAACTGTGGCCGATACGCTTGAGCGCGGCGAGTTGCGCCGATTGCTTGCGCCTACGGGACTGCTTGGCCAGACCGGCCTGGCTTCCAGTGAAGCGATCGCGGACTTTCGGGATACGAAGACTCCGGAAGAATCGAGCCTGGAATTGCTTGGAGTAGACGGCATTCGCGTGACACCGCTGGAACTGGCTGCGGCTTACCGTTGGCTTGCGATTCAGCTTGAGGTGCACGGAGGGTCGCCGGCTGCCCAGGTGGTTCAAGCTGGCCTGGCGGACTCAGCGAGCTTTGGAATCGCGGCTTCTGCGTCTTTGGGCGGAGTCTCTGTTGCCGGCAAAACCGGCACTGCCAATCTGGGCCCAGGAACTCCATCACACGGTTGGTTCGCCGGGCTCGCGCCTGCCGACCATCCGCAGGTGGTGGTTGTCGTCTACCTTCCTGCAGGCCACGGGGCCGAAGCCGCCCAGGTTGCTGCCAAACTGTTTTCACACTCACCTTTTAAGCGGCCTCAGACATGATCCGGTCATTCCGAGCAATGGGTTTCCTCGTGCTTATCCTGTCTGCATTTGCTCTTGGCCAAACATCATCGACCCATCCGCCATCGACGTTGCGCGTTGGCCTCTGGACGCTTTGGCACGATAAGGAACTTAACGTCTCACCACTGACGGATGGGACCGCTACACTTCGCACCTGCGGCGGAGCGAACGCTTGCGGATCGGCACCGTTGAGCAAGCAGATCGAGATTCGTGCAACGGGGAATCAGCTTGCGATTGGAAAAGGGACGGGTGCTGCTTCTATCGAAATCACCGGACCTGTCACGCTGAGCGCACATGGAGAAACGCTGATACTCCGTAATCCTTTGCGCATCTCGGCGCACAATGGTGCATTGATCCTCGCCGTAACATTGCCAGTCGAGACTTATGTCGAGCGTGTTGTGGCGAGTGAAAGCGGATCGGCAGATGGCAATGAGTCTATGAAGGCACTGGCGGTGGTGGTTCGTTCGTTTGCATTGCATCTGAAGCATGGACACGGTGAGTACGATCTTTGCGATTCGACTCACTGCCAGCTTCTTCGTTGGGGCATTGGTACAGGTCGCCACGCTGCTGCCCACGCCGCGACTCTTGAGACCGCCGGAGAGACGCTCTGGTTTCACGGTCAGCGCGCGGAGGCATGGTTCCATCAGAATTGTGGTGGACGGACTGCTTCACCCTCTGAAGTGTGGCACTCGACGGCGATAGGCAGCGAACCGGCACGGCGGCCGATGCCCTGGCTTGCTTCTCGCACCGACCCATATTGCACCGCCAATGGCGCTCGCGAATGGTCTGCCCGCTTGTCTCTCGCAGACTTGACCATCGCCTTGGGGACTGCCGGTTTAGTTCGCCCTGGCTGGAAGTCGCTGACCGTTGCCCGGCGCGGAGAATCGGGACGAGCAGAGGCTTTGATGGTCGGTTCCGCTGAAGTTTCGGCCGAGGATTTTCGCCTTGCGGTTGGGCACGCATTGGGATGGAACAAAATCCTCAGCACATGGTTTGAAGTTTCAACGCAGGGAGATCAATTTTCCTTTCACGGCCGCGGGTCAGGACATGGTGTGGGCCTTTGTCAGGCCGGAGCAGCCGCAATGTCTGCGGCGGGCCGCGACTATCGGCAGATTCTCGGACAGTATTTTCCAGGCGCGAACGTGGCGGATGAGGTCACGGGTACAAGCTGGCAAACGCTCGGAGGACAGGGTTTCAAACTGCAGACATTGAATGCGACGGACACCACTTATGTGCCACAACTGAACCAGGCCCTTGCGGACGCTGAATTACGCTCAGGCCTGAAACCCATCGACTCAATTGCTCTCCGCGCATTCCGTTCTACGGCGGCGTTTCGCGACGCGACGCTTGCTCCCGGTTGGGTTGCGGCATTCACTGAGGGCAACTGGATCGGGACGCAACCGCTGGCAACGCTTGCCGAGCGCAGACTTCTCGGGTCTGTCATTCGTCATGAATTCCTTCACGCCCTGGTCGAGGGGCAGGCTGCGTCGAACACACCGCTATGGTTACGCGAGGGGTTGGTTGAGGCTTGGTCTACAAATGGCGCGCTAAAGCAGAATGCCACGGCTCCAGCTCTCAAACTCGACGAGGTTGACGGCGCGCTTGTTCATGCCAAGACCGAGGCACACGCGCAGGCCGCGCATCATGCTGCAGGCTTTTACGCGCGAAGGCTACTGGACCGCTACGGCCGGGAGCAGGTTATTGCGTGGCTGCGCGATGGCATTCCAGCCACGGTTCCTGCAACCGTGAACTGATTTCGAAGCGATGGTGATTCGACGCCGCATGCACCTTACGGCAGGTTGCTGATTTATCCTTCCATCGATGCGTCAAACACTCTCGGTCGCAATGATTGCCATGAACGAGGAGGTAAACCTGCCTCGCACGCTCGAGTCCGTCCGTTGGGCGGACGAGATCATCGTTGTCGATTCCGGCTCTAAAGACCGGACAATAGAAATCGCGCAGTCGTTCGGGGCGAAAACTAGCTACCACGCGTTCGGCGGACATGGCGAGCAGAAGAATGTGGCGCTCGATCTGTGCACCTCAGACTGGATTCTGCTGCTCGATGCGGACGAGGTTTTGACGCTGCAATTGCAAGACGAGATTCGGCAGTTGCTGTTGAGTGGGCCTAAGTTCAATGCCTATTGGATTCCACGTCTGAATCTCTACTATGGCCGTTGGATCCGGCACGGTGGATTCTATCCGGACCATAAGTTGCGGCTGTTTCGTCGTGGATCGGCTCGGCTCAGCGAGGGTGTAGGACCGCATTCGACTCCTCAGTTCACGGGCCCGAAGGGCAAGCTCAAGGGCGACATGCTGCACTATGCTTATCCCACGATGGGCATCTATCTCGAACACATGAACAGGTACAGCTCGGAGATTGCTCAGTTACTGGCGAATAAGGGGCGAGTTAGTAAGTCATGGCCGACGTTTATCTGGAACGCTGTGGCGAATCCGGTTGCGACTTTCATTTATAACTACTTTTTCCGGTTGGGATTTCTGGATGGGCGCGAGGGATTGATTCTGCATATCAACCATTCAGTCTATATTCACTGGAAGTTCATCAAGGCGTGGAGAATCGGCCAAGGAAAAGAGTAAGTTCCATGCCTTGTGAACAGGAAGCAATCCAAGCCTAAACCGGAGTGTCATCCGGCGGCGGAATCTTTGCGCGCGCCTTCAAGTTACCGCCGGGTGGGCCAGCCAGCACAGGGACTGGTACGAGCACTTCTTCTGTAGGGGGTGCTGACGGTCGTGCGCCGAACAAAGTCGCCCACCAACCAAGCAGCAGCACCCAGCTTCCCACCGCCAGGACGTAGGTCGCTGCAAGCTTCCATACCACGGCCCACTCTTGCGCAGCCACGGACCCTTTCGGCATCGCATTGAAGAAATGACTTGGGAGCCAGACGCCGAGCAGAGCCGCAAAAACTACACCGAGCCACCAGCGCCAGTTGAAGAGAAATCTGAGAATCCTGCGCCACGGCAGCCGCCAGCCCCATTGAGCCGAGGCTGCTCCATAGGAGATCAATTTCGCAGGCACTACTATCCAGCGAATCACCCATTCAAGCCCTGTGAGCCAGCGCTGAATGTGCTCATAGGTGAACATCGTGGCCCGCGCGTGGGCTGAGCCTTTTGAGTTGAGGTAGCCAGCCAGCAGCGGGATCTGATCGTCGAACCAATCGATTAGCGCCCACACTGCCGCACCGACGGCCACCCAAACCAACAGACTCACCGCGCCCCAAACCAGCTTGACGCGCTTTCCATCGTCATCCGCGAATTTGCGCACCGTGCCGGCTTGTAACTCGAGCATGCAAATAATCAGAAGTAGCGGGACGATCAGGCTGAGCGCTACTTGCCAGATATGCTTGTCGGGGAGTCGCGTCCATGCAAGGCCGGCGAGGATCAATACGAACGTCAAAACAAATTGCAGCGCTACCCATACCCAACTGAGGCGCAAACGGTGAAACAGATTCTTAATATTCTTCACGGCTGCACCTCCAGAGTTGCCGGGTCGGTTGTGACCTCAATGCTCGGCTGATACATGGGTCCGGCTTGCGCGGGGCTGATGGCAAACTTGCCGGGGTTGATTACCTTCAACAGGTAAACATACTCGCGACGCTTGCTAAAGTCGGTATTGAAAAATGCCGCGCGATCATCGTGATATTCCTTGCGCGTGAACCAGTCTGCCCACCAATCGGGTTTGTTGTTCAGCGTGTAAAGCTCTGGGTGGTCAAGGAACTCCGTACCCGAGGGAATCGGGTCTTCGGCCAGCAGATATTTCCAGTCTGACCCATTCACCGCGAGCTTCACGGCAACTATATCGCCAACGTGAACTGCACCTTTGAGCGGAGCCAGGTCATAGGTTATGGGGTCGGTCGGTTTTGGTTGATTCTTTTGCAGCACATAGTAATCGCGTGTGATATTCAGAGCCAGTTTTTCCTGCTGGAACAGTTTCTTATCCGCCGAATACCATGCGCTTTCGGTCGACCAATATGTCAAGCCGTTGCCGGTCTTTCGAATGGTTACCTGTCCGCCGCCGGCAGCCTGCGCCGCGGGCACAATGAGCTTCCACGGAAGGGCGAAGCCATCGCCCACGCCGAAGTGCCGCTTGCCTACGCTGGTTCCGTTCACCAACACTTCGACGTCGGATGAGTTAGCTAACTCGCCGCTTAACGAGAGGTAGTCGGTAAGTCCCTGAATGACCATTGCGGTCTGCTTGGTTGACTCCCAGTAATCGCCACTGCGATGGCCGGCAAGCCACACTGCTGCCTTGGTGAGCAGGCCACTGCTCTTCGATTGCCGCGTTAGCAGTTTCAGAGCCAGGGCCGTGGTTTCAGGAGATGTGTCATCCCAATAATCCAGCAGGCCATCGTAACTGCCCGACCAATAAGCATCGTCGCCAGTTGACTTCGCCTTTTTCTCGAGCTCGTTTGCAGCCTCTTTGGCACGCGCATCTCCTGCTGCGTCGAGTGCTAAGCCGACGAGCGCGAGGCCTTCGTCGCTGAGCTTGCTGCGATTTGACCAGGACTTATCGATAGCATCTCTTGGTGCGCCGCCCGTAGTGGCGAGTGCATAGACGGTGTAGGCGCGCAGATCGGCGATCATGTCCGGATGCGCTTTCAACGTCGATCCAAGCCAAGCGCGGCCGCGACTCAAACGAGCGTCATCCACAGTGAAACCGGCTTCTTTTGCCTGACCAAGACCGCTGACTACATACGCCGTCATGAAGACGCGGCTCTGATCGTCAGGCCACCAGCCCCAGCCGCCATCGTCATGCTGGAAGCTATAGAGCCGATCGAGGCCGGCGCGCACCATGGTGTTCAATGTAACGCGATCGACGGGCGGTTTGAGATGCAGCTTGTCCACCGCCTGCGCGACGATTACATCCGGCAGGAAGCTGGACATGGTCTGCTCTGTGCATCCCCATGGGTAACTGGCGAGATAGTCGAGCGCATCAAATACAGTCCCCGCAACACTTGGTGCAACCGTAACAGTCAGGCCGCGCGTGCCGGAATCTGAGTTAGCTGGATAACTATAACTCCAGTCATTCTGAGCGGTGCCGGAGAAGACTACTCCAGAACCGGCAGCACGCAGTTTAACGCCAAAGGGCAGCACGGGCAGTGGCATTTCTAACGCATCACTTTCTTCATTGGTAAGCGCCTTGGCCGTCAATACAGCTGTGCCGGTGGTGTGCGCCTTGACGCGCCACTCTGCGAAGTTTTCGCCTTTAGCGGGAATGTTAACGACCTGTTGCTGCCCGCCTATGACTTCGAGACCCTGCACATCGAGGGCGAAGGTTACGTCTTTGGCTGTCTCAAGGTAGTTATGCGCAATGACACGCAGAGTTACTTCGTCGCCCTGGCGGAAAAAGCGCGGAGCAGCGACGCGGACAATCAGATTCTTGCGGACAAGGACGCGCGTTACGACGCCGCCCGCCTTGCCATCATCGGTCATGGCGCGGATTGTAGTTCGCCACGTGGTCAATGCATCAGGGAAGTTGAACTCAACTCTTGCATGGCCGTCGGGACCTGTGTGCACATTCGGATTCCAAAACGCGGTGTCAGGAAATGCCTTGCGCACCTTCGGCACGACCAGGTCAGATCCCGGCTTTACCTGCGCCATTCGCGGATGATAGAGGCCGTTGGCGAGTTGAGCAAGGAGCGGACTTTTCAGTCCTGCATCGCCCGAGAAGTAAAACTCGAACGAGCTCTGGGGTTGTAACTCCACATTTCTCTTTGGGTAGAACGAGGCCACGATGTCTCCGCTCTCGTCCGGACGCACGGAGTAAAGCGCTTCGTCCACTTCGCCGAAACTCAGGTCGGCCTCAACCGGCTTGCCCTTGTAGTCGAGCGCAAGCACATCGAAGCTGCCCTTTTCTCCGGGTAGATACTTTACCTTGCTGGGCGTTGCGGTGACCGTCAGCGTGCGCTCTACGTAGGGAACCTTCAGGTTCTTTTGCGCCGTTATTATCTGGTCATTCTGAACAATGATTGCGCTTACGACAAGATTTGGTTGCGCCAGTTTGGTAATCGGTACATCGAACGCAAAGCTCGCGCTGGTTGCATGCAGCACTTGCCGCCATTGCACACTATCGCCCTCGGCAGTTACAACGGCCCACGAGTCTTTCAGGCCCGTTACGAGCAGCAGATGCGCGGTATCGCCAACTTGATAGCTCTTCTTGTCGGCTACAATCTGTGCTTGCGTGTTCTGGTTGTACCACTCGCCTCCTCCGTTCCAGATCCACACCCATGTCTTGCCTTCGACGGTGCGGTTCTCCGGCGTCTTCGCGCTGGCGGTTACGTTGAAATCGCCGCTGCCGTTGCCTACAGGTAATTCGACAAGCGCCGTACCGTCGGCTCCTGTCTGCGCATCGCGAGTGGTCACGGTCGTTTCCGTGTGTTCGTGGGTCACGGAATCCCACTTATTGAGCGTTAAAGCGATGTGAACCGGCGTCTGAACAGGTTTGCCGTCGTAGTCCTGCGCGGTCACCTTCACCTTGACCGGATCGCCCGTTTTGAATACATAACTCGTCGGCTCGGCACTTACACGAAACGACCCATAAGTCGCCAGCACTGTGGAGTGGCCGGCCACCTCGCGCTCGCCCACATCTGTGACGCGCGCCTCGATGCGGTAGTCCTGGTCTTCATGCTTGGGGTCGATGGCAACCGGGATTGAAACAGTCAGGCGGCCGTTGGCATCGAGGACGCCGTCGTGCTCCTGCTGTTCCGTCGCACCGTAGGTGTCGTCGGATGCCTCGCCTGAATCGCCGGTGCCTTCGCTATCGTTGGCGGAATCGGCCTGGTCCTGGTCTGGGTCCTGATCCCACCAGTAATGCGTTGTGGTGTGGACGACATATTTGACCTTGGCGTTGGCTACCGGCTCACCGAAAAAGTAGCGCGCTTCAATGACGGCCTGTATCTGATTGCCTTGCAGCACGCGCGAGGCTGCCGGCTTCACTGTTACCTGGTACTCCGGTTTCTTGTACTCCTCGACATAGAAGTTTCCGTTGTTCTGAATGCCTTCGAGATCAATGCTGTAGTAGCCGAGGCCTGCATCCGCTGCCAGCGTCAGATCCGCCGTCACGGTGCCATGCGCTGAGACGGGCACATCCTGTTGCAGCACCACTTTGTTGTCGGCGTCGGTCACCTTCAGCTTGATTGTCTTCGCTTCGGGCAGATCAAGAGAGTCGTTTTTCTCCTGGCGGAGCACTCCCTTGATGTGGACCGTGTGGCCCGGTCGGTAAACGGGCCGGTCAGTATAGATATATCCCTTCAGGTTACCGGTCTGGTCGGGGGTAAAGTTATAACTCCACGGAGTTACCAGCGCAGCATCGGCGCCGTGGCGAGCAAGTATCCAGACATTCTCCGGCTCTGGACCACCTGAGGCTGAGTTAGTCGCGGTGTTAGTCCCGCTCATGGCCACGGAGGCGATTCCGTCGCTGCCGGTCTTGGCCTGCGACTGCTGCCTGGCGTTGGCCCATAGCGCAACATCGGCATTTGCGATCGGCGCGCCAGACTTGCGGTCGGCGACAAACAGACTGACCTGGCCGTTGGTTGCACGCTCGACGATTGCAATGCTGGTTACTATTGCAATCGTGTATGCCTTGTAGGTTCCATCTGTAGCTTCGATCAGATACACGCCCGCGTTCAGGTTATCGATGGGCAGTTGCTGCGTTTCGCTCACAATGACTGGAGGCGTTTCAAGCTTCCATCGAGCTACAAGCTGGCTGTCATTCAGAATTGGAATCTGCGCAAACTCCGTAGCCCCGACTACGCGGCTGCGCTTGCCCATATTGCCCTGAGTCTCGCGGAAACTGTCTCGCGCATCGTCGGTAAACTGGCCGCGGAAGAAGCGCCGCACCAGCCACCAGAGGTGCGCCTTGTAGTCGTGCATGCGCTCAATCCATGTCCGCTCGTCAATCTGCTCAGTGGGCGACTGGCTCTGCGCGCCAAAGCTGTGCATGTCTTTCAGGCCGGAGAAAAACTTTTCAGCGTCCTTGACTTTATAAACGCGAAATTCCAAGGCCGGAACATTGCGCGAAAACAGCTGCACTTTTACGCTCTCGCCGGGAGAAAACGTGCGCGTGGTCGAGAGGGAGAAAGAGCGGGGCGCATCCTTGGCACAGGCTGGCTGCAGCGCACCGAAGGCAACAACGATCGACGACGAAAACAACAGCAGCGACCTGCGCAAGCTCATAGAGTTCCTCGCAAAATATTCCATCGATAGACGCCCAGGAAATTGGGGTTGCCGGCAACCGGACGCCACTGCGGCTGCGGGTGGTCAAGCAGTTCAGATAACGCGACGCGGCGCAACTCACCGGCTGCTCCATGGTCTTCTCCCGTGTCGTAGACGACCGCTGCCTGACTGCCAGCGTGCGTGACGATCATGGAGTGCCACGGGGACGACTGGCCGAATTGCCGGTAGAAGAGCAGGTCTCCAGGCTCGGCCTGGCGCGCATCGCGGGTTACGAAGTAGGCATTCCGCTCGACCAGCGTTTTGGCGTCGGCAAACTGCGCAAAAGATCCATTGGTCGTGTCGGCGGATTCGAAGTTGCCGGGTCGAACGCGAAACAAACCAGCGCCCAGCGGCGTCTCCGGATAGCGCCATGCACGAATCTCGCCGGGAAGCGCGGCAACTTCAGTTCCGGTCTGCATAAACCACGTGTCGTCGTGGCGCTTGAGGGCTTCACGATAGGCGTAGCGCAGCAGGCTGGCGCAATCTGTGATTTCGGCGGGGACTTCAGGCTTCGGCCGCACGGCCTGGAAGTCCGCGATCTGGGTGAACCATTGCCGGAACGCGGCCTGGTCGGCCGGGTCGGTCAGGCGGAGAAAATCCGGAGTGCCGTCGTCGAAACGGTCGGTCCAAGGGCGCGCGGCCCAGTTGATGCTGTTCCCGTTACTCGCGGCGTGGACGGTGTGCATGGCGGCGATCGGGCGGCTTCCTGCGCTGTGGAATCTATGGGGTCCGTGTCCGTTCATGAAGACGAACAGCCGCAGCAACAGCAGCAAAAGCGCAAGTGCGACAAAGCCCACGAGGAGCAGGCGTTGCGGGCGCGACTTTGGTTGGGATTTCATGCGGTGAGACGGTAGGAAGCGAAACCCATCTTACCGCGAATCGGCCGATTCTGGTGCGAAAGTGTTTGAAAGATTGATTTTGCGAGTAAACATCGAAGCGATTGCAGGTGTCGATCCTAAAAGTAGAAAGGCCCTTCAGCTTGCGCCGAAGGGCCTTTTCACCACCTAAAGTGCTGTTACCCGGTAACAGTGCGAGACGGCTTGTGACCGACAAAGCCGTAGAAGGCGATGTAGAGGTAGCAGAGGACTGGGACAACGAGCGCCCATTGATAGTTGGTGTTGTCGACGAGCCAGCCAATGAAAACCGGAATCAATGCACCGCCCCAAACGGCAGTCATGATTAGCCCCGAACCTTTGCTGGTCATGGGTCCCAGCCGGGCAATTCCGAGGGTAAAGATGTTTGGGAACATGATGGAGTTGAAGAAGCCTGCAAGCACCAGGCATCCGATGGCGAGATTGCCGCTGGTCATAATGGAAACGACCACGAGGATTGCGGCGATGGTTCCGAAGATTCCGAGCAGCTTTCCCGCAGCGATTTTGGTAAGCATCCACGATCCGAGCAGTCGGCCGACAAGCGCTCCCAGCCAATAGAACAAGACCAGCTTCTGCGCTGCAGCTACCGTTAGTGCATGCAGACCGCCATGGATTGTATCGCTGAAGTAGAGCACCATCGTTGTTGCGAGACCGACTTCGACGCCGACATACACGAAAATGCCCAGCGCGCCCAGCACAGTGTGCCTATAGCTCCATATGCTGCGGCTCAACAGCGGGTCGCCTTCCTTTGCCGGTCGGAATTGCTGCGTGGCCTCAACGTGGGGCAGGCGGGTGAACGCGACGGCGATCCCCAGAATAATAAGCGCGAAAGCAATGACCAGATACGGCACTCGGACGGTGTCCGCGATCGTCAATTGATATGCGTGCTGCTCAGCAGCGCTTTGCGTGGCAACTACAGCCGGATTGAGTACTGTGGTGGTCAAAATGAATGTACCGGCTACCCACGGCGCAAATGTGCCACCAAGGGAGTTGAGCGCCTGCGCCAGGTTCAAACGGATCGGGGCGCTATGTTCCGGTCCGAGGATCGAAACGTAAGGATTGGCTGCGGTCTGAAGTGCGGCGACTCCGGCTCCTACGACGAAAATCGCCAGGAGAAACAGGGGAAATGAAACCTGTTGCGCAGCGGGCACGAAGAGCAGTGCACCCAGCACTTGAACAAACAAGCTCACAACCATGGTTCGCTTATAGCCGATCATTTCAATCAGCTTGCCCGTTGGGCTCGAGAACACGAAATAAGCAGTAAAAAACGCTCCATTCGCCAGCATGGCTTGCCACGTGGCGAGTCCCTGAATCTCAAAAATCTTCTTCAGGTCTGGAACCATTCCCATGTTCAGGTTGGTAATAAACCCGAAGATGAAAAACAGAACGGCGACGATGATAAACGGGACAAGGTACCCTGGCGACGTGAGCGCCGTTGATTGTTTCGTTTCTGCTGCCATATATTGTTGTTCCCCGCTTCCTCAAAGAAATTTCGCCCGGTTAGGGTTCAAATCTGCATCCTGAACAGCCTGCTTTTCCAGGAAGTCCGCCAGGATTCGCCGTCAGTTGGTTTACCGTTCCGCGGAATCCCGGCCATTTGCACCACACAACACTATACGGAAAACCCCTTAACGGGGAAGTGGCTGCGCGATGAACCGATGCGCAATGGCCCGGAGGGGCCTCATGAGGCTACCGCTGGCACCCCGCATTCCGGTATTCTGAAGGAAAGGCAAGGAGACACACGTGGCCACTGCAACGCTGAGCGGCGCCCGGCTGAAAAAGGTTCTGGCGGCTCTTGAAGAGAACTGGCACGCCGAAGTGGAGGCCTACCACACCTACCTGGCCCTGGCTGAGCGGGATACGGACGCTGTGCGCGCGCAGGTACTGCGCCACCTTGCCAATGCGGAGTGGGAGCACGCCGCGCTGTGGCATGGGCGCATTCTCGAACTGGGGGGCAAGGAGCCCGTCTATCACGGGAAGCCAGGAGGCGAGGCCGATTCGCTGGCCAACCGAGCCGGTGGCGTTCGGATGGCGCTGCGTCGGCTGGAAATTGAAGAGAGCCGCCACATTGCTACCTACGGCGAGCAGCTCAAAGCTCTGGGCGACGAAGGCTCCATCGCCATTCTCGATCACGTTATTGAAGATGAAAAGGACCATTACCGCGAACTGGGATCGCTGCTGCGCGGCCATTATGCGCCATCGGCCAGCGCACCTAAGATCGACCCCAAGGCTGTGCTCGAAGAGCTGCTTGCCAAGCGCAACCAGGGACGCAAGCAACCCGGCGCGTGGATTGGTGACGCCATCTACGGTGTGAATGACGGGCTGGGTGCGATCTTCGGTATTGTCTCCGGCGTCTCCGGCGCTACGGCGGGTGACAGCAAATATGTGCTGCTTGCGGGGCTCTCGGGCATGATTGCCTCGGCGCTCAGCATGGGTTCGGGCGCCTATCTGGCAGCAAAGAGCAATCAGGAGATCTATCAGGCCGAGGTTGCCCGCGAACGCGAAGCTATCAAGATGAATGGCCCCGAGGCGCGGGAGATGCTTTCGCTCTATTACCAAATGAAGGGGCTGCCCGAGGTTGACGCCCTGCACATGGTGAATCACATAGCCAGCGATCCGGAACAACTACTGAGGGCGCTGACGACCGAGCGGCTTGGGTCGTCTGAAGAATCTCTGAGCAATCCGCTGGTCTCGGCCAGTTCAGGCGCGCTCTCGACGGCGGTTGGAGCGGCTATTCCAATCATTCCGTTTTTCTTCATGCATGGGCTTGAAGCGGTCATTGCCGCTGCCATTATTTCGCTGGCCGCACATTTTGCCGTCGGCGCGGCCAAGAGCCTGATCACGGTGCGTTCGTGGTGGTCTTCCGGATTCGAGATGACGGTGGTGGGCGCTGTGGAAGGCGCTGTTACTTACGGCATCGGGATTCTGCTTGGCAAGGGCGGCGTGTAGCGAAAGGGAGCTGGGGTCTGCTCTCTGAGTTTCAATTCGACCAGTCCCAGTAAATACAATGATCTCGGCCATTGCCGCCGGGAGATCCGCTTGCTGAAAAAGACCCTTTGCCTTCTTGCTTTCGCCTTTAGCACCTCGACCTGCAGTCCCGCCTTCGCTCAGCCCGCCGCGGCAGCGACTGAGTCACCCATTCACGTCATGGTGCAGCACGGCGTTCCCATGAAGACCCGCGACGGCGTCACTTTGCGCGCGGATATCTACTGGCCGGCCGGTGAGGGCAAGTATCCAACGCTGCTGCAACGCACACCCTACAACAAGAGCAACACTACGGACTTCGCGAGCCAGGCCGCAATCCGAGGGTATCTGGTGGTGGTGCAGGATGTGCGCGGCCGTTATACCTCCGACGGCGAATGGTATCCGTTCAAGCATGAGACCGAGGACGGCTACGACGCGGTGGAATGGGCTGCGGCGCTGCCTCAATCCAATGGGAAAGTGGGTATGTTTGGCGGCTCCTATGTGGGGGCAACGCAGATGCTGGCTGCCATTGGCCATCCGCCGCATCTGGCGGGGATCTGCCCCGTTGTTACCGCCAGCAACTACCACGAAAACTGGACGTACCAGGGCGGCGCATTCGAGCAGTGGTTCAACGAGTCATGGACCTCCGGGCTGGCCCAGGACACGCTCGACCACCTCATTGCGTCCGGTACGAATGCACGCATCGGGAGTTCCGTTTTGCCGCTCAACAAGTATCCTCTCTTCAATGTTCCCGTGCCGCATGAAGCATCGGATTCGACCAGCGTGCTGGCCCCTTATTTTCTCGATTGGCTGGCCCATCCCACCTATGACGACTATTGGAAGAAGTGGTCCATCGAAGAGAATTTCCAGAATATTCAGGTGCCCGCGCTCACTATCGCCGCCTGGTACGACATTTTTCAGGGCGGATCGCTGCGGAATTATATGGGGATCAAGGCGCACGGGGGTACAGACGTTGCGCGCGCGGGGCAGAGGCTGCTGGTGACGATTGGCGGTCACTCAGGCAATGGAAGGAAGATTGGCGCGGTCGACTTCGGTCCGCAGGCTGCGGAGTTCGACGAGAACAACATCACGCTGGAGTGGTACGACTACCTGCTGCAAGGGAAGCAGAATAAATTCGCCACGAGTAAGCCGGTAAAGATTTTTGTGATGGGCAGGAATGAGTGGCGCTATGAGGACGACTGGCCACTGGCGCGCGCCAAGTCGACAAGCTACTTTCTGGAATCAGGCGGGAGGGCCAACACATCAGATGGGAACGGCGTGCTGATGTCTGCTGTTGGTGGGCTTCCGGGAAGTCAAAAAGATGACAACTATACTTATGACCCTGCGAACCCTGTGCCAACTGTAGGTGGCCCTCTTTGCTGCGACGGCAACCATCTCGCACCCGGCCCGCGCGATCAGAAGGAAGTTGAAGCGCGTGCGGACGTGCTTGTCTACTCCACGGAGCCGCTTGAAAGGGATCTGGAAGTCACTGGCCCGGTGACGCTGGATTTGTTTGCAAAGACATCCGCCGCCGACACGGACTTTACGGCAAAGCTGGTCGATGTAGGCCCCGATGGCTTCGCGCAAAATCTGACTGAGGGAATCTTGAGAGCGCGCTTCCGCGAATCAACCACTGGAGCACCGCAGCCGATCACGCCGGGACAGGTCTACGAATACAAGATCGATCTCTGGTCCACGAGCAACGTGTTTTTGAAAGGGCACAAGATTCGGTTGGAAGTAAGCAGCAGCAACTTCCCGAGGTTTGATCGGAATTTGAATACGGGGAAGGATGCCGCCACAGACGCAGCGATGGTGCCAGCAACGAATACGATTCTCCACGACAGCGCTCATCCAAGTGCGCTGATTTTGCCGGTGGTACCGCGATAGGGATTCGCGGTCTCCCAGGTCTTAGAAGCGAGACCTGGGGCGCCCAGCATCTTTGAGAGGCGACTGAATGGAAATTGAAGAGGAACTCAGACGCGTTCTGCTAAATCTGATTGGGATTGGTCTGTTGCGAATCCGTATGCTCGGCTGGAATGGACAAGCTGAACACTGCGCGATGGAAGCTGATCACCTACATAATCTCCCCGACATCGCGATCCATCTGAAGATTGAAATGGTTTCCTACTACTACAACACCGAACGACCTTGCTTCATCAAAAGGGCATTGAATACGGAAGAATTTGAGTCCGACTGGACACGGCTCGGGGAGATTCTGGCTGAAATGCAATCGAAAAGTGCAAGCTAGCTGACAAGCTGCCCTGCCGATTTGTTTGCGGCTACGAGTTCTTTCGCCGCCACCCGCCCTAGCCGGATGCAGTCTGGAATTCCAATCCCGTCATAAGCATTCCCGGCTAGTTTCAATCCCGGCAGCGCGGCTACATGCTCGGCCACGCGCTTTGCTCGCACCTGGTGGCCGACAGCATACTGTGCCATGGCCCTGCGCCAGCGCGAAACCTGCGTGTACTCCGGCTCCGCTTCGATGCCTAGAATCTCCTTGAACTCGCGGCGAACGATAGCAAGCAGAACATCGTCCGGCTCGGTGAGCAGCGCCTCATTCTTCATGCCGCCTAGAAACGCCCGCAGCACAGCTTTCCCCGGCGGTGTACGGCCCAGGAATTTGCGATGCACAAACGTGCAGGCCAGCATGGCGCGGCCTTCACTCGCAGGTACAAGGAAGCCAAACCCATCGGGCAGCTTGCCGAGTGCTGCCTCGTCGTACAACAGGTTCACCGTGATCGAAGATGAATAAGGAATCGCGCCCAAGTCATCTCCAAGCATTTCGTCGACCGAGCTAAGCAGAACACCCGCGGCCCAGGCCTGCGAAGAGACAATTACCGAATCGTAGGTTTCCCTGATGCCGCCAGCTTCCACCGTCCAGCCGTTCGCGACCTTTTTCAGCGCGCTAACAGGCGTTGAAACCCGCACCCATGCAGGATTCAACTTTGCCTCAATTGCGTCGACAAGCTGCTGCAACCCGCCTCGCAGCGTGGTGAAAATCGGCCTCGGAGCAGGCCTGGCATCGCCGTTGCCGTTGGACGCACCGTTCTTCCTCGCGGCTTCCTTTGCACGCGCTTTCATCTTGCTATGTCCGGCGAGCATTCCGCGCGTCAATGAGCCGAATTCGGTCTCCATCTCCACCAGCCGCGGCAGCACAGTGCGCGCGCTCAACTGGGTTGCGTCTCCGCCATAGATGCCGCTCAGCAGCGGGTCGGCCAGCCGGTCAACGGCCTCGGCACCAAAATGCCGTTCCACCAAAGCAGCCACGGCCTCATCTTCGTCGCTGCTTGGCCGGGGCGGATGCAGCAGCTCCAGGCCCATTCTCAACTTGGTCTTCCAACTGAAGAGCCTGGTGAGTGCTGTCGGAATCAGCTTGGTCGGCACCAGAAACATCAAGCCGTCCGGCATGGGCACCAGACGATTTTTCACCAGTATGTAGGTCTTGCGCTCTGCATCATTGGACGGAACCAGCTCTCCTGCCAGTCCGAGTTCGCGGCACAATTCGATTGCCGCCGGCTTTTCAGTCAGGAAGGAATCGGGCCCGCGCTCCAGCACTGCGCCATCGACGATCTCAGTGGCCAGCGACCCGCCGAGCTTTTCCCGCGCCTCAAACAGCGTGTACTCGACGCCGGACGTGCGCGCCTTTTCAAGCTCATAGGCAGCCGCCAGCCCTGCTATGCCTCCGCCAATGATCGCTGTCCTCATCGCTCAACCCCATATCGATCTTAGAGTACGTCCGCCACCGCTGGCATTTCGGCGGGCACTAAGCTCGCTTCAGATTAAATCTCATGCCCACAGCATTAGAATCGACCATTCGACATAAGTTTCGTGTGATTCAAATCACACGATTTAAGCAGGCGCGCAAAACGTTCTCCCAATCCGCCCTGCCTACGATGGCAACGGAGAGGTCGTCAACTCCGGCACTTTTCTCGGGTTTGGATTCCACAAAGCGAATGAGAGGCCGAACTAAGAACCTGCTTCTTTTTCGAGGAGTTTGCGGATGCGGGGCTTTGTGCTTCCGGGTTGGATAGCCGGCAGGAGCGCCAGGCCTTGTCTTGCGGTGGCGCGGCCTTTGTCGATCTGGCCGGAAGCTCGATAGGCCTGGGCCAGGGTCAGTAGATCCGAGGGTCTTTGTCCATGGCCTAATGCGACTGCACGCTGGGCACAAGCAAGGGCGAATTGGGGATCTCTGAGCGAGGCCGGCTGGACGCGAATGAATGCATCCGCTGCCTGATCGAGAATCATCGGCGAGGCTTGGGCCTTCATCGCCAACTCCCGCATGGTTGCGATGCCTTTACTCGCAATCGCAGCGGAATCTCCGGCCTGGTGCAACTCGGTCTGAGCTGTGCCAAGGCGCACCTGCGAGTCAGCCAAAACTGACTTCCAATTCTCGTTGGTCGGGTCTTGTTGCAGCATTTTTCCGGTAATGTCTACTACTTTGGCAAACAGGTCCGCAGCAGCGGCGAGATTGCGCGCTCGATCGTTAGGGCTGGAAGCTAACGCAGGATCGGCAGCATCTTCGAACGCTATGGCTTCGTCGTTCAAGACTACTTCAAGATCAGCGCGCGCGCGCAGGTCATCAGGGTCGGTTGCCGCCAGTCGCTGCTGCACCGCGGCTACCTGCTTGAAGAGCGCATCCGCCTGGGTATATTCCCCTAATTCGCTCATCGCGTCAGCTTCTTTGCGCTGGACCATGGAGCGCATGCGCATTGTGGCGTAGGTGCTTTGATCCGCTTTGGGCAAGGTGTCGGCGCGTTGCAAAGCAAGCTGAAAATCCTTGAGTGCCTGGGCAGGATCGGTCTCCATCTCCACGCTGCCGATTTTCATTTGGAGGATCGAGAGGCCGCGGTGAGCGCGCAGAAATCCAGGGTCGATGCTGAGGGCGCGATTATCAAGCTCAATCGTCTTGCGGTAAACGACAAGTGCAGCATCCGAGTCGGCGAGGCTTGAGGTGCCACTTTGGCCGAGTTCATCGCCCAATGTCCCATATGCGGCAGCAGCATCGCCAATGAGCGCAGGCGTCACGTTCGGAAATGCAATAACGCGATCGTATGTTGCTACGGCCGCTCGCATGGTCGAGATGGCTTCTGGAGTCCTTGCCGCGCCGAAGAGAATCTCGCTTCGGCACTCCTGCGCGAGGGCCAGGTCGCGAAGGGCTTCTCGATCCGTTGAGCCTTGCGGAGCAAGCGGTATTGCGAGCGCGATAGCTTTGTCGATACTGGCAATGCCGCCAGCGGGATCGCCAAGGTTTTGATCGTACGGGTTCCCCTGAATGTTTCCCAGGCGCGTGTAGGCGTCAACCAGGTCGAGTTGCGTTTGGCGATCGCCTTGGACGTCTTTCGCCATGCGGTCAAGATGTTCGAGAACTCGTGTGACGAGCAGCTTTTGTACGCCCGTTGAGCCGGGCAGTTCCTTGATCGCATCATCCAACTCAGACAATAGGCTGTTGCTCAGCTCTCTCAGATCGGCGGATCGTGCCTCGGCTCTTCCGCGCTCAGCGTCTGCCAATTTTGCTTGCCACAACACGCCGGCCACACCCGCCACAAGGGTGACGGACAGGAGTGCCGCACCGGCAATTCCGAGCCGGTGGCGGCGGATAAATTTCGTAGCGCGGTAGCGGAGCGTACCGTGGCGAGCTGCTACGGGCTTTCCCTCAAGGTAGGCCTCCACGTCAGAGGCGAGTTGCTCCGCAGTGCGGTAGCGCTGCTGGGGCTCCTTACGCAGAGCTTTCTGAAGAATCGCTTCGAGGTCGGAATCGAGTCGCTTGTTCAAGCCAACAGCATTGCCAGGTTTGCGCGGAGGCTCTTCGCAAACTACACGCAACATCTCGCCAGTAGTGATTTCCTTGATCTCATAGGGAAGCGATCCGGTGAGGAGCAGATACAACAGAACCCCTAGCGAGTAAGTGTCGGATGCGGTCGTGATGGGGTTGCCGAGGATTTGTTCCGGACTTGCGTACTGCGGCGTAAAGGACTGGAATCCCTCGCGTGTAAATTCACTGCCGGGGTTCGCAAGAGACGGGGAAATGAGCTTCGCGGTTCCGAAGTCAAGCAAGCGGGGAGTTCCGTCTTCAGCGACGAATATGTTGTCCGGCTTCAGATCGCGATGGACTACGAGATTCTGATGCGCGAACTGGACGGCCTCGCAAACGTGCATGAACAGGGCCAGGCGCTGATCGATGGGGAGGTTCCGGTCCTGGCAGAAGCGATGGATGGGAACACCGTCCACATATTCCATGGCCAGATAAAGATCGCCTTCCGGGGTAACACCGCCATCAAGCAATCGGGCTATGTATGGGTGCTGCAGACCTGCGAGAATTTGTCGTTCCTGGCGAAATCTTTCGCGGAAGAGATCGGTGGCAAGGGGAAGGTCAATCAGTTTGATGGCGACTTTTTGCTCAAATTGACCGTCGGCACGATGCGCGAGGAAGACGGCGCCCATACCACCCCTGCCCACGAGTCCATCCAGTTGGTAGGGGCCGACGCGCCTTGGTTCTGCTTTGACTTCCCGGCCAACTTCAGAGCCAGTTCTGTGAGATGCCGTTTCGGTTTCCTCCGCCATGCAGGCTTCGAGAAGCGAGTTCACCTCATCCGCCATCTGCCGGTCGCCTTTGCATCGCATCGCAATCAGTTCGGGCCGCGCTTCTTCGGAAGCTTCGAGAGCCTCATGGAAGATTGCAGCAATGCGAAGAAAGGATTCCGTTGTTTGACTCATTTTGCAGGACAACCCCGATGGTGGCTTGTAACCCTTACTGCAGACTGCGAGAACCAAGGGCAAACTGAATCACGGTTCCACGGCGTCCGAGACCACCCCAGGCCGGATGCGCCGGTAGAGCCAGCTCTTGATGAATTTCAATTCCCGATCGACGGTTGCCTTAGAAACCTGCATAATTGAGGCTGTTTCTTCGGCCGTACAGCCTAGAAAATAACGCAACTCGACGAGTTGAACTTTCTCCGCATCCAGAGCGCCTAACTCATCCAATGCGCGGTTCAGATCAAGCAATTCCGGGCTGTCGATATTTACCCACGAAAGGTCATCGCTGAGAGGAACGCGCTCCATTCCGCCGCCGCGCATCTGCGTTTGGCTCTCGCGCGCATGGTCGATCAATATCAGGCGCATCACTTTGGCGGAAAAGGTATAGAAATGGCGTCGATCTTCCCACGCTGCCTTTTTCTGGTTCAGGAGCCTCAGATAAAGCTCATGAACCAGCGCGGTCCCTTGGATAACATCCGGGTTGCGCTCCCGGCGCACATAGGCTGCGGCCACCTGGCGAAGGTGAGGATATACAAGCTGCATCAGCTCTTCAAACGCAGCTGGCTCGCCGTCTTTCCATTTCCCCAAAAGCAGAGTGATATCTCCCTTGGCTGGCTGCAAGGTCCCCCCTTCTGCGCACGGTCCCGGATGCTATGTTCTGCTGCCGCCAGCCTAACACTTTTCGCTCATCAAGCACATGCCCGAAAAGGTTCGGCTCCGAGGGAAGTTCGACGCTGTGAAAAAACCTCCCGGGGATTTGACCAGAGGGTAAATCATTCGTTTTTGAGAAGTGGACACTACGCTCACCCGGCGCAAGTTGCTAGTCTGATTAAGAACGATGTATAAATCGTTGCGCCCCAAAACCAGAACTCAACGATTCTCAATTTTACTTTGCATAATGCCACATTTCCCAATCAAGAGGCGATCCAATGAAAACGTTCAGTTCAGTGCGGCGCGACTTTCTGCGAACGGGCAGCATCGGCATGGCGGTAGCCGCCGTCCCTACCGTTTCGTTTGCGGCTTCTGCACAGGATGCTCCTGCATCCGGGCCAGCCATGGGCGTGTTTGACGTACGCAAGTTCGGTGCCAAAGGGGATGGAAAGACGCTGGACAGCGATGCCGTGAACCGCACGATTGAGGCGGCAGCGGCGGCCGGCGGCGGCATGGTCTTCTTTCCTGCGGGAACATACCTTTGCTTTTCGATCCGGTTGAAGAGCCAGGTACATCTCTATCTGGAGCAGGGCAGCACAATCCTTGCAGCCGACTCACCGCGCCATGGCGAGACGACGGGCTATAACGGTGGCGTATACGATGCTGCCGAGCCCAAAACAGATTGGGACGCCTATCAGGACTACGGCCATAACCATTGGCATAACTCACTCATCTGGGGCGAAGATATTCATGACTTCAGTATCAGCGGGACGGGATTGATCTGGGGCAAGGGACTCTCGCACGGCTATGTTAGTCCGAGAGAAGTCATCGCGCCATTCATTGCTGAACAAGCGGGGGTTGGCAACAAGGCCATCGCACTGAAGAATTGCCGCAATGTTTTATTACGCGACTTCTCGATGCTCAAATGCGGACACTTCTGCCTGCTGCTTACCGGTGTGGATAACCTGACTATCGACAACCTGAAAATGGACACAGATCGCGATGGCATGGACATAGACTGCTGCCAGAACGTGCGCGTCTCCAACTGCACCGTTAACTCGCCGTGGGACGACGGCATTTGTCCGAAGTCGAGTTATGCGCTTGGTTACGCGCGGGCCACGCGAAACCTCACAATTACTAACTGCTGGGTTACGGGATGTTATGAACTTGGGTCGGTACTCGACGGAACCTTCAAGAAGTTTCCGCCGGATTCTCGCGTATCGCGTACCGGTCGCATCAAGTGCGGGACAGAATCAAATGGCGGATTCATCAATGTCACTATTTCGAACTGCGTCTTTGAGGGCTGCCAGGGGTATGCGCTTGAGACGGTGGATGGTGCGCTGCTTGAAGACTTCACGATTACCAATACAACGATGCGCGATCTGTCCTCGGCGCCGATTTTCATGCGGCTGGGAGCGCGGTTGCGCGGACCTAAGGAAAGCGCGAAAGTGGGAACGCTGAAGCGCATCCTGATCAGCAATCTTACTTGCTACAACGCGCCGCAGAAGGCTAGTTCGATTCTGAGCGGCATACCGGGACACGCGATCGAAGACATAAAGCTCTCCAACGTATATATTGAAACCTCCGGTGGCGCGACGGCTGGGGATGCAAAGGTGCAGCCGCCCGAATTTGAAGACAAATACCCGGAACCGAGCATGTTTGGAGCTACGCCTGCTTCGGGCTTCTTCCTTCGGCACATGCGCAACTTGGAGATGAGCCACGTGGAGATTGCTAACTCAACGGCAGACGCTCGCCCGGCATTCTGCCTATCCAATGTGGAACGTGCGGATTTCTTTGCCGTGACGGCTCCGCGCACTGCTGACGGTGCCTTCGCATTGCATGGCGTGAAGGATTTGCGCATCGGCTGGAGCAGGGCCGCGGCCGATACCGCCCTGAGCAGCGTCGACGAAAAGATACTTTGACCTGCTTGGCGCCTGCATGTGAAACCGCAAAGTCAATGTGGGTTCTCAAACGCCTGACGTTCAAGGACGTGAAGAACAAATTCTCCTGAGCCGTATCCTACAATCGGCAACGCCCCGGTAGGATCCCCGATCGCTCCGGGGAAAAGCGTGCAAGGCACAGCAACATACATTTCCGGAATGATGTTGTGGTCGGCGGCTGCTTTATTCACGATGCGCTTCAGGATTGCGTCCGCCTCGACATTCCTGCCCATACGGCGATACACCTCCGCCAGGCTGAAATCTACAAACAGGAATTCTTCCTTCTCATACCAATATTCAAAGATGGCCGGATCGGTGTAATTGCTGCGAACCCGTTTGTAGCCGCCGGAGGCCACTTTCAGAAGCTCCATCCTAGCTACCGTGTCGCTGACCAGGGCTGGATCTTTGACGACGTCAAAATTGATGATGGCCAGCAATGCGCCGTCGATATCGTTCTTCACTCCTTCTTCCAGTGTTCCGTGGAGCTTTCCGTCGCGGATAAAGGCCGTGTTGAACCCTTTCTCCAGTTCGGCCACCTGGCTCAGGGTTTGACTGCGCGTGCTCTCGTCGCCGATGCGGCGCGCGACCTCTGCGAAGTCTTTGAGACCCACGATGGCCATGGCAGTGGAAAATGCAAAATGCTTTTTGTCCTTCTGATGCTCCTCCCAAATGGAAGTGTCGGCATCGACAATCAAGCCATCATCGTGCTTTTCCGTATTTGCCAGCAGCGGTTTAACAATGAAATCTTTGGCGCTCTCGTAAACCGTGCCGCGATGGGTTTGGACCTTGAGCAGAGCCAGATCTTCATATTTCTTTTGGTACTCACCCAACGCCCACAAGGCGAGACCCCAGTCATCGAATTCGATATTGGTCGCTCCTTCCATTGTGAAGAAGGGCTCTTCCGCGCCATCTCCGAAGTAGCGGACAACTGAGATCTGATAGTCGACGCCGTTGGTCTCAGCGCGCATTTTTCCGGTAGGCTGCGCGTTGAAGTACGCCAACAGACCGGCACGCGCTTCGCTCTTGTGGCCCATGCGCGCGAATGCAACCAGCGCGTATGCCATGTCGCGCACCCAGGGCGTGAAATATACCCCGTCAGGCAAACAGGCAACGATCAGCCCGTTGCCATTTCGTCCTGGACGATTAGGCTCGCGGCTTTGCGCCATGCGGAGCATAACCTCACTCTGACGCCAAAGGTGCAGCTCCTTCTCGTCTTCGAAATGTACCGACGGCTTGACCCGCCAGCGCTCAAGCTCTTGAATCTCACGTTTAGCTAGTTCCCCCGGAGCCAGTCCCGCACGCCAACGGTTGAACTCCCTGACGACCTGGTCTACTTGGGTGTCGCTTTCAATTGAGACCAGAGCCCACGACAAGCATGTTCCGAGCTGCTGTTGGTTCTGTCCGACCTCGGCTCGCTTTCCGCTCAGTGGTATGAGCAATAAAGACTCCTCGATCCCATCGAATTTCAGCAGGCGCATTTCCACGCCGAGCATGCGCAGTTTTTTCTGCGAAGCAACCGGCCTGCTCCATTCCACATTCCAGCCGCCGTGTCGCACATCTTCGGAACTGGGATCCCAGTGGATGATCAGTGCGTCCTGCATGAGACCAAAAGGTAGGAAGAACAGACCCTCGCCTGCTGTCGTGCTGGCGTGGATTATCTGCGAATCGTCTTCGTAATTCGTCGACGCGGCGTGGCCACCACCGTCTTTCCACTCAAGCTGCTTGATGAAGTTGGCAGTTTCCACTCCTTCGCTCAGCGGATTCTTGCTGTCTTGCCGGGCAAAGCTATAAGGATGCGCGTAGAACCGTGTAACCGAGGCCGTTTCCGGCGCCACCACCGCGAATCCAAATCCGTTGCCGGTAACCATATGAGAGGCCGCGCATGGCAACGACCCAAGCAGGCTGGCGCAGACGAACGGAGCAAGATATCGGTCGAGTTTCATGGCAATCCAGTCTCGACCAATTGCCGGAAGTTTTGCAACCTTTGCGGCAAACGCTTCCAAGGCACCATTTGAAAACCCCGCTTCCAGCGCGCCAGGCGGAACTTCCAAAATTGCTTTTACGGCAATTGTTCGGACGGAGCATGGGTGGGCTTGACGATTTACTCACTTACCCCACGGCGATGAAGTGAACCTCGAGCCAAAAGAATCCGCCATCGATTCTTAGCGCCATCCCGTATGAGGTCAACCTGTTGACACTGGGATCTTCCATGATATTCTGCAACACGATCCACGACTCCTCGGGAGACTCCCATACTTGCACAATGGAAGGCGGTTCCACCCTGCCTGCAGGTACTCTCCCGACGATAACAACAAATCCAAATAGCCGCAGTTCTTCCGAGTCATACGGATGGGCATTTGCGTTCCCATGTAAGCAGGGTCGGTGAGGCTTGGAAGGAAGCAGTATCCGTAATTGGCTATTGCGATTGGTCAAAGGCTGGGGACAAGCGTAGTTGAGGCCCGAGGAGATTCAGAACGAATGAGAGACGGTGCATTGGGGGTAAAGTGTTTTGCGGTCGCACTGGTTTTAGCCGGAAGTACATTTGCTCTTGCCCAGAACGCGGCGCAACGGGCGGCCCTGGCACAGCTCGCCCGCGCACATGCACGTGCACATTCTCGTTCCAGTTCCAAACCGCGCATACATTCAAAAACCTTGAATGCTCCACCCAATGGCGTTGAAGCGACCGACGCGCCGCTCGAACTTCCGCACGGTCTCACATTCGACACTGCGGGCAATCTCTACATTGCGGATACCGACGACAACGTGATTCGCGAAGTGAATCTTGCTGGCATTATCTCGACAGTGGCAGGAGACGGCGAGCAGGGCTACGGCGGCGATGGCGGCGTTGCCACCTCGGCAATTCTCGACTCACCTACGGGCGTTGCGGTCGATTCGAGCGGTAACATCTATATTGCGGACTCCCACAACAATTGCATTCGCGAAGTAAGCGGCGGCAATATCGCGACGATAGCCGGCACAGGAGTCGCAGGATTTTTCGGCGACACTGGCCCGGCATCAGCGGCGTTGCTGAACCTGCCTACAGCGGTAGCAGTCGACTCGAACGGCAACGTCTATATTGCAGACACCAACAACCACCGCATTCGCGAGATCAGCGGTGGCAACATCAACACGGTGGCCGGCGATGGCGATCAGGCTTACCTCGGTGACGGCGTCCTTGCGACATCCACAGGCCTTGATTCTCCTAACGGCGTTGCGGTCGATTCTTCATTCAATATCTATATCGGCGACACGCACAATCAGCGCATCCGCATGGTCACTCAGTCTACCGGCTACATCAGCACGCTGGCCGGCACCGGCACAAAGGGTTTTTCAGGCGATGGCCCTGCCGGGACATCGACCTTGGCGCGGCCGCGCGGCTTAGCGGTCGATGGTTCAGGCATTGTGTATTTGGCCGACAGCGATAACAATCTGATTCGCATCATTAGCGGCGGCAACCTGACAACGATAGCGGGTAATGGCACCGAAGGATTCAGCGGTTACGGCAGTTATTCCACCAGCGCTTCCCTCGATACACCGGATGCTGTGGCGCTTTTTGGACCGTCGGTTCTCTTTTCAGATACAGAAAACGATTTGATTGGAATCATCGACAACGGCCTCCTCGTTGCCGGCAGCGGTGAAACGCCGGGTGTGGAGTCTATCGTCATCACCGGGCCGACTTCTGTGGTGTTCGGCTCGGGGACACTCACGGCGACCTTCAGCAACGGCGGCAATACCGGCACCGGCCTGGTCACCTTCTACGACATTCAAGGCGGCAACCCGGCGATTGTTGGCACGCAATCACTCTCGGCGAACACGGCATCGCTCGGCACGAGTTCGCTTACGGTCGGCACGCACTACATCGTCGCGTCCTACGCTGGGGATTCAAATGACCCCGCAATCAGCAGCGGTGTTTATGTGTATTTGGTTACGACGACACCCACTGTCACGCTAAATACGATTCCCTCTCCTGCAAACCGCGGAGCGGCAACCAGCATCACTGCCAACTTCATCACTTTGTCTGGCGCCGCAGCCCCGACGCAGCAGATGAATTTTTACGCAGGCTCTACCTTGCTGGGCTCAGCTATTCTCGGCAGCTTCAATTCCACCACGTATACCTATTCGGCCACGCTGACTACTTCAAACCTGCCCGCCGGTCCGCAAACAATCGTCGCAACCTACCCGGGCGACAGCGCCTATGCCACGGCCAGTTCCGCCGGCCTGGGAATCTATGTCATCGCCAACAATCTTTGGATCGGTAACCCAAATCCCAGCAACACGACTTCGGCATTCATGCCCACCGGATCGGTTCTCCTGTCGACTCCTGAAGGGGCTGGCGGCACCGGCGTCGCAATCGACAGTTCAGAGAATGTCTGGAGCCTGACCTCTGGTTCCGACAGCGTAGCGGAGTTCACCAATACCGGCGGAGTCACCAGCAGCGGCTACAGTGGCGGCGGACTCAGCTCCCCCACCAGCCTTGCAATCGATGGCTCAGATCAGGTCTGGATCACGAACTCAACCGGCTCCATCTCGGTATTCAACTCCGGCGGAACTCCGGCCTCGGCAACCCCTTACATCAGCGGCGTGCTAAGTTCGCCATCGAGCATCGCCATCGACATATCAGGGAATATCTGGATCACGAACAGTGGGAGCAACTCCGTCACTAAGGTTCTCGGCGCCGCCGCACCGACCGTCCCATTGGCAACGGGCGTTGCAAGCGGGACGCCAGCGGTGAAACCATAATTCTGTCGGGGTTCGGCAGGAATTTGTTAAATTTCCGAAGCTCCGCCTCGGCCAGGCGCTCGAGTGGCTGGGACTCTTGCGGATTGCTGATGCCGCATTGAAATCCAATCGAAGCGTTTTGTCTTAATTCAATAAATTATCGATTTTATGGAGCCGACGGCCGGAGTTGAACCGGCGACCTACTGATTACGAATCAGTTGCTCTACCAACTGAGCTACGTCGGCTTGCTGCTCCTCCGATTGTATCGTTGCGCTGGCTGAAGGTAAAGGTCAGCCGCGGCGAAATACGGCTATACTGCTGCTCATGCAAATTAACCCAGTTGAGGAATGGCAGCGGCTCACAGCGCATTATCGCGGCATGCTTGACGGAGAACTTGAGCAACTTGCGGACAGTTTCGGCGACCTGACGGAGACCGCGCAGCAAATTCTGCGCAGTGAGCTGAGGACCCGCGGCCTCGACGAGCCGGGCACTCCAAAGACGGCCAGGTACAGCGAGCCACGTTCGTCTTCGCGCTTTGCGGGTGCTGTCGATCCGGATGAGGGGGACGATTCTCCAAAGGACTATACCTGGAAGACGCCTCTGTGCGATTGCGACACCTCGGCGCAGGCGTACCAGCTGAAGGAGGTGTTGCGGCGAGCGGGAATCGAAAGCTGGGTTGAAGGTGCGCGTGCGGGCGGTTTTCCCCGAATCCTGGTCGCCGCCGACCAGCTTGACGAGGCGATCGGGATTGCCAACCAACCCATCCCGTTGGACATCATCGAAGAATTCAGGATCGAGGTGCCGGCGTATGTGCCGCCGACTTGTCCGCATTGCGGCGCGGAGGACCCGGTGCTGGAGGGAGCTGAGCCTACCAATTTGTGGCTTTGCGAGGCTTGCGGCAGGCAGTGGAGCGATCCGGAAGCAGAATCGGACCGGAACCCCGGCCAGCCGAATGAAGAGCCGCCAGAGGCGGCAAATTGGCTCTCGGAAAACGGAAAGAGCCGCCCGGCAACAGGGCAGCTCTTCCCTTAGGGAGAATAGTTCCAACGGAGGCAAAACCATCAGAACTTTCTGGCTGCATAGTAGGGATGTGGGAGGGGAGTGTCAAGGATAAATCGAAGACGAAATAAATATTTTGAAATCAGACAGTTACAGACCGTTTCCAATTCGGGGCTTTCGGCGGATGTTCGACGCTTGTTCGCCTTTGTTTACCCGTCTATTGCTGCTTTTTAAGGGGTTTTCTTAGGGTTTACGCCTAGTTTTCCACAGGTTTAACAGCCCAGTTAACCCTTCGGATGCGACCTGTCAATAGCGGGCAGGGGTTCGACCCATTCTTCCTGAAGGTCGAGGTGTATGAACTCCTCCTCAAAAACGGTGGAGGCTGGTTTGCCGCGCAGCTTTCGATAGAGGGCCCGGCCTCCGCCGAGGAAGAAGCCGAGCAGCAGGGCTGCGCTGACGCCGATGATGACGAGGCTGGCGATGCCGAGGAGCAGTTTGGCGGTCTTTGCGACCTCGGAATCTCCGCTGGGTTGAGGGATGGAGGTGAGATCGGCTTCGTAATGGACGGTCGCGAGCAGCTTGTGGCTTTCCTCGGGGATTGCGTCGCCGCTGACAATTGCTACGAGCGGGCCGCTGCGGCGAACTTCAATCGACGCCTGATCGGAGTCCTGGAGCGGTTTGGGCCATGCCGGTTGCGCCTGGCTGGCGGCCTTGATGTAGGCACGGATCTTTGCTTCCTGGGCCGCGGCCATTTGTGGCGTAGGGTAATCGATGATGGTGAGCGTGGCGGGATTGGAACGGAGCTGGTAGTTCGCGGTTACGGCTTCAGCGCCGCGATCGAAGCCAACCAGGTCGGGCGGAAGCACTCCGCCGGCACCCGCATAGCCTGCAGGCCCAACGGCATAGTGAGTTGTCTGCCCGTCCATAGAGTCTTTGGGCAGGTTGCTCAGGATGGGCGGCGCGAGCGCTTTGGAACCGTCTGGAACGGGCAAGAGACCGGCCAGCTCACGGAGCTCAGAACCGGACATTGGACCGATTTGGGAGAAGTTTGCGTCGACCACAGTATTTCCGCGCCAGAAGAGGACACGGTTTTTGTTGGAGGTTGCTCCAGTGCCGATATCCTCTCTAGGCCAGCCGTTCTGGCGATAGAACGAGTACGCGCCGTACGCGCCGCTGGCGTCGTGGAAACGTAACGCGTGAATGCTGAGCGTTTCGCCGCTGCGTTTGTAATTGGCCTGCGCGCCATCGCTGAAGTCGTATTCCTTCAGGGCAGCGGCGTTCGTAGAGTCAACTTGGGCGGGGTCGGATATGGTCTTCGGCTTGTCTGTTGCGATCCAACCGGCAAACGAATCGGGTAGAAGCGCGGCTGGGGGCGCGAGCAGGATGGCTTTAGTGGCGGACTGGGGCTTGGCTCCAGCTTTCGTCGGCGCAGCTTGTGCAGCGGTAAGAGTTGCGCTCACGAGCAAGGGCACGGAACAGGCCAGGATCGAGATCCAACGCATTCATAGGCTCCGGTCTTAAGGGTACACGTTTACTCTTCAGTCACGAAAAACCAGCAGCAGCGATAAGTCAGCCCCACCTTCTGTTGGACACTGACGGGGACGAAAAGGTTCCTGAAGCGGCTTCTGGCTCAATCTTGAATGCCAGGCTTGTTTTCTGCGCCGGCATTGCGCTGTTTCGGAAGCAGGAGCCAGGTGGCAACTGCGGCCACTGCGACAAGAGCAGGTGCCAGAACATCGCTGTGCAGATCAAGAATCTGGACGGCGATGGCCGTTGAAATGATGAAGCATCCGCCCCAGAGACAGAAACAAGCGAGGGCGCGGATTGTTGGTTCAAACCAGCGGAAGTCTACCATTTGCCGCGCCAGATTGCGGAAATAGCCCGTGGGGTCGGCATAGAATCTGCGCGACATGAAGATCACGTAACCGCCCAATGCGACGCGTAAGGAGACAGACACGACTCGATCGGAAAGGAACCGCAAAGGGTCAACCATGCTTGCCCTCACTCTCTTTCGACACCGCATCGGCACTAAATGTTTCCACCGGCAGGGTGACGGCGCGATATGCAACGCATGGGCAAGCAAAGCAATTCAGCACATGGACAAGGTCCGCTTCGTGTGGTGCATGACTTTCGTGCGGTCGATTCGTACATTACCAGTCTTTTAAAGTGTGGTTACTTACTCTTTCCCCCTGGTTTGTTACTACCGGGTTTGGGGGTAGGGGCTATAGCTGTTTCTTGATGCCTGACAGCCAGGTGCCTCCGGCTCGGAAGCATGGCTGTAATTATCCTGCGCCATTCATGCGAAATAGACTGCAAAAGGCGGGGATTTTTTTTGGATTGATTTGATTGAGCAAAAACAGGGCGCGGGAGATGATTTGGCGACCAACCGCCAGGAGCCAAAGCGCAGGCAGGGTGTGGGCGATTAGGGGTGTAATCTCAGTGACCGTACCAAGCCATTGCAGCCGCAAAATTTAAATTTCAAGATTCAAGGAGTCACCCAATCTGGCATGACCCCTCATAAATGATCTGTTTTCTGACTGGTGGGGTTGATGCAAGCTTATCTTCGACTGGTTCCGCGACCGAACAGAAATCCAACAGAGAGGCCGACAAGCAGCGAGATTAGAACAGATTGGATCGGGCTGCGCTTGACACTCCTGGCCGTGTCGTCGATGAAATCTTCCACCGCGTCACGCCCATCTTTGACGGCGTTCTTTGCCGACTTCATACCATCCTGAACACTATCCGCGACGTTGGATGTGAACTCCGAAGCTCTGCGGAAAGTATCGCCAACATTGCTGGCTTGATCCACCAGGGTTTTCGCCACTTGGTCTACAACCGACTTTTCCATCTCGTCACCTCCTTCCAATCCGATGCCGGTATGCGTCGAGAGGCTGCCCGGGCCTCCGGATTGAGCCAGGATATGGGTCCGCGATATTGGTCCACGATGACGTTTCAGGGCGCAGTGTTGAGCCGGTAGGCTTCCGGTGCGCGGGGGTTGATTTGAAGAGGGGATGGGCAGACGGAAATCGCAGAGAGCGCGGAAATTGGAACGGGTACTCGGCGGGTACGGTTCGTTAGTGACGAGTTGGCGGCTAGAACGAAGCCGCTGGCGCGGCGAACGCTGCGCGTGCGATACTGCCGACAGAATGGGCTTCCAGAGCGGCATGAATCGCCTTTCGCCAGTCCCGCTGAATCGCCAAAATTCAGCGAATTACAGGCGAAAGTCGATTCAAATCCCATAGCCCAGCCGCATCCGCCGCAAACGTCAGCGGCTTCCTTCTTGCCTCCTTATCGAAAACGCCTCAGATCAGTTCCTCGACTTACGCGAAGCTCTGTCGCCGAGGCGTTTCCGATCAAGGCTAGCGACAATGCGGAGATTACTCGCGTTTATCACAGCGCCCCTACGGGGCGCCGATTGTCTTTTGGTG
>Ga0302319_10003189_pt1 | contig 34624 bp, 37 predicted proteins | sample Bog_T0_2_FD_203319 | JGI IMG/M metagenome (GOLD analysis project Ga0302319, IMG submission 203319) | Peat permafrost microbial communities from Stordalen Mire near Abisko, Sweden - Bog_T0_2 | ecosystem: Environmental > Terrestrial > Soil > Wetlands > Peat | place: Sweden: Abisko, Stordalen Mire...
GCGAAAAGACCGTCAGTCCCTTGGATCGCACCCAATCCTCACGTTTGGCCGCATCGGCGAAGTCGAACGGATCGACCGGTGCGCGAGGCCGAAACCCAAGGTCCACAAGGGCCGCGATGGCCCTGCGCCAGTTCTCGGGCTCCAAATGGATCACAAGGTCGATGTCTGCCGTTAACCGTGCGTAACCATGAAGCACCGTCGCCACCCCGCCAACGGTGACGTATCGGACGCCCGCCCGCCACAGCGCCTCAAACACGGGAAGAAACATCAACCTATTCTAGCGGTTTCGGGCACGGCCCAAATTTCAAGTCGCTGCATCCAGTTAACATTGCGCACTTGGCCGAGCTTGCCCCTCAGGATTGTGGGGCGAAGAAACCGAAAGGACTAAGAGGGAGAGCAGCGACATTGATATTTCCTGCTCATCGACTTGATCATTTTAGCCTTTGCAGTTGTCGCCCCCACGATAAACGGCTGAGGTGGGTTCATTGCACCCGCTCCCGATACTGCACCGCCTCCGCCAGATGGGGGCGGGCGACTTCGTCGGCGCCGGCCAGGTCCGCGATGGTGCGGGCGACCTTCAGAATCCGGTCGAAGACGCGGGCGGAGAGGTTCATGCGGGAGGCGGCGTTTTTCATGAACTCCTTGCTCTCCGGGGTCAGGGCGATGCCGTCGCGGATTTCGCGGGGGGTCATTTTGCCGTTGACCCGGTGGTTGCCAAGACGGACATGCTGCCGCGCGCGGGCGGCGATGACGCGCTCGCGGATGGAGGCGCTTGGTTCGCCGGGGCGGGAGTTCATGAGTTCGTCGGGTTTGAGGCGGGGGACTTCGATGTGGAGGTCGATGCGGTCCATCAAGGGGCCGCTGATCTTGGCCGCATACTTGTCGCATACTGCTGGCGACGACACACACTTCTGCTCGGGATAACCCTTGAAGCCGCACGGGCAAGGGTTCATCGCGCCAATGAGGATGCCTTCGGCAGGGAACGTCAGTGTGCTGCTGACCCGGGCCACCGTCACCACCGAGTCTTCCAGGGGTTGGCGCAGCGCCTCGAGCACCCCTCGCTCGAACTCAGGCATCTCGTCTAGGAACAGCACGCCCTTGTGGGCCATGCTGATCTCGCCTGGCTTGGGGTTCTTGCCGCCGCCGACGATGGCGGCGTGGCTGGCGGAATGGTGGGGCGAGCGGAAGGGTCGCTCCCAGATCAGGCCACTGCGACCGCGCTGGCCGTTGGCGCTATAGATGCGGGTGACCTCGATGCTCTCTTCCAGGCTTAGCGGCGGAAGGATGGTGGGCAGGCGCCGGGCAAGCATCGTCTTGCCGCTACCGGGAGGGCCGCACATGAGCACGTTGTGCCCGCCTGCGGCGGCAATCTCCAGAGCGCGCACCACATGACCCTGACCCTTCACGTCGGCATAGTCCACCGCGTACTCGGGAAGGATCGCCTCGGGGGTGATGGTAAACGGCTGGGGGCTGAGGAGGGTCGAGCCGTTGAACAACTCCACCAGATCCAGCAAGCTCTCAATGCCATAGACCTCAAGCCCGGGCGCGACCGCCGCCTCGGGTGCGTTGGCGAGGGGGAGGATGAGGCGCCGGAAACCCCGCTCCGAAGCCATGAGCGCCACGCTCACCGCTCCCTCGATGGGCCGCAACACCCCATCAAGGCCGAGTTCGCCAAGAATCATGGTGCTCGCGAGTTCGGAAATGGGCAACTGCTCGTTGGCGGCAAGGATCGCGGCAGCAATCGGGAGATCGAGGAAGGGTCCTTCCTTCCGGATGTCGCCTGGGGCGAGGTTACAGATGATCCGTTGGAATGGAAAGCCGAGTTGGCAGTTCACCATCGCAGTGTGAACACGCTCCCGGCTCTCTTCCACCGCCTTGTCAGGAAGGCCTACCATGATGAAGTCGTTCTTCATCGGCTGCAAGTCCACCTCCACCACAATAGGCTGGGCCTCGATACCGATGAGGGTGGCCGAATGGGCCTGGGCGACCATAAGTGCTAGGTTACTCCGTTCGAGGCGGCGGGGGCCGAAGTTGTTTTGGGTCCCGCGATCCTGTGGCCGGGGATCATACACAAGATGGCAATTCCCTTTCACGCCCCAACCGGGGGCTTGGCCCTGCGGCGCCTATTCGGGCTTCCGCCCGAGGCGTAAGCCCGGGCTATCCAATCGCGGCCCATCCAGGCCTCGGCGGGTTGGCGGTCCAACGTGCTTGCGGTCGATCCCACTCCCACTTATGCGGGCGTCACGGCCGGAGGAGAACGTGCCCGGTCGCGGGGAGCGAAGCCGACTCCTTCTCACCCGGCTGTTCTCGTGTAGTATGGGGTCCTGCCGAAGGTCCCAAAGACCTACGAGAAGCTTCGTATAATGTCACTTCGGCGGCCAACCAGGCTGGTCGGCAACGAGGGAATCCATCAAATATGAACCGCCTGGAACTGATCACCCGCCGATGTAGTGGCCCCGCAACGGCCAAGTCAGCGGCCCTCGCCGCAGCCCTTTTCTTGGCGGTGATAGCGCGGGCTGACGGCATCCACTACAAGGGTGGACGCTGCGCCACCCCGCCCACCATCGACGGCACGATGCGTGAGGACGAATGGAAGAGCGCGGTCTACTGTGACAAGTTCGTCGATCAAAACTCTGGAGCCCCAGCGGCGGAGCGGACCCAGTTCTGGTTGGAGTACGACCAACAGAACATCTACTTCGCGGCTCGCGCCTGGGAGCCCGCTTCCGAAATTCGAGCGCAGGAATACCGGGTGAATGCCGATCTCAGCAACGACGACAGCATCCAGTTCGCCCTTGATCTTGTCGGCACTTTGTCCGAGATCAATGTCTTCACCGTCAACGCCAAGGGCGGCACTAGCATGCAGATCGCCGGCGGTCGCGCAAACAAGCGTGAATGGCTTGGCGAGTTCAAAGGGCGGGGGCGCGTCACCTCGGACGGCTACGAGGTTGAGGCAGCCATCCCCTGGTCGGTGCTGCCGGTTACCGCGCCGGGCATGAGAACCTTGCGTTTCCTGGTGGCTCGGGCGCATATCGTGACCGGCCTCGGCGACCAGAACGCCTTTACCAACAACAACCAGACTCAAAATGTGCCGTATTGGGAAGGCGTCGAAGTGCCAGAGCCTCGAGTGAAGCACACCCTGAAGCTGCTGCCTTATGCCTACGGCGGTTACGAAAATCAACTTGGACCGATCATCGACGCGGGCATGGATGCCCGCATGCCGGTGACCAAGTCGATTCAGGCGGTAGCATCCATCGAGCCCGATTTCCGCAACATCGCCGACCAGATTCTCTCCCTGGACTTCAGCCGGTTCGCCCGCATCACAAACGAGGTGAGGCCGTTCTTCCTTGAGGGTAGCGACGATTTCAACACCGATCTCCTCACAACCCAGCAGATCCCTCGCTTTGATGTAGGGTTTCGCACGTTCGGCAAGTTCAATGACAAGAGCACCTTTGGGCTGATGGACACCGATTGGTTTGGGCATCAGGAGGATGTCGTCTTCAACTACACCCAGAATATGCGGCTCAACGAGCAAGCAAGGTTTTCGTACACCAGCCAGGAGGCTCCAGGGGACTCGAACCAGGCGGTGCTTGCCCGTTACTCCAACGCCTATGGCCCCTGGGGAGTGTTTCTCCGGGACCAGGCCTCCTTTGACCAACAGCTGGGAACTGGCTTCAACCATTACGCCCAGATCAACTACACCAAGGCGCCATTCTACGCCCAGATCGACGATTCCTGGCTCCAAAAGTCGTTCGACCCCGCCTTGGGTTTTGTCCCCGAGGTCGATCTTCAGGGTCCAACGTTCTTTGCCAACTACTTAAAGCAATATGCGAAGGGGCCCTGGCAGCAGATATACGCTCAGGTGAACGAGGTCGACTTTGACCACACCGATGGTTCGTTCTACCGGAACGACCGCAATTTCTACCTTAATCTCAACAATCGTCCATCAAAGCTCTACTTCGAAACCACGCTGGATTGGCCCGATTTTGAGGGGCAGCACGATCATACGATTGAGGGCGCCCTCCACTACCCCTATAACGATCCCCACCGATACACCACCGCCGGCTTCGTAACCGGCACCGAGGCCTTGCTGCCGTACCACGTGATCAACCTGGGTGAGCAATACCGGATGCTCGGCAACAAACTGGATCTGGGCTTGACGGGCCAGTTGGTGGATTATCAGGGCTACAACGATCAGATCATTTTCACTGCCAACTACGACATGGGCAACGATCGCTCGATTTCGGGCCGAGTGGTCAAACAGGGCAGCCAGGTAGGCGCCTATCTCTCGTTCCAGCGCACCGGCAACCGGGGCCCCGAGTACTTCGTCGTCCTCGGCGATCCCAACGCTCCTGAATTCAAGGCGGCGCTGATCGTTAAAGTCACCGTGCCGATCCAGTTTGGGTAGGTCGGAGCAGGCGATCCCCGCCGAACGCCCTCTGCTATGAAAGCCTTTCGGGGAGCCTGCTCAGGCCCGAATGGCCGACATTTTGAGAGCCCGGTCCCGCAATGGACCGGTGGGAGCGAACGGCAAGCTAAAGGACTGAAAGGCCCGGCATGTTCGTAGCCCGTCCGAGTTGCCGTCCAGTTGGTGAGCCAAATGCATGCCGGCCCTTCAGGCCAAGCGAACACCTCCCGGCCCTTGCGGACCGGGCTTTCGAATTTTGGCCTTTCAGGCCCCCGGACGAGGCGCAAGTGCACTCGCCAGACGTCCGGGGAACGGACCCACACGACCACATTTTCATGTAGGTTGTGATGCCATCATGAGGTCTCCATGTAAACATTCCCAGGGCATAACCAGGAGTCGCGCTCACCTTTATCCGACCGAGCACTTAGGTGCGCATGTTAAACAACCGATAACACCAGCAGGCCCCGCAAAATTACGGACTACACGCACATGAGCACTTCAGCCATTCAAGGTTCCACGTCTTCGGCCGCCACCAGCGCGACATCGACCGCCCAATTGCAGAAGGAGCTAACCACCCTTCAGAAGCAACTCAAGACTCTAACCCAGTCCAAGACCGCATCGTCGGCATCAAACCAAAAGCAGATTGCGAGCCTGGAAGCTGAGATCGCGTCGATCACCGCTGAAATTGACGACGCCCAGCAAACCTCCCAAAGCGGCAGCATTCCCTCAACGGCGACGAGTCACTCATCGTCGTCGAACTCGAGTGCTTCGACGGCGACAACGGGTTCGAACCGGGCCGTTGATCTGTCCGCTTAGGTCCTTAAGCCACCTAGGGGAAGATGCCTCGGCGGATCGTTGCTTCGGCGACGCGCTTGACGCCGATGATGTAGGCGGCCATGCGCATATCCGTCTTATGGCTTCGGCGGACCTCATCGACCGAGGCAAACGCCCGCTCCATGATGCGGGTCAGCTTCTGGTTGACGTCGACCTCTTCCCAGAAGAAGTTTTGCAGGTCCTGCACCCACTCGAAGTAACTGACGACAACGCCACCCGCATTTGCGAGCACGTCCGGTACTAAGAAGATGCCCTTGTCGTCGAAGATCGCGTCGGCTTCTGGAGTGCAGGGGCCGTTGGCGCCTTCAACGACGAGCTTGGCTTTGATCTTGTCGGCGTTGGCCTTGGTGATTTGGGCGGAGATGGCGGCCGGGATGAGGATGTCGCATGGGAGTTCGAGGAGCTCCGCATTGGTGACCTTGTCGCAGTGTTTGTACTCCGCAATACCGCCGTCGTGTCCCGAATAGTGCTTGGCCAGTTCGCCAACCGGCAGGCCAGCCGGATTGTAAATACCACCCTCTGCGTCGCTTATCCCCACCACCGTCGCCCCGTGTTCCTCGGCGATCCTCGCGGCAATGGCGCCCACGTTTCCAAAGCCCTGGACAACCACCTTGGACTTGGTAAGGTCTAGGCCGACGATCTTGCAAGCCTCTGAGGCAGCTACGAGCACACCTCGGCCGGTCGCCTCGACTCGACCCTCTGAGCCCCCTAGGTCGATGGGTTTGCCCGTGACCACGCCGGGCACCGTGTAGCCCTTTTCCATGGAGAGCGTGTCCATGATCCAAGCCATCACCTGGGCATTGGTGCCAATGTCGGGGGCAGGGATGTCCCCGCGCTCACCGACCACGATATTGATCTCGGTAATGTAACGCCGGGTCAGACGCTCCAACTCCCGTATGGACAGCTTCTTGGTATCGACCTTCACGCCACCCTTTGCGCCGCCGTACGGAATGTTGACCACTGCGCATTTCCAGGTCATCCACATCGCCAGCGCGGTCACATCGTCAAGATCCACTTCGGGGTGGTAGCGGATGCCGCCTTTGGTGGGGCCGCGGCTCGCATTATGCTGAACACGGAACCCCTGAAACACTTCGACCGATCCGTCGTCCATCACCACCGGGAAGTGGACGATCACCTGGCGCTTCGGCTGAGAGAGAACCGCATGAAGCCCAGGATCTAATTCAAGGTATTTGGCTGCGATGGCGAGTTGCTCTCGAGCCATGTCAAGAACGTTTGTCGTTGTACTCATTCGGAACTTCCGATAGATAGACTCTCCAGCTAGCGGTAGCGTCGCTTGTTTCCAATTAAGATGCGGGATAGAAGCAGGAATGTGGGGGCGGCGAGGATCGCGTTGTAGATCAACCCGCCGATGGTGGCTTGCAGGTAGGCGCCCAGTTCATGGGCGGCCGGCGGAGCCATGAAGAAGAAAATGAGCCGGGCCCCAAGGGTGACCACCATCGCCGATAAACTGGCGACGAATGCGGTGGGTTGAATCTCGAGCGTATTGAGCCAACCGACGAAGAAGCCGATCAACGTCCGGCTGACAATGTGTGGCCCAAGGGCCGAGAGGGAGACTCCGCCGTAGATCAGCCCAGAAAAAAAGCCGATAACGGTCGCGCCGCTTTGGCTTGTGAAAAGGCAAAGACAGCCCATTGCGACAAGCACGAAGTCAGGGGCGATGGAGTGAATCGCCATCCAAGGCGCCAAGCCTAACTGCAGCGCGCCCGCCAGCCACAAAGTAACCACCATCACCCCCACATTGAACGGCTTCACTCCAGCACCGTGACCTCGGGCACGAATCCCAATCGAACCGTGGGGAATATGATCGCCTGGCGCTTGCCGTAGTCCGGAAAGTCCTCAACCTTGGTGACACGCCCGACGGGGAGATTGCGCGGGATCAGGTCTGAGTACCCGCTCGTGACCACCAAGTCACCCGGGCTGACCGGGGCCAGGGGATCGCTGAATTCAAGCACCAAACGGTCGGCCGATTCGCCATGCAGCAAGCCCACTGATGGCGTATTCGGAGGCGTGCGCGTCACCATCGCACCAATTCGGTTGGTTGGATCGGCGGATGTCAGCAGAATGACGGATGCGGAGTTGGGAAGGACGGCCGAGACGCGCCCAAATATTCCGCCCGCCGCCAGCACTGGCTGGCCCGCCTTGATCCCACTTGCGGACCCCTTGTCAATAATCACCTTACTGTCGTAGGGAAGGCTGTCGATGATCCGAGCCTTTACGACCACTCGTCCAGGAGGGGGCTCGAAGCCGCTTAATTGACGGATCTCAGCGATGTCCTGCTGAAGGCGGATGACGGTCTCGGTGTAATGATCGTAGGTGCGTAGCTGGGCGCGGAGACGCTCGTTTTCATCGGCAAGACCCCGCGCATGGAGGAGCCCGTAGGTGAATTCAGAAGTTCCCCGACCGATGGCGTCGAAAATTCGGGATGGGGGCTCCTCAAGCCGGGTGATCACATTCGATACGAAGTCATAGTGACCGGCCCGGACCGCATTGGACTGAAGGCGTCCAAATAGGGCTCCGATCGCAATGAGCGCGATGAGCAGAATGATGTCTCTCGGATACTTCGGCTTCAGGGTCTCGATGACTTCTCCAGCATTTTGCGGATGAGCGGATTCTCATGCATCCCCTCGACCACCATGCCGGTCCCGATGACGACGCAACTGAGCGGGTCTCGGGCAACGTTCACCGGCATCCCGGTCTCGTCAGAGATGAGCCGATCCAAGCCTCTCAGTAGCGCGCCGCCGCCCGCGAGGGCGATGCCGCGGTCCATGGCGTCAGCCGCCAGTTCGGGAGGGGTGGCCTCAAGAGTGAGTTTGACCGCTTCGACAATCGCGTTAAGTGGTTCCGCAATAGCGGCACGGACCTCTTCGCTGGAAATCGTGGCGCTTCGGGGCAATCCGGTGACCAAATCCCGGCCCTTCACCAAGATCTCGAGTTCACGCTCCAATGGATAGGCGCTACCGATGTCAATCTTGCACTGTTCGGCGGTGCGATCACCGATGTAGAGGTTGTAGCTCCGGCGGACGAAGGCGATGATGGCGTCGTCAAGCTCATCTCCGGCGATGCGGATGCTGCGAGAATGGACGATGCCGCCCAGCGAAATGACGGCGACCTCGGTTGTACCACCCCCAATGTCAACGATCATGCTGCCGTAGGGCTCGTCGACGGGTAGGCCGGCGCCGAAAGCAGCGGCCATGGGTTCCTCGATCAAATAGGCTCGGGTGGCGCCGGAGCGCTCGGCCGCTTGAATGACGGCGCGGCGCTCCACCTCCGTCACTCCCGACGGAATGCCGACGACCACGTTCTGGCGAATGAATCCACGGCGACTGACCTTGCCGATAAAGTAGCGGAGCATCTTCTCGGTCTGGTCGTAGTCGGCAATGACCCCATCCTTGAGTGGCCGAGTGGCGACGATGTTGGCGGGGGTACGACCGAGCATGCGCTTGGCTTCCTCCCCGACGGCGAGTACTTCGCCATTGTCCTTGTTGATGGCGACCACCGACGGTTCGCGGAGCACGATGCCTTTGCCCGCAAGGTGCACCAGCGTGTTGGCAGTACCGAGATCGATGCCGATATCGCGCTCGAAGTGAGCGACAATCCGACTGAACCAAGAATGCTTTCCGTTGCTACTCGACATCGTCACCCGGCTCGCCGCTGTTCAGCCTCTTGGCGAGCGTTTCCTGGGAGATCGCCGACAGAACGATCGTCGAGTCGGAAGTGAAGATGACACATTTCGTTCGGCGACCCTGGGTCGCGTCGATCACTGCGCCCGCCTTGCGAGAGTTCTGGATGAGCCTCCGCATAGGCGCTGACTCGCTGCTCACCAAAGCAACGATTTTATCGGTCATGACATAGTTATAAAAACCGACATTGAGGACGGCGGGCGCAGGCATCAGAAATCCTTTCAGACTGGAGGCCCAAAGCTTACCCCCGAATATGGAGCCATCCCTTGCGGGCGGGACTCTCCGCCAAGACGGCCCGGATTACTTGCTGAAGTTCAGCCCATTGATCATAGTGGGCTGAGGATTTGGCAGATTGACGGCCTTCAGCGACGGCTGGGGCGGATCAGAGGGCTTGACCGGCGTGCGCTTGGTGCTGAAAAAGACCACCGCGAGCACGATGGCGATAAACAGAACGACGCCGCTGATAATAATGTCGAGCTGGTTCTTCATTGTGCTGATGCCATCTGCTGATTACAATACTCTTAAGACGCGGCCGCCGTCCACTGGGTTCTTGTGTTCCGTGCCTTGCGCCGGTACAATTCGCTTGGGCATGGAGTTCGCCCCCGACAAAACCGCCGCCATTCGGCTGATGACTCCTACTCGGTAGGCCACGAATATGCCGGACGTCGTCGCGAAAATTCTGTTGGTGGGCACTGGCGGATTCTTGGGTTCCAACCTCCGCTACTGGTTGGGCGCCTTTCTTCAAGACCGCCTCTCCGGAGCCGGCACGACCTTTCCATGGCAGACGCTCATTATCAACGTGACCGGCTCACTCGTCATTGGATTCTTCATGGGGCTCTTCCAGGGCCTTAGTTGGAGCCCGAGTTGGCGGCTCTTTTTCGCAATCGGCATCCTCGGCGGCTACACAACCTTTTCAAGTTTTGCCTATGAAGCGGTCGGTCTACTCACTCAACGCCAGTACGGCCCAGCGTTGTTCTATATTGAGGGGTCGGCGTTGCTCACCGTTTTCGGCGCCTGGTCGGGACTGGTGCTGGCCCGCCTGGTCCTCGGAGGCAGAGTATGAAGATTGAAGGGAAGGCAAAGGCGCTTGCCGTCTACGTGGGCGAGTCCGATCATTGGCATGGCAAGCCGCTTTATGCGGCCATCGTCAATCGAGCCCGTGAACTTGGGCTGGCGGGGGCTACCGTAACTCGGGGAATCATGGGCTTTGGGGCGAACAGTCGCGTGCATACCACCGCGATCCTCAGGCTTAGTGATGACTTGCCGGTGATTGTGGAGATCATCGATCGCCCCGACCGTATTGACCTGCTGATGAAGGAACTCGATGAAATGGTGACCGAGGGCCTCGTCGTGACCTGGGACGTGACCGTTGAGCGCTATGTCCACGCCAAAGCGCCCTAGCCGGGCGGCCAGCCGAAGGCCCGGCCACCCAATAAGTGGGCATGGAGGTGCGGTACCGTCTGTCCGGCGTCTTCGCCCTGGTTGATAACCAGGCGGTATCCGTTGCCCAAGGCGAACTGTTCGGCAATTTTCCGGGCGGCCCCAAGAATGTAGAGGTGGTCTCCCTGGTCGGGGACTTCGGCAAGGCCGGAAATCTCCTGTCGCGGCACAATCAGGATGTGAACGGGTGCTTGAGGATTGAGATCGCGAAAGGCAACTACGTGCGGGTCCTGATACACAATGTCAGCCGGTATCTCGCCGCTGATGATTCTTGAAAACAACGTCGCCATCCTTCCGAGTTTAGCCCGCACATAATGGAAACCCAATGAGTTCACCGATGTTGTGGAGCAGCGACAAACTGCCGGCGCGCCTGGCACGCATCGCGCTGACCCCTGCCTCATGGGTGTACGCCGCCGGCTGGCAAATCTATCTCCGGGCCCATCAACTCGGGGTGCTTCCCACCTACCGGTACCCGGGGCCGGTGTTCTGCGTCGGCAACCTCACGGTCGGCGGCAGCGGGAAGACGCCGGTAACGATCTACATCGCCCAAGTCCTCACCGGGCTTGGCCGGCAAGCAGTCATATCATGCAATGGCTACGGCTCGCCCGCCTTCCGTTTGGCACGCATGGCTCCCGAAGGACCTCTCAATCCCCTTGAGTGGGGTGACGAGCCGGCAATGATACGGGACATCCTGCCCGGAGTACCTCTCGTCGTCGGGAAGCAAAGAGCCAAGACCGCTCGTCTTTGTGCCGAGCGATATCCGTACGCCGTCCTCTTGCTCGATGACGGTTTTCAACATCTCAAACTCCACATTTCGACCTCCATCATCTTGGATGACCGCAAGCACAAGGCGGTGAACAGGCGCTGCTTGCCGGCAGGTCCTATGCGGGAACCGGGGGGCAACGCGAAGCGGGCCGACCTACGTCTTCCGGGCCACTTTCGTGTGGAGTACTCGCACCAGCGATTCGAAAAGCCGGACGGTGCGCCGGTGAAGGTCGGCGCCGCCCACCTCCTATGTGCAGTAGGTTCGCCTGACCGGCTTGTGGCCAAGCTTAAACAAGCCCACGTGCGGTTGATCAGCCAGCGAATCCTTCCCGACCACGCCAGCCTTCAAGAAGGTAACCTGTTCGGAAGCAGTGACCCTGACGAGCCGGTGATCGTCACCGCTAAAGATTGGGTCAAGCTGAGATTACGACCGGATATCGCGCAGCGCAATGTGGTCATCGTTCGCCGTGAAGCGCGCATCGAGCCGGAGGAGGAGTTTCGGTCGTGGATCGAGCAGCGCCTGAATGAGTTCACGCCATAGCCAATTCGTGACCCGCTTGGGCTCTGTCGTGTTCTCCGCGGCAGAGTGGTACGTCGCCCGAAAGGCGACTGCGGCGGAAGCCGAAGAGTCACTGGGCAAGATTTCGCGCCTCATCTATCCGACGATCATCGTCCGAAAGCAGCGGCTTCGTGCCCTCAGCAATTTGGCCATGGCCTTCCCAGAATGGGATAACGCCCGGCGGAGAGAGGTGTCCGCGAACGTTTTTCGCCACTTCGCCCAGATCACCGGCGACTTTCTCTACTCCCCAAGGCGCACAGATGAGGAAGTCATGGGCAGCGAGGTCGTTGGGGAAGGATTCGCACGGGAGGCGACCGCCCTTGACAAGGGCATCATCTTGGTGACCGGCCATTTTGGCAATTGGGAACGCCTGGGCCAGTGGGTTCGCTGTCGCTTCGGAAACCTTACCGTGGTCGCTCGTGATGCGAACGACGCCGATATGCAACGCCGGGTGGCGAGCATCCGAGAGAGGGCCGGCGTAGAGGCCGTTTCACGGGGAGCCAACCCTCGGATCCTCTTGCGAAAGCTGCAGAACAATGAAGTTCTTGGGATTCTGCCCGACCAGAACTCGGATGAGTCGTTCGTTCCCTTTTTCGGGAAGCCTTGCGGCACGGTCTTAGGCCCGGCAAAGCTCCACATCCGCACCGGGGCACCAATTCTGCCTGTTTTTTGTATTCGAACGGGACCGGCTCAATATCGCATCGAGATCAAGTCGCCCATCATCTCGGAACCTGAAGAGGACGCTACCTCGGTGATGACTCGAGTGAATGCTGTGCTAGAAGCAGCTATCCGCGAACATCCCGAGCAGTGGCTTTGGTTGCATGATCGTTGGAAGAGCGCGCGCCGTCGAGGTTTGCTCTAATGCGTGCGCTTGTCGTTCGGTTCTCCGCGATCGGGGACTGTGTGATGAGCGTGCCGGTGGCCGTCTCCATTCGGGAAGCCGTACCCGACGCCGAAATCACCTGGGCGATCGAACCTCGATGCGAGTCGGTGGTCGAGACGAACTCCCTCGTGAATAGCAAGGTGCTGTTCGACCGCGCCGGTTGGAAGCGGCGCGGACCCACGCCTTCCGTTTGGCGCGAACAGCTGCAAGCCTATGCTCGGCTGCGACGCGCTCACTTTGACATTGGGATCGACCTTCAAGGTCATTCCAAGACGGCACTCGCATTGCGGATCGCTTCGCCCAAACACCGAGTTGCCGTGCGTCCCGTTGACGCTCTTTCCCGAATGCTCAACCCAATGGCAGCAAATTCGCTGGGACCCATGCACATGGTCGACGAGAACCTGCTCGCCTTATCCCGCCTTGGCCCATTCTCAACCGATCCCCGGTGGGTCATGCCATCCGTATCTGCGGAACTTCCGGCCGTGAAGGCCAGGCTGGCGCCAAACAAGCCGCTTGCCACGATCACCGTCAGTACTGGCCATCGCAGGAAGAACTACGATCCCGCCAAATGGGCAAGGGTGGCGGACGCGATGGTAAAGCAGGGCTACCAGGTCGCTTACCTAGGGGGGCCCGGCGACGGGGCTCCACATTCCGAAGTCACCACCGACCTTGTAGGGCGCTTGTCCCTGGCCGAAACGATGGCCGCGGTGGCGATGAGCCAGATTCACTTCGCCGCCGATACCGGCACTGGGCATATCGCCGCTGCCTATGGAGTCCCCATTGTCTCCGTGTTCGGCGCGACCGATCCGAGGGTCTATCGCCCGTATTCGAAGAAGGGTCGCGTCATCGATTTGAAGTGTCACCCATCCGAAGTGCCTCCCGAACTGATAGTCGAGGCAGGCCTCGCTTTGCTGGAGGAAAATGGGCAACCGGTTTCTCATTAGTCGCCTGAGTGCCCTTGGCGACGTGGTCCATACGTTGCCGGTTGCGACGGCGATCAAAGAAGGCCAGCCAGACGCCCATGTGGCGTGGGTCGTCGATCCTCGCTTCGCCGATGTCGTGCGTTGCTGCCGTGCCGTCGACGAGGTGTTGGTTGCCAAGCCTGGCATCGATCCGCGAAGCTGGCGGTTGGCAAGGAGAGACTGGGACGTCGCCCTCGATATGCAAGGTCTGCTCAAGAGCGCCGCTCTATTGGTTGGCGTCCGGGCGCCCGTCAAGCTTGGTTATCATTGGCAGCGGGAAGGAGCCTGGCTGTTCACCGCGCGCGTTTTGCCCGACCCGACCTCGTTTCACGTCGTTGACCAGTACGTGGACGTCGCCAGGGAGGCCGGCGGGATCGCCGATGAGGCCCAATTTGCCCTCGAACCCACAGCAGTCGCCGTATCATCGATTCGAGAGCGTCTGGCGCAAGTGGGCATCGAGCGGCCCTTCGTTGTGATGAACCCTGCCGCGGGCTGGGTGACCAAAAGATGGCCCCCCCAGCACTTTGCCGCCCTCATCGACCTGGTGCACGACGTGGGCATGCAGGTGGTCCTCATCGGCGGTCGGGGTGCTTCGGAAGAAGAAGGGGGCCGCCAAGTCATGGATCAGTGTGCACACGCGCCGGTGAGCATGATCGGCTCAACTTCAATACTCGACCTGATAGCGCTCATCTCTCTTTGCGCCGCCCACGTCGGGGGCGATACCGGCAGCACCCACATCGCCGCTGCTCTTAAACGCCCGGCGGTCGGGCTTTATTCTATTACACGCCCCGAGCGTTCCTGTCCCTATGGACAGATCCACCGATGCTTGTATCATCCCGATGGTCTGGCGTTTATCGAGCCTGGCGCCGTATTCGAGACCTTGCAGGAGGCGCTGAAATAGGCATTCTAACCATCGAAGATGCGCTTCACCTGCGCAAAGGCAAGCGAATCGCCTTCACCAACGGGGTGTTCGATATCCTTCACGCGGGACATGTCGAATATCTTGGCCAAGCCCGAGAAGGCGCCGACCTGCTCATTGTTGGCCTGAATTCGGACGATTCGGTGCGGCGTTTGAATAAGGGCGTCGAGCGACCGCTGAATACCTGGGCAGATCGCGCAACCGTCGTTGCGGCGCTGCGGTCGGTGGATGCGGTGATCGCCTTTGATGAGGACACGCCTGTTCGACTGATCGAGATTTTGCGACCGGAGATCCACGTAAAAGGGGGTGACTACCTGGAGGAAGACTTGCCCGAGGCACAGGTGGTTCGTTCCTACGGAGGGGAGGTACGCATCGTGCCCCTGCTCGAAGGTCGCTCAACGACCGGCATCCTCGCGAAACTTCGCGCCTTAACCGGTAACCTCTGAGAATCCGATGTTCAAGAAACTGATGCAGCAGTTCGACCGCCTGATGGGTCGAGGAGTCATCGATGAGCAGCTTTACGATGACTTGGAGGAGGCGCTGCTGATGGCGGACACCCACGTGGACACCGCCCATAAAATCCTTGAGGAGCTGCGCGAGGCGGTACGGAAGGAGAAGATCACCGATCCCAGCCTGATGAAGGAGCGTCTCAAGAAGGCCATCGCAGACCGCTTTAACCAGGAGGACGAGACGGGGCTGAACGCAGCGGAACAAGGTCTCACCGTTTATCTCTTTGTGGGAGTGAACGGGGTGGGCAAGACCACAACGATTGGCAAGCTCGGCCAACTTCTCACCCAGCGCGGATTCAGAGTTCTCCTTGCGGCGGGCGACACTTTTCGAGCCGCCGCGATTGAGCAGCTTGAAGTCTGGGCGGAACGAATCGGCTGCGATATTGTGCGAAGCCTCCCTGGATCTGACAGCAGTTCGGTGATTTTTGACGCGATTACCGCTGCGAAGGCCAGGGGCGTCGACTTTGTGCTCGCGGACACCGCTGGACGTCAACACAGCAAAGGCAATTTGATGAACGAGCTCTCCAAGGTCGTTCGAGTGACCGAGAAGGCGCTTGGGCGCAAACCCGACGAGATTCTCCTCGTTTTGGACGCCAACACCGGCCAGAACGCGATTCGACAGGCCGAAGAGTTCATCAAGGCGGCGGACATTAGCGGACTCGTGCTGACTAAATTGGACGGTACCGCCCGCGGTGGGGCCCTGATCGGGGTTTACGACCGGTTTCACGTGCCGATCAAACTGATTGGCATCGGGGAAAAGGCGGGAGATCTATTGGACTTCAAGCCTGAACGCTTTGCCGAAGCGATGTTCTCAGATTAGGGTGCCGTTACCCACTTCTCCACCCTCACTGGGGGTACTGACCTGGGAGACCTGAGCGGCTTGGCGCTTTGACTTGACTTGCCGCCGCCACGCCTCGATGACGAACGCGAAGACGCCGAGCAGGACGATCAGGACCATCGCCTCGCTGAAGTGGTCGCGCACGACCCGGAAACCGCCAAGCAAATATCCCGCCCCTACGCAGACGAACACCCAGAGTACGGCGGCGATGACGCTGAGGCTGAAATAGGTCTTGATCGGCATGCCGTCCAGGCCGGCGACGAATGGCAGCACGGTGCGAACGACGGGCACAAAATGACCCATGAGGATGGCCTTCTGGCCGTGCTCCGTGAAGAAATCGCGCGTTTTGGCCAGGTGGTGGTTCTTCAGTAGACCGCTATCGTCCGGCTTGTAGAGGACGGAGGCGAAGAATTTGCCGACGAAATAGTTCGCAATATCGCCCGCTGCAACTGCCACCGGCATGAGCAAGAGCAGCAACGTAACGTTGAGCATGCCCTGCTCCGGCCTGGAGAGCAGGCCAGCCGCGAATAGGAGGCTATCACCAGGTAGGATAACCGCCAGAACGAATCCGGTCTGGAGGAACAGCGCCCCAAACATCATTCCGTAGATCCATGCACCATACGTGTGAATGAATCCCTTCAACGGGCGGATGTCGAAGTGCAGCAAAAGGTGGAGGAGGTTTCCCTTCATAAGGAGGTGTGGGGGCTTGCGCCAGTCTACTAGGTTACGAGGATGAACGGAACAACACTCCAGATTCAAGCAAGATTCCGACCTTGGGCCTAAGGGCTTCGAAAAAAGTCTTTGTAGTGTCGCAATCCCAGAGCATCGACGGCGACGAGATCGAAGCGAATCGTTCTGGACTTGATGCCAGTATCTCGAAGGTAGGCGTCGGCGGCAGCGGCGATCCGAGCCGATTTACGACGGTCAATGGTTTCTTCCGGTCTCGGCGAACGAGGGCCGCGTTGGCGCACCTCAACGAAGACGAGGATCTCGCCATCAAGAACGATCAAGTCAATTTCCCCGCCCCTGGCTGAATACCGTCGCGTGACAAGGGTCAGGCCCTCTCCCAGGAGAAACTGAGCGGCACGATCCTCGGCCTCTCGCCCTACTCGACGTCGATCAGGCATGGTTGTAAAGCTTCCCGTACTGGCCCAAAGCTCCGGCGGTGGATGGGACAGGGCCCGTGCCTTCGCAGTGCTTCGAGGTGAGTAGGGGTTGGATACCCAAAATGGCTGTCAAAGCCGTACTCAGGATAGAGATCGGCAACCGAGCGCATGAGGGCGTCCCGGTGGGTCTTCGCGAGGATTGAGGCCGCGGCAATGCAGGCCATCCGCGCATCCCCGCCAACGACCGCCTTGCCGACGGATGCGAGGCCAGGCGGCACTCGGTTCCCGTCGACATAAACAATCTCGCAAGGCTCCCCCAGACCGGCGACGGCCCGTTCCATACCCACCATCGTCGCCCAAAGGATGTTGAGTTCATCGATTTCGCGGTGCCCAACTTCAACAACGCAAAACCGAGCGGACTCTTTGATGCGGGCGGCCTGGACCTCGCGGTCGGCGGCGCAAAGCTGCTTTGAATCGTTGATCCCGACCAGCCTAAATCGGAGAGGTAGGACGACGGCTGCGACAACCACCGGTCCCGCCAATGGACCCCGGCCGGCCTCATCCACTCCGGCAGCACCGGGGGTTGCCTTGAGCCGTCGGAGAGGAGGCGCCATGCGGGGAAGTGTACGCCATTAGGTGGCGCGGCAAGAACAGAGCTACTTGGTCTCGACCCAGGTGAGGGAGAAGAGTTCCTGAAAGGCGGCGGCGACCACTGGCTTTGCCTCGTCTACCGAGACCTTTTGCCCAGCTTCCAAGGTGAGGCTCGTAACCCCATAGCCTTTGATGCCGCAAGGAATGATCGTGCTAAAGGGTTCAAGGTCAAGGTCGCAGTTGAGGGCAATGCCGTGCATGGATACCCAGCGGCGCAGTTTGATGCCAATTGCGGCGATCTTGGCGTCCCCCACCCAGACCCCGGTATGCGGTGGGAAGCGCCGGCCCGAGATGCCAAATGCCTGGCATGATCTCAGCATGGCTTCCTCAAGGTCGCGGAGCCAGCGGTGGAGATCGCGCCCGCTGACCTGGGTATCGAAGATCGGATAGATCACCAATTGACCCGGGCCGTGGTAGGTCACGTCGCCGCCCCGATCAATGGGCACAACCTCAATACCCTTGGCCTGGTATGAGGACACCGTCTGTAAAAGGTTTTCCTTGTGATAGCCGGCTCCGAGCGTGATGACGGGATCGTGCTCAACAAGCAGGAGGGTAGCAGGTTCGCCCGCAAGAACGTCTTCGAGCAGACTTCGCTGCAGGGCGTCGCAGGTGCGGTAAGGCATTCGCCCGAGGTCGACTAACTTTGCCTTCACATATCCACCGTGGGGTTATAGGCGAGAAAGACCTCAAAGCCCTCCACCGGTTCACGAAGCGGAATGAGGTGTTCGTTAGGTAAGTGGGCAGCCACAGGTTTGGTTACGACGATGCCTCGAATGGGGGCAACTTCTTGAACGTGGGCAGCGATGTCAATGACTTCCGTGTACTCCACTTGACGAAGGTCGTCGGCGGTTTCCCCCATGTGAAGCCCGATTCTAAGCCGAAACTTGCTGGGCATTTTGTTGACGTGTTCGTTGAAGTAGCTTACGCCGGTCTGGATTTCGCGAGCGGCCTGGAAGGCCTTTTCGGCGGTCGGAAAAGCAAGGATGGCCCCGTCTCCGGCGGTTGAATGGACGAATCCGCCGGCCGCATTGCAGATCAAGCGTATGAAGTCTTGGTATTCGCGAAATGAGTACTCGGCCACGAGGGGATCGCAATTTGCCTTCATTTCGGTGCTGCGGGCCACATCCACGCTCAACACAACCACCTCCTGGTGGCGGGCGCTCAAGAGCCATTCGATGCGAACGATCTCCGCCAGCAATGCCGCCGGATCACCCGCATCCAAGCGCGCCTGGACGCTGAGGCGCTCCTCCAGGCGGTTCATGAGAAAGCCAAGGGACGTCAGAACGAGCACAAAGAAGAAAATGGCGCGGCGATTGACAAAGAAGTCCCCGGAGTGGAAGTAATCAGGTCCAAAACCGTTTAACGGTGCGAGCGCCAACACAGTGGAGACCAGGTAAAGGAGCACGTTCCGTTTCAGCCCTTCCCAAAAATTCTCGCTCACGAACGCCCCAATGAAGTAAGCAACGCCTGCCAAGAGAATGACGAGCAAGAGCAAGAGACTCGGCACGCGCTCGGTAGCGGCTTCGGCGCCGAGCAGCAGTTGACATCCGCCAACGGCAACCCCCAAAGCGGCCGCCATCCCCAGTGGCCACATCTTAAAGGGTCGCATGAGCCATCTTGGAAGAAGGCTTCGTGTGCGTCGCCCCTCGTCCTTTGCGGTCGCCAAGCGTCCCTCGATCTCAAAGAGTCGCTCAAGCAATTGCTGACGGGAAAGCGTGACTTCGATTTCGTCTTGGCGCTCAAGTCGCCACAGCGCTCCAATGCCGGCCGCGAGGGCGCCAACGGCGGCAAAGCCGGCGCACAAGAGTCCGATGCTGAGGGGGTCCAAGCCCACACCGTTTGCTACCGCCCGAGTGGACCGTAGAGTGATGAGCGCCGCTTCGGCAAGCAGGATGAGACCGAGGTTGGCCACCGCCCCAAGCACCGCCCGTGGGTTGCTGGAGAGAAAGAACAGTAGGCAGTCAAGGGCAAGCGTCTCCCCCAAGAGGCGAAGCCCGTGGTGACGCAGTTGCTCAAGCTCCGGCACGGTAAGCGTGCCGGCCTGAGTGGTGCTCTGGGTCGTCATCGCAAAGGCGGTTCCCGCTGCATAGAGGGTCAGCACGACTATGGCGGTCGCATGTCCCTTGACTGCCTCGATCCCGCCACTCACCACATGGCGGATGGCGCCGCCCAGCCGCCGAAACACGGGTGCGATGCTTACACCGGACGGTCGACGCAGCCCCCGGAGCACCTGGGCCACGAAGGCGGTCTCCAGGCCAAATTCGCGAGCAAGCTCGGCAGGCGGCCTCTTAGCGCCTCCGGGTTGCGCCTTTAGGTAAGCGGCAAGCCGTTTGACCCCGTCATCGCGGATCGATAGACCATTCATCCCTCGCGGCCTAGTTTACGGGACGAATTTCGGAAACCGGGGCTACTGGGCCGATAACGTTTGGATTGCCATGGGTCCCCCAGCGGTGACGGCCTTCAATCGTATCGTGTGGAAGCCCACCGTGAAGTGAAAGGCGAGTGCGTGCGTGTAGGAATTCACCGCCGCTTGCGGAACGAGCAAATTTCCAACCTTGATTCCATCCACCAAAATCTCGGCCTGAAAGTTGGGCACCGATGTGTGCCCAATCAGGGCGATGTACCCTTGGTGATCGGCGGCGCACCTCACGTAATAATCGCGGCTCGGCCCCTGCCAGTCGGTCGTGCTGATTTGCATCTCGGGCCCCGATGCCCAAGTCGGCGACCGGTCCGTGTGTTCGCGGGCATCGATCATTGCCGGTATCTGGATGCCCCGGGTAAGCGTGAATGTGTTTGCCTGCGCAGCAAGGAGCGCCTCATGCTTGGGCGCCGCGGCCAGCTTGGCCATGTCGTCGGACATTCCCCAATCTCCATATTGGCTGCCATATCCGGAGGCGCCCATAACAAACCAGTTGATGAGGCTCCCTCCTGCTCCGAACCACTCGGCGTAATATTGTTGGCAGATGGCCTGCATTCGGGGGTCCATTTGCGAAGCGGCCTTTTGGGCTAGCGAGCCAGTACTGGAGACATCGGGTCCGCTCTCATAGGCAACGAGCGTGAGTCCGTAAAACTTGGCCAGCGACGCGCTTCGTTCAAGGTTGATGTCTGTGCTGAAAGCCGATACCGAGGCCGACATGTCTTGAAGCAATCGGGTGGTCGTTAGGCCATCCTTCGACTGGTCTGCGCCAAGGTTGAAATAGGGGGCAACCGCGACCGCGCTCAAGAACGTATTGGGAGCGCCCCGCCGGTCACTGATGAACTGAAGGGCCTGGACCAACCAAAGGTCGGGCCAAGCGTATTGAGTGGCCAAAACCGGACGCACGGTGGTGGCATAGGAGGTCCCGTAAATGCTCTGGAAGATGGTGCTGATGTGGGCGATCTGCCTGCCGATCCGGCGGGCCGCCCAGTAACCCTGATTGTTGCAGCCATCGTAGTTCAACTCCCCCGTGGGTCCTTCGGCGACCGCCTGCTGAAGGTTCCATTGGGCTTGCTGAAACCCCCAATTCCAGACCTCGTTGCTGTACTCAACGTAGACCTTTAGGTCCGGTCGCAGGTTGGCCTTAAAGAGTTGGGCCAACTGCGTGATGTACTCGTCATCGGCTTCGGCAGGCACATTGATCCAAGCATTCGCTCCGACGGTGTTGCAAAGCTGGATATCGACCTCCCAAGGGACTCCGTTCCATGCGTAGCTTGGCGTTGAAGGCTGGGGACGACTGGCCCACGTCACTGTGGTATTGCCGTTGGTCTGATCCCAGTCCATGAAGCGAAGGGTTGGCAATTCCCTGGCGTAGTGCAAGAAGGTCGGGGTGAAGATCTGGCCGAAGGTGCAGCCGGGCCTCATGACCTGCAGATTCCTAAATCCCCCCTGCGTGTTGGTGAATGACAGCATCAGCTGGGTGCCGTTCCCGGGGTAGATAATCTGGCCCGTCACAACGCCCGTTGCGCTCCGCGATACATTTACGATCGTTCCTGGGCTGGCAACGAGCGAGATGGTGGGAGTCGCGGCAGACTCCAGACTGAAGTTGTACGTGCCCCCAACGAAGCTCATTCCCGGCCAAGTTCCGAGAATTACACCGGCGTCAGTGGTGGGCCAACCATTGGCATCAAGACTGGCGACCCCATCCCAAGGCGTACTCGGCGAGCCAAACGCACGGGCCTGTTTCATCAGGTCCGCAAAGGGATTGGAGTACGACCAGTCCGCGATACCCTCGATATTTCCTCCAATGGGAGAGGCATACGCGGGTTGAACGAACTGGGCTTGACCATGCGTTGCCCAAAACAGGACCACGGCCACTGCGAGCGCACGAAGGATGACAACACCGTCTTTCACTGCTAGCATTCTGCCTCAGGTTTCCAGCTTTCAGGCAGTGGATATTGCGTGAGCAGCGGCATATCGAGGGCGTTATGCCATTGCGCCTCCCCTATGGTACAGGGCAGGGTTTAATAGGGCTGGAGTTGGCCGGGTGACGGCCCCCTCACGGGGGAGGAAAGTCCGGACTTCATAGAGCACGGCGCCCGGCGCAAGCCGGGGCGGGGCGACCCGACGGAAAGTGCCACAGAAACAAACCGCCGGCGCAAGTCGGTAAGGGTGAAATGGTGAGGTAAGAGCTCACCGGCGTACCGGGAAACCGGGCGGCCGGGTAAACCCCGCCGGAAGCAAGGCCTAATAGGGAGGGGATGACGCGGCTCGCCGACCCTCCGGGTTGGCCGCGCAGATAAATCGTCACACAAAGACAGAATCCGGCTTACAGGCCAACTCCTCATGATTCGACCGATCCAGTCTCCCAGCACGAAATCGGGTGGCCACTCATTTTAGAGGGCCACCCGATGGGAGGAGGATTTGAATGATGTCAGTAGACAATGCATTGGACGTGCCACACCCCGAACCTGTTCCGTAAACCTGTTCAAAGTTCGGGGAGGCCGCCAACGATTTTTTGGGATTGCTGGTACATATCCGGACATGGCCCTTTCCATTCGCATCGGCGTCTCGGCGATGGACTTCGAGTCCGTTCATGGATGGCTATCTGCCACCTATTGGAGCCCGGGGATTTCACGCGAAACCGTGGAGCGCGCCGCATCAGGTTCCTCGATGGTCATTGGGGCCTTTGAGGATGATCGGCAAGTGGGTTACTGTCGCGTTGTCTCCGATCGGGCGACCTTCGCTTGGGTGTGCGACGTTTTCGTAGCGGAGACCCACCGTGGACAGGGGGTGGCGCGGATGATGGTAGGGAAAGCCCTGGCCGATCCAGAACACCAAGGGTTGCGCCGCTGGCTCCTGGCTACCAAGGATGCCCATGGCGTGTATGCCGAGCTGGGGTTCTTGTCGCTAACCAACCCCGAGAGGTGGATGATCTACCGCCCTACGTAAGGAGTTTGGAGCGGGTGACGAGATTCGAACTCGCAACCTTGACCTTGGGAAGGTCCTGCCCTACCATTGGGCCACACCCGCTCGCGGCGAAGTCATTGTACGCCAAAAAGGTTTGGAGCGGGTGGCGGGAATCGAACCCGCATGGCCAGCTTGGAAGGCTGGAACTTTACCACTAAGCTACACCCGCGTTAACGCGATGATACCTCTCTAGTCCTCGACGAGGAACTCGGCAATCAACTGGGCGGTGTCGGTAAGGGCGTCTTTGTGAGTGCGCTCGTACGCGTGGCTATAGTCGACACCCGGTCCGATAAGGGCGACCTGGGCGCTGCCCCCGCCTCGCCAATAGGCGGTGCCGTCCGACGAATAGAAAGGATAGACGTCGGGCTTCAGGGTGATGCCGCGTCGCTCGGCAGATGCTCGCAGACGCTCGGTGAGTTCGCGGCTGTAGGGGCCTCCTGAGTCCTTGTAGCACAACGAACAGTTGAATTCCGTGCCTTGGAGGCCCTCCCCGATGCAGGCCATGTCAACGACGAGAAGGTCGTGGATGTCGGGTGGCAGGCCGTCAACGCCGCCATGACCGACTTCCTCAAAATTGCTAATCAGAATCGTCGTCTCCTGGGCGGGAGTGATGCTTCCATTCTGAAGCGCCTTGACCGAAGAAAGCACACACGCGACCGAGGCTTTATCATCGAGGAATCGAGACCGGATAAAGCCGGAATCGCTCACCTCGGTTCTTGGGTCGAGATAGACAAAATCTCCAACCTCAATGCCCAGAAGGCGGGTCTCTTCAGCGCTGCCGGTTCTTTCGTCGAGACGGACTTCCAGGTTGTCAGCGGTCCGAACGGCTCGGTGAGCCTCACGATTGACATGGGCTGCCCCGTTCTCCAAGACGATGGAACCACGGACCCGTCCTTCGGAGCGCGTCGCAATGGTGACCCCTTCGCCATCGACGTTCGGCCACATGATGCCGCCGATCGCGCTCATTTGAAGTCGGCCGTTTGGCTTGATCCGCGAGACCACCATGCCGAGAGTGTCGATATGGGCCGTGATCGCTCGCGGTTTGTCGTTCTTAAGACCTTCAAGCGTGACCAATACCGCGCCCTTTCGAGTGCGGCGGGTGACGGCGCCAAGCGCCTCGAATTCCTGTTGGACAAAGCCAGATGCCCATTCGGTGTCGCCACTTGGGCTTGGAGTATTCAGCAGGTCAACCAGGGTTCTGACCAAATAGTCCACGTCGATTTCGAAGCGAGCCATGAGCCCCTTTTACCCGTTTCCGCACGTTGCTGCGTGTAGAGGAGCGGACACCGGCCCTGATTGCCCTTTCGAAGGGGCCGGCGGTAGAATGCGAGGACCCGCATGAGCCCCAAGTCACCCCCCACGCCAGATCCTGTGCCGGATCCGAATCAGGGTGGTCACGTCGCCTATCCACGGGAGCCTGGGGCGCCCCGACTGACCAGGCCCGCCCTCCTAGACACCGGCATGTCACCGCTCCTCGGCATCGTGATCACGGTGTTCTTGGATATCCTCAGCTTCGGAATCTTCATTCCTGATCTCCAGCTGCGGGTACGGGGCTTTGGGATCGAAGGTTGGCAACTTGGCGCGGTCCAGGGACTGTACAGCTTCGCCGCCCTCCTATGCGCCCCGATTCTTGGACGGCTGAGCGATGCCGGAAGTCGGCGCAGGGTGCTGCTTGTGACCTCCTCGGTTGCCACTATCAGCTACATGGTCTACGGTCACGGGACCATCCTTGGGTTGATTATTGTGTCCAGAGTCTTGTCCGGGATCGCCTCCGCAAGCATGGGGGTCGGCTTTGCCTACATGGCGGATATCACGACGGTCAAGGATCGAGCGAAAAGCATGGGCTTGCTTGGGGCCGCGCTTGGACTGGGATTTGTGTTCGGTCCCGTGCTGGGCACGTACCTCTTATGGGTGGGCAAGGGTGACCCACTCCTGCTAGGCTCGATCGGCGCAGTTCTCTCACTCATCAACTTCTTGTACATCCTTCTTTGGCTTCCCGATCCCATTCCACATGAGCTCAGCGATGCGGAACGGCAGGGTCCCTGGCGCACGCTCTTTGCCGCCATGCGGAATCCCAGCCTTCGGATTCTGTTCATCATCAGCTTCACCGTTCAGTTCGGTTTCACAAATCTTGAAACGACCTTCTTCCAGCTCCTCAACAGTCCGCGAAGTGTCTTCCACATCCTCAACGTGGAACAAGCGAAGATCATGGGGGGCGAGGTACTGGGCGTCATCGGGATTCTCGGCATCCTCTTTCAGGGGGGGCTTGTACGGGTGCTCATGCGGCGCATGAAGGAAGTGGTGATTCTGCGCTTCAGCTACCTGTGCGCCACTCCGGCGCTTGCGCTAGTGCCGTATTTTCCACTTTGGTGGCCGGGGATCATCGTCATGTTCTTCTTGTCCCTTGGCACCAGTCTTGCCCAGCCCTGCATGAGCAGTCTGATTTCTCAAGAAGCGCCGGTTGAGTTGCAAGGGGGCATCTTTGGTGTGACCACCGCACTGGCCTCGTTGGCGCGGCTCGTGTCCCCTCTCGTCAGCAACACGCTGTTTGTCAAAGATCCGACTTACCCTTACCTATTTGGCGCGGCTGTGATGTTGCTGCCGATGATCGGCGTTTGGCGAGTACGACAACCCACGGGAGCGATTGTTCACGACAAGACGCCAGTTCACGCGTAGGCCGCCCTTTTCTTGGCAATAGATTTTGAAGTGAATTTGTACGACTCTTAACACACTGGTTCCTCCTTTGTAAGATAATGGTGCTATGCCGGGGGAAACGGTTTCGTTCATCAGATGCCCACAGTGCGGTCAGGGGCTGCCCGCCAGCGCCCAGCGATGTCAGTTCTGCGGATCGGTGTTCGCCGGTCGGGGCGGAGCGGTAGCCCAAACACCCAGGCAAATGGCAGGCGTCAACATCATATCGGGCGCGGGCGCTCGGTCCATGGACTTCACGACATGGGAAGATAAGGCGTATCGGATTTGTGCGATTCTTTTCATGCTGATGGGCTTGGTCACCATGTTCATCAGCCTTGGCGTTACTCCCATTTACCCAAGGCAGGACCTCTTCGGCGAGGTGATTTCAGGCATCCAAGTGGTGATGTCGTTGCTCCTCTTTTTCGAGGTGGAGATCGTCCAGTTCATCGCCAAGTGGTACTTGATCCTGGTGCTTCTGAATGGTGTTCTCGCCTACCTGTTTGTGGCAGTCTTTTTTGCCTTTAGCCCCACGTTGGGTTTCATTTTGCTGGCTGTCAACACGATTAAGAACCTGATCGCCGGATTCATGCTGTACCTGATCGTCAAGGTTGCCGACGTCTGATGGGCGCGGGTTGGCGTTGAATGCTTGGCCGCTCGCCCCTTAGAGGTCCAATCGGTCTGGCGATTTCGGCAGTTTGATGCCGAGGTGCGAGGCAGCCAACTCGGTGGTCACCCGTCCACGAGGGGTGCGTGCAATCAGACCCAACTGAAGCAAGTAAGGCTCGAACACATCCTCTATGGTGCCGGCGTCCTCGCCGATCGAGGCAGCGAGGGTCTCGAGGCCGACGGGCCCCCCCCCGTATTTCTGGAGAATCACGCTCAGCAGTGTGCGATCCCCACGATCAAGACCGAGCTTATCGACCTCGAGCATGTCCAGGGCGAAATCGGCGATCTTCGAATCGATGGTCGGTCGGCCCTCCACCTGGGCAAAATCGCGCACCCGGCGTAGAAGTCGGTTTGCGATACGTGGCGTTCCCCGAGCCCTTCGGGCAATTTCCATAGCTCCGTCGCTCTCGATTTCGTATCCGAGAATTCCCGAGGTGCGGCAGATGATCTCGTACAAAGCCTGCTGATCGTAAAATCGGAAGTGGCAAACAATCCCAAATCGGTCTCGCAGTGGACCGGTCAGAAGCCCTTGGCGGGTGGTTGCTCCCACGACGGTGAACTTCGGTACATCCAGCCGAATCGAGCGGGCGGCGGGTCCCTTGCCGATCATGATGTCCACCTTGGCGTCTTCCATGGCCGGGTAGAGGATTTCCTCGACGGCGCGGCTGAGGCGATGGATCTCGTCGATAAAGAGCACGGCACCGGGGTCGAGATTGGTGAGAATGCCGACCAAGTCGCCTGGCCGCTCAATGGCGGGTCCACTGGTGACGTGGATGATGGCGCCCATTTCCTGGGCGACGATGTGGGCAAGGGTGGTCTTCCCCAGTCCTGGCGGTCCGTACAGAAGCAGGTGATCAAGTGGTTCAGATCGCTGCTGAGCGGCTCGAAGGAAAACGCTTAAATTGCCTTTGAGCTTCTCCTGGCCTATAAACTCGGCCAAACGCTTGGGCCGAAGCGACAGTTCAAACTCACCTTCCCCAGGGTTGGGCGTCGGTGAAAGGTTCTCGCCCGGTCTCAACGCTGCAGGCTCCTTAGGGCCGCCTTGAGTTGCTCTTCCAGTTGCTCAGACTCTTCGCGAGCGTGGACTGCGGCCGCTTCCGCTTCGGCGCGTCGGTAGCCCAACGCCACGAGGGCTTCGACCAGTTCATCGGCGGGAGCGGCCGGCAGTCGTACGGTTGCTTTCCCAGCAGCGGCGACCACACGCCTTTGAAAGCTCTCTTCCGAAATCTTGTCTTTCAATTCAAGGATGATGCGATCAGCAAGTCGGGGACCCACGCCGGTCGCACGAACCAATCCTCTTGCATCGCCTCCGAGAATCGCGGAGGCCACCGCCTCCTCACCCAACTGTCCAATCAGGGCAAGCCCGATTTTGGGACCGCAGCCTTTGACCTGCATGAGCAGATCAAAGAGCCGCCGCTGAAAGGGCTCCGAGAAACCGTATAGGCTGACCCCATCCTCGCGAAACACTTGGCGAATTCGCAGTTCAACAATGTCGCCAACGGGTGGAAACTGGACAAGCACCGATTCTGGGACAAGCACCTCGTAGCCCACTCCAGCTACGTCCAATGTGGCCGTAAGTCCCTCTACCTCTGCCAGTGTGCCCCTTAACCGCCCGATCATTCCCAAAAGGTTACCATGCGTCTACCCTTTTGATGGGGGTGAAGCACTTTGACGCGCCACTCTGTTATAAACTATGGTGGGAGCGCGGTTATGGGCGCTTCCTAATTGGCTCAACCAATTACAGGAGAAAAACAAGAGACATGAAATACAAGAGCATTCTGGCTATCGCGGCGATCGCGATTGCTGCATTCGTTGTTGGCTGCTCCAGCCCGTCCGATTCTTCTTCGACGGCTCCGGCGACCGCGCCCGCTACCGCACCGGCCACCGCCCCAGCGACCGCTCCGGCGGCTCCCGCCGCTACGGCTCCGGCGACGGCCGCCCCTGCAGCTCCCGCTGCCAGCGCCACCAAGTAAGGTCGGGATACCGGACGGCCTCGAGGGTGCCATCTCTCGGGGCCGTTCGGCCTTAGGGCTCGGTCGACTCTACTCGTCGACCCTGGAGAAGTAAATAACGGTCACCCGATGCTCAGGGGTGATCAGGTCCCCGTAGATGCGCGAAAGCATCTCAATGACGTCCTCTTGGGTGCGAAACTCCGGGTTTTCGCGCTCGATGTCGCGGGGAGAAAGTTCAGATACCTTCTTTACCTCGACCCGGTCAAGGATAGCGGTGTAGAGCTTTTGCCGACGCCCAAAGCGTGGGCCGATCGTGATCCAGACAATCATGCCGGTGTCGTATTTGCTCGACTTATCACCGAGTCGGATCGTGACCGTTTTCCGGTGGTTCCGGAGGACGTCGCCGTAGAGATCAGAGTAAAAGTTAAGGGCGTACATAGGCGGACGATGTCATTATCGGCCATAGCCCGTGAGAATTGCGCGGATTTTGGCCCCACCTCCGTCAGATGCCGCTTTGGTCCGACTCTAGTGCACGAAGTTCATCGTTAGCTGGATGTTCAATCCCCGGGCACGGTAGCCGATACCGTCGATAGAAGGGTCGGCGTAGGTCAATGAACGCCAGTTGTAGCCGCCGACGAGGGCAACGCCGGTAAAAAGTTGGTGAGTGTAGTTGAGGCTCCAAACGCCGTTGAGTTCGGCTTCGTAGCCTGTGCTGATGCTGTTTTGGTAGCTTAGGGACAGGTTGTCGCGGCGACTGAGCCTTCTCACAATCCCACCGTTGTAGCTCGTGTTGTTCTGGGAGTACACACTTCCGCCAGTGAGGGCCACCCCCATGTCAAAATTGTAGGACCACCTGCGACCAAAAGACCCGTCCAGTGCTGCATTGAGCGTCGTGGAGGAACTGTTGGGCGCGCTGCCGTCTGTGTAACTTGTAATGCTGCGATCAAGGCTCAGACTCATCGTCTGGCCCTTCGCATAATCCATCCGCACGCTTCCGCCGAGGTCTTTGGTGTCCGTGTTCGAGGCGACAGAGCCGGTCGCGGTAGAGTCGACCAGATGAACTTCAAAGCTAGAACGAGAGTTCAGTCGAAGGTTACCGGAGAGCGAGAGTTGGTCAACGTCAGTCGCTCCGTTTACCACGCTTTGCCCCGTGGGGCCTGCGGAAAACCCGTTGCCGCTGTAGCCAAACCCCGCGCCGGAACTGAATTGAGACAGAGCGGCCAAAGTTCCGGCTCGGCTATCAACAAAGCGGCCGTCCAGGCCGAAGGAGCCATTTGCCGGGTGATATCCAAGGTCGAAACTCGTATCATGGCCCTGACCCGTCAGCCCTGTGCTTTCGGTGTCGCTCAGGCTGTACTTGCCGTCAAGGCTCCAACCTCTACCGATATCGAAGTCGGTGTTCAGACCAAGCGACCGACTCTGAAGTTTCCCTTCGGTCGTTGATCCATCGGCATTGGTGATCAAACCCGATCCAAAGATTTGTTGGAGGTCCCAGCTTGTGGATAGGCGACCAAATTTCTTTGCGGTGCTGACGGTGGTGGTGTCGATCTGCGAATCGCCGGCGGCGCCGCTGCTCGTGGTGAAAGACTGGTCCAAGTTCAACCCGAATCCTTTCGGGTTCGTGAGGTGGGCAAACAAGTCGTTTTGCGTGGTGCGACCGTATTCGATGGCGGTTGAACCGGCGGCGTTCAAAACCGGACTCGAGATTGCATCATTGCTGCCGCTGAGTCCATAGCTAAGGGCCCTTTGCGATCCGGTCAGACTCCAGGTAAAGGCCTTTTCATTGCGGTTGAAGCTCGCGCTCTGAATGCCGACGTAGGTCGCGGGGACATCCTCGACCTCGGTTTGCAGCCGAAGCGATCGAAACTTATAATCAAAAGAGAGGTCCCGGGCGGTTCCACTCATGGGAGTGGCCGAGTTGCTGAGGCTTCCCGTTGCCTGGCTGTACGCGATGCGCGCGTTCCCGAGAGGAACGGAATAGTCCCAGCCGGTGACCTTTCGGGTGCCACTGGCCACCGAAGTGGGCATCGGCGTGTAATCGACCTCAATCGTGCTTGTGTTCGGCACGAAGAAGAGGAAGTAGAAAATGCTCGGGTTGCCGTTATCGAAGCGATAGTCAATCCCCTGAATCTGCACTTGACCATTCAGCTTCACCAGAACCGGCTGGCTAAGGAGCGGCTGATAACTTAGGGTGTAAGGAGTTGAGGGCGCTCCATACCCCTCGAAAAGATCCGCGCGAGTGGAAAGGCCGGAACTATTCGACGACAGTTGCTCGACACCGGTTAGGCCGACCTTGCCGAAACGCCCCAGGTCGTAGGCGGCGTCGGCGCCTTGGATGGTGCCTGCGCTCGAGTTCACTGCCTGTTCCTCAAACGAGATCACGATTGTGCTCGTCTGGGGTACGGAGTAGTTGAAGGTGACCGAGCCAACCTGGTAGTCGATGGTGTATCCCTGGTGTTGGGCAACCGCCTGACCATTGATGCTGATCTGCTCAGAGTCGGGGATGATCTCGCTGGCCGAGAGGTAGTAGGGCCCCGCGCTTCCATTTCCCTGAAGGCTCACCGTCTGAGCAACTCCCCGTACAGAGCTTTGCAGGGCCTTGAATTGAAATCGGCGGGCGTTGTAGCCGAACTCTAGGCCCCTGAGGGATTTGCTAAAGCTGGCGAACTTGTTCGTGTTGAGCAGGGAGCCTTCTACATCGCCTGCTTGTAACTCCCAGGCGCGATGTTGCAGGGTCAGCGTGGTTTTCTCGCCCTGAGGGTCTACGAAATTGCTGTTGTTGAGATGGAAATCAAAATCGAGGACGCCGAGAACCTTTTTGCCAGTGACGAGGGCCGAGCCGGTCTCAACCACATTGCTTGAGCCCTGTCCGTAGTAATTGAGGCTGTTATAGGCAGAGTTGTCGCCCGAGACTTGGTCCATGTGGTAGGCGATGCTGTGCTGGCCGGTGATCTGAATCCGATCGGTGACGTTTTGCGCAAGCCAAGCAGCAGCATTCTGCTTGCGGTGGATCGGAGGTTTGTCCATCGCAAGGCCCTTTGGGAACGGCAGAAAGAACAGCGTCAGCATAGGCCCGGCGGCGGAAACCGCCTCGTTGCATTGTATCCGTATGACGGGGCTAAGTCGATTGGCCGTTCAGTGCGGACGCCGCCGCACCTCAGTGCCGCAATTTCGCAATGTCGCAGCTTGATGCGTGCTTAAGTGGACGGTTTTTACGACTGCCGAGGTCAACCCCGAAATGTGGACAGCGGGCCTTCAGTGCCCCGCATGGAAAGACCAGCCCCGAAGGAGGCCGCCTGGGGAATCTATCTTCTTGCAAAGAGGTCACCAAAAACCTACAACAACGCCTAAGGTTTAGGTTGCCGGAGTCCGACAACTTTACTAGGATCAACCACGCGGAGAAACTAGCCGATGTACGAAGCCTACTGGGGACTGACAGAGCCACCATTCAATTTGACACCCGACCCTCGGTTCCTCTACATGAGTAGACAGCACGAGGATGCGCTGATGATGCTTCATTACGCCATCACGCGCAACAAGGGAGCCGCCCTTCTCACCGGAGATATTGGCCTTGGCAAGACCACGATTTCACGAAAACTGCTGGATCTACTCGATCCGGTACGTCAGCGTGTGGTCTTGATTGTCAATCCGATTCTCACGCCCATTCAGATCTTGCAAGAGATCCTAGAGCAGTTGGACCGACCGGTCGCAAGCCGTAACCGACAGTTGCTCGTCATGGAACTCCACAAGGTCTTGCTCGAGCAATATGAGCGCGGCCAGAACGTGGTCGTCCTTGTTGACGAGTCTCACCTGATCCGCAGCAGCGCGACTTTCGAAGAACTTCGCTTACTGCTGAATTGTCAGATGAACGACCAGTTTCTTATCTCGCTTCTGTTGTTGGGTCAGACCGAACTTCGCGACAAGCTTGAGAAGGTTCCCGCTCTTGAGCAGCGGATTTCGATCCGCCATCAACTCAAGCCCCTGGATACTTTGGAGGTCGGCGAAATGCTCCTCCATCGACTTCGTGTTGCTGGCTATACAGGCCAATCTCATCTCTTTAGCCCGGATGCAATCTTTGAGCTGCATAAGCTCAGCAACGGCACCCCCCGGGTGATCACCCAGATGGCTGATCAAGCCTTGATGATCGGCATGGCCCAAAAGCTTCGCCAGATTGAAGGCATGACCGTTCACGAAGTCTTGCGCGAATACCAACTGGGAAGAGGTGAAGCAGCATGAACTTTGCCGATGCCATCCGCCACGCGAGCCGCGAAATCCACTCCGGGCCCGAGTTTCAGTCGAGCCCCTTTCTGATTCCGTCAGAGTCGTATCCCACGCCACCGGTTGCCCAAGCTCCGGTGACGACGGAAGCGAAGGCCCAGGAGGCCTGCGCTCCGGTCGCCGATGAGGTCGTCGCTGAGAATCCGCCAGCCCCCGTCGCTCACAAGGCTAAGGCGTCTGCCAAGGCCATTGATCACGAGCCCAAGGCATCGAACGAACCGTTGAAGGAGACGCAAGTGCGACTCGAAATGAATTTGACCCCGGCCCAACTCAGCGCGCTGTTTCACTCCGTGTCGATCGGCCAACACAGTGTTCTCACTTCCCGTGAGGCGGCCGGCCACCTGCGCGTGACCGTTCAAGTCGTTGAGTCGATGGCGAATTCGGGACAAATTCCCGCTTTCCTCGTTGACGGCAAGTGGCGCTTCGCCAAGTCCGCCCTTGACGAATGGGTGGCCCTCCAGAGCGCCAAGGAGGCGAGTTAACCGTTATGGGATTGTTCAGTAAGAAGCCATTCATCGGCCTTGACATGGGCCACTACTCGATCAAGGCCGTTCAAGCCGAACGGCATTCGAACGGGTGGCGTTTGACCCGACTCATGGAAGTGCCTACTCCCAAGGATGCGATCAAGGACGGAGTCGTTGTTGACGTTCACGCCGTTTCCTATGCCATCAAAGATCTCATCGCGGAGAACAAGCTTCAGATCGGCGGTGTCCATCTCGGGGTTGCTGGCGGCAGCGTCATGGTTCGCAACGTGCGCATCCCCAAAATGTCGGAAGCGACGTTGCGCAAGTCGATCAAGTTCGAAGCGAGCCGTTACGTCCCCACCACCGCTGAGGAAAGTTTTATCGAGTTCGAGATTGCCGGCCATTCGGAAGACAATCAGATGGACGTTATCGTTGTTGCCGCTCCCAAAGAGTTGGTGAGCAGCCGCATCCAGGTGATCGAGGCCTTGAGTCTCGAAGTGGAATCGGTCGATATTGAGGTCTTTGCGGGTTACCGCTCTCTCATCGAGGCCGATCCCTCACAGGACTGGGTGTCTTCAACCTTCTGCCTGGTCGACATTGGTTCCATCAGTTCGAAGCTCTCTGTGATTCAGCAAGGAGCCTTTGTGATGACCCGATCGATTCCTGGCGGCGGCTCGGTGTTGACCGAAGCGCTCAAGAACTACTTCAAGCTAAGCGACGCCGATGCGGAGTCTGGCAAGGCTCAACTCGATGTGTCGGTGCTTACCGACTCAACTGCGCCGATTGAGAATCCTCCCCTTCGGGTGATTCAGCCGCACCTTGACGATCTTATTCGTGAAGTCCGGCGCTCGTTGAACTATCACCAGTCACAGCTGGCTGAACCGAATTCCGCTAATCAGGTGAGCTACGTTCTCCTGACGGGCGGTGGGGCGCGCATGCCTGGGCTAGCGCGCTACGTCGAGCACAAGCTCGGCATCAAGACCCTTACTGCGGGCGTTTTCAACAACCCGCGGTTTACCCACTCGACCGCTCGCTCCGACGGAGGGTCGGAAATGAGCGTAGCGGTGGGACTGGCCATGCGCAGCTACAGCAAGGCCGCGTAAGACGAGACGACCATGCCTCTTATCAACCTTATCCAAGAACAACGGCTGGCCATCCGGCGAGACGAAATGCGTGCGCGAACGTATTTGTACGCCTTTGCAGTAATTGCAGGCGTCAGTATCTTCAGCGCGTTGGGTTTCTACATCGACACCGAGTCCACCAGGGGGGAGGAAAGCCGATTGCGGTTTGAACTTCAGGAGATCAAGCCGCTTACGGCTCAGATCGATGAAGTAACCAATCTGGACTCCCAACTGGAGCCACGGGTGGAGACTCTTCAGAAGGCCCAGCAGATCACCCAACAATGGGACCACATTCTTACCCACCTCGCGACGCAAACACCGGACCACATATGGCTAACCGGCGTACGTTGCATGGCGAGCGATCCAGCCAAGCCCATAACGATCAGCCTCTCGGGCGTTTCGAATGCGCAGGAGCCGGTTGGCGACTTCATTCTCCGCCTTAACAATTTGACCGACGTTGAGAACGTTCAGCTCAAGTACACGGAGGCGAAAAA
>Ga0302319_10003190_pt1 | contig 34620 bp, 27 predicted proteins | sample Bog_T0_2_FD_203319 | JGI IMG/M metagenome (GOLD analysis project Ga0302319, IMG submission 203319) | Peat permafrost microbial communities from Stordalen Mire near Abisko, Sweden - Bog_T0_2 | ecosystem: Environmental > Terrestrial > Soil > Wetlands > Peat | place: Sweden: Abisko, Stordalen Mire...
AAGGGGGGCCGCTGCCACAAGGAATCCACGAACATGTTTTCCACCGGCCAATGGCGATAGGTGTCGGCCGGTCCTTGAAAACTGAAGAAAACTTTCGGTCCGGGCGGCGGGGTGACAATCCTGCCTTGGAATTTTTCGGCCGCCAACGCGGTGATGTGGGGCAAGTCGTCCGGGAATTTGCCCGCGCTCAATTGTTGTCCAAGTCGTTGGGTAATGCGGGGATCAATGCCCGACTTGTCGGCGACCTCGCGCATGACTGAAGTCCGGTAACGTCCCCGGCGAGCCACGTCATCCGGATCGGGCCACAAGGAGACCAGGCCTGAAATCGAGTCGGTTCCAGATGGCAGCAATCGCGGATTGGGACCGACCAGCTTTTTGCTCAGGCTGTCATGGCTGCCGGTGATCACCCCTTGTTCATCGGCAAACATTTCGCCGATGACCACCCGGTCCCTGTATTTGGCCAGCGCCTGGGCAAAGACGTCATCGCCCCCGGTTTCACTGGCGAAAACGAAATCGAACAGGACCACCTTCGCGCCGGCGTGCATGAGCTTTTCCAGTATGGCCGCATAGACGGATCGATCCCATGGCCACGGCTGCTGCATTTTTTGGAGCGTGGGCGAGGCGGCGATTTCTTCCGGGGCGAGGGAATCGAGTTGAAAGCTGGTGGTGTTCAGACCGATGATTTTGATGTTGGGATCGGGCAAATCCTGGCCGCGAAATTGGTAGCGGAGATCAATCGAGATGCCTTCGGCCTTCTGCCAGAGACCGGTTTCCGTCAGCCAGGCGGTCTGCGCCAGCCAGAACAGCAGGATGCCAACGGCGGCCACGATCCACTTCGGACGATGGATAAGAGATTTAACCATGGAAAATCATACCGCTGTTAATTGGCCATCTGCCGCGCGGAACTCAAGGAAGAAATACCGCCATCCGCGTTTGCCCACGGCCTCGAGGATCACCGCTCCGGGGTTAAAACCGCCAAAACCCTTGCTTTTTCGTAATCTCACTGTACGAGATCCTCCAACCTCCCAACCTCCCAACCTGGCCCCAACCCCGCCAGTCCGAGCGGCGCTTCGGCCGTCTCCGATAGGGGGCGGAGGATTTCGAGGATTTCGGCCTGCGGATTTTTATCCGTGGACACCCTTGCTTTCATTCCATTAAACTCACCCGCTCAAATGCACATTCATTGGATCGCCAACACCATCGTGCCGCCGCCGATCTCCCTGAGCGGCGGCGACCGCATCATGGTCGAATGTATCCGGCGCTGGAGCAAGGACCACAAAATCACCGTTTACGGCAACGAGGGAGCCCGGCAGCTGTGCGACTGGTTTGAGCTCAAGGGCATCGAGCACGTCACCTGGCCCGCCGATCATTTCAAAAAATACGGACGCCTCGTCTGGTGGTTCATGCAAATGATCAAGGGCAACCGCGCCGTGCGGGACCTGCAGTTTTCCCCCTCGGAAAAGCACCTGATCATGGCCACCTCGGAATTTCATCCGAGCTGCATCCCAGCCATGCGCCTGAAACAGCGCCACCCGAACGCGCCCCTGGTGGTCGGCCTCTACTTCTTCGCGCCCAAATGGTTTTCGGGCCAGCCGGGACCCGGACTGATGTTCACCGCCTACCGGCCGTTCCAACAATGGATTTACCAGCGCACCCTGCGCGAGTCAGAGATGATTTTGACCACCGTGCCCCAGGATCGCGACACCATGATCGCCGACGGCCGCTCCCCCGAATCGGTGTTCGCCGTGCTCGGCGGCGTGGACCTGGCCATTCCCCAAACCGTGCCCGAACCCAAGGAAAAGACCTTCGACGCCGTCTTCATCAGCCGCTTGCATCCCCAAAAAGGGCCGATGGAATTAATGGACGTCTGGAAGCTGTTGCTGCAAAAAAAGCCGGGGGCCCGGCTGGCCATGATCGGCTCCGGTCCGCTCGACGCCGCCTGCAAAGCCAGGGCGGAAAAGCTTGGCATCGCCAAAAACGTGGAGTTTTTCGGCTTCCGCGACGGCGTGGAGAAATACCAGATCATCAAATCGGCCCGCGTGGTCGTGTACCCGGCGGTGTTCGAGGTGGGCGGCATGGCCTCGGCCGAAGCCTTGTGCTGCGGCCTGCCCGGCGTCTCCTTTGATCTGCCGCCGCTCCGCGTCTATTATCCCCGGGGCTGGCTCAAAGCCCCTCCCGGCGATTTCGCCGGGCTGGCGGATTGCATTCATCGCCTGCTCACCGATGAGAAACTCTACGCCCAAACCAGCAAGGAGGCGTATGCCGCCGGACTGGAATGGGACTGGAACGCCCGGGCCAAAGCGATCTGGGACGCCATCGAACGCAGCATCGCCCCGGACGCGCCGGCGTATTTCAAGCCCCCAAATAAATAAGCCATGCTTGTCCCTTTACTGCGCAACCTGCTCCGGCTCTGGAACGAGCTGCTCAGTTTTTTCCGGCTCCTGAAGCCGCGTTTGTTTGGCTTGCGCACCGGCGCGGGAGTTTGCGTGGGTTCCGGCATCGAATGGCCGCTGGGCAACGTGCGCAACCTTCAGCTGGGCGACCGCGTCAGCCTGGGGCGGCGCGGCTGGTTCTATCTGCCGCTCAGCCACCGGCAGGCCCGGATCAAGATCGGAGCCGGCACCGCCATCGGGAATGATTTTGTCATTTCCGCAAACCAGGAAATTCAAATCGGGCAGGATTGTTTGATTTCCTACCGCGTTTCCATCTTGGACCACGCCCATGTGACTGGCTGGAACATCAAGCCCACTCAGAGTGGTTTAACCCAGGGCAAGCCGATCCGGATTAAGGATGGCTGCTTCATCGGCTGTGGTGCGGTAATTCATCCAGGAGTGGAGCTTGGTCCCAACTGCATTGTCGAGGCTAACTCCGTGGTGATGCGTTCGTTTCCCGCCGGATCGGTCATATCTGGATCGCCCGCCCGGTTATTGCGCTTGATTGCCAACTCATAAATCGCCAGCCTTTTGTTCGATGGATGCCACACTTTATAAGCGCGCCGCAATGATCCGGCAGTTCGAGGAACGCCTGCTGCAACTGTTTTCCGAAGGCAAACTGTCCGGCACGGTCCATACTTGCATCGGGCAGGAACTCAGCGCACTGGCTGTGATTGATCATTTAGACCCGAGTGACTGGATTTTCAGCAATCACCGCTGCCATGGCCATTATCTGGCGCGTTTTGAGGATATTCACGGATTGTTAGCTGAGATCATGGGACTGCCTCAGGGGATTTGTGCCGGTCGCGGCGGCAGCCAGCATGTCTTCCGGGAGAATTTCTTGAGCAACGGGGTGCAAGGAGGCGGCGTGCCCATAGCCGCTGGCTGTGCCATGGCGTTGCGGCGTGCCGGCCGGGAAAAATCCGTGGTGGCCGCTTTTATCGGCGATGGCACCCTTGGCCAGGGCGTGGTTTATGAGACCTTGAACCTGGCCGCAAAATGGCAGGTGCCACTGGTGTTGGTTCTCGAAAAAAACGGTTACGCGCAAAGCACCAATACCGCCACGACCATTGCGGGGGAGATTCGCGGGCGGTTTGAAGCGTTTGGCTGGAAATATTGCGAAACATCCATTTGGAATGAACCCGAGCTGTTTGCCACCGCCAAAGAAGCGATCCAATTCGCGCGCGACAACAGTTCCCCGGTGGCATTATGTATCAACTGCTATCGGCTCAAGGCTCATTCAAAGGGCGATGATAATCGGTCGTCTGAGGAAATTGCCCGCTATCTGGAACGCGACCCAATGCACGTGTTCGAACAGGCTAACCCGGGCCTTGCGGAACAGATCCGTCAGGAATGGGATCGTGCACTCAGCGAAGCTCTCTCCGAGTTGACAACCGCACCGAGCCAAGTGGCCAGGAACCAAGCGCCCCCAGAAAAGCCAGAACTTGTTCAGTGGAACGAACAGCCTGCACTCAACGAATCGCATCGGGTGATTGAACGCATTCGTAGCGGACTAAAGAAGTTGTTGGAACAGGACAATCGCGTGATTTTGCTGGGCGAGGATTTGCAGGACCCTTATGGAGGGGCTTTCAAGGCGACGAAAGGATTAAGCACCAACTTTCCCGGACGAGTCCTCAACACCCCCATCAGTGAGGCTGCTATCACTGGCTTTGGAAATGGCTTGGCGCTGGCTGGAGCGCGGCCTGTCGTCGAAATCATGTTTGGCGATTTTGTGATGCTCGCCGCTGATCAACTAGTCAATCAGGGCAGCAAATTCGCCTACATGTACAACTCGCAGGCGAATGTGCCCCTTGTGGTGCGGGCCGCCATGGGCGGCAAGCGTGGCTACGGCGCGACCCATAGTCAGAGCCTGGAAAAACATTTCTTTGGGACCCCTGGGCTGAGCATCGTTGCGGTGAATTCGATATTTGACCCGGAATTATTGCTGGAGCGCATCCATTCGGAAATCAATCATCCTTGCCTGATGATTGAAAATAAACTGCTTTATTCGCTGTTGATGCACTATCAGGCTCCAGACGGGCGCCGCTGGCTGGCAAGCAACAGCTCGTTTCCCACCTTGAAACTGCCGGCCGTCGGCACTGCGGATTTAACCATCGTCACCTACGGAGGCATGGTGGAGGAGGTTGAGGCGGCGGTCAAAGACGCCTTTCTTGAAGACGAAATCCAAGCGGAGGTTTTGGTGCCAACCATGATTTGCCCGCTGGACCTCAATCCCATCCTTGAGTCCGTCAAACAAACCAAGCGCTTGCTCGTGGTGGAAGAAGGACAAGGTTTTTCAGGATTTGGCGCGGAAGTCGTGGCCATGTGCATGGAGCGGCTGAAAGGCCACGCTATCGCAGTCGCCCGGGTTTATGCCGAGCCGCACGCCATCCCCTGTTCGCGGGAACAGGAACAATTCGCCCTGCCGGGAGTTGCCAAAATCCGAGAACGCATTGCCAGTCTCGTACAAACATGAGCGAACCCATTCAGGTAAAAGTTCCTTTTGAAAATGTAAACGATCCCACGGCCAGGATCGTGGATTGGAAATTGCCTTCCGGATCCCAGGTCAAGAAAGACGATATTATCGTGGAACTGGAAACCACCAAAACCACGTTCCCGGTCACTGCGCCCGCAGCTGGTTTTCTCGAATATCATTTGCCACTCGGAGAAGAGGTGCCGGTGGGCGAAAACTTATTCCGCATTCATGCTGACGAAGCCTCGGCCCGGACGCCACACATTTCACTGCCCAAAGCCCAGCCACCGCCCGTCCCGCCGGTCTCGACGACAAGTGGTTCTCCCTTGATTAGCAAGCGCGCGCAGGAACTGATGGCCGCCCATGGACTGGAGGTTTCGGTATTTGCAGGCCGGAGCGTGGTCAAGGAGTCGGATGTCAGAGAGAAGATCGCAAGCCTCAAAAAAGATCCGCCGCCGCCGGCAGCCGTTCCACCAATTCCACAAGAAATTTCCCGGCCGAAGCCGCCGATGGAGGAACCTGGCGAACTGGTTCCACTGGGACGGGCCAAGCAAGTGGAAAACCGCGAACTCGCTGCGGTCGCCCGCGAGGTTTTGAAAAGCACGCTGTATTATTTTTGTCCTGCCAATGGCTTCCACGAAGCTTGCGCCAGACAGCAGCCCCCGGTGCAACGCTTGGCAGTCGTGCTGTTTGAACTCGCAAAATTGCTCAAGAAATATCCTTCCCTGAATGCCTTTTATACCGACAACTCAATGTTTGTTTATCGGCACGTTCATCTCGGCTTTGCGGTGGACATGGGGCAGGGACTCAAGGTGCTTGTGATTCGGGAGGCAGAAATGTTGAACTTCACGGAATTTACCGCCAAGGTGGAGGACTTGCTGGTGAAATACGCCATGGGTGATCTCGCCGTCAAGGAAATATCAGGCTCCACTTTCACCGTGACGGATTTGGCGCAAACGGGGGCGTTTTCTTTTGAGCCACTTATCAATACCAAACAGGCTGCGATTCTTGGCATTGGCGCGGAAAGCCGCTTTCCGGGAAGCGGAGCAAATGGTTTTATGTTGAGTTGCGCCTTCGATCACCGGGTGAACAGCGGCCGGTTTGTGGCGGAATTTCTCGCTGAATTAAGCACACGATTGGTCGGGCATGCTGCCTCCCTCCAAGCTGGAAGCGAACCGCCATTCTGTTCTCGCTGTCTGCAAACCGTGAATGAATTGCGCGCGATTCAGGCATTTCTCATTCCCAGCACTGAGCCGCCTGGTTATCTTTGCAGCCATTGCCTGTTAGGACATTGACCATGACCGAAAAAGACAAGGTTCGTTCCGTTGTGGCGCGTTTCTTTAACGTGCCGGAAACCGCTGTGACCGAGGGCTACTTATTTCCACCCGACCGGCTCCACGGCTCAGTCGGGCGAGCCACGTTTCGCGCCGCCATAACGCGAATGGCTGGCGTTGACCTACCGCAGGCATTTACCGCGACAACTTTCGGTCAATTATTCACGCCGGCACCAACAAACGATGAATTAAGCGGTCCAGAACCAGCCAATCCGCCGCCGCAAACCACGCTTGCGCCCCGGACATCGCCGGTTGGCGGCTTGGGTATTGACATTGAGCATTGCGACCACCTGCCCCTTGCCTCAGACCCATGGACGGAGAAATTCTATACTGACAACTTCAGTCCGGCCGAAATTGCGTATTGTCAGCGACAATCAAATCCTCGCGAATCCTTTTGCGGCCTCTGGAGCGCCAAAGAGGCAGCTAGGAAATGTCATGCGGATATTTTCCAGCTTCGTCCGCTGGACCTGGAAATCACGCATGATGTGCAAGGCCGCCCGTTTCTAACAATCCTGCGTAACGGCAAGCCGGAACGAAATCACTCTTGCGAGATCAGTATCAGCCATTCGCAAGGCATATCCATCGCTGCCTGCGTCACCGGCAATCGCCCGCCAGCATCAAGTTCTGAAACGATTTCACCGGCGGGGAATACCCCTGCATCAGTCAACCATGCGCTGGTCTGGCTGGCCCTTGGTCTGAGCGTGTTAAACCTGCTTTTGTGGCTGTTACTATTCTTTAAAAATAACCACCCGGAAAGCCTTGTTAAATGAATACCTGCCGCTTAACCCTTTATGTTTCCATGCGTGCTTTGATTTCAATATTGCTTGTGATGCTGCTGTTCGGCGAGCTTATTTCTGTCCAAGCCGCCCCCGATTCTGCCGTGACCAACAAACCTTGTCTGACTATCGAATTACAGGATGGCTCGCGAGTGTTGGGGCGGTCGAAGGAAAATACTCTGCAAATACATTCCGAAGTGTTGGGCGAGATCGAACTCACACTGGATAAGATTGCCTATGTCAAACGCCTGGCCAATACTAATTTGGCCGCCATTAAAGCAGCCAATGGCGACACCTTTACCGCCACCATCACCACAAAAACCATACACCTTGCAACCTCATTTGGCGAATTGCGCCTGGCCACCGATTCCATCCGCCAGCTTAGCGTGAATACCGTTTTTCCTGGAACCAACCCGGGTGCCGTGGCTTCATGGTCTGGTGCCGGGAAGGGCGGCGATACGATTGGTGGTCACAATGCCAGCCTGGTTGGCCGGGTGGCTTTCGCGCCGGGCCTGCGTGGAGAGGCGTTTTTCCTGGATGGAGCCTCGTATTTGCGGGTTCCAGGCACTCCAGAATTAGCCGTAGGCAAGGAAAGCGGGCTCACCATGGAATGCTGGATCAATCCTGCGAAAACCGATGAGCAGATGCCAATAATCGAATTTGAACAGGAACTTGGCTCCCGTAATGGTTCAGATGTTGGCCTTCAGCTTTACATTAATTTGCCTCCCGGCGGGGGGGCGGGACGGGGTTGCATTTCAGCCAATCTAGAGGACACAACGAAAATCAGTCACATAATTTCTTCCCCGCCAAATTTGCTGCGCCCCGGCATTTGGCAGCATATCGCTTTGACTTACGACCGCGTTTCCGGCGAAGCTGTTATCTATCTGAATGGCAGGGAAGTGACTGCTGAGAATTTGGGGAGTTTCACCCCGGAATCCAATCTGGCTTATTTACTTATTGGTGCCCGAACCGCCTTTGGCAGTGAAAGCAGACCTTCCGATGCATTTTCCGGCGGCTTGGACGCAATTGCATTATACAACCGCGCCTTGTCCGCTCCGGAAATTCAATCCATTTACGAACAAGAATATGGCGGCGATGCCGGCCGCCGGGAAGATCGTTAGCCCGGATATTTCATAGTGAAACCGGCGAAACCATGGCAAACCATTGTAGCGCAGGCTTCCCAGCCTGCCGTATCGCAGGTTTCCAAACCTGCGTGCCGTGTCTTTTCAACCACGCATTAGAACGTGTTTGCGCCCCTCTTTTCATGGGGTTTTTCGCGACTCTCTCCAAAATGGCTATGAAATATCCGGGTTAGGCTCTGCCAAATGCCAAATGCCAGGACGTGCTGCAGCATTTTTCGACCCGTCGAAGGCTCAAAATGAGTGATTTCAATCATTTCAATCATTTGTTCTCAATATAGTCACATGGTCGCACGGCTGAAATTAATCGCTTGTCATCCATAATTATTTGTGATTCATTATCGTTCGTTGTTGATTTGTTGGAAACAAATCTCCGGGCAAAAGATATGGAAAAAATAATCCCTCTGCTCCTTTGGTGCGCTTTATGCGTTCAGGCTCGTGCGCAAGTCACCTTTGCGCCACCGGTCACGTACTCCGTGGGGCCCCAACCCCAAGGCGTTATCGCGGCTGACGTGAATCGGAACGGCAAACCTGACCTGATTTGTGCCAATACGGGAAATAACACCCTGACAATTTTGACCAATAATGGATCCGGCGGCTTTGCCCTCGCATCCTCGCCCAGTGTGGGTTCATACCCGGTTAATGTCACGGCAGTGGATGTGAATGGCGACGGCAAAATGGATTTGATCAGCGCCAATTACGGCGACGGTACCATCACGATATTGACCAATAATGGGTACGGCAGCTTTACCCTGTCATCGTCCATCCAAGTTGGCTCAGGGCCATCCTTTGTTGAGGCTGCGGATGTGAACGGCGATGGGAAAATTGATCTGGTTGTCGCCAATAATTTGGATGGAACGCTCTCTGTGTTGACAAATAATGGATCCGGAGCATTCCTGTTGGCATCCTCTCCAGCCGTGGGAAGCTTCCCGCAGGAGGTGAAAGCGGCAGACCTTTTCAATAACGGCCAAATTGAGTTAATCAGCGCCGTCAGCGGGGACAACATGATTGCGGTTTTAACCAATAGTGGTTTCGGTGCGTATCAAGTAATGACCCAGTTGCCGGTCGGAAATAATCCGTTATCAGTTATTGCTAAGGACGTTAATGGCGATGGCTATTTGGATTTGATTACCGCAAATTATGGTACCGGATTTGGAAATACACTTACCATTTTGACAAATGATCACAGCGGTGGATTTACGCTGGCTTCATCGCCTCAGGTTGCCCAAGGACCTTGTTATGTTACAACCGCTGATTTTAACGGCGATGGTAAGCTGGACTTGGCTTCTGTAAACATTTCGGGATCACTCACAGTGTTAACCAATGATGGAAGCGGCGGCTTTTCGATTGCCACCAATCTAAATCAACCGAATCCATATTGTGGAGTGGCGGTGGATGTCAACGGAGATGGTAAAGTAGATTTGGTTGCCACTGATCGTGGCGACAGCACGCTGTCGGTCTTCCTAAACACTTCGGTTATTGGCGCTCCGGCCATAACGGTCAACCTGCAAAACCAGCCCGTTGTGGTCGGATCAAACACCAACCTTTCGGTGACCGTCAACGGACAATCCCCGCTCAGCTATCAATGGTATTTTGTCCCCACCAACAATCCCGGGCAGGCCGGGGCTTATGCCGAAACGGTTTCGGGTTCTGGCTATGGTTTTGTCTATGCCGCGGTGATAACCAATGGCGGCTTCGGTTACGGCAATAGTCCCCGGGTGAGCTTTATTGGCGGCGGCGGCAGCGGCGCCTCGGGATACGGCTCTGTTTCCAACGGCGTTCTCACCGGCATCACGGTGACCAACGCGGGTTCCGACTACAGCGGCCAGCCAATCGTGGTCATTGATCCGCCCAACGGAATCCTCATCGGCCAGACCAACCGCTTTTTAACCATCAGCAACGCGGGGCCCAACAGCTTGGGCGGCTATTCCGTCGTCATCACCAATCTCTACGGCAGTGTCACCAGCAGCGTCGTCAACGTGACCTTGCTCTATCCGCCAAACATCACCACGAATCCGCAAGGGTTCACCGCCAGTTACCACTCGGCCAATTCGCTGAGCGTGACGGCCGCTGGCTCGCCAACGCTGAGCTACCAATGGCAGTTGAATGGCACCAACCTTTCTGGTGCCACCAACGCCAGCTATGCCATTTCCAGCCTGAATCTGACCAACGCCGGCGCTTACACGGTGACCGTCTTCAGCCCTTATGGCACCGCCTATAGCAGCCCCGCGAACGTTGAGATTGCGCCAACCCTGACCGCGCCGTTTGCTGGCACCACCAGCATCTGGGGTCAGGCTGCCTCCCTGGACGTCGGGGCGGTCGGTTCCGGCACTTTAAACTATCAGTGGTATTTCAACGGCGTGGCCATTCCCGGGGCCACCGGCAGCGTTTACGACCTGGCCAGCATTCAATTAGCCAACGCTGGCTTGTACAGTGTGGTGGTCAGCAGCCAGTATGGCAGTGTGACCAACCCCGCCTATCAGGTGGTGGTTAATCCTGCCAACATCGCGTTTGGAACCTGCCCCATCATTTACATCCAAGGCACGCCCGGATACAGCTACACCATCCAAAGCACCACCAATCTGGCCAACCCCAATGCCTGGGTGACCGCCACCAACATTACCATTCCCTACACCCCCTATATCTGGGCGGACACGGCCACCGACGCGACTTTGCCGGCCAATCCGCATAAATTCTATCGCGTGACGGCGGGGCAGTGATCGGTAGTGGCCCGGGCGTCCCGCCCGGGCGTTTCACCCGCCGCCGATTCCGCCCCGGCCTCGTCGTACAGCACCGCGGAGGATTCGAATGGCCACGCCGATGGGGACGGGGCCGCCGACATCGCCGCCGCCCCGCCCCAATTGCGCATTCGCCAGACTGTTCCCATTGACGTCATCGCCGACGACGACCAATACCCGTCCGTCGCAGCGGCGGCGAGGGACATAAAGGACGTAACGACAGGGTCTGTTTTTGATCGTGGCATAGTTGGTTGGGGCGGTTGGCCGCACGGACACCGATAAATCCCTTTGTTTTACGACACAGTTTCCCAGCCCGGGCTTTCGGCATTCGCATAAACTATTGCGCCTCTGCATCTTGTCGATTGAACTCAGAAACCATCCGCCAGGAACATTTCCCAACGTAAGCGGCTAACGCATTTTTGAAAAAAAATGCCGAAAAAGTGCCGGATCCGTTAGCCGCTAACAACCCGGTTTCCCGGATTCCTGCCATACTTGTCCCGGATTGCTATGGGCTACCCCCATGATATCAAAGTCCGGGCCGGACCCAATCTTCCGCCCGCGCAACGTCGGCCCGGCCCCGCGCCCTCCGCGAACGTCCCCGCGCGCTTAAAAATCATCGTCATCCTCCCCCTTGGCCGCCACGCCATGGTTTCGCCGCCATTTCATCCCGGAGCGAAGCCATCCGTGCCGGCTATCCATCATTCCCGCGCCAGACCCCGGAGGTGGACGGAGTCGCGCTGCGACTCCGTTTGCCTGCGGAGCAGGCACTTTGTGGCGCGGCCCCGCCCGGGGCTCGCGCACAATTTCCTGCGCAACGGAGCCCGTGCCCGAGGCAAACACAACGAAAACCCCCGTAATATCACTTTTTACGCTTTGAAACCGCCATGAACGAACCGCGAGAATGCCCACCCTCAACGCCACCGACATTCGTCATTGGTGCTTCGTCATTCTTTCGTCATTTAACATTCTTCATTCGTCATTCCCAAACTGAAACCTTCGTGAAACCCCCGAAATATCACTTTTTTACGGATTGAAACCTCACCCCACAATGACCCCACGCATCGTCGCCAACCCATGGGTGGTAGGGCGCGTCACTCCGTGCGCGCCGCTATTGACCTCCAAGCGGACAAGCTTTCCCCAACCGCCGCCATCCCAATGCTTCACTCTTAAGAAACAAATTATGCAAGTGCCTGTTTTTACAACATGTTACGCTCGCAGCCAAAGCGCCCAAGCTGCCGGTCGCGTCGCCACTGGCTTCCCTCTCCCCTCAACGGGAGAGGGATTGAGGGTGAGCGTTTATCACAATGGGGGGCACGGGCCACTGGCCCGTACCGTCCGGCGACCCGCCGGACGGCACGGGTGAGGCGCTCTTCTTGCCAGCGGACACCATTCGTCATTGGTGCTTCGTCATTCGTCATTCGTCCTTCCCAAACTGAAATTATCAAAACCCCTGAAATATCACTTTTTTACGGATTGAAATCTCACCCCACAATGACCCAACGCATCGTCGCCAACCCACGGCTGGTAGGGCGCGTCACTCCGTGCGCGCCGCTATTGACATCCAAGTCAGCGAGCCATCCCCATCGCCACCTCCCCGCTGCTTTCCTGAACACTTGATCACTGAACACTGAAAACTCCCCACAAAACCCCCGAAATATCACTTTTTTACGGATTGAAACCTCACCCCACAATGACCCAACACATCGTCGCCAACCCTTGGGTGGTAGGGCGCGTCACTCCGTGCGCGCCGCTATTGACATTAAAGTCACCAAGCCATCCCAATCGCCACCTCCCCGCTGCTTTCCTGAACACTTGATCACTGAACACTGAAAACTCCCCACAAAACCCCTGAAATATCACTTTTTTACGGATTGAAATCTCACCCCACAATGACCCAACGCATCGCCACCAACCCATGGGCGGTAGGGCGCGTCACTCCGTGCGCGCCGCTACTGACATCCCAGCGGACAGGCTTTCGCCAACCGCCGTCATCCCAATGCTTCACTCTTAAGAAACCCATTATGCAAGTGCCTGTTTTTACACTATGTTACACCGCTGCCAACGTCTCCAATCCAGCTGGCCGCGTCGCCACTGGCTTCCCTCTCCCCTCAACGGGGAGAGGGATTGAGGGTGAGGGGTGGTCATATCCAGAGCCGCCTCCCGTCCGTTTCTTCCTGTATCAGCCCCACCGGGGTCCCGGCTGAACACTTCCCCCGAAATATCACTTTTATCCTTTTAACGGATTGAAACGATTGAAACCGCAACCCCGTTCCCCGCACCCACCGGGACCCACCCGGACCCACCCCGGGCGTTTCGGGATCAATCGTGACAACGCCCCTTGATTTGCGCCATACTCAAGGGAGTCTTTTCCATGGATATTGCGACCACATTTCCAGCCAGCCTCGGAACCAAACTCGCCCCCATTCTGGGCGGCGGGTTTTTCCGGCCTTTGTCGCGCCCCACAGCCGCAATCTATGTGGACTGCGCGGACCGGCTGGCGGAGGCGGCGGATGAAGGCGGACAGATTCCCCACGGCGAGGCGCGGGCGCTCATTCGTGAGGTGTTGTCGCAACATCCCGAGGTGCAACTGGACGAGGACGAAGGCGGCCAGTTTCGCGACTTGAATCAGCGGGCCAGCCAGTTCTTCAACCAACTGATTGAAGTGCATTGGCTCGAACCGCGCCGCGTCAGCCTGGATGAACATTACGTTCTGATCGTTCCCGCCCTCCGCCAACTGCTGCGCCTGTTGCGCGAGCTGGCCGAAAACCGGCCGGCCGAGCTCAAGGATTTCGCCGCCACGCTGCGCTCGCTCTGCCGGGATTTGTTGAGCGACGGCGCGCTCGATCCCAACCGGCTGGAGCCGGAGGAAATGCGCCAGACGGTCAAAGACCTGCTGGAGCGCGCCGGTCGCGCGGGGGATCAGATGCACGCGGTGGAGACGCTCGTGCTCCAGCATGCCACCGCGCAACGCACCAGCCTTTCCGCCCAGGAAACATTGCAGCGTTTTCTGGTGGAGTTTCATATCGGCGAACACATGGTCTGCTATGACGCCTTGCAGGAAGCGGGCTTGCTGCCGCGCCTGAATCTCGCCCGCTCGGTCGCCCTGGACGCACTTTACGATCCGTTCACCAAACAACGCCTCGCCGAGGGGCTCGCCAAACATCTCAATCTGGACGCCACCCCCGCCTATGCGGAGGCCGAACGCTGGCTGGTCCGGCTCGACCGCCAGCTGGCGGCGATTCCGGTCAAGCAACGGCTGATCGACGGACGCATGGCGGAGTTCAGCCGCCTCTCCGCCGCCCGCTACACGTATCAGACCGAAATGCGCGGGCGTCGCCCCGAACAGGTGAAGGCTTATCTCGACGAAGCCGCCCGCGCGCATGCCGGGAAGTCCTTTGCCGATCTTGCCGGCGAACCGGGAATGGAACTGCTCTCGCCGGTGGTGGAGGTTTTCTTCGGGACCGATTCGCTCTCCCGCCCGCGCCGGCCGCGCCCGTCCGTGAACCTGAGTTTCGAGAAAATGGAGGCGGAGTTGGATCCCGATGCCGCCAACGAGGAGATTAGGCGGCGCAACCTGAGCGTGCTCACCCCGCAACGCGCCGTGCGGTTCATTGAAAAACATCTTCCGGCCAAGGGCACCCGGCTCTCCACCGAACAATTGCATGTCAGCGTCGAGGATGACTTGCTGGATCTGCTGGCGGCGCTGGCCTTTGATCGCGGCCGGCCCAGCAACGGGTCGCAGCACTGGGTGCGCTGGCGGCTGCATGCCGTGCGCGCCGATTTTGGCGTGGAACCCGAGCGCATCCCGCGCGATCGCGAGGCGGACCGCCTCGTGGAACGCTTTACCATCGAACGGATATCCTGATATGTCACTCCCCTGGCCCACCTTTTCAACCTGGCACCGCATCCCGGAGCCGGACCGCGCCGCGCTCTCCGAGATTCTGGCCGGGCTGCTCGCCCATGGCGCGCTCATTGGCGACACCGGGCGCGAGCGCGAGCTCTACCTGCTCGCCCGCGAATATCAACGCGAGCTGGCCGAATACCTCGCCCCGCTGCAACTGGAACTGCTGCCTGATCCCGACCGCCCCATTTTTCAATTGCGGCCGGTGCCAGGGGATTGCGCCTTGATGGCGCGCTTCAACAAGGCCGAGACGCTGCTGGTGCTGACGCTCTGGCGGCTGTATCACGACGCCCGGATGGATAACGTGGTGGCCAGTGTGGTCGTCAGCACCAACGGGATTTGGGAGCGGCTCCGGCTCTATTTTGAAAACGTCACGCCGCCCACCGAGGCCCAGCTTCGCGAAATGCTGGGCAAACTGCGCAGCCGCCGCCTCGTGCGCGTGCAATGGCACGAGGATCCGGCCTGTTTTGGGGAGTCCCAGGTGGAAATCCTGCACACGCTGCCGCGCGTGATTCCGTTTGAAAACGCCGCCGCCTGGCAGCAGCAAGCCGCGTTGTATCAGGCCCCGGGCGAAACGGCCGAACCCACCCGTCAAACCACTCACATAGAGGAGGAAGCATGAGCCAGCGCATTTCCCTCACGCGGGTGATCGCGATCAACTGGTACGGGTTCCGGCAAATCTTTGACGTGGAGGACAACGTCCTCATTTCGGGCGCGTTCGGCACGGGCAAATCCGCCCTGCTGGACCTCATCCAATACGTTCTGCTGGGCGGCGAACGGCAGTTCAACCGCGCGGCGGCCGGCAACGCGCGCGGCCGCGATCTGGTGGGCTATTGCCTGGGCGACACCAATCAAGTCCGCAACGGCCAGCGGCATTTTTTGCGGTCCAGCGGGGTCACCCTCGCGGCCTTGGAATTCACGCGTCCGGGCGAGCCCGGCAAGGCGACCAAGCGCGAAACGTGGGGTGTCCGCCTGGAGTTCTCCAGTCCCGACGCCGCGCCCAAGCCAACCTATTTCTGCATTCCGGACCGGCTGGAATACGCCGCGCTTTCGCCCGCCGGCAGCGAACTCCTTTCTGAGGACGCCTTCCGCACCTGGCTCCGGCGGGAATATGGCAACGAAAGCCTGTTTGCGCGGCAGCGGGATTACCTGGAGGAAATGGCGGCTCCCCGCCACCTGAATTTCGACAGCGCCGCCTTTCACCGGACGTTCCCCAAAGCGATTGCCTTTGAACCGGAGGAAAATGTCGAGAAGTTCATCCGCGAGTTTATTCTGGAGGAAAGTCCGCTCGACGTGCGCGATGTGAAGACGGCGCTCCGCGCTTACGAAGACACGCGCCAACGCCTGGAGCAGCAGGAGGACGAGGCGGCGTTTCTGCGGCGCATCGGCGAACAGCACGCGCTTTACGAATCGTCGCGCCGCACCGAGGCGGTGCTGGCGCACACCAGCCAGGGGCTGAAATGGTTGCAAGCCACCGAGCGGCACGAACAACTCGCCGCCAGTGTGCAGCGGCAGGAGGCGGAGCACGCGGACGACTTGAAGCAGTTGGCCGAAGCAGCCACGGCGGAAGCCAGCGCCAAGACGTTGCTGGACCAGGTTCGGTTTGAGGTCGGCAAGGACCCGGACGCCATCAAGATTTCCCAGCTCGAAACCAGCCGGACCACCTTGCAGGACAAAGTCGCCGGCTTGCGCGCGGCGCAGGAATCCGTGCGCAAACAACTCGATGACCGGCATTATCGCTGGATGAACTGGCTCAAGCATGGTGCCGCTCTGCCCCTCGAAGGCTTGAATGAAGTGCTGGTGGTGGAGGACCGCTGGCTGGCGGATCTGCGCTCCGGCAACGATTCCGAACGCATGATGGCAATGCAGCGTCTCGCCGGGCGTTTTAACGAATTGTGGGTGGCCTTGGATCAACGGCTGCACCCGTTGCGCAGTGACATTGCCGCCAGCGAGAAACGGTTGCGGCAGTTGGCGGAGGACTTGGAGAATTTATCCCAGGGCCAGGCACCCGGCTTGTTTCCGCTCTTTACCGCCCTGCGTCAAAAACTGGGCGCGCGCGTGGAACAACTGGGGCGGCTCATCGAGGTGAAGCCCGAGGCGGAACGCTGGTGGCCTGCGCTCGAACTTTACCTGGCACGCAATCGCTGGGTGCTGGTCGTCCAGGAGGCGGCGGATTACCATGAAGCGCTCGACATCTTGCGCAAGACCCCGCCGGGACGCGATGCCGAATCGCTGCTGAATCCCGCCGAGGCGCGCCAATTACGCCTTGGCACGCGGGAAAATTCCCTGTTCAGCAAGGTCGAAGTCAAACATCCGGTCGCCCGGCTTTACGTGGAACATCTGCTCGGGGACGTGCTCTGCGTGGAAACGGTTGAGGAACTGGAACAATGCGAGGCCGCCCGCGCCATCACGCCCGAAGGCATTTTCAAATCCGCGCCGCTGCGCCGGCGGCTGAAGCCCGCCACGTCCGTGGAGTTGACCCTGGGCCGCGAAGGTCTGGAACGGATGCGGGCCGCCAAACAAAAAGAACAAGCCGAAACGCGCACCCTGCTGGCAGCCTTGAAACAACGGCTGGCGGACGTCCAAACCTGGCTCGACCATGGCCGGAAAGGCGGCCTGGCGGAAGGCACGCTGCCGGATTATTCCGCCGAGCTGCCGCAATTGCCGGAACTCGAGGCCGAGCTGGGACGCCTCCGCGAAACCATCGCCCTGCTGTTGACGCCCGAACGCGAGGCCCGGCAGAAACGGCTCATGGAATTGGATACCCAGCACAATGCGGCGCTCTCCAAAATCGCCGTCCTCACCGACCGGAAGAACAACTTCGAGCTGGGCATCCGCCCGGAGCGCGAGGCGCTGGAGCGCGCCCGGAAGGACATTGATGCGGCCCGCTTGGCAACCGAAACCAGCCGCGTCGAACTGAGCCGCCGGTTCCCAGGCATCCTCGATGCTGAACTCAAGGCGGAGCGCGACCGGTGGCACGCCGAATTTCCCAAATGGCTGGAATGCTTCGAGGCCGTGCAAACGCGCCTGCGAATCATGGCCGGGCAGGCGGTGCAAGCCCGCGCGCAACGGAACGCCGAACGCGAAAAAATCGCCGCCGCCCGCGATCCGCACGGCCACCTGCGGCACCCGGAATATCAGCACGACTTTCCGCCGGAGGATGAAAGCAATGACCGCTGGTCCAACCGCCTGCGCGACCTGGAGCAAATTGAACTCGCCAAATCCCGCGAACTGGCCGCCGACCGCAAACAGGATTGGGAACGCCGGCTGGAGGAGAGCGTGCTCAATGAGTTGAACCGCCGCATCACCGAGGCGCAAAACACCATCCGCCTGCTGGACCGCTACCTGGGCCAGCCCATCGGCAAATTCCGCTATCGCATCAGCCAGAAAAAAGACGTGGCCGGTTTCGGGGCGATCTGGCAGTTGCTGGGCACCGGTCTGGAAATCACCGATCCCCTGCTCGGCCCGGAAATTGAACGCGCCAAACGGGAGTTGATGGAGGCGGTGAACCGTTCCGGTGACCAGGATTCCCGCGCCCTGCGGTTGCTCGATTATCGCAACTACCACCATTACGATTTGGAAATGGTCCCCGCCGACAAGCTGGATGCGCCGCCGATTTCCCTGGGCCGCAGCGGACGCAACCTTTCCGGCGGCGAAAACCAGGCACCGTTTTTCATCTCCATGCTGGCCGCCTTCCGGCGCGTGTACGACCGGGGCGACCGGAATTCCACGCGCTCACAACAGCTTGGCCTCGTGATCATGGATGAGGCCTTCTCCAAGCTGTCCGGCGACGGGATCGAGGACTGTTTGTCGCTCGCCCGGTACTTTCAACTGCAACTCGTCATGGCCTTCCCGCCCGAACGGCTGGGCGTCATGGTGCCGCACGCCCAGACGGTCATCATGTGCCAGAAGGACGTGGAACGCGACGCCGATGGCTATGTCACCCGCATCAATAACATCCCGCTCCTGACCACGATGGCCGAGGCGATGGACGCCCTGACTTGAACCATGAACCCGGACTCCGAAATGGAAAGGGTGGCACGGGCGACCCGCCCGTCCCGGTTGGCGACCCGCCAACCGGAATGGCCAGGCGCGCCATGTTTATCAGCCGCGAAGGGGCCGGAAAAACGGTTCTTCCCGTTCCGTTCGGCGGGTCGCCGCACGACCGGCCACTGGTCTGTGCCACCCAAAACCATTTTGAAAACACGCCCTAATCTCCTTCGGAGTTCAGGATGAAACCAACGTCGTCGCCGGTCGCCCGGGAGTTGTTCGCGCAATGGCAGCGCGCCCGGGGCGCACGCACTGAACCGGCCGCGCGTCCGTTTGCACGCGGCTGGGAGGACCTCCTCGAAGACGCCGGACTCGTCGCCGGTACGGACCGGAGTGACGCCGAACGCGATGCGCGGCAGCTGGCCACCGGCGGCTGGATTGAAATCAAGCCGGTCCGCTACAAACCGCATCTAATCGACCGCATTGCCGTTCCGCTCGCTGCGGAGATGCGCTGGCGCGAAGCCTTCGGTTTTGTGCCCCCCTCGCCGGCGGAGACCCGGCTCATCCGCGAATTCCCCTGGGAACCGGCGCTGGCATTTTTGCAGGCATCCCGGCTCTCCCTTTCCTTCGCGGAACTGCGCCAGTTGAACGATTTTCTCAAACTTGGGCCCGTCACCCGCGACCTGGTGCCCATCAAGGAGCGGTCCCTGCAAATCTTTGGCGATGAGAAGCGGCTGGATGCGCTGCTGGCTTCGTCGCTCTTTCGTGCCGACCGCCTCGACCTGAAAAAAGATCTGGGCTGCGAGGTGGTGGGTGAACCGCTGCCCTGGAAGCGCGGACCGGCCGGGGCCGCCCGGCAACCGGTCATTGTCATTGAGAACGCGGGGACGTGGCACTCCTATTGCCGCTGGAATGCCGCGCAGAACCTTTTCAGCGCGGTCATCTATGGCTGCGGCAACCGCTTTGTGGATGGCGTTCGTTATCTGGAAGACATTTTTGCCGAGCTGGGCGGACCGTGTCGCATCCTCTACTTTGGCGACCTTGATCCGCAGGGGCTGCTGATTCCGCAGGAAGCGTCGCATCGCACCGAAGCCGCCGGCTGGCCCGCCATTGAGGCGCACCTATGGAGTTATCGCCAGTTGCTGATGCTCGGGGCCGGCCACGGCCAGCCTTGGGAGGGCGAGCCGCCCTCGACCACCCTCTGCGATTGGCTGGGCGACTGCGCCGAACCCGCGCGCAGGCTTTTCGCTCTCCGGCAACGTCTGGCCCAGGAGCGCATGGGCTGGGACTTCCTGAAACATCACGCGAGGCAGGCCATCTGCTGACCGCAGAATTTCCAGAGCATGGATTCAGCGTGATTCAGGGGCCGGGCGCGGGCGTGGAGCAGCCCCCAGCTTTGTTCGATTGGCTTCCGGCCAAAACGCAGGGAAACGAGCCCGCGGTCGCGCAATTCGGGCGCGATCACCCAGCCCGGCAGCAGACTCATGAGTTGGGTCTGCTGCACCAGCTTTTTGACCGTGTCGAGGTTTTCCACCTCACCCGCGATATTCAGGCTGATGTCCCGCAAACCCAGCAAGGCTTCCAAGCCCTGCCGCTCGTGGCCGCAGCCCCGGAATAAAATGCAGGACTGCGCGGCGACTTCCGCGCGGGACACCTGGCTTTTGCCCGCCAAAGCATGGCCGGCATTGACCACCAGATGAATCACATCGGCCAGCAGCGGATGAAACTCCCAACTCTCATCGGCTGGCGGCTTGGCGGCAAGCACCAGGTCCACCGCCTGACTGGCCACGAGACTGGCCGCCTGGCCGGGCAGGCAGGTTTCAAGCTGAATGACGGAAAGCGGGAAGGCGCGGTGGAAATCGAGCAACACCTGCGCGAGGAAGGGCGAAGGGAAGATGGCTTCCACCGCCAGCCGCAGCCGGCGGGAGCCCCACTGGTTCAAATCCGTGAGCGCCACCCGCGCCTGTTGCATCTCAGCAAGCGCCCGCTCGGCGTAATGCCGCAACGCCTCGCCGGCCTCGGTGAGGGTCACCTTTTTGCCCAGCCTGCAAAAAAGTCGACAGCCCACCTGCCCTTCGAGGTTGCGCAGAGAATGGCTGATGGCGGAGTGGGTGACGCAAAGCTCCCGCGCCGTCTGGGTGACGCTGCCATTTTTGGCCAGCACCGTGAGCGCTTTCAACTGCCTGCTATCGAGTGGGTCATTCATTGGTGAATCACATTCACTATTGATCCGAATTAATTTCACGGGCGTCCCCGGCCTCCGTCACCGGTTTGGCACCAACACTGCTTTTTCCGGTCCAGCACGAGGCGAACAAGAAAAACAAACCAGGTAATCCCAGCCAAGGAATCGGGATGCCTGCTCTCCTCGGCCAAAAACCAAACATTAACCATGCCATCCCATAAATCCCTGAAACAAAACAGTCGGCGGTGGATCCGCAACCCCCTGGTCAGCTCCGGCACGTGTGCCGGCTTGCTGGTTTCCGCCAGCCTCACGGCGCACGCCCAGGCGACGGACAGCGACAAGCTGACGACCCTCGAAAAGCAAAACGAGACCCTGCAAACGCGCCTGGATGCCTTGGAAGCCCTGGTGAAACAACAGGGGCTGATGCCCAGTTCGAACGCCGTTTCCGCCGCCGAGAGCCTGACCCTCAGCGGTTACGTGCAGGCGTCGTACTTCTACAACACCCGGCGGCCGGCCAACGGCCTCAACGACGCCTATCTCTGGAACACGAAGGATAATTCGTTTTCGCTTAACAAATTCAAGGTGACCCTCAACAGCAAACCGGTGGCGACCGACAAGTGGGATGCGGCGTTCCGCGCCTCGCTGCTGTTCGGCGACGACGCCCCCGCCCTCAATTCCTCAGGCAATAACGGCACGACCGTCGGCGGCAACACCAGCTTCAATGATCTGCGCGAGGCCTATGTCGAATTGAATGTCCCCATCGGCACCGGCTTGGACATCAAGGCCGGTGAAATGATCTCGCTGTTGAACTGGGAGTCGGGCGACGGCGGTGCCGCCAATCCCAACTTCTCGCAAGGCAATCAATGGTGGTTCACCGGTAACGGCCCCTCCGCCGGCGTCCAGGCCACCTACAACTTCACCGACAAGATCAACCTGACGATGCGCGTGGACAACGGACTGTTTCAAGGACCGGTGGACAACAATTCGGGCAAGGCCTTCAGCGGCAGCCTCAATTTCAAGCCCACCAAGGACCTTTGGTTCAACCTGATCGGCTGGTATGAGAGTGCGGCCGGCGGCAGTGGCAGTGACATCTCCGGGATTTCCACGATCGGCGGCTATCAGATCACGGAAAAGCTCGGCACCGGCTTTGAAGTGGACTACTTCAACTTCAGTTCCGACATCAATGCAAGCGACCTGTGGTCCATTGGCGGCTGGATTTGGTATGACTTCACGCCCATGGTTGACCTGGCCTTCCGCGCCGATTATATCGACGACCGCGACGGGTTGCTCGGGCCGGCCGTCCGCCCCGGCGCCGGCCTCCCCGGCGTTCCCCCGCCGCTCGTGAACGACTCGAACGGCGACTTGGGCAGCCTCACGCTCACGCTCAACCTCAAGCCGGCCACCAACATCAAAATCCAGCCGGAAGTCCGCTATGACTACACGTCCTACGCCGGCGGCTTTGGCGGCGGCAAAAAAGACCGCATTATTGTGGGGGCTGGCATCACGTATCTGTTCTAAACCCGGCTGGGAAAGCAATTAATACTCAACGAACTAAGTCTCTGACATTATGAAAAGTCAATTAACGAAATCTCTTGCCGTGCTTTCAGCCGCCGCCATGATTTCCTATCAGGCGCTGGCGGCCGACACGGTGAAGATCGGCATTTTACATTCGCTGTCCGGCACGATGGCCATCAGCGAAACCTCGCTGCGGGACGTCCTCCTGTATGCGTTTGATGAAATCAACACCGCCGGCGGCATCAAGGTGGGGGACAAGTCCTACACCATCGAACCGGTGATTGTGGACGGGGCCTCCAACTGGCCGCTGTTTGCGGAAAAGGCCAAACAGTTGCTGGAGGAAGACAAGGTGGCGGTCACCTTTGGCTGCTGGACCTCCGTCAGCCGCAAATCCGTCCTCCCGGTGTTCGAGAAGGACAACGGCATGCTGTTTTATCCGGTGCAATATGAAGGCGAGGAATTGTCCAAGAACATTTTCTACACCGCCGAGGCCGTCAACCAGCAGGCGACGCCGGCCGTGGATTACATGCTCAAGCAGGGCAAAAAGAAGTTCTATCTCATCGGCACCGACTATGTGTATCCGCAAACCACGGACTTGATCCTGTACAAGTATCTGCTGCTGCATGGCATTCCGGCGGAGAACATTGGCGGCGGCTTCCGCAAGGATGACTCCGGCAAGGTCATTTCCGCCGGCAAATACGTTCCGTTTGGGCACACGGATTTCCAGCAGATTGTCGCGGATATCAAGCAGTTCGCCGCCAGCGGCGACGCTTGCGTGCTCAACACCATCAACGGCGATTCCAACGTGCCCTTCTTCAAGGAAATTGCCGCCGCCGGCCTGACCGCGGCGGATTGTCCGGTGGTTTCCTTCAGCCTGGCGGAGGACGAACTGCGCGCGCTGCCCACCAAGGATCTGGTGGGCGAACTGGGCTGCTGGACTTATTTCATGTCCATCAACACCCCGGCGAACAAAGCCTTCCTGAAAAACTGGGACGCCTGGCTGGACACCCAGACCCATCCTGGCGTCGTGAAGGAAAAGCGCGCCATGGACAGCCCGATGGTCCTCTCCTATGACGGCGTTTACTTGTGGAAGGCCGCCGTGGAAAAAGCCGGCACCTTCGACGTGGACAAGGTGCGCGAAACCCTGGAAGCCGGCGACATCAGCTTCGAAGGACCGGGGGGCACGATCACCATGCAGAAAAATCATCACGCCACGAAAAACGTGTATATTGGCGAGACCAAGGCCAACGGCCAGTTCAAGATTCTGGAGACCTTCCCCCAGGTGGTGGGCGAACCCTTCCTGCTGAAGGACCTGGACGCGAAGCTCACCGCCGCCAAATAAATATCCACCTTCAGTCCCCTAATACGACTGAGCCAAACCATGATTATAACGTCGGCCACGACCTTTCAAACCCAGGCAATGCAAGTCTCCAAGCTTATGTTTTGCCGGTGTTTAAACCTGCGGACCGTGGCCTTTCAAACTGGAATCGAACGTGCGTGCCTGCACCTGTTAACCGGGTTATGCGCGTTCCTTTCCAAACCACTGTGAAATATCCAGCCTGACCCACGGCTGCGACCGGGGCGGAGGTCCCAACCTCCGCCCCTTTTATGAATGTTAAACCTGATGATTAAATTTCTGGCCCTCCTGCTGATGACGGTCTGCTCCCTGGCGGTCGCGCGCGCGGACGATGTCACGATTCGTGAAAAATTGGCACGCGCGCTCCTGGCGGAAGGGGCCGAGCAACAGAAGCTCGTGATGGAACTGGGTGACACCGGCTCCAAAACGGTCCACGAAGTGCTGGTCGCCTGGACGCGGGACAGCGTTTTTTTATATGATACCAACGGCATCAAAACGCCCGTGCTGCTCGAAGACGCGACCGATGCGGAGGGCAAGGCCCGCGCGATCAGCATCGCCACCGGCAAATTCCTCCTGGACAACCACCAAAAAGAACTTCGCTTTGCTCCCAACGAGTTGACCTCCGCCGACACGGATTCCGCCTTGCGGGGCGTCATCCAGCAGACCCTGGACACGCTGGCGCTGGCGGATTCGGACCTGGACGCCCGCCAGAACGCCATTCTCAAGCTGGGCAACTCCAAAAAACTCAAGAACCTTCCCGTGCTGCAGGCGCGACTCGAGAAGGAAACCGACCCCGTGGCCCGGCGGGCGATCAACGAAGCGATGGCCATGTTACAGTTGGGCGACTCCGACCCGAAAGTTCAGATCCACGCCACGGAGCAACTGGCCGCGCTCAAATCCATCGGCAGCCTCGACATGGTCAAAGCGCTGGCCGAAAGCAAAACCGCCGCGCCGGAAGTGGTCAAGGCCGCCAGCGCGTCCGCCGCCGCCATCAGCGAACACATTCAAACGGTGAATTTCTTTGGCACCCTGTTTCGCGGCTTGAGCCTCGGCTCGATTTTACTGGTGGTCACGCTCGGACTGGCCATCACGTTTGGCTTGATGGGCATCATCAACATGGCGCATGGCGAAATGATCGCCGTGGGGGCCTACACCACTTATGTGGTGCAAAATCTGTTTGGGAGCGGCTTCGCCTTTTCCGTTAACTTGCCGTTCAGCTTTTTTGGCCATCCGCTGGGATTTGGCCTCCGCCTGCCGGGGATGAATGCCACGGGCGGATTCTATGAAAGCTATTTTCTGTTCGCGTTGCCGCTGAGCTTTTTGATGGCGGCGCTGGCCGGCCTGGTGTTGGAGCGCACGGTCATCCGCTTTCTCTATCGTCGCCCATTGGAGTCGCTGCTGGCGACGTGGGGCGTGTCGCTGGTGATGCAGCAGCTTTTCCGCATGGTCTTTGGCGCGAACAATGTCCAGGTCAGTTCGCCGCGCTGGTTGCTCGGCCACTTCACGCTGGATGACGTGCTGCTGGGTTACAACCGCGTCTTCGTCATTGTTTTTGCCGTGTTGATCGTCATCGGCACCTGGCTGTTGCTGACCCGGACGCCGCTGGGCCTGCTGATTCGCTCGGTGATGCAAAACCGCGACATGGCCGCGTGCATGGGCGTGCGCACCGCGCGCGTGAACATGATGACCTTCGCCTTCGGTTCCGGCCTGGCCGGGCTGGCGGGCGCGTTTCTTTCGCAGATCGGCAATGTCGGGCCGAGCCTCGGCCAGAGTTACATCGTGGACAGCTTCATGACGGTGGTGGTGGGCGGCGTGGGCAGCATCGTGGGCACCGTCTATGCGGCGGCGGGCATCGGCACCAGCGATCAGGTGTTGCAGCAGGTCACGGGTTCGCCGGTCACGGGCAAGATCGTGGTGCTGGTGTGCATCATCCTGTTTTTGCAATGGAAGCCCGGCGGATTGTTTTCCATCCGCAGCCGCAGCCTGGATTGATCATTCATGCAACGCAAAACTTCGAACCTGGAAATCTGGCTGGTGCTGGCGGTGGCCCTGCTGGTCATTGTCGTGCTGCCCTGCCTGAACGCCTTCACGCCCGTCAACAGCGGGCTGCACGTCAGCAATTTCACCATCACCATCTATGGGAAATATCTTTGCTACGCCATGCTGGCCATCAGCGTGGATTTGTTGTGGGGGTACACCGGCCTGCTGAGCCTGGGCCAGGCGCTGTTCTTCACGCTGGGCGGCTATATGATGGGCATGTATCTCATGCGCATGATCGGGAATCTGGGCCAGTATCATCAGCCCATTCCGGACTTCCTGGTGTTTCTGGGCTGGAGCACGCTGCCGGCTTTCTGGAAGCCATTCGACAGCTTCCCCTTTGCGATGCTCATGGCCGTCTTGCTGCCCGGCACGCTGGCGGGCCTCTTTGGTTATCTGGCCTTTCGCTCGCGGATTCGCGGCGTCTATTTTTCCATCCTCACCCAGGCGCTGACCTACGCGGCCTGCCTCCTGTTTTTTCGCAACAGCCTCCTGCTCGGCGGCAACAACGGCTTCACCGATTTCAAGTTCATCCTCGGCCATGATATCCGCGAACCCGCCACGCAACGCGGTTTGTTTATCAGCTCGGGGATCGCCTTGCTCGCCGTGTATCTGCTGTGCAAATGGCTGACCGTCACAAAATTCGGCAAGGTCCAGCGGGCCATCCGCGACAGCGAAAACCGCGTGCTGTTTTCCGGCTATTCCACCGCCAGTTTCAAGCTCTTCATCTTTGTCCTGGCCTCGCTCATCGCCTCCCTGGCGGGCGTGCTCTATGTCCCGCAGGTCGGCATTATCAACCCCAGCGAAATGGCGACGGACAAGTCGCTCGAAGCCGTGGTCTGGGTTGCGGTCGGCGGCCGGGGCACGCTCATCGGCCCCATCATCGGTGCCGTGGCGGTGAATGCCATGAAAAGCTGGGCCACGCGCGCGTATCCGGATCTGTGGCTGATCTTTCTCGGCACCATGTTCATCTTGGTCACCGTCTTCATGCCCAAGGGCATCGTCGGCCTCCCCGCCCAACTGCGGGAGCTGGCCAATAAAATCCGCCGCCGGTTCAACCCCAAACCGGCGGCACCGCAGCCAGTCGTGGCCCCGGGAGAAGACATTCAACCCGCCAAACCTGAATGAGCACGGGCAAGCAATTTGTTTTGACGCTCGAGGAAGTCAACAAAACCTTCGATGGCTTCAAGGCCATCTCCAACCTCACGTTCTACATGGACGAAGGCGAGTTGCGCACGATCATCGGTCCCAACGGCGCGGGCAAGAGCACCATGATGGACATCATCACCGGCCGCACCAAACCCGACACGGGCAAGGTCGAATTCGGTTTCAACACGGACTTGACCTCCCTGAACGAGCATCAGATCAACCGGCTCGGCATCGGCCGGAAATTCCAGACGCCGTCGGTTTACATCCATCACACGGTGTTTGAAAACCTGCTGCTTTCACTCCAGGGGCCGCGCGGCGTGTTCGCGGCGCTGTTTTCGCGGACCACTTCGGAGCAACGCGAGCGCATCAATGCGGTGTTGCGCACCATCGGCCTGGGCGAGAAGGCGGAAGTCCTGGCCGGGTCGCTTTCGCACGGGCAGAAGCAATGGCTCGAAATCGGCATGTTGCTGGCCCAGGACCCGAAATTATTGCTGGTGGATGAACCGGCCGCCGGCATGACGGACGAGGAAACCCACAAGACTGGCGAACTGCTCTTAAGCCTGGAAGGCAGGCACAGCATCATTGTCATCGAACACGACATGACCTTTGTCCGCCAGATCGCGCGCAAGGTCACCGTGCTGCATCAAGGCACCGTCCTGTGTGAAGGCACCGTCGATGAGGTGCAGAACGACGAGCGCGTCAAAGAGGTTTATCTCGGCCGCAAAAAGAAAAACTAAGCGCCATGCTCCAGCTCACCAACCTCAATGTCAGCTACGACGGCTCCCGGATTTTGCGCGGCGTCAACCTCACCGTCCCGGACCACAGCCTCGTCTGCCTGATGGGCCGCAACGGCGTGGGCAAAACCACCACGCTGAAAACCATCATGGGCCTCGTGCGTCCGGAAGCCGGCAGCGTGCAACTCGCGGGTTCGGACCTGACCCCGCTGAAGCCCGATCAGCGCGCCCGCGAGGGCATTGGCTACGTGCCGCAGGGACGCGACATCTTTCCGCATCTGACGGTCTGGGAGAATTTGAAATTGAGCCTGGTCATCCACGGCGCCAAGGCCGGCGGCCAGGTGGATCGCGTGCTGGAACTGTTCCCGATCCTCAAGGAATTCCTCACCCGCAAAGGCGGCGTCCTCAGCGGCGGGCAGCAGCAACAACTGGCCATCGCCCGCGCCCTGCTCACCGATCCAAAAATCCTGCTGCTGGACGAGCCCACCGAGGGCATCCAGCCCAACATCATTGATCTCATTGGCGACACCCTGATCAAAATCAAGCAGGAAGGCAGAATCAGCATTTTGCTCGTCGAACAATATCTTGATTTTTGCCTGAGCGTGGGCGACCGCTTTTACATCATGGACCGCGGCGCGATTGTTGCCGGGGGACCCATCGCCCAGCTGAACGATGACATGGTCAAAAAGCATCTGACCGTTTGAATGTGATCCACGCCACCGAACCATTTTGCACGCGGGCCGGCCAGGCAACCTTGGCGGTGGAAATCGTCCATGGCCAGAGCGCCGTCACCTCCGCGTCCGCCACCAGCCCGATGAAAGTGCTCACGCCCGTCGTGCGCGGCCGGAGTGTGTGGGCCTTTACCAGCAGCTTTGGCGGCGGCCTGGTCGCCGGCGACCAGACCGGACTGGTCATCACCGTCGGCCCCGGCGCTCGCTGCCTGATGGGGACCCAGTCCTCCACCAAAGTCTATCGCAATCCCACCGCCCGCCCCTGCTCCCACACCACCAGCGCGGCGGCCGCCGCCGGCGCACTGCTCGTGTTCGCGCCCGAACCAGTGCAGGCCTTTGCCGATTCGCATTACACCCAGCGCCAGGAATTCCGCCTGGAAACCGGGGCCGGTCTGGTGTTGCTCGATTGGTTCACGGCCGGTCGCGCGGCGCGCGGGGAGCGCTGGGCCTTTGCGCATTTTGCCAGTCGCAACGATGTGTTCATGGCCGGCCAGCGGGTGGTGGCGGACGCGGTGCAATTGCGATCCCCCGAAGCCTCCCAACGCATGGGAAGGTTTGATTGCCTGGCCACCCTGCTCCTGATCGGAGCCCCGCTGCAAGCCGCCGCCGGGGCGTTGCTCCCAACCCTGTCCGCGCTGCCCGTGGAAAGACGCGCCGCCCGGGTTTGCGTTATCAGTCCCGTGCGCGAAGGCGTCCTCGTGCGCATCGCCGGGCAGTCGGTGGAAGACGTGCGGCGCGAATTGCACCAGCGGCTCGAATTCACCCGCGAACTGTTGGGCGACCATCCCTGGGCGCGCCGATGGTAGCCCATCCCCAATCCTGAATCACCCATGCACCTGTCTCCCCGCGAACTCGATAAACTAACGCTGCATCAAGCGGGGTTTCTCGCGCAAAAACGCCTCGCGCGCGGCCTGCGCCTGAATCATCCCGAAGCCGTGGCCTTGATCGCCACCGTGGTGCTGGAATTCATCCGCGACGGCCGCCGGGTTGCCGAATTGATGAATCTGGGCCGCCAGTTGCTCGGGCGCAACCAGGTGATGGCCGGCGTGCCGGAAATGATCCACGACGTGCAAGTCGAGGGCACCTTTCCCGACGGCTCCAAACTCGTCACCGTGCATCATCCCATCGCAAGCGAAAACGGCGACTTGAAGCTCGCCCTCCACGGAAGCTTTCTCCCCGTTCCGGAACTTTCCATATTCCCGTCCCTCGCCGGGGAGCCAATCCCCGGTGCCAGTGAAATCATGGAGGGCGAAATTGAACTCAATGCCGGCCGCGCCACCATGCAGATTCCCGTCACCAATCTGGGCGACCGGCCCATTCAAGTCGGCAGCCACTACCATTTCATCGAGACCAACGCCGCGCTGAAGTTCGACCGCGCCGCGGCTTACGGCAAACGCCTCGACCTCCCCGCCGGTGCCGCCGTGCGCTTTGAGCCCGGTGAAACCAAAACCGTGCCGCTGGTGGAGATCGCCGGGAAAAAAGTCATCCGGGGGGGCAACCATCTGGCCGACGGCAAGGTTTCCCCCGCGGGTAAACAAGCCGCCATGAAGCGCGTGAAGCAACGAAAATTCGGCAACCAGCAGCCCCGTTATGTCGCATAAAATCAAACGCTCGCATTACGCCGCCATGTTCGGTCCGACCACCGGCGACAAGGTCCGCCTCGGCGACACGTCGCTCCTGCTGGAGGTGGAAAAGGATTTCACCGTCTATGGCGACGAATGCAAATTCGGGGGCGGCAAGGTGATTCGTGAAGGCATGGGCCAGGCCGCCGGCGTGGGCGCCGGCGCCGCGCTGGATTGCGTCATCACCAACGCATTGATCGTGGATTACACCGGCATTTACAAGGCCGATATCGGCATCAAGGACGGGCGGATCTGCGGTATTGGCAAGGCGGGCAACCCGGACGTGATGGCCGGCGTGACCCCCAAAATGATCATCGGCGTCACCACCGAGGTCGTGGCGGGCGAAGGCCTGATCCTCACCGCCGGCGGGCTGGACACGCACATCCATTTCATTTGTCCCCAGCAGGCGCACGAAGCCATTGCCGCCGGGCTCACCACCATGGTGGGTGGCGGCACGGGGCCGGCCGTGGGCACCTGCGCCACCACCTGCACCCCCGCGCCGAATTACCTCCGCGAGATGCTCCGCGCCGTGGATGGCTTGCCCCTCAATTTCGGTTTCACCGGCAAGGGCAACACCGCCAAGCCCGCCGGTTTGGTCGATCAAATTCGCGCCGGGGCCATCGGCCTGAAACTCCATGAGGATTGGGGCACCACTCCGGCGGCGATTGACTGCTGCCTGGGCGTGGCGGATAAACACGATGTCCAAGTCACGATTCACACCGACACCTTGAACGAATCCACTTTTGTGGAAGGCACCATCGCCGCGTTCAAGGGCCGGACCATCCACACCTACCACAGCGAAGGCGCGGGCGGCGGGCACGCGCCGGACATCATCCGCATCTGCGGCGAGCCGAACGTGCTGCCGAGTTCCACGAACCCCACCAAACCCTACACCGTTAACACGATTGACGAGCATCTGGACATGCTCATGGTGTGTCACCACCTTGATGCCAACCTGCCGGAGGACGTGGCGTTCGCCGAGAGTCGCATCCGCGGTGAAACCATTGCGGCGGAGGACATCCTGCACGACCTGGGCGCCATCAGCATGATGAGTTCGGATTCGCAGGCCATGGGGCGGATTGGCGAGGTCATTACGCGCAGCTGGCAGACCGCCGATAAAATGAAAAAACAGCGCGGCCGGCTCGCCGGCGAAACCGGTGCCAACGACAACCTTCGCATCAAGCGCTATATCTCCAAATACACCATCAATCCGGCGCTGGCCCATGGCCTGGCCCACCTGATTGGCTCCATTGAAGTCGGCAAACTGGCGGATCTCGTGTTGTGGCAACCGGCCCTGTTCGGGGCCAAACCTGAACTGGTGATGAAAGGTGGCTTCATCGCCTGGGCGCAAATGGGCGACCCCAATGCCAGCATTCCCACGCCGCAACCCGTGTACATGCGTCCCATGTTTGGCAGCTTCGGGCGCGCCGCCGGCGCGACCTCGGTGGCCTTTGTCAGCCAGCTCGCCCAGCAGGCCGGCGTGGGCAAAGCCTACGGCCTGACCAAGCAAATTTCCGCCGTGAAAGGCTGTCGCACGGTCGGCAAAAAGGATTTGAAATGGAATAACGCGCGGCCGAAAATCACGGTGGATCCCGAAACGTATGAGGTCCGCGCCGACGGCGAATTGCTGACCTGCGAACCCGCGCACGTGCTGCCCCTGGCGCAACGCTATTTCCTGTTCTAAACCGCTTGCAATCACGCCATAAAAACCGGCGGCTGATTGGCGCGCGCACGCCCTCTGGCCACCCGGTCTTGCCAGTGGCCGTTGTCCTGGACGACGCTCCGGAAGCTCACTCAGATCCGCCATGGCATGCCAGCGGCGTTTCCGACTGGCTGGCCTGGCAGTTGATCGACTCCGCGTTTCCCACCGGCGGGTTTGCGCATTCCGCCGGACTGGAAGCCGCCTGGCAACTGGGCGAAGTGCGCGGGCGCGAAGACCTGGTTGCCTTTGCCGAAGCCAGTCTCGATCAGCTCGGCCATGCCGGGTTGCCGTTTGTGCTGGCCGCATTTGACGAACCGGAAAAACTATCCGCGTTCGATGACGGGTGCGACGCCTTCACGCTCAACCACATCGCCAATCGCGCGAGTCGTGCGCAAGGTCGCGCCTTTCGGGTGGCGGTGGAGCGGATTTTTGGCGCGGAGCACCGCCTCCAAAACATCGGCGGGCCCGCGCCGCACGGTCATTTCGCCCCGCTCTTTGGCGCCTGCCTGCGACCGCTTGGCATTCCGCGGCGCACGGTGGGGCGCATGTATTTCTTCAATCAACTGCGCACCCTGCTGGCGGCGGCCGTGCGGCTGAACATTGTTGGGCCAATGGAATCGCAGGTGCTGAGTCACCGGCTGGCCCCAACGGCGGAAACCATTTTGCTGGCCTGCGAGGAATTGACGCTGGACGACATCGCCCAAACCGCGCCGCTGCTGGATTTGTGGCAGGGCACGCAAGACCGCCTCTATTCCCGCCTGTTCCAAAGCTAACCCGGATATTTCAGTGAAACCAGCCGTGACCTAGCCCGGATATTTCATGGTGAAACCGGCAAAACCATGGCAAACCATTGTAGCGCAGGCTTCCAAGCCTGCCGTATCGCAACTCCAGAAAACCCAGACAAAGCCGGATAAAAAATCAGCCATGTCGCCCATTTTCTAGACAACCACCGGGGAAATGCTGGTCTTCCATTGTGGTATCAGATATGCTGTTAGGAATAGCTCGAACAAATGAAACCAATGATGATGAATCCGGCTCAGGGCATTCCGCTCGGCAAAGTGTTGGTGGTTGACGACAACCCCATCATTCAGCGCACGGTGTATTTTGCCTTGCGCGATCGGGGATTCACCGTGGTCATGACCGGCGAAATCTTCGCCGCCCTTAAAATCATTCGCGAACAGCAATTCGGTGCCATCCTGCTGGACCTCAATTTTCCATTCGATGCCAGCATCAGCGGCGGCACGGTTTGCGACGGTTTCTGGGCGTTGAACTGGATGCGCCGGATGGAGGAGACCAAGGGTGTGCCCATCATCATTGTCTCCAGCGATCCGCCGGAAAAATCCATGTCGCGCGCGATGTCGGAAGGGGCGGCGGCCTATTTTCAAAAGCCGCTGAACATGTCGGAACTGGCCGCCACCCTGGCCCGGCTTATTCCGCCCATTCCCCCCATTGCTTCCGCGCCTGCCGCCGGCGTCGGTTAGCCAGCCCGGATATGGTGCAGCCGGCAAAACCAAGCAAACCCTGGTAGCGCAGGCTTCCCTGCCTGCCGTATCGCAGGTTTCCCAACCTGCGTGCCGTGTCTTTTCAACCACGCATGCGAACGTGTTGGCACCCCTCTTTTCATGGGGGTATTCGCGTCTCTTTCCCAAATGGCTATGAAATATCCGGGCTAGCCTGCGCTCGCTGGCTCCCAAGCTGGCTGCGACCAGGGAAATTTTGCCGGGTAAAATCAGTTGGGCAGGCTTACTTGGTCGGCGGGACCGGACCGGGAACGTTCGTGTCCCCGGCCGTCACCGGCGGCGGAATCGTGGACGTCGGCTCATGGGAGGAATCCGCTTTCTCCAGTTTGGCCTTGTGCTCGGCCAGGCTGCGCAACAGACGGTTTTTCAGATCGGCAAAGGCCGGATTGGTCACCTCGTCTAAATACGCCTGGGCTTCGTCATACCGGCCAAAGGAGATCTTCCAGCGGGCCAGATGGACCTGCACCCCTTCGCGTTCCTGCTCGTCTTTGCAGATGCTCAGACAGTGGGTCCAGGCCGCCACCGAATCATTGGTCCGGAAGGGCCGGATGCCATAATAGCTCTCCGCATAATCCGTGGCGATGACGAGGTCGTTGGGGGCCAGCTTCATCGCTTGCTGATACAGGTCGAGCGCCTTGTCGAAAACCTGCTGTTCATTGATCCCGTAAAATTCGCGCGCGTCCTTGCGATAAAGATACACCGTGGTGGCGAAATTTTGATAATATACCGGCTCGGTCGGATCCAGCCGGATGGCTTCCGCGTAGTAAGTAAAGGCGTTGGTCAAACCGCCATATTCCCCATAGTAGTTGGCCAGTTGATTCCAGACCGCCGGATTCTTGGGATCCACCAGGCGGGAATTTTCATACTGGGATTTGGCCCCCTCCTCATCGCCGATGTCATTCAAAAAGCTGCCGTAAGCCAGAAAACCCCGGCCGCTCTGGGGATGATTGTGCAAAAATCTTTCGTAGGCGCTTTTCACCTCATCCACCCGGCTGCCGATCCGCCGGCGCAACCCGGCAATGGCATTGGTGTCCGTCCGGGGAATCTGGTTCGTCGCGATCCAACTGCCGATTTCATCCAGCGCGTTTTCATCCTCCACCATGACGTTCCGCAGTTCCTGCTCCTCGGGACTTCGCTCCACCGGCACCGAAATCCCGGTTTGTTCCTGTACCAGATTGCTGACCGCCTGCGGCTGGTTGGTGGCCAGCAGCGCGCTCAAGAGGCCGATGGTGAGATCGTTCACGCGGTTAAAATATCAATTGCGCCACAAAACAACAGACTTTACCTG
>Ga0302319_10003191_pt1 | contig 34620 bp, 24 predicted proteins | sample Bog_T0_2_FD_203319 | JGI IMG/M metagenome (GOLD analysis project Ga0302319, IMG submission 203319) | Peat permafrost microbial communities from Stordalen Mire near Abisko, Sweden - Bog_T0_2 | ecosystem: Environmental > Terrestrial > Soil > Wetlands > Peat | place: Sweden: Abisko, Stordalen Mire...
CCTGACCCGAGCGGCGAGGGACCAGCCCGATCTGCAGGAGGATTTTCGCCTGCGGGCGATCTGGTCCGGCCTGGTCCTCCTGGCGGTTGCCGGGGTGGTCTTCCTTGCCGCCCGGCAGGGTGCACCAGGGATGTTCCACGGATTGACGCGGTGGTGGGCGCCGTTCCTGCTCGGTGCGACCGGCCTCTGCTCCGTTGGCACGTTCGTGGCCCTGGGCTGCCGGCGGTTTGCAGCGGCGCGGGTTGCGGCTGCGGGCCAGGTAACGCTCATCCTTGTCGGGTGGGGCCTCGCGGTTTATCCGAATTTCGTCACACCGGACGTTACGGTCGCAAACGCCCGCGCGCCCGATGCCACGTTGCGGCTCCTTCTTCTGGCGTTGATCGCCGGCTCACTTGTCCTGCTGCCCTCGCTGTTCCTCCTGTTCCGCCTTTTCAAGAATGCCGGGCACCCGTTGCGGAGATAGGGTTTCTCCCGGCGGCCATGCCCGCTGGGTGCGCGGGCGGGCTCAGCTCAAGAGAATGCCCCCGGCCGAAGCCTCCGCAAAGGAAATGACCCGAAGGTCGGGCGCGGCTGAGAGGTAGTCCGCGGTTTCATGGAGGACGTCGATGAACCCCTGGTTGGGAGCAGCATTCCTGAAATACTCCCACCAATGCGTGACAAGGACCGTCACACGACGACTTTGGACCTGGAGTTTGATTTCCTCGAGGATCCGGCCCACGGGCCGCGTATCGGACAGGAGGCATCCGGGATGGGAGAGCATGGAGAGGCGCCCGACCCGCCAGTGAGGCGCCCTTCGGAGTTTCTTCGAGAGGTAGAATGGCAGCCACGCCGGAGGCTGCCGTCCGAGCTCAAACCAACCGGTCGAGAGAAGGTCGAATCTCGCGGCGACCGCGTGCATGCCTGCCCGGGAGATCCGGTCATGGGGTGCGACAAAGGTGCGAGGGGCCGCCAGGCCCGCCTCCCGGAAGCGTTGCGTGCCCAGATCCAGCAGACGGTTCGCCCGGTCCCGGTCAAGTTGATCGAACTCGAACCTGTCGTGAAAGCATCCGTGCTGGGCGAGGCAAATTCCGGGGTTCTCCCGGAAGAAGGCCAGAAGGGCCGGACTCTCCTCCAAACGCACCGTACCGGCCCCTTCGGGGGGAAGCCCGGCCGGCAGATAGCCTTCCAACTGCCCGTCCGGACCCAAGACCGTTGTCCGCACTTCGGGGATCACGGCAAGGTTGACCGGCAGCCCAAGCTCAAGAAAGGGCCGGTAGAGCCTCTCCAGACAGGCGACGGGCGTCAGGGCGTTGGTGTCGTCGTCACGCAGGATGACGTAGCGCACGGTTCCTTTCTATGAGGCTCTCATAAAGCCCCTTCATCCGCTGGGCGAGAACCTGGGAGTCGAACTCGGCGACAACGCGTTCGCGTCCCCGGGCCGCCAGCCGGGAGCCCAGGCCGGAGCCAGACCACAGGGCGTCCACCGCCGCGTGAAACTCCCCAGGCCGGGCAAGATCGAAGAGGAGTCCGTTCTCCCCGTCTGCGATCAGGCCGCCCGCTCCCGAGGTCCGGGTTGAAATCACAGGCGTGCCTGCCGCCCATGCCTCGAGAATGACCAGCCCAAAGGTCTCGGAAACGGAGGGGAGAACCACGGCGCGAGCCTCCTGGAGGAGCCCGAGCAAACGGGGATCGCGGGGCGGAAGTCCGCCCGTGAGAAGGACATTTCCCCCGATCCCAAGGACGGCGATCCTGCGGGCGAGCGCATCCGAATATCCCGGTTCGGTGGGAGCCCCGGCAAGGACAAGCAGAAGCCTTGGGTGGCGCAGCATCAGGCCGGGCATCTGTTCGACGAGCCACGCCTGGTTCTTCACGGCGTCGATCCGGCCAAGGGCGAGCAGCACCTCCCGCCCCCGCAGCGAGGGATACGCCGCGTGCGCTGCTGCGCGGCAGTCGGTTTGATAAAGCTGCGCCGACACCCCATGAGGCTGCACAACCACCCGCTGCCCGGGGTGGCGCTCCCGGATCAGCGCAGCCTCGCGCTCGTTGCAGGTGACGATCGCATCGGCCCCGGCCATCAACCGCCGGCTCCCCAACACCAGCCCGCAAAGCTTTCCCCATTCCCATCCGGATTCCGCCGGCCCGTCGAGGGCCTGCTTCAAACCGTCAGGCAGGTCGTAGATTCCACCGTGGGTGGTGAACAGGAACGGGATGCCGCGCCGTCGTGCGACCATTCTGCCGATCGCCCCGATCCGGCCCGTCGCATGTGCATGGATCACCGCAAGGCCAGGTTCCCGCGCCAGCGCCCGGATCAGGTCGAACGACATGAGGTTGCCGCCCACGGCAACCATCTGGCGTCTCCTGTCAGCAGAGATGCCCCAGATTGGGACGCACGCCTTGAAACGCTTCACGGCGCACCCGGCATCCGCCAGGGGATCTCCCCCGGGGCCGGGCGGAACCCTTGGACAATAGATCACGGAGTCGACGCCGTCCCGGCCAAGGCCGCTGCACAGCTGTAGGAGCGCGGTCTCGGTCCCGCCCCACTCGGCCGGGTTGTACTTGCGCAGGATGTGGGCGACTTTCATGCGGGTGCATCCTCGCCCAGCGCTGCCGCGCGGGACAGCCTCCTCCCCTGGCTCCTGTGGTAATAGAGGCTCGCCAACGCGCCCACGAGAAGATGGAACGTTATAAATATGGGCGTCTGCCGGTACACCCATTCCGTCAGGCTCTGGAGAAAGATTCCGCAGATCCCGAAGAAGATTCCCGTTCCGATCTGGCGCATCGGGTCAAGGACCCGTTTCCCAAGGAATCGCGCCCCGGTCTGAAACCAGCGCAGCCAAACGAGGGCGAACAGGAACAATCCGGGAATGCCGAGCTCACCCAGGGTAAGCGCCGCCAGGCAATGCGCCGGCGCGGCATAGTTGGTGTCGGGGTCGGCGATCATCTCGTCCATGGAGTGGATCTTGTCGTAGTCCCCGTACGCAAAGCCCTCCTTTGCCCCGTAGGTCTTGCTCACCCCGTACGACCAGTTGTTCAGCCCGAGGCCAAAGAAATGATCCTCAGAGATCATCCTGGCCCAGCGCAGATAGACCCCGCGGCCCTCATTCCCGGCGTCGTTGTCGAGATACTCTTCCGACAGGCTCGCCTCCCCATAGCGGGCCATCAGCGGCTTCCACGATGCGACCAGCAACGCGAGCCCCACCGCCGTGATCGCACATCCGAAGATCAGTTTCTTTGCCGTGGGTCGCCACGAGGCGCAGAATACCGCCGTTGCCACGACGACGATCCCGAATATGGGAACGCCGGCCCGGGAAAGGGTGAGCATCATTGTGAGGGCGGCAACGCCGAGCCCGAGGAAACTGAGCCGGCGGAGCCATCGGGGAAAGTCCGCGGCGGCCGCGGCAGCGAGCACCGGCCCGACAAGGCAAAGATACATCGAGAGGCTGTTGGCATGGTCGAGGCTGCCGGCCACCCGGTCCATGCCCCCGAAGACGCGCTGTCGCAGCGCCTCCGCGCCTTCGAGGCAAACCGCGCAGACGAGCCCAAGGACCAACCACCGCAGCTCGCGCTTCGTGCGCACATACGCTGCGGAGGAGACAAGGAAAATGATCCCTCGCGCGATTTTGGAGAGCTCAAAGGCGCCGTAGATCTTCGGCTCCGAAATGAGCACGTTAAAGCAGCAGTATAGGAAATAGGCTCCCAGGACCCCGAGACCGGCGGGCCAGCGCCAGCGCGGGCCGCGGTAGCGCGGCACCATCATCGACGCCGCGAGAACACTCACGGCAAGGACATCGATCAGCGAGATCTCGAACCCGCGGGTCGAGCCGCGGTACCAGGCGATGCTGAAGAAGTGCACGTCCAGCCGCTCCGTAACCACCGCTCCCGCAACCATCATGAAAAACATGAGGTCGCGTGCGCGCTGTGCGATGCACCCCGCCGTGATCCCGGCAAGACCGAGGAGGACGATCAGGGTGGCTGCGATGATGTGGTTGAGTTCCATGGGCTTACCCGCGCAAGCCGAGCAGGCGGCCCACCTTGATCGGAGTGTAGTCGCCTTTCGTCCGCCTGAAGAGTGGGTATTGACCCCATGTTTCCCGGCGTCGGCCGACGCTAGTCTCTTTCGATGTCCGAAGCGCCCGTCAGCATTGTCCTGCGCTCGTTCAACGAAGCCTGGGCCCTGAAGGCCACCCTTCCGGCCCTGAAGGCGCAGGACTACGGAAACTGGGAGCTGATTGTATTCGACTCGGGTTCCACCGATGGTTCCGAGGCCCTGATCAGGGAGGCCGCCCCGCGCCATTTTGTGAAGATCCTGCCGCAGGACTATCAGCCCGGCCGGGTGTTGAATGCAGGCATGCGTTTGGCCAGCGCGGATGTGGTGATCTTCCTCAATGCCGATGCCACGCCGCTGGGCCCCGGATGGCTGCGTCCCCTGGTCGCCGCCCTTCAGGAGCCTGGGACCGCGGCCGTCTACAGCCGCCAGGTACCGCGCCCAAATTGCCGGGCTGTGTTCGCCGGCGATTATGAACGCTGCTTCGGAGCCTCGCGCGAGCCCGCCGGCCGGAGCGCCTTTTTCAGCATGGCCAGCAGCGGGATCCGCCGGGACATCTGGGAGCGGCGCGGCTTTCTCGAGGCTATGCAATATTCGGAGGACGAGGAATATGCGCGCTGGTGCCGCGCCCGGGGCCTCGTCATCGGGTATTGCCCGGAGTCGGTGGTTGCCCACTCCCACAACTACACTCCGAAGCAGGCTTATAAGCGCAGTTTTGGCGAAGCCTGGGCCGTGACCGCCATGGGGGGGACAGCGAGCAATGCCAGCACCTGGACCAGGGTCGTGGCGCTGGGCTGGTTGAACGACGCGCGCAGGGACCTGGGCTTTTGCCTCAGAAAGGGCCGCTTGTCGGAATGGCCACAGGGCTGGCGGGTCCGTTGGGCGCAACGCCGCGGAAAACTCGCCGGGCTCAAATCCGGGGTTCCGCCAGGGAGTGATCTGGGTGAAGGGGCGGCCATCCGATCCCGCTTCACGATCGACGGGGGAGACGACCTTGAGAGGCGGCTCGCCGCGACCTGTGACACGATTGTAGCGGGCATCCGCGGGCTCATCCCCGCTCATCGGCTGGAGGCCGTCCTGCTCGGCGGGGGTTACGGACGGGGCGAAGGGGGCGTGATGCGCACACCCGAGGGGGAACGCCCCTACAATGACCTGGAATTCTACGTGTGCCTGCGCGGCAACCGCCATCTCAATGAGCGGCGGTTTTCGCAGCCGCTGCACGTGCTGGGCGAGATTCTCACCCCGGGCGCGGGAGTTGATGTTGAATTCAAGATCGTCCGCCTCGCCGAGTACCGACGAAGCTCCGTAAGCATGTTCTCCTACGATCTTTTGGTCGGGCACCGCCTGCTGGTGGGCGACGAGTCCATGCTCTTCGGACTCACCCGCCATCGGATCGCCGAAAAGATTCCGACAGCCGAGGCCACCCGCCTGCTCATGAACCGCTGCTCAGGCCTGCTCTTTGCCCAGGAGCGCCTCGAGCGGTCCGAGTTTGGCGCAGCCGACGCGGACTTCGTGCACCGCAACATCGCCAAGGCGGAGCTTGCCTTCGGCGACGCCGTGCTCGCCGCACACGGCCGGTATCACTGGAGCTGCCGCGAGCGTGGGCGTCGGTTGCTTCTGCTGCACTCCCCCGAGTCCATTCCCTGGCTGGAGGAAGTCCGACACCGCCATGCGGCGGGGGTGGCATTCAAGCTCCATCCCGAACGAAGCACTGAGACACGGGAAGCCCTGCAGTCAAGTTTGGCATCGGTGGCGGCCCTGGGTCTTCAAGTCTGGCTTTGGCAGGAGCAGCGCCGGCTGGGCGCCCGGTTCACTTCAGCCGGTGAATATGCGGGAAGCAGGCCCGACAAGTGCCCTGAAACCAGCGCCCTTCGGAATGCCCTTGTGAGCATCAAGCTGGAGGGATTCCGGGCGATCCTTGGGTTGAACTCCTGGCGGCATCCCCGCGAGAGGGTGCTGAACGGCCTCTGCCTTCTCCTCTGGGAACCAGGCGTCCAGTCTCCGGCCTCGTTCCGCAACCTGGTCCTCCGATATCGGGAGCTCTGGCAGCGGGTGAATTGATCCCCTTATGGGGCCTTACCCGTACTTATCCCCCGAAACCGCCGAAGGCCCGGGGTTTTAGAGGGCTTAGTCCCCATTTCGGCCGCTGTCGTCCCGGTGTTAACTGGGGCATGCTCACCACACTATCGATCGCGGAGACGGACTTTGCCCTGGCGAAACCGGCCCGGGCCTGGAGCCCTGATTCGGCCGCGACAAGCCTCCCCTCCCCTGCACGGCCGGTCGGAATGCTGGGCGTGGCGTTCGACAATGTCACCAAGGCGGAAGCAGTCTCAAGGATCGAGGAGATGATCGCGACCCGGCGCCCGCACCATGTGGTGACCGCCAACGTGGACTTTCTGGTGCAGGCCCAGCGGGATGTGGAGCTGCGGCGCATCCTCCTCGAGGCCGATCTGGTGTTGTGCGACGGCACGCCGCTCGTCTGGGCGTCCCGGCTGCTCGGGAACGCGCTGCCCGAACGCGCGGCAGGCGCCGACGTAGTGCCGCTGCTGATCCGGGCCGCCGCAGAAAAGGGCCACCGGATTTTCTTCCTGGGAGCCGGGCCCAACGTTGCGGCGGAAGCCGCCGAGCGTCTCCGGCGCCAGCATCCGGGACTCATCATCGCGGGACATTTCTCGCCGCCATTTTGCGACCTGCTCCAGATGGACTTTGCGGAGGTTGCGCGGCAGGTGGCCGAGGCGCGGCCCGACATCCTGCTCGTTTCCTTCGGCTGCCCAAAGCAGGAGAAATGGATTGCCATGCATTACCATCTCCTCGGCGTACCGGTGGTCATGGGCGTTGGAGCCACGCTCGACTTCATTGCCGGGCGCGTCGCCCGCGCCCCCGTCCTGATGCAGCGGAGCGGGACGGAGTGGATCTACCGCCTGGCCCAGGAGCCGCGCAGGCTCCTCCGCCGCTATGCCAACGACCTCCTTCGTTTTCTTCCGGCGCTCGCCCTCCAGTGGTGGACTCTCCGCCCGAGGGGCCGCTCCCCGGGGCAAGCGGACGCCATCACGTCGGTGCGCACCCCGGAGTGGCAGCAAATCCGGGTGACGGGAGACTTCAGCGCGGCGACCTTGGACCGCGACCGGGGCTCCTTCGACGAAGCCCTGCAAACCCTTCATCATTGCCAGCTCGATCTGTCCGGGGTCCGCCAGATGGACAGCACGGGAACGGCCGTGCTGGTGCATTGGCGCAAGCGGCTGCACGCCCACGGCAGGAGGCTCATGCTGCTCAATCCCAGCACGGGGGTCCGAAGGACCCTGAAGCTGATGCGCCTCACCCGGCATTTTTGGATCGTCGCCCGGGAAGCCGAGGTCCCGAGCCACGGCGGCGCCCTCCAAACCACCCAGCCCGTCCTGCCGCCCTACCCCGGGGGCCATACCGTGGCCTGGCGGGGCGAGGTCACCGCCTCCAATTCGACGGCCATCTGGGGCCTTACCCTGGAACACTTCGCATCTGTCGGACCGCCCCCACGCCAGACGTTCATCATCGACCTCTCGCGGGTGAGGTTCATTGACAGCTCGGGCGCCGAGATGATGGGGCGCCTGCGCGCCTGGGCCCGTCACCTCAAGAAAGACCTGCGGTTCCTCGGCCTTCGTCCCGACGTGTGCAATGTCCTCCGCATGGCGAAGCTCGCCGACCTGCTCCAGGCGCCCCTGCAATGAGAATCGGGCTCTCCACGTCGGTGATGCAGCGCGGCCACTCAGGGGTTGGCCAGTATGTCCTGGCTCTTGTCCGCGCGCTTCTGGTCGAGGCTGACCGCCACGAGTTCACCCTTTTCGTCCTCGAGCAGGACTTGCCCCTGTTTGCGTTCACTGCGGGAGCCATGAACCTCGTGTCGGTCCCGGAGCGATTCCGGCCACCCGTGAGGAATGTGCTCTGGCACCAGTTTCATCTTCCGCGGTTGGCCCGCCGGCACCAGCTCGACGTCCTTCATGTGCCCAGTTACCGCCGGCTGCTCTGGCAGCGGCCCTGCCCCCTGATCGCGACTATCCATGATCTCGCTCCCTTCCGTGTTCCGGGAAAGTACAACCTGCCCCGGATGCTCTATGGCCGGCTGGTCGTGCCCCGTCTTGCGCGAAGACAGGATCAAATCATTGCCGTAAGCCAGTTCACGGCCGGCGACATCGACACTTTCTTCGGAATCCCGCGCGGGCGCTTGCGCGTGATCCACAACGGCATGGACCGTGAGCGCTTCCATCCCGGCCAGCGGGCCGCGGCAAAGGCGGACCTGGCGCGCAGCCGGGACCTCCATCGCCCCTTCTTCCTTTATGTGGCCCGCCTGGAACACCCGGCCAAGAATCACGCGCGGCTGGTCGCCGCCTTCAACGGATTCAAGTCGGAGTCCGGCCTGCCGTGGCAATTGGTGCTGGCGGGCAGCGACTGGAACGGCGCGGAGGTCGTGCACCGGCTGATTCGCGAATCTCCCTTCGCCCGTGACATCCACACCCTGGGCTTCGTATCGGAGGAAGAACTCCCCACCCTCTACCGTGCCGCCGACTTGTTTGTCTTTCCGTCGCTCTTCGAGGGCTTTGGGATGCCGCCGGTTGAGGCGATGGCGTGCGGGTGTCCCGTGCTCTCCTCGCGCCGCGGCGCCTTGGCCGAAGTCGTCGGCGATGCCGCCGCAAGCTTCGATCCGGAAAGCGTCACCGACCTCCGACGGCAGATGACTCGTCTGGCCGTCAATCTTCCCGCCCGCAACGACTTGCGCGCCAAAGGCCTGGCCCGGGCAGCCCAGTTTGACTGGCACTCCACCGCCGCCTCCACGCTGGAGGTGTACGCGAGCGCAGCGGCCGGAAGCCGGCGGAGGCTCCCGATCCAGACGAGGGCGCCTGAGCCGCTTTCCTGGATTCCCGAGGATGCAACCCTCCGTCCACCGCCGGACCGCGCATAACCCATCCTCCAACCCCATGCCCGAAGTGACCCCCTTTCCCTCCACCTCCACCTCCACCTCCCCGCCCGAGGCGCGTTTCTCCGCCCTCCTGGAAGGCAGCCCGGATGCCATCGTTGCGATCGATCAAGGTGGCGGGATCCTCGAGTGGAATCCTGCGGCTGAAACGATCTTCGGCTACACGCGGGCGCTCGCGATGGGGCGCAACGCTGCGGAGCTCATTGCTCCGTCGCCGGCAGGGGACCACGGCAACTCTGAATTTGCACACCTCTTGAAAGGCCAGAAGCTGCGCCTCTTGGGAAGGCGCCTGGAGCTGACCGCAGTACGGTCGAACGGAGGAAGTTTTCCTATGGAGCTGACGCTCATCCAGTGGCTGGATCGGGGCGGCCCCTCCTTTCTGGCCTGCATCCGCGATCTCACCGAGCCAAGGCGGGCCGAAGGGGCCCTGCGCAAGAGCGAGGAACGGTTTCGAAGGCTGGTCGAGGGCGTGGAGGAATACGCCATCAATCTCCTGGATCCGCGCGGGCGGGTCCTTACGTGGAACGCCGGGGTCGAGCGCATCGATGGCTACCGCGCACGCGAGATCATCGGGAGGAGATTCAACCGGTTTTACACGCCGGAGGACATCGCGCGGGGTTTGCCCGAACACGCCCTCGCAACAGCTGGGGCGGAGGGTCGCCATCGGCGCGAGGGCTGGAGCGTGCGAAAGGACGGCAGCCGTTACTGGGCAAGCGTCGTTCTCACGGCCCTTCTCGGGGAAAATGGGATTCTCTTCGGCTATTCCCGAGCCGGCCGCGACCGCACCAAGGGAAGGGAGCTGGAACTCGAGGCAGGCAGGACGATCGCGAAGCTTGAAGATGAGCTGCGGAACCATGCCGCCGGGCTGCAGGAGGCGCCCGCGCCGTGAGCGCCCCCCTGCGCATCCTGATGCTCGAGGACTCCCCTGCGCATGCCGAGCTCACGAAGCACGCGCTGGAATCCGCGGGATTCGACTTTCGAGCGGTCCGCGTGGAAACTCGCATGGAGTTCGAGAGCCAGCTCGCGACGCGGCCTCCGGACCTGATCCTTTCGGACAACGCGTTGCCCACGTTCAACGGCCTGGCCGCCCTGCGGATCGCCAAGTCCCTGCTGCCCGATGTTCCGTTCATCTTCGTGACGGGCACCATGGGCGAGGAGGCGGCGATCGAAACGCTGAAGATCGGGGCCACCGACTACGTCCTGAAGACACGGCTCTCCAGGCTCGGGCCCTCGGTGAAACGGGCGCTTCGCGAAAGCATCGAACGAAGGGAGCGCCATCATGCCGAGGATGAGCTCCGGCGGTCGAACGAGCAACTGCGCGCGCTGAGCGCGCACTTGCAGCGCGTGCGCGAGGATGAGCGGACCCGCATCGCCCGGCAGGTGCACGATGAGCTTGGGCAGGCACTCACCGGGCTGAAGCTCGACCTCTCCTGGCTGGCAGGCCACCTGCCCAAGGGAAGTCGCACCCTGCACGACAAGGCGCGGGACCTCTCCGCCTGCATCGACACCACGATCCAGACCGTGCGCAGGATCTCCACCGAGCTGCGCCCCGGCATCCTCGACGACCTGGGGCTTGTCGCCGCAATCGAATGGCAGGCCCAGGAGTTTCAGCTCCGAACGGGGATTGCCTGCGAGACCACGACGACGGCGGCGGAGACCATGTGGGAGCAGAATTTCTCGACCGCGTTCTTCCGCATTTTCCAGGAGACGCTGACCAACATCATCCACCACGCCGGCGCCACCCGGGTCCAGGTGACCCTGAACGAGGAGCCGGACGGGCTCGTCCTTAGGATCCAGGACAACGGCCGCGGCATCTCGGAGGCCGAGGTCGCAAGCGCCAAGTCGATCGGACTGGTCGGCATGCGCGAACGGGCATCCCTTCTTTCGGGCGAGGTGACCTTCCGTGGAATCCCCGGGCATGGGACGACCGTCACCGTGCGGATTCCCATTTCAGCCGGCGCGGTTTTGCCCGGGTCCCCGCCATGAGAATCCTTCTCGCCGACGATCACGCGGTCGTAAGGCAGGGACTGAAGCAAATCCTCGCCGCGGAATTCAGGAACGCCGTCTTCGGCGAGGCGAGCAACGGACAGCAGGCCATTGACCTGGTATGGAAGGAACCCTGGGACGTCGTCGTGCTCGACATCACCATGCCCGGACAAAGTGGCCTGGACGTGCTCAAGGCGATTCGCAAATCCCGGCCGAAGCTGCCCGTGCTGATGCTGAGCATGCACCCGGAGGATCAATTTGCGGTGCGCATGCTGAAAATCGGCGCGTCCGGCTACATGACCAAGGAGAGCGCGCCGGCCGAGCTGGTCGGAGCCGTCAAGAAAGTCCTTTCAGGCGGCCACTATGTAAGCGCGGCGTTGGCGGAGAAGATGGCCTCCTTTCTCGCCATGGACGTGCAGACCACGCCGCACGAGCGGCTCTCCGACCGCGAGTTTCTCGTGCTGCGCCAGATTGGATCCGGCAAGACCGTCACCGCAATCGCCAAGGAGCTCTCGCTGAGCGTAAAGACCATCAGCACCTACCGGACGCGGATCCTGGAGAAGATGGGAATGCTGAACAGCGCGGAACTGACGCACTACGCCATCCAAAACAACCTTGTGCCGTGAACCCTTGGCATTCCGCGGCCACCGCAGCCCCGGGATGGGGTGTACATCCCACAGACGGGGTTACGGGGATCCACTAGACTCCGCCCCGGGCAGACTCCAGGCCTGGAAGAAACCATCATGTACGCCGATACTCTATCCTCCTCGGAATTGCGCTACCGTCGGCTCTTCGAGGCCGCGCACGACGGCATCCTCATCGTCGACCCCGAGACGCGGAAGATCATCGATGTGAATCCATTCCTGGTGAAGTTCCTTGGCTACAGCCGTGACGAATTCGTCGGCAAGGAGCTGTTTGAAATCGGCCTTCTCAAGGATGAGGCCGCCAGCCGGGAGGCGTTTCGAACGCTTCGCGCGACCGGGTACATCCGCTACGAGAACCTGCCGCTGCTGACCAAGTCCGGCGTCTGCCTCGCGGTGGAGTGTGTGAGCAATGTATACGCCGAGGGAGACCGTACGGTCATCCAATGCAATATCCGCGATATCACCGAGAGAAAGGCGATTGAATGCGCCTTGCGTGACGCCAAGGAGCAGCTTGCGCAGCACGCCGCTCACTTGGAGGCCGTCGTGAGCGTTCGAACGGCCGAGCTGCGGCTGAGCAACACCCAGCTGGAGACATTCGTCTATTCGATCGCGCACGACCTGCGCGCACCCCTGCGTACGATGCAGGGATTCGCGCAGCTCCTGGTGCAGGAGCACAGCGCAGCCCTCAACCAACAGGGCCGGGACTACGCGAACTTCATCAACTCGTCGGCGCAGACAATGGACAATCTGCTGGCCGACCTGTTGGATTTCAGCCACATCAGCCAGAGGAAGATCGACCTGGTCCCTGTGCCGCTTGAAACCGCGGTGGACGGGGCCCTTTCGAGCCTGCAGCAGGAGATCCAGACGAGCAACGCCCGGATCGAGAAGATTCCGCCGTGGCCCGACGTGCTTGCGCATGCGGCCACGCTTCAGCAGGTGCTTGTCAACCTGCTCGGCAACGCCCTGAAATTTGTCTCAGGCAAGGCACCGGAGGTGCGCCTGTGCAGCGAGGTCCGTCCGGGCGGGATCGTACGGCTCTGGGTGGAGGACAATGGCATCGGGGTGCCGGAGGAGTTTCAGGAGAGGATTTTCCAGGTATTCCAGCGCCTGCACACCACGGAGTACGCCGGCACGGGAATCGGGCTGGCCATCGTCGAGAAAGGGATGCAGCGGATGCACGGGCGGGCGGGCGTTGTGTCCCTGCCGGGCCGGGGTAGCAGGTTCTGGATCGAACTTGCGAAGGCTGCCGATGCGAAGACCGTGCCGTCGCCCAGGAGGCCCAAGCCATGAGAGTCGAGAATCCCGTGATCCTCATCGTGGACGACAATACAAGCGACAATCTGCTGATGCGCTCGGTGTTCACACGCGCCGGACTGGTCAATCCATTGCAATTCGCGTCCAATGCCGACAAGGCCACAGCCTATCTCGAGGGGAGCGGGGAGTACGCCGATCGCGCACGCTTTCCGCTGCCCACGGTTGTGCTGCTGGATTTGAACATGCCGGGAAAAAACGGTTTTGAGCTCCTGCAATGGATCCACCGGCAGGCGCCCTTCCGCCAGTTGCGCGTCTACATCCTGAGCGCGTCAAGCCGGCCGGAGGACATCGAGCGGGCCTATGATCTGGGCGCCAATTCCTACCTGGTCAAACCGCGAAACCTCGACGGAATGGTGCAGATGGCCCAGAGCCTCATCGCGTGGCTTAGGATCAGCCAGTTTACGCCCCTCCACCAGGAGTCCGGAAACATGCGGTCGGCCCTGGCCAGCGGTATCGGGGCCCTCGGGGAACATTCGCAGGCCCAAAGAGCGGGTTAGCAGGGTGTTGAAGCCACCGTGGCCGGCGTGGATGCCGCGCCTCACGGTAGGTCCTTACCCACTTATTGTCCCCGGGCACTTCATGTAGGCTGACGGCCATGCAACCCATCTTGCGCGGGACCGAGCCTGACTTTGCCCGCACCAGGAATGACGACCCCGGCCCGGCCGGCCAGGACAGCCGCGAATCCTTCCCTGAGGGGGAGGACGAAACCATCGCGCCGCCCTTCGACTTTCGATCGCTGCTTGAGGCTGTCGCCGCCCGGTGGCGCTGGGTGGCGGCCATCGGCATTCTCTCACTGCTGGTGGGCCTGGGCGCTTCCCTGGCGATCCTGAGGCCAACGTACCAGGCAAGCGTTCAACTGAGCCACAACGCGTCCCCCCTTGACTTGGACGCCTTCAAATCCGATCCGCCCGCGATGCCGGAGCTTTATGGCATGATCTCGTCTCCCGACGCACTGCAAAAGGCGGGATCCGAGCTGACGCCCCCCATTTCGGGGGACCAGTTGGCTGGACGCCTGGTGCTCACGGAGGACCGGACTTCCGAACTCATTACTGTGACGGCAACTGGCCGAAGCCCGTCGGGGGCCGTCGCCCTGGCGAATCTCTTTTCACTCGGAGCCGTCCGTTCCACCCAAGTCGGGCAGCGGGAGAACGCGGTCGAGGCCGGGCGATTGGTTGCGCAGCAGTTGGCGGCGAGCGAGGCCGACAGCGCCCTCGCCAGGCAGCAGCTCGCCGGAATCGAAACGCTCCGCGCCGGCAAGGAACAGGCTTTGCGGGTGAACTCGAGTTCGCCGAGCGCGGCAAAGGAGGACGGCGCCGAAATCATCCGCCTCCAGGAAAAGACCCAGGCCGCCCGCGATGAACTGGCCGACCTGCAGGCCCGCTACACCGAGGCGCATCCCCTCGTTCGCGAGCAGAGGGCCCGGATGTCGGCCCTCGAAGCGCAGCTGCTCGCCGCTGTGAATGCGGGCAAGCTGGACTCCGCCGCTTCGGCCCCCGGGCTTTCGCCCGAGGCCGGAAGCACTGCCCCCGACCAAAGCACGGGCTACGACGCCCTGGTCCAGCGCTTGGGCACCCTGGAAGCCGGGCATGCCGACCTGGTCGCCCGCCAGAGGGCCATCCAGCTGCTTCGCGCCCATCCGCCGGGTTACCTGCGCGTGATGCACAATGCTGAAGCCGTCAACGTGATCGCGCGGCATAACCGGCTGAGCATCGGCGTGTTGTCTCTATTATGCGGCGCGCTCGGATGCCTGGCGGCTATGGTTGTCCTGGGGCTTCGCGAGATTCTCGATGACCGCTTGAAAACGGGCGCCGATGTGAGGCGCGTCACCGGCCTGCCCCTTCTCGCGACCCTTGGGAATCTGGACTCGATGTCGCCCGCAAACCAGGCGAACTGGGCCTTCCGGACATGGACGGCCCTCCAGCACAGGCTGAGCATGTCGGCAAATCATGGCTTGGTTTGCGGAATCACCTCGTCCGGTCCGGGTGAGGGAAGATCGACTTGGATCGCGCTCCTCTCCAAGTGCGCCCGCCAATGCGGATTTTCCGTGCTCACCATCTCTTCCTCGGAGGTTGGCGTAAAGGGCCTTACGGAAAGCCCACTGGAAGACAAAGGGGACCCTCTCCAGTCCCAGGCGGGTGACTCGGGCTCATTTTCAGCACTTGTGACGACGAGCCCGGATGAATTGCTCGAGAAGCTCTCGGTGCCGGCCCTTACGCCCTCGGTGAACCTGCCTCTTCCAAGTGGATGGATCTGGGACCTGGACAGGCGCAAGCAGTGGCAGCGGGCGCTCAACTCCTGGCGGGCAATCGACAACATCGTGATCCTCGTGGAACTGCCGCCGGTATCCGATCCGGAGACCGTCCTCCTCGCCGAGAATATGCCCAATCTGATCTGGCTCACGGAAAGCCACAGGGCGGGTGCGGCGGAAACGACCGAACAGCTGGAAACCTTGCGCAATGCACGGTGCCGCCTGGTCGGGGCTGTCCTGAACCGGGCGCCTGCATCGCGTCCGGCGCGCCGCATGGCTCGCTGGTTTGGGCGCCGTTCCTCCCTCCTGGCATCCATCTTCGGGCTGATGGGCGGCCCGGCCTCGGCCCAGGTACAGGCGCCCTTTGGCGTGGTCGACCTGGGCCAGCGCGCGCCGTGGCAGCAGCGGTATACGCTCGGGCCGGGCGATCTTCTCGATCTGAGCGTTTTTTCGCAGCCGGAATTGACCCAGACGCAGGTTCCCGTCGGCCCCGACGGCCGGATCAGCTATCTTGAGGCCCAGAATATCATGGCCGCGGGACGCACGGTCGATGAGTTCCGGGCCGCGCTCAACACCGAACTCGGGAAATTCCGGAGCGCGCCGGAGGTGATTGTCATCCCAGCGTCCTACCGGAGCAAAAGGTACTTCATGCTTGGCGCCGTGGTAACCAGGGGGGTGTTCACCCTCGACCGGCCGAGGACCCTCATCGAGGCCGTGGCGCAGGCGGACGGACTCGAAATGGAGATGAGCGATCACAACCTGGTCTCGGTCGCCGACCTGTCCCGGAGCTTCATCGCGCGGCATGGAAGACATCTCCCGGTGGATTTCGAGGCTCTCTTTCTTCGCGGGGACCTTTCCCAGAACATTTTCCTCGAGCCGGACGATTACATCTACTTCCCCGCCGGAGACAGGCAGCAAATCTATGTGCTGGGCGAGGTCCACTTTCCCGGGACCCTGGCCTTCAGTCCCCTGACCGGTACGCTCGAGGCAATCGCGGTCCGGGGCGGGTTCTCGGAGCGTGCCTGGCAGAAACGCCTTCTCGTCATCCGCGGGTCGCTGAATCATCCGCAATCCTTTGTCGTAAACGCCGCGGATGTGCTTTCCGGCAAGACGCCCGATTTCCAGCTCGAGCCCAGGGACATTGTCTATGTGAGCAGCCGGCCTTGGATCGATGCCGAGGATCTCCTGGACGCCGCCGCCGCCGCCTTTGTCCAATCTGCCGTCATCACGGCGACGGGCCTGCATGTCGATCCGATCGGAGATCGCTAGGAAACCCAAGAAAAACTCATGAAGTCCTGCCAGCTACGGATGGCGAGCCGCCTTTCAGCCCCGGTCAGGGGCGCGTGTGCATTGCTGGCGCTGGCACTGGCCGGCTGTTCAAGCCTTACCAGGACACCGACGGGGCCCGCCGCCCAGGCGGTTGCCGCCACAAACCTCGCCACCACTCCGGCCCCGCCGCTGGACCCGGCGCTGCTCCAGGTCCCCTCGGATCCCTTTACGCTTGGGCCCGGCGACAGGATCGGGATTGAATTCGTGGGCGACCTTTCAAGCCGCACCAGCGTGGAAGTCGGCCCTGACGGAAAGATCTATTTTTACCTGCTGCCTGGTTTGGATGTCTGGGGGCTGACCCTTCCCCAAGCCAGGGACTTGATCGCCACAAAGTCAGAAATGTTCCTGCGCAAGAAACCGGTCGTCTCGATCACCCTGCTTGAGGTTGACAGCAAGCGCGTGTGGTTGCTTGGGCACCTCAACAAACCCGGGATCTTCCCGATGCCCGGCCCGATCACCCTGCTTGAGGCCGTGGCCGAGGCCGGCGGCCCCACCCCCTCCGGCGAATCCAACGGGCCCGGGAGCCCAAGGACTGCAACGGCCGACCTGCAGCGCAGTTTTGTGCTCCGCAGGGGCCTCAGGATCCCCGTCGATTTTGAAAGGCTCGTCCTGGAGGGCGACCTCTCGCAAAACATCTACCTGCAGCCTGGAGACTTTGTCTACCTGCCCTCCGCCACGGCGCAGACAGTTCATGTGCTCGGCGCCGTCGAACTGGCAGGCGCGGTCAGTTCCGGCGGCGGGCTCACGCTGGTCCAGACGATCGCCAGCGCCGGCGGCACCATCAAGGACGCGTATCTAACGCATGTCGCCATCGTGCGTGGCTCCCTGGCGCACCCGACGATCTCGGTCGTGGACTACCAGGCTATCCTCAAGGGAACCGCATCGGATGTGCTCCTCGAGCCCCATGACATCGTCTACGTTCCCTATTCACCTTACCGCACGCTCACCCGATATCTGGACCTGATTCTCCAGACGTTCGTGGAGACCGTCGGTGTGAATGAGGGCGCCCACGCCGTGGACTCCCACGCGGGCTCGGTCAGCGCATCCGTGCAGGTCGCGCCCTAAACTCAGGGGCGCCGGGGTGTCGTTTTGTAAGACGAACACCGACAAGGCAATCAGAGGGCGGCCGACAGCGGGATAATGCGGAAACGCCTATCCTGCTTGCATGAAAAATGCAACAGGCCTTCGACTCACTTTCCTGGCGGCCCTGCTCGCCGCAACCACAGCCTTAGCCACTGCGGTCACCCTGCCCTCAGTCGCGGTGGTCGCGACTCTCCCCACGGCGGTCCTGGGCTCCCCGTCCCCGACAAGCCTTCTGACGTTCACCCGCACCGGAGTGACGACGTCCGCCCTGACTGTCAACTACGCCCTTAGTGGCACAGCCGTCAAATGGAATGACTATCGGGCAAGCGACGGCTCGATGCCGGTCGCCGTGACGATTCCCGCCGGGTCCCTGTCCACGACCATGGCCATCCTTGGAGTTGCCAATTCGACGAATGCCAGCCCCGAGACGGCCACCTTCACCTTGTCGGCCGCTCCGGCGTACGCCGTGGGCGCCCCGAACTCGGCAACGATCACAATCCGGGTCCTGCCAATTGTGATGGTGGCCGCGACCGTCCCCACGGCCGTCCTGGGCTCCACCACGTCAACCGGCCTTTTGACTTTCACACGCACCGGCGTGACCACGTCCGCATTGACGATCAACTATGTCCTTGGCGGCACGGCTGTTAAATTGACCGACTACCGGAGTTCCGCCGGAACGATGCCGGTCTCCGTGACGATTCCAGCCGGGTCCAAGTCGGCGACCATGACCATCCTGGCGGTGGCGAATTCGAAGGGGGCCAACCCAGAAACCGCCATCTTCGCCGAGGCGGCCAGCCCCGACACTTACTTCCGGGGCGCCCCGAGCTCGGCTGTGATCACCCTCGTTGCGGCCTCCGAGTCGTCGTCTCCACCCGTCACAACGCCCCCTGTAACGACGGTCGCCATCAATGAAATGGATGACGATGGGCTGATGCTGCCGATGGTCGGTGACAACGCCCTGCGCGTGCTGACGCCGACCTGGCTGGAGCTGCGGGAAATCAACACCGCCCCGGCGAATTCCTCCGTGCCCAGCAATTGGAACTTCGTGGATGCGAACGGCACCTTTACCGCTCCGCCGACCACACGGTTTGCCGTGACGATCAATGGCCATCCCGTTTCCGTCCTATCGGTGGGGTTCCGGCGCCGGCCGCTCTCCGCCTCCATGGTCCAGTACGACCTTCGCATCGACAACGCTCTCTACCTTGAGCTCGCAACGCCGGTCTCCGACGGGGATACGGTCGTCGTGACCAACCCTGGCGCCGCGCTTTGGCCGGCCACCGAGAGCTACACGCTCACGACCAGCCCCCTGCGCTACAGCCCGGCGATCCATGTCAACCAGGAGGGATATGTCCCGACCTTTCCCAAGAAGGCGATGGTCGGCTACTACCTGGGCAACCTCGGCGAGCTGCCGACCGCCGGCATTACGGCATTCAGCATCGTCGATGCGGCGTCCGGTGCCACCGTATACACAGGCAGTCTTACCGCACGTCCGGACACCGGCTATGAGGGATATTCCTTTACCCCCCTGCCGTACCAAAAGGTGCTCCAGGCCGACTTCAGCAGCTTCGCCACCCCGGGCCAGTATTGCCTCGTGGTGCCGGGAATGGGTTCTTCGTTGCCGTTCCTGATCGATGACGGAATCGCCATGGGCTGGATGCGCACCTATGCCCTCGGCATGTATTTCCAGCGCAGCGGCATGGCGGTTGGCCTGCCGTACACCCGCTTCGCCCACGATGCCGACCATACCGCGCCGGCGGCGATCCCCGTTCCCGAGTCGTCGTATGCCTTAACCTGGTCAACGATTGCCTCGCTGAACAGCGGCGCCAATGCCAACCCGGCACAGACGGCCCCGCAGATCACAAGCAACGCCACCTCCCTTTATCCATTTGTGAACACGGGAACCGTCAACGTCTCCGGCGGCCATTTCGACGCTGGCGACTACAGCAAGTACACCATCGACTGCGCCGCGCTGGTGCACACGTTGATGTTCACCGTCGATTCCATTCCGGGCGCGGCGTCCCTCGACAACCTCGGAATCCCGGAGAGCGGCGACGGGATCGCCGACCTCCTCCAGGAGGCCAAATGGGAGGCGGACTACATCGCCAAGCTTCAGGACGCCGATGGCGGGTTCTACTTCATCGTCTATCCGCTGAACCGCCAGTACGAGAATACGGTTTCACTGACCCACGGCGATGACGGCGACCCCCAGGTGGTTTTCCCGAAAAACACCTCAAGCACGGCCGCGGCTGTCGCGGCTCTCGCCGAATGCGCCTCCTCGCCGGCGTTCAAGGCGGCCTACCCCGCGGTCGCGGCCCAATACCTGCGGCAGGCCACGCTCGGCTGGCAGTTCCTGATGAACGCGATCGGCAAATACGGCCTGGCCGGATCCTATCAAAAGATCACCTTCTACGGCGACGAGTTCGCCGGACTCGACCAGGAGTCCTGGGCCGCCTGCGAGATGTACCTGGCGACCGGCAACCCCGTCTACCAGAACCAGCTTCTCGCCTGGTTCCCCACTCCCAGCAGCCCGGCCACCCTGGAATGGGGATGGGTGCACATGACCGCTGCCTACGGAAACGCGATCCGGAGCTATGCCTTCGCCGCCCGCAGCGGGCGGTTGCAGCCCGGTCAGCTCAATGCGGCCTATCTCGCCGCGTGCGACAGCGAGATTGCCACGGCCGGCAACGACGCGCTCGTGGCGTCAAACCAGACCGCTTACGCGACCAGCTTCCCCTCGGAGACGAAGCTCTACAACTCGGCAGGCTGGTACTTTTCGCTGAGTGCGGCCTCCGACATGGCGGTCGCCTATGAACTCAACCCCAACCCGGCGTATCTCGACGCAATTGTCGGCAATATGAACTACGAGGGCGGCACCAATCCCGTCAACGTCACCTATCTGACGGGCCTAGGGATCAAGCGCCAGCACGTGACCGTCAGCCAGTACGCCGTCAACAACAGCCGGGTGTTCACTCCCGACGGCATTCCGATCGGCAACATCCAGGCCGGCTTCGACTACCTGCCCCTCTACGGCAGCCAGCTGACCAGCCTGACCTTCCCGTCGGACGGCTCCACGACCGCGCCGTACCCATTTTACGACCGCTGGGCAGACACCTGGGCGGTCACCACGGAGCTGGTCACCGTCAACCAGGCACGCAGCGTCCTGGCCCTCAGTGTCCTCGTCAACCAGACGGCCTCGAGATCCACACTCTGGAAGTCCGGCACCGCCACGATCACCGCGCCCACGGCATCCGTGCCGCTGGGTGTCGCCACGTCCCTTACCGTTCAAACCCCGGGCCTCTCCATGACCAATGCCCGGGTGGTTTGGGAGGCGCGCGACCAGCAGCCGGCCTTTGGGGCCACCTTCACCCCGACGCCCGTCACCAGCGGGGCCCAGTGGGTGGAGGCGGAGGTCGAGTGGCCGGACGGCCGCCGCGTATTTGCCACCAGCTCCTACACCGCCAACAGCCCGACGGTAAACTGGGTGGACGGCGCCGTCCCGGGCGGCGACTGGATCGACGGCGAACCCACCGGGGCTGCGACCGGTTCCGACGGCGGCGACTCCTGGACATGGGTCACCAGCAATCCCAAGCCCTTCTCAGCGCCGGCCGCCCATCAGTCCAATCTCGCAGCCGGGTTCCACGATCATTGGTTTGCAAACACCACCTCCAGCCTGGCGGTCAATGCGGGCGACAGTCTCTTTGCCTACGTCTACCTCGATCCCGCGAATCCACCCACAGAGATCATGCTCATGTGGACGGACAGCACCGGCTCCGCCGAGCATCGCGCCTACTGGGGCGCTGACCAGATCCCGTGGGGCGTCGACGGCACCGCAAACCAATTCCACGTTGGAGCCCTCCCCGCCACCGGGGCCTGGGTCCGCCTAACCGTTCCGGCGAGCAGCGTGGGCCTGGCAGGTGCCAACCTCGAAGGCTTGCGCTTCGCCCTCTTCGGCGGCCGCGCAACCTGGGATGTCTCTGGCAAGAGCTCCACGCCGTAGTACGGCAAGCTGCCTCCGCCGGCCGGGTTCCTGGTCGGCGGGGTCGGCACCCACCGCGGCATGGGCTACCCGCCCCATGGCCGCCGGCCCCGCGCCATGATATCATGGGTGGAGCCGTGACTCCCGCCTCCGCCCAGACCAGAAGCTTCACGGACTTTCAGGCAAGTCACTACCTTGCCGCCCTCGACGGACTGCGCGCAGTCTCGATCCTGCTGGTCCTTCTTCACCATGTGGGGCACCTGCCGTTTGCCTTTCTCCTCACGCTCCAGGATAACGGTCGCTACGGGGTCTCGTTCTTTTTTGTCATCAGCGGCTTTCTGATTTGCACGCTCTTCCTGCGCGAACACCGCAGGACGGGCGGCATCGCGCTCGGAAAGTTCTATGGTCGGCGCACGCTGCGTCTCCTGCCACTCTACTATGCCGCGCTGGCGCTCGAGGTATTGCTCGTCTACGGGGCGCATCAATACAGCCCGGCCAATCAGGAACTATTCCGGGACAAATTGCCGGCGTATCTGTTCTACTACAGCAACTGGCTGTCGACAGCCACGCAGGGTCCGTTTCTTTGCTCCTGGTCGCTCGCCGTGGAGGAGCAGTTCTATCTGGTCTTCGGACTCCTGCTCGTCGTGCTGCCGCGCCGCTGGCTCGTCGGCACCCTCGTGGCCGGATTGTCGATCAAGTTTGGAGTTTACCAGATCCTGGGGAATGTTGACGTCGACAGTGCGCTCCTGCGCGTCTTGTTCAGCTACCAGGAGGCGATCCTTTGGGGAGTGTTGCTGGCCTTCGCCCTGGACCACCGGGGCTTCTACCGCCTCTTCGAGGGCCTCTTTCGGCATTCCTGGCTGCCGGCGATCCTTTTTGCCGCGATTGCCGGCTACCTTCTTGGCCACCGCATGCGGTCCCAGTCCACCTGGGACGCCGAACTTCTCTATGCGGCGATGACGGTGATCGTGGCCGGGCTCGTGATCCGGCGCAGGACGCCGATCCTGAGCGCGCCCCTGCCGGTCTTCATCGGAAAGACGAGCTACGGAATCTACCTGCTGCACATGCTTGTGATCGGCGCGGTAAAAAAGCTGCCTGGAGGCTCCCAACCGGTCGTCTGCCTGCTCGCCTCGGCCGCCATCGTAATCCCGCTGGCTGCGCTGGTCTACCACTACTTCGAACTGCCGATCATTCGCTACTACAAATCGAGGCTGTCGCCAGGCCTGTCCCCTCCCCGCAAGGCTTACCCGAGGGTTGGAGGATGTGGTCCCGCACCAGCGCCGCCTTGGCCTTCGTCATGAAAAACGTGTTCGGCGCGCCCCTGATCCCGGGCACGAAGGTTCCGGCCTCGAACGCGTAGAGGTGGAATCCAAGGCCGGCCAGGTACGCGACCAGCCGGTCATCCGGCGACTCAATCAACAGCACCGGCTCATGCTCGGTGATGGTTTTTTCTCCGCCTTTCAGCGCCTTGTACTCATAGCCTTGGATGTCGAGCTTGATGAAGAACGGCGCCAGCCCCAAATCATCCAGTCTCTTGATGCTGCAGCGGGACTTGCGCAGGGTCAGGAATCGCTCGTTGAAGAGGAAGATCCGCCCTTTCAGCCAGTCCCTGGCCTCGCTCTCGTTAAAGGATCCCAGTCCGTCAAACAGCCATTTCCGATAGGTGGGCACGACAAGAATGCCTTCTGTCGTCTCATCGCCCAGCCCGAAGTCGTGGATCACAATGCCGGGGTTCCGGCCAAAGGCCTTTTTCAGCCACCCTCCAAGCATCTCATTGGGCTCAAACAGATGGATCCTGCCGTGCTTGCGCCTCATCAGGATTGCATCGGTGCTTTGTCCCCGGTTGGCCCCGACATCCAGGAACAGGGCTCCGTTCACATCGGGAAACAGGGCGAGGGCGTTGAAATCGTTCTCGAATGGGACGCTGCGGACGTTCCGCCAGAACCTCATCGCCCTGAACTTGGTGTCGAGGAGCCAGGGAAACCAGGTTTGCGCGGTGCGCAGGAGCTTTTTCAGATTTCTCGTCATGGATCGAATTTATCGGAGGTCGTTCTTTTCGCGGGCAGGAGAGCCCGAGTTCCGGGTTGGAGTTGCCATCCGCAACGTTCGCATGAATTGAGGAACCCCGGCATTGGGTGATCACCGGAGAAGGCGGTGGGCCAAGACCTACTGGCGACGGGCCGTCCGTTCGGGCATCGTCGGCCCGCAACCACATGATCCCTTGCCGCTTACGCCTGCCCGGGGCCCTCGTCCTTGCGCTCATCGTCCTCGCCGGACCCTGTGCCACGGCCGCCACTCCGGCGCGCGGCGCGCCTTCAGGGCCGCGGTCGCTGGCGGATGGGGTGATCCTGCCAGCCGCGGGCGACCATGCCTTAGTGGTGCTGACACCGACGTGGCTGGAGCTTCGGGAGATCAACACCCCGGCGGTGGCGTCCTCCGTTCCGGGCGCGTCGTGCCAGGCCAGCAATTGGAATCTGGTGGATGCAAACGGCAATTTCAGCAGTCCGCCGACCTCCGACTTTTCCGTTACCGCAAATGAGCGTCCCGTCTCCGTCCTGTCGGTCGGGTTCCGACGCCGGCCCCTTTCCGCGTCGATGGTGCAGTTCGACGTGCGCATCGACAACGCACTCTACCTGCAGCTGGCAACGCCGGTGGCGGACGGCGAGAGGGTCGTGGTGACCAATCCGGGCGCCGCGCTCTGGCCGGCCGCGGACACCTACGCCCTTACCGTCGATCCGCTGCGCATCAGCCCGGCGATCCACGTCAATCAGGAGGGCTATGTCCCGACCTTTCCAAAAAAGGCGATGGTCGGATACTACCTGGGCAACCTCGGCGAATTGCCAACCGCAGGCATGACGGCATTCAGCATTGTTGATGCCGCAAGCCGGGCAACCGTGTACACGGGCGCCCTCACCCCGCGGCCGGATGTCGGCTACAGCGGCACGCCGCCCTATCAGGCGGTTCTCCAGGCCGACTTCAGCAGCTTTGCGAAACCCGGCCGGTATCGCCTCGTGGTGCGGGGAATGGGTTCATCGTTCCCGTTCCTGATCGATGACGGAATCGCCATGGGGTGGATGCGCACGTATGCGATCGGGCTTTATCACCAGCGCAGCGGCATTGCCCTCGGCCTGCCGTTCACCCGATTTGCCCGCGACGCCGACCACACCTCGAAAGCGGAGGTTCCATCGCCACAGTCCGCCTACGCCTTCACTTGGGCGACGATCGCGTCGAAGAACGCCGGGGCGAACCCGAGCCAGACCGCCCCCCGCCTCACGGACGAGGCCTCGCAGCTCTATCCGTTCATCAACAAAGGCGCGGTCGATGTCACCGGCGGCCACTTCGACGCGGGCGACTACAGCAAGTACACCACCGACTGCGCCGCGCTGGTGCACACCCTGATGTTCACCGTCGATTCCATTCCGGGGGCCTCTTCGCTCGACAACCTCGGCATTCCGGAAAGCGGCGACGGGATCCCCGACCTCCTCCAGGAGGCCAAATGGGAGGCGGACTACATCGCCAAGCTCCAGGACGCCGACGGCGGGTTCTACTTCATCGTCTATCCGAAGAACCGCGAATACGAAAGCGACGTATCCTTGACCCATGGCAACGACGGCGACACCCAGGTCGTTTGGCCGAAGAACACCTCGTGCACCGCCGCGGCTGTAGCCGCCCTTGCCGAATGCGCCTCCTCGCCGGCGTTCAAGGCGGCCTATCCCGCGGTCGCGGCCCAATACCTGCGGCAGGCCACGCTCGGCTGGCAGTTCCTGATGAACGCGATCGGCAGGTACGGTCTGGCCGGCTCCTACCAAAAGATCACGTTCTATGGCGACGAGTTCTCCGGACTCGACCAGGAGTCCTGGGCCGCCTGTGAGATGTACCTGGCTACCGGGAACCCGGCCTATCAGCAGAAGCTCTTCGACTGGCTTCCCAATCCAGGCGATCCCGCCACGTTCAAGTGGTCCTGGGTGCACCTGTCCGAGTCGTTTGGCAACGCGATCCGGAGCTATGCCTTCGCCGCGCGGTCCGGGCGGCTGAAGCCCAGTCAGCTGGCCCCGGCCTACCTCGCATCATGCCAAGCCGAGATAGCGGCTGCCGGAGACGACGCTCTCCTGTGGTCGAACCAGAACGCGTACGCCACGAGCTTCCCGAAAGAGACGAAGCGATTTCAGACGGCCGGCTGGTACTTTTCCCTGAGTGCGGCCTCCGACATGGCGGTCGCCTACCAGCTCAACCCCAATCCGGCCTATCTCGACGCCATCGTCGGGAACATGAACTACGAGGGCGGCACCAATCCCGTCAACGTCACCTATTTGACGGGCCTCGGCATCAAGCGCCAGCACGTGACCGTCAGCCAGTACGCCGTCAACAACAGCCGGGTCTTCACTCCCGACGGCATTCCGATCGGCAACATCCAGGCTGGCTTCGACTACCTGCCGCTCTATGGCACTCAGTTGACCCGCCTGACCTTCCCGTCGGACGGCTCCACGACAGCACCGTATCCATTTTACGACCGCTGGGCAGACACCTGGGCGGTCACCACGGAGCTGGTCACCGTGAACCAAGCCAGAAGCGTCCTGGCACTCAGCGTCCTCGTCGATCAGACGGCCGCGAGATCCATTCCTTGGACCTCGGGCACCGCCACAATCAAAGCACCGGGGGCGGCCGTGCTGCTAGGCGCGGCAATGACCCTCACCTTGCAAACCCCGGGACTCGATCTCACCAACGCACGGATCCTCTGGGAGGCTCGCGACCAGCAGCCGGCCTTTGGGGCCACCTTCACCTCCACACCGATCAACAACGGGGTCCAATGGGTCGAGGCCGAGGTCGAATGGCCGGATGGCCGCCGCGTCTTTGCAACCAGCACCTACACCGCCGAGAGCCCGACCGTGGACTGGGTGAATGGATCCATCCCCGGCGGCGACTGGATCGACGGCGAGCCCACCGGCTCCACGACCGGTTCCGACGGCGGCGACTCCTGGACCTGGGTCACCAGCAATCCCACGCCCTTCTCGGCGCCGGCCGTCCACCAGTCGAACCTCGCCGCCGGGCTTCACGATCACTGGTTCACCAACACAACTTCCACACTCGCGGTCAATGCGGGCGACAGTCTGTTCGCCTACGTCTACCTCGATCCGGCCAATCCCCCCACCGAGGTCATGCTCATGTGGACCGACAGCACCGGCAACGCCGAGCATCGTGCCTACTGGGGCGCCGACGAGATCCCATGGGGAGTCGACGGCACCGCAAACCAATACCACGTCGGAGCCCTCCCGGCCACCGGCCAGTGGGTCCTTCTTGCCGTTCCAGCGGGCAACGTCGGCCTCGCCGGCTACGGCATCGAGGGACTCCGATTTGCCCTCTTCGGCGGACGCGCCTGGTGGGACTCCGCCGGAAAGACCTCACCCGCTCCCTGAGGAGGTCCGTCCCTCAGACGGCGGGCTCCTCGGCCAGGCGGGGTGTGCTTTCAATAATGCCCTGGGCTATGGCATAACGCGTCAGCCCGGCGATATCGTGGATATTGAGCTTGTTCATGGCCTGCTGCCTGTGCTTTTCCACCGTCTTGATGCTGATGCACAGGTCGGATGCTATCTGCTTGTTGCCCTTCCCTTCAGCAACAAGCTGGAGCACCTCCCGCTCGCGGGACGTGAGACGCACGGTGGACTTCGGCTTGAGCGGCTTGCCTCCGGTGCAAAAGGTCTGCCGATAGCGGTCCAGGAGCCGCTTGGCGATCGCGGGGCTGAAGTATGCGTTCCCCTTCTGCGCCTCCCGGATGGCCTTGATGAGATCGTTGGCGGCGGTCTGCTTGATGAGATAGCCAACCGCCCCGGCCTCCGTGAGCCTGTGGACATACTCGTCGTCGCCATAGGACGACAGGATCAGCACCTTCGACGACGGCGCCTCCCTTGCGATCTGCTTGCTCGCCTCGAGCCCGTTCAGCTGCGGCATGGCGATGTCCATGACAACAACGTCCGGCGCGAGCTTCACGGCCATCTGCACGGCCTGGCGCCCGTTCTCCGCTTCGCCGACGATCTCCATGTCGGGCTCGGTCAGCAGCAACGCGCGCAACCCCTGCCGAAGCACCGTGTGGTCGTCGACCAACAGGACAGTGATTTTCTTCATAGTGAGGCCTTCTCCGGGACGGCGGGACTGGAGGCGTGCGGCCGGCCCTTGCCCCCGCCTCCGCCAGGGGGCGCTTCGAGGTTCGGAGAGATGGGAAACTTCACGAGCACCGTCGTTCCATGCCCCGGCGACGACTCGATGGCCAATTCGCCGCGCACGAGCTGCACCCGCTCCTGCATCCCCGTCAGTCCAAGGCGCTTTCCCTGGTTCTTCCTGAGCTTTTCGGCCACGGAGAACGAACGCCCGTTGTCCCGGATTTCCATGCGGATTTCCCGCGGAAGGCGGCGAAACCGGATGTCGATCCGTGTGGCCTGCGCATGCTTGGAGATGTTCGTGATGCTTTCCTGGGCAACCCGGAAGAGGACCAGCTCCTGCTCGCCATCGAGGCCGGCGAGGTCCGCCTTCGGCTGCATGCGCGCGGCGATGCCCGTGCGCTCCGCAAACGCCTTCACATACGAGCGAATGGCCTCGAACGGTCCGAAGAGATCCAGCATCTCCGGGCGCAGGTCGCGGGCGAAGCGGTGCACGGATTCCATGCTCTGTTCAAGCAGCGCCTGGGTGGCCGCAACCCGGTCTTGAAAGGGCCGGTCATGCCCCGCCTGCTTTTTTAGGATCCCGAGGCCGACGTTCACGGCGGCGAGGCCCTGCCCGATCTCGTCATGCAGCTCGCGGCTGACCCGTTTGCGCTCATCCTCCTGCGCCAGGATCATCTGCGCGGAGTGCAGCCGGATTTCCTTTTTCATGGAGCGTGCCTGCTGGAACAGTTTGAAATAGCGCTCTTTTCCCACCCGCAGGGCCTCCTCCATCGGATGTTGCCGGGCAACGATCGCCGCCAGCACCTTGTTCTGCCTTCCCAGGGTCTCGTTCAGCTGCCCGAGGCGGATGTAGGCATCGGGCAGGCCGCGCCGGGCGGCTTCAAAGGGGGAGAGCGCGTCGAGCAGGAAAGTCTCCGCCGCCCGAGTCTGCTGCGCCGCATCCTTGAGGCCGGTCTCCTTCGGAAGCGCGTCGGGCAGGATCTCCTCGTGCAGGCGCGCCATGTCAAAGACTCCCATGCCTCCCTGAAGGGCGGTGCAACCCAGATGATAGGCAAACTGCAAATGGACGTCGTCCCTGTGCTCGAGGAACGCCCGAAGGGCGCCCCGATAGCGGACCACGAGGTCCGCGCGGTTTCCATTGATGTGATGGTAGGGACCCGCTTCCGGCGGCAGGTTCGGAAGTTCAGGGCGTCGGTCAGTTTTTATGGCTTTCGGCATCGGATTCAGCTCGGTCGAGGCACTCTGGCATCCAACAATCGCTCTCGGACCTTCCGTTCACCCACCTTTGTACAGGAAAATGCCACCAGGTTCGATTAGGTCTATACCCACCATGGGAGCCCGTCCCCCGGGGGGCCATGGGTGAATTCCCCGGGGGATGCGGTGAGGCCGCGCCCGCCGGCACAACATTCGAACCGGCTCCGGAGGGACCTACCTTTTCCCCGGGATCCACCCGGTGCCCGTCGCATTTTGGGTCCCTTCCCGAGGCCATTTTGGGTCCACACCCACTCCCGGCATTCCCGGGACGGTGGTACCTTCCGAGGACAAAGAGGCAATGAGCAACACAACATCAACCCCCGGGAGGACACGGCCATGAGGGTGCTCTTCGTGCATGACCGGTTCGGCGCGTTCGGGGGCGCCGAGGCCAACCTTCTCGCCACCGCGGAGGAATTGGGAAGGCGCGGGCACGAATTGGGTCTGCTTCACGGTCCCGGCACGGGGCGGCAGGAGGAGGATTGGAGAAAGGCATTTGGCTTCTGTCTCGGATACCCCCCAACCAGCAGCGAAGAAGGCCTCGACTTCGCCCTCTCGGAGTTCAGGCCTGACATGATTTATCTGCACAAGATGGCGGACTTGGATCTCGTGCAGGCATTGACGGACTGCGGGGTGCCGGTCGTGCGCATGGTCCACGACCATGACCTCACCTGCATGCGGGGCTACAAGTACCATCCCCTCACCCGGCGGATCTGCACGCGGGGGACGTCAGCCTGGTGCGTGTTCCCCTGCGGGGCCAGCGTAGCCCGGTCGTCCGGGCCCGGGCTTCCGTTGAAATGGGTGAGCTACGGGTCGAAGCGCAGGGAAATCTCCCTCAACCGGAAATTCCCATGCCTTGTCGTTGCATCCCGGTACATGCAGGAGGAACTGCTGAAGAACGGCTTCCTGGAGGACCGCATCGCCATCCATGCGCCGGTGCCGCGATCCACGGAGGTCACGTTCCAAAGTTCGTTCTCGGGGAGAAACCTCATCGTCTATGCGGGGCAGATCCTCCGAGGCAAGGGGGTGGATGTCCTTCTGGACGCCCTCTCGCTGCTCACCGTGCCGTTCGAGGCCTTGATCGTGGGCGACGGCAGCCACCGGGCACACTGCGAGGCCAGGAGCCGCCGCCTCGGGCTGGGCAACCGGGTGCGATTTACCGGGTTCGTCTCCCAACAGGAGATCCGGCGCCACTACCGCGAAGCGTCCGTCGGGGTTGTCAGTTCAATCTGGCCGGAGCCGTTTGGCGCCGTGGGACTCGAGGCGATGCGCTGCGGCCTGCCGGTGGTCGCATTCGATGCCGGCGGCATCAAGGAATGGCTGATCGACGGAGTGAACGGGTACCTTGTGCCGTGGATGGACCGTGCGCAGTACGCGCGCAGGGTCCAGGAGCTGCTCCTGGACAAGGCCCTGGCCCGGTCCCTGGGCGAAATCGGCCGCGAGCGTGCCAACGAGTGGTTCAACTTCGCGAACTACATTGACGGCCTGGAAACCCTGTTCGGGCGTGTTTCAAACCTGAGGCCGGCCCTCGTCCTTGCATGAACACGACGACCTCCAATCATCTCGTGGCCATCGTGGGTGGCAGCGGCAGCGGCAAGGGCTGGCTGGCCGAACGCCTTGGCCGGCTTCTGGGCGAGCAGGCCTGCCATCTCTCGCTGGACAGCTTTTACCGCGACCGCAGCCATCTCGCCCACCGCCTGCGGGGACGCCTGAATTTTGACACGCCAGGCGCCATTGACTGGACCGGAGCGGAGCAGGCCCTGCGCGACTGCCAGGCCGGCCGCGACACCCGGGTCCCGCGGTACGACTTCACCACGCACAGCCGGATGGACGCCGACGTTCCCCTGCAGCCCCGGCCGCTGGTGCTCGTCGACGGCCACCTGCTGCTGGTGCGGGCCGCCGTCCGGCGGCTGTTTGACCTGAAGATCTACCTGGACTGCCCGCCGGGAGTCCGCCTGCGTCGGCGGATGAACCGCGACGTCGTCGAGCGCGGACGGAGCCGCGCCGAGGCCAGACGCCAGTTTCGGAGCACCGTCGCCCCGATGCATGCCCGCTACGTCGAGTCCCAGCAGCGGTGGGCCGACGTCGTGCTGTCCCATCCCTTCAGAAAACCGGACATCCTCGCGCTGGCGGACCGCCTCTGGGTCCTTCTCACGGCTGCCTCTCCGCTCCAAACCTGGATGCGCATCCCCTTTAACAGCGAACTCCTCACACTCTTGGAATGCAATGACCCAATCTCCTGACCCGACCTTTCCGCAGCTTATCCCCCATGTCGCATCGTGGCAGACGCCTTGGGGCCGCTGGCGCCGGCACATTCGCCTGCGTTGGGAACGCCTGCGGGCGAGGCGTGTGCCGGGTGGGATCGCCTTCTCAAAGCGCGCGCTCGATGTGCTGGGAAGCGCGTTTGCACTCCTGGTGCTCAGCCCGCTTCTCGTTCTCATCCTGCTTGCGATCCGCTTCGAGGACGGCCGTCCGGCGCTGTTCCGGCAGACCCGGGTCGGGCAATTCGGCCGGCTGTTCACGATGTACAAGTTTCGCTCGATGCACCACGATGCCGAGAGGCGCCTGCTGGAGGTTCTCGCGATGAACCACCACCAGCATGGGGTGACGTTCAAGATCAAGGATGATCCAAGGATCACGCGGGTGGGCAAATGGCTGCGGAAATACTCCTTCGACGAACTTCCCCAATTCTTCAACGTCCTGATCGGCGACATGTCCCTGGTCGGGCCGCGTCCTCCCGTTCCCCGTGAGGTCGCTCTCTACACCCTGGGGGACCGGCGGCGGCTGGCCGCCCCACCGGGAATCACCTGCATCTGGCAGATCAGCGGGCGCGCAACCATCGACTTTCCGGGCCAGGTCAAACTCGACGTCCATTACATCGAGACCCAGAACCTTTGGCGGGATATCCGGATCCTTGCCAAGACCGTTCCCGCGGTCGCTTCCGGAAGCGGGGCCTACTGATGAAGGCCCTGCTCATATGTCCGGATTGCCGGCCCGCAGTGGCCCTCCTCGCCGAGAAGGTTCCGCTGGCGGTCGCGCCGTTGCTGGGCAGATGCCTTGCGGAGTATTGGATCGAGCACCTCGCCGGGCTGGGAGCCACGGAAATCGCGGTTGCGGCGTCCGACCGGGTTGCCGACATCGAGGAGAAAGTGGGCGACGGAACCCGCTGGGGGCTGTCCATATCGGTCACCGAGGAAGACGGGGAGCTTTCCCCGGAGGAGGCTTTGGAGAGGTGCCGGTGTTCGTCGGAGGCGCCGCCCGATCTCGTCGTGAGGATGGACCATTTGCCGGGCCTTCCCGGGTTTCCGCTCCTTGAAAGCTACGCCGCCTGGTTCGCCGGGCTCCTTGCATGGATGCCGAAGGCGCAGGCGATCGATCGGATCGGCCAATGCGAGATCCAGCCCGGCGTGTGGGTGGGCCTGAGGGCGCACATCGACCCTTCCGCCCGGCTGCTGGCTCCCTGCTGGATTGGAAATTATGTCTCAGTCAGCCGGGACGCCGTGATCGGGCCGGGTGCCATCCTCGAGGATGGAGCGGTCGTCGGCGCGGGTGCGGTGGTTGCCCATAGCGTGGTCGGACCCGCAACGTTCGTAGGGGCCCAGACCCGGGTGGAAGGCTCCCTGGCCCACCGCGACACCCTGATCGGCTGGGCCCTGGGCTCCTGCCTGCGCGTTCCCGATGCGTTCTGGCTTTGCTCCCTCCACGAGCTGCGTCCCTCGAGGCGCCAGCAGACCCGCTCCGGACCGCCGAAGTTCAATTCCGAGGGCTGCACCCTGCGCGTCACAAACCTTGACGAGCTCAGCGCGGAATCTTCCAGCCACTTCCTAAGGGAGGTTCACACGGCCCTCTCGTCCTCCATCTGGACCATCGAGGTGGACCTCTCCCGAACGCGGTACATCGACGGATGCGGGCTCGCCGCCCTGTGCAGCCTGCACCAGAGCTCCGGTGCCGTCGGCGTCACCCTGCGGCTGATCGACCCCGAGTCGACGGTCCTGCAGCTGCTCGAACTGACGCAAACGAACCGGCTCTTTACAATCGGTCGCTCGGATGATCCCGAACGAGGCATGCCATGGTCGGCGCCCAGGTGGCCGTCCGCCGTGCCCGGCCCGCGGCATATGCCGGCCGACGTGCCGGTCCTCCCCGTGTTCCGGAGCCCCGCCGGCCTTGAACTTCCATGAAAACCGTCCTTCCCCTGTTTGTCTTCGTCGATGCCTGCGGCTGGGAGATCATCAAGAACGATCCCTTCGCCAGGACTGTCGCCCCGCATCGCCGCCGCCTCGAGTCCGTCTTCGGTTTCAGCTCGGCGTGCATTCCCTCGATCCTTTCCGGCCGCTGGCCCGTTGAGCACCGCAACTGGTGCTACTTTGTCTACGATCCGAAGAACTCCCCGTTCAAGGGCCTGCGGATCCTGCGGTGGCTGCCCAGGGCGATCACGGGCCGCCGCCGCTTCCGCCGCTGGCTCTCGGTCTTCGTCAAGGCCCGGCTCGGATTCCGCGGCTACTTCGACCTCTACAACGTCCCCTTCCGGCATATCTCCCTGTTCAACTTCACGGAGAAGAAGAGCCCGCTCCAGCCAGAGGGCCTCAACCGGGGCCCGAACATTTTCGACCACCTCAAGTCCCGCGGCATTCCGTACCACGTGAGCGATCCCGCGGCAAGCGAGCGGGAGAATCTGGAGGCTCTCTCGCGGGACATTGCGAAGGAGAGCATCGATTTCGCATTCCTCTACTGGCCGGCCCTGGACGGGTTGCTTCATCGCGTGGGCAACGATTCCCCGGCGGTCCCAGAAAAACTGCGGGACTATGAACGTTGGCTCGACGGGCTGCTGGCGACGGCGCACAAGCATTACGACGAGGTCCGGCTCTATGTCTTCAGCGATCACGGCATGGCCAATTGCGACGAGCACCTGGATCTCCGGGCCCGGATCGACGAACTTGGCCTCGTCATGGGAATCGATTATGCTGTCGTGTACGATTCGACCATGGCTCGCTTTTGGTTCCTGAACGAGCGGGCCCGCCGCGAGATCACCGCCTGCCTCGGGCAGGTCCCGCAGGGGCGGATCCTTCCCGATTCGGAATTGGAGGAACTCGGCGCCCTCTTCCCCGACCGCTACTTCGGCGAGATGATCTTCCTGATGAATGAGGGCGTGCTGCTCGTGCCAAGCCACATGGGCGAGCGCCCCATCCGGGCGATGCATGGCTATCATCCCGGCGCGCGGCACAGCTACGCCGCCCTGCTGACCAACCAACCGGACCTGCCTGCGGACATCACGGCGATTCCGGACATGTACAAGCTCATGGTTCGGGATGCCGAGGAAGCCGTGGAGCGAAATCATCCGTCCTTCCAGTCGGCGGATCCCAGCCCGTTCGAGAGCGTCGGTGCATCCAGGGAATCGTAGTCCGAGGCCGCGACTGCAAGCCGTCCCTTGCGCCGGGAGTGACGCAGTTTGACCGGTGGCGAGGCAGGGACGCCCGGCTCCGTCCGCGTTTGGAGGTAGGGACGGGCGGCCCGGGCGTCCGGGTCTGCGAATGGCCCCGGGGGGGGTGCACGGACGGGCGAGCCGCCCGTCCCTACCATGGCGGACCTCCCGCTCATGGTTTGGGGCGCATGCAATGCCTTTTCCCCTTCAAAATGCGTCACCACCACGACGTCGTTGGGTCTT
>Ga0302319_10003192_pt1 | contig 34601 bp, 41 predicted proteins | sample Bog_T0_2_FD_203319 | JGI IMG/M metagenome (GOLD analysis project Ga0302319, IMG submission 203319) | Peat permafrost microbial communities from Stordalen Mire near Abisko, Sweden - Bog_T0_2 | ecosystem: Environmental > Terrestrial > Soil > Wetlands > Peat | place: Sweden: Abisko, Stordalen Mire...
CTCCCGCCTGCTGCATTTTCAATCACCTTCACTCGTTGAAACTCTTTCTGACTCATCATCACCATCCTGGGAGGGTGACAGAATCTCGTTGCAGTTATGGGGTGACATTATCTTGGAGCATTTACACTGGGCTAAGCTGGACTTTACACATCAAGGTCGCATGTGGTAAAAACCGAATCTACTTGGTTCGGGCTAACTTCAGACTAGGTACTTCTTCCCCACAGTTAGGCGCTGAAGCTCGGGCCGGCTGATCTTGACTCTTTTGTCCCTAAGGACGAACCGCTATGCCCGATTCGATAAGTGAAATTCTAGTTTTCCCCGCACCAGATAAGCCTCAGCAGGGGGGCAAGAGTTTTCTGGACCTTCCTCAGCCCGTAAAGCTCAATGTTGCTATGCTGCGAGATAACATAAAGAATTTTCTCGAATCTGTAAATCAGATGTTAGTCGACGTCCCGAAACTGACCGAACCCTACAAGCTCGACGAAATTGAGCTCAAAGTCGAGATCAATGGCGAAGGGAACGTGCAGTTAGTCGGGGGAATCAAAGTCGGCGCCACAGGGGGAATCACGTTTCGAATGAAGCGTCAATCGTCGTAGGCCATGGCAACGCCATTCAATCAGAAGTGGGCCGTCTTGATCGGCCCCACGGAATACAAGTATGTGAGGCCGCTGAAGTACTGCACGGAGGACATCCTCAGTGTTGCCCAGACATTCAAGAGCAATCTGGGCTTTGAGGAGCAAAATGTTTTCACTCTGGGCACGGGTCTCAAACTTGAGCCGACCATGGAGGAGGCCTATCACCAGTTGGGCCTGCTAAGGGACAGCGGCCGCGTCCAGGAAAACGACCTTCTTTTTTTGTACTTTTCCGGCCACGGATTTAAGGACAAGAAGGATTATCTACTTGCTGTTAATTCCACCCCGAAGGCGCTTAAGACAACCGCAATTGATGTCGAAGAGTTGGTTGGGGCGCTGATGGAAATCAAGTGCAAGAACGTCGTCATGTTCATAGACGCCTGCCGGGAGGAGCTTTCCGGTGGCGCCAAGGGTATGGTTTCCGTAGGAGCCCAAAGCAAGGAAACCTTGGAGCGAGAAGGAATTGTAACCTTGTTTTCGTGCGATCCTACTGACCTTTCCTATGAGATCGACTCTCTTAAGCACGGTTCTTTTACCCAATGCTTCCTGGACGCGATTGATAGCGGAACGTGCGAGACGGCAAAGGAGGTGTACGACTATCTGATGGAACACCTGCCCCCGATGAATACTGGACACGAAAAGCCCGTCCAAAAGCCCTATGCCGTGATCCAGGGTGCGGAAAAGTGGAATCTTCCGATCCTCCAGGGCAACATCAAAGCTTTAACTTCCAACCGACAATGGGATCTGATGCTGGACGGCCTCGGCAGCCTCTATGCGAGGCAGCTTCTCGAGGCTAAGTACTTCGAGGCTGCCGTCGAACTAGTCGGTGCCTTTAGAGGCAGACGGGTCGAGGGCGACGATGCAAGGAAGCTCGAGCTGATTGAAAGGTTAGCTACGGAAAAGCTCACGGTTTTACCCTTTAAGGTGGCGTGGGACGGGATCGAGAGGCTTCGGATCCAGGGCGGCAGCGGGCCGCCCATCAAGTCAGGACTGGAGCCACTCAAGTGAGCACCGATCGCAAGACCCATGATCCGTTTGAACCGCTCGCGAAATGGAGCAAGTCATTCCTGGCCATTCTCATGGAAAGCGCCGGCGACAGGCTGCCTTTCGTGGCTAAGTTTCTGCGCCGCGACGCGGAAAAGCACCGCCAACTCGGCATCCACGAATACGCGGCCGGCAACCTTGACTTGGCTGTTGAAGAGTTCGAAAAAGCTCTCCTAAGAGCACCGCACGACGCAAACCTTCACTGCGATCTTGGCCAGATTTACTTCGAGTCCAGCAAGCTTCAATTCGCAGAAGAGCAGTTCCGAAAGGCGATCAATTACGATCCCAACAGCGGGCGAGCGCTGAAGTCGTTGGCCCTTACATTGCTGACTCAGAATCAGTTGTCGGAATCCATCTATTTTTATCTGCGTTACCTCGAACAGAGTCCGCAGGATGCCGACGCCCTGGTGAACCTAGGCGCAGCTTTTCACAACCAGGGCAATTACGAGCAGGCCCTCCGCTATTTTGACCGGGCCGAAAAGCTCGAGCCCAACAATGCGCTCGCCCTTCAAAATCGCGCCAACACGCTTTACACATTGGGCAAATTTGACCAAGCCGCAGCCATCTTGCGGCGAACCCTGGAGATTGAGCCTCATAATTACGAGGTTCAGAGATCGCTCGGAATGGCGTTGGAGGCCTCAGGAAAGGAAGACGAAACGATGGCTGTCTACCGGTCAATCCTTGACCGTGATCCCGATAACGCTCTGATACATGGAGAGGTTTCGCGTCTCCTCCAGCATACGGGGAGGTACGACGAAGCCGCCGAGGAGGGCCACCGCGCCGTCGGGATCGCTGAAAGGCAGAATGACCGAAGTTCGCTTGAAACCGCGTACTGGAACCTGGGTTGGATTTACTACCGCCTGGGTGATTTGGAGAAATCCGTAACTTATAGCAGGAAGGCTATCGAGGTTAATCCGAAATTGTTCCCCGCGCGCTTCAACCTCGCCCTCGCGCTTGCCCTGGGAGGGCACGCCGATGAGGCCGCGACAGAATATGAGGAGGGGACCTCTTTTCTTTCCCAAGCCAGGGACCTTAAGTATTATGCCATCGACGACCTAGCTGAGGCTCTCAAAGGGAAGGACCTGCCCGCCGCAGAGGCGATACTTCGAACGCTCCGCAAGCGATACGACTCACTGAAAAGGGAGCAATCTCCGCTTATCGCCACGACGCCTGGGTCGCCAGCTTGAGGTGTTCCAACACCTGTCCGAAAAACAGAAGCCAAGTCGGCTGGTCCGGCTTTCCCATTGCGTAACCGGCGCCGAACCTCGTCAGGAAGGCACCGCCGCCGGGTCCTACCGTTTCGCGGCAGAAACAGCTTGCGCCAATCTATCTGCAAGCCACAGCTTGATGAGCGACTGCCGCGTTACGCCCAGCCGGCGCGCTTCCCGGTCCAGGGAATCGACCATCCACGAGGGAAAATCTACGTTGACTCGCTTCGCGTTGGTACCAACCCGCCGCGCCTGGCTCAGATCGAGTTGATCAACAACTTCCTCACCGGCATCAAACTTACGATCAAATGTCTTCGCTTTCATAGATCCTCACCTCGTCGTCCCGAGACCGCCTCACAGAAATCAGTCGGATGTTTTTCTCGCGCCGTGTGACTACTGCGGACCAATGCTTTTCGTCGATCTTCCCGATGAGCAGCCATCTCGGTTCATCGCTGGTACGCGCCGGGATCTCGACCAGCGCGGAATCCGCCCAAAGCGCCTGAGCCTCCTCAAAATCGATGCCATGCTTGCGTTTGTTATCGGCGCTCTTACCAGGGTCGTACTCGAACTTCATTGTCCAGAAACCACCGGCCGAACGGTATAGTAAAGGTATAAATACTATACCATTTGGCAGGAGTCGAAACAACTTCCCGGCCGGAATCAGCGTACCTTATAAAGTACGTCTCATCCCCAAACCTGCCCAAATCATACATACATAATTGTCAATTTTACTGGAACACTTTCGCCCCTTTCGCCCCCTCCCAGGCTCAACCATGCGGCAGCCACCAACTCCTATGGATTGCCAGACTTAAAAGGAATGTAAATACACTTCGATAAAGACAGAACTGCACAGATAAAAACCAAAACCGGAACATACTGGAGTTATGTTCCAACCGGAACATACTGAACAAATGTTCCCACCGGAACATTCAGCCAATTTGCAGCGCCCTTATGCCAAACCAAAAGTGCCAAGGCCGAGAAGCTCGAGCCGGCGCTCGGTCTTCACGGAAGCGTATTCAGGTAACAAGCCCCGCTGGTCGTCTGCGCCGGAGGCGTCGGAGGCGTCATCCATGGCGGCTCATTGAAATTGAAAAATGAAGTCATGTTCTTCTGCGCCGCGTCGCGCTTGGTCAGCGATGACAGCTTGAAGCGCGTTTCAATCAGCTTCAGAATCGCGGTTGTGTCCATCACGTTGTGGTCGACGTAGTGCTCACTCGCGTAAGGCGAGATCACGATCAGCGGCACGCGGAATCCTGTGTAGACAAAATTGCAAGTCGGACCAGTCGTGCCGTTGTTGCAGATATCTCCCGGCAGCAGATCTACCGGGGCAATACCATCGGGGCTGACCGCCGTCTGCGGAGCGACGTGATCGTACAGCGCTCCTGACTCGTCGTAGGTCAGAATAAATGCGGAGTCTTTCCACGAGGTGCTCGCCATCAGCGCGTTGACAATCGACGAAACGTAGCTCGCGCCCAGTTGCACGTCGACGGGATACTCATCGGAATCGGAACCATGCTCATCGAGTCCCGCGGCGGATGCGGGTTCGATCTGCGCCACCGAAGGCAGCGTTCCATTCTGCAGGTCGGTAGTGAACTGCGTCATGGTCGCGATATTGTCCGGGTAGTCGGTCGGGATGGTTTGTCCCCACGAGAAGTTCTGCACGTAGCTCAAAGTGAGCAGGCATGCGGGCATGGCATTGGAAGCGCACGCAGTGTTATCGGTATTCACATAAATTTTCCAGCTGATCCCTGCAGTCTGCAGCTCCTGGAAAATCGTCGTCGCCGTCAGCAGATTTTCGTCGCCGCTGTCGGTGCCGATGGGATACGCGTAGCCCTGCGAAGTGGCGGCGATCAGATACTCGCGGTTGGGCTCGGTGCGCACCATCGCGGGTGAGAACCAGCGGTCTGACGTGGCAAACTCCGATGCCATGTAATAGTAGTAATTCAAATTCGAACCGGTGTAGTAGCCCATCGCGCGAATGCCATTCGTATCGTAGTAACCGAGGTTGCGCGCATCGTGCGCCGCTGTCCAGACATAGCCATTCAGATCTGCAGTGCCAGACATTGGAGCGTCGAGATTCCAGTTTTCATGGCTCTCGTTCCACGATGGACTCGTGTTCTCGGTGCACTGCGTAGTCAGTTGATAAGAAGCGATATTCGGACTGGCGCTGTCTTCCGTGCAATCATCCGGCGGCGGATACGCGGGATCGCAGCCAGGGTTGGTGGGCGGAGGCCCGTACAGCGGCGCGAGACCTGTCGTGGGATTGAATTGCGGCAGCCCATCGAAAGACCGGTCCGCAAATCCATTCGACTTCCAGTACGAACGCAACTCGCCGAGATAGTTATCGACCGACCGATTCTCTTGCGCCATGAAAACAATGTGGTTGAGAACGTTGACAGTCTGATTCACATTGAACGTCGCCGTCACTGACTTAGCCGCTTTCATCACTACTTTGCAGGTTGATCTTCCGGTGCATGCCCCGGACCATCCCGTAAAAAATGCGCCCTTGCCCGGAGTTGCGGTGAGCGTCACCGCGGTTCCGGCATTGAACGATGCACTGCACGTTGGAGAGCAGCTGATTCCCGTGGGGCTGCTCGTGACTGTGCCGGTCGAGGTGCCTGCCAGTGTCACCGTGAGTTCGTACGTGGTTGCAGGAGTCGCACTCGCGGCGCCGGATGCCGACTGCGCCAATTCTTTTCCGGGATGGAGCAGGGCAATCGCAACCACAAGACTGATTGCCAGGAAAAGAAGTCTATGCCGGTTCACAGTAACCTCAGAGCTGGAATTCGAGAATAAAGCATGACGTTGGATGTCGCTGCCGCGCTCAGGGTTGGTCGAAAAACCAGGTGGGACGCGGAGTTCAGGGTTAACGTTCTTGAAGTCCGATTTCGTTTCACGCAGAACCATTTATGATGAAAGAGAATCGATCCTATGACTTGTTCGCTTCGTGTCCCAGGAATTCTCCTTCTCGCTTCGTTGTTTGCAGTTACCCTAGCCGCCGATAGCGCTGTGCCTCAGACCAAAGAAGAAACCCAGCCACCCAAAGTGCGAGCCATCGGGCGCCGGCTCGATGAAAAGGGTGTGCCGAATTTCGGCGAGGTCACTCCGAACCTTTATCGCGGAGGCCTGCTCAAAACCGCCGGCCTCAAGGCGCTGGCAAAGATGGGCATCAATGTCGTGATCGACACGCATGCCTATGACGCCAGCGAAGAAAAAATGGTACGCGGCCTGGGCATGGAATATGTGGCCATCCCGTGGCATTGCCCGTGGCCGAAGGATGAGGTGTTTGCGAAATTTCTGAAGGTTCTGCACGAAAATAAAGGCAAGAAAGTGTTTGTGCATTGCCGCCTGGGCGACGACCGCACCGGCATGATGGTCGCCGCTTACCGCATGGCGGAAGAAGGCTGGACGGCCGACGAAGCCATGAACGAGATGAAATCTTTTGGATTCTCGCGGGCGCACCACTTCATCTGTCCCAGCCTCGCGCGCTATGAAAAAGAATTTCCCGATCGTCTGAAGAATGATCCAGTGTTTGAGGAAGTCAGGCCTAAGCAGTAGTCGAGGATGTTTCAAAATCCGCAAAACGGCCTGTGGGACTTTGCGAGTCCAAGGCCCCTAAAAACCACAAAGCCGGGCTGGTTGGCCCGGCTGTACTTTGTGGAATGGTTTCGGTCAATCGAACGATCGACCGACCCCAAATGTCGAAATCTTGAAAATCAGAACCCTAACGAATCCCGCGCTGGTTCTTGAGATTTTGGGCTCACCAAGGCGGGCCGGTTAGCCCTGCGGAAGCCGGTTGTCTCAAATTGTCACCGCGTCCCATTTTGCGCCTGCACTTTGCGCCGCAGGTTCACCAGGTCCGCGCCGCAACTCTGAGTAACACTTACATCACCAACGCAAGGTTCTCCAGCTCAAATTGCAGCACCGGAAGGGCGCAGCCCGCCATCTCGACGCGGCCTGCCGCGTCGAGCGCCGCCTTGGGCGAAACTCCATAGCCCCGGCCCATCAGGAAGACCTGCAGCAGTTCGGCAGCCTCGTAAGAATCGATCATGCCCCCCTGCAGCAAATCGCTGCGCAGCGCCGCCAGCTCGGTTGCCGTGAATCTGTCTTTATCGTTATTGACTCTTTCGTTCATTTCGTTATCAAACATGGCCGTCATCACCTCCGACTCCGACCTCGAACCCAACTGTTGCTCATTAGACTCATCGGCAGCCACGCAAGTTGCATGCAATTTAGCTGCCGCGCCTGCCTTCTCGTTCTAAATACGGAAAGCAGGTCGCTTTGGATTCACTAACCCTTGTACTTATCGGAAGTTGCGGACAATGCCGCTAGGGCCATCAGCTTCGCCCGGTGTGATTAATACGCGCGGGCGTCCCAAAAAAAGACGCGCAGTGTCATTTCGGACACGCAGCCCGGCACAATGGCGCTGTGCGGCTCTCAAGTCTGCCGGGAGGTGGGTAGTGGCTCAGTTTGAATTTCTAATGGTGTCTTCGCCCGTCGATGGCGTCATCCTGAGCGCAGCCGTTCTTCAGGCGGAGCGAAGGATCTCCCACTACGACGCTGCGTGCCACGGGGAGATCCCTCGGCCCGCTGGTAAAAACGCGGGCTCTTCGGGATGACGCCTTGTGAGACTCAGAGTTCAAACTGAGCCACTGCCGGGAGGTGGCAGGAGCCATACGGCCAGCGACAGCTAGCTTTCGATCGTTGCCTCGTCGATCAACATGATGGGAATATCGTCCTTCACCGGGTACACACGACGGCACTGACGGCACTTCAGGCTCTCGGGATTCTCCCGGTACTCGAGGGGCTGCTTGCACGCGGGACAGACCAGAATCTCCAACAAATCTTTGGCAATCATGACAAGGGCATTGTACGACAGTGGTCAGTGTTCAGTGATCTTCAGTGATCAGTGGTCAGCGTTCGGTAATGTCGCCTGCGTGAAATCTCTGTGTGAATTTCTCCTCCATGTCAGTGTAAGATTTTCTAGCGAAGCCCGGAGCCCGAATGCCAGCCAGAATCTTAGACGGCACGAAAATCGCGAGCGACATCCGCAGCGAAGTTGCGGCGGAAGTGAAGAAGATGGCTGCTGCCGGAACGCGGCCCGGCTTGGCCGTTGTCCTCGTGGGGCACAACCCGGCGTCGGAGATTTACGTGCGCGGCAAGGTCAAAGCCAGCGAAGAGGTTGGCATTTACAGCGAGCAGCATACGCCGCCTGAGACCGCAACCACCGACGAACTGCTGGCCCTGGTCGAGGATCTGAATCGCCGCGATGAGATTGACGGCATCCTCGTGCAGCTGCCGCTGCCTTCGCACGTGGATGCGAAGCGAATATTGATGGCGGTCGATCCCGCGAAAGATGTTGACGGATTCCATCCGGTGAACGTCGGCTTTCTCTCGACGCAGCGTCCGGGCCTGGTGCCCTGCACGCCCGCCGGAGTGTTCGAGATCCTGAGTCGCAGCAACATTCCTATCGTGGGTCGGGAAGCCGTGGTCGTCGGGCGCAGCGACATTGTCGGCAAACCTGCTGCCATGCTGCTGCTCAACGCTAACGCCACGGTCACGGTCTGCCATTCGAAGACGCACGATCTGCCGGCAGTCTGCCGCCGCGCCGACATTCTCGTCGCCGCGATCGGCCGCGCCGGCATGATCACGCGCGATTTCGTGAAGCCCGGCGCAACCGTGATTGATGTCGGCATGAATAAAGTGACTGACCCTGCGGAGTTCCAGCGGCTGTTCGGAAGCGGATTGGAGAAGCACACGCAGCGCGAAGCGACGTTCCGAAAAAAGGGCTCAACGCTGGTCGGCGACGTGCATCCGGAGGTGGCCGAAGTGGCGGGAGCGCTCACTCCGGTGCCCGGCGGCGTGGGCCCGCTGACCATCGCGATGCTGATGTATAACACGGTGAAAGCGGCGAAGATGCGTAGGCAGGGATCAGGGGCTAGAGGTGAGGGGTCAGTCGGTGCGCATTCAGTTTGGGCAGAAAGGTGAAACTCCTTGGGCAAGTCGTTGGGAATCTCGCGGAAGCTGCATCTACTGACCCCTAACCCCTGATCCCTATCCCCTGAATCTATGCTGAAAATCGGCCTCACCGGCGGCATCGCCTCGGGCAAGTCGGTCGTCGGAGAAATGTTCGTCTCACTCGGCGCGCACCTCGTCCAAGCCGACCGCATTGCTCATCAACTCATGCTGCCCGGCCGGCCCGTTTACAACGAGGTGGTGCGCCATTTCGGCGGAGGCATTCTCGACCCTGACCTCAGCGTGAACCGCGCCAATTTGGCCGAGGCGGCCTTTGGCAAAGCCACGTCTACTGCCGCATCGCGAATCGAAGAGTTAAATCGCATCGTGCATCCCGCGGTGATTCGCAGCTGGGATGAATGGATGGAAGAAATGGGACGGCAGGATCCCAACGCTGTCGCCATCGTGGAAGCGGCGCTCATCCTGGAAGCGGGCGCGGCGAAGCGTTTCGATAGGCTGATCGTGGTCACCTGCAGCGATGAGCAGCGCGTTGCGCGCTTCGCTGCGCGGCAGAAACTAGACCTAGACGCGGCGCGTAAAGAAGTAGTCCGCCGTATGGCGGCGCAACTTCCCGAAGCAGAAAAAATAAGAGCCGCAGACTTCGTGATTGACAACTCGGGCTCGCTCGAGCAGACGCGCGAGCAGGTGCGGCAGGTTTGGCAAAAGCTTCGCGGGGCGCAGAAATAGCCGCGCAAATTTCCATGGAACTAATCTCACCGAGAGCGCGTAATCTCGTCTAAGAGGCTGGGCGGAGGTGTGCGTGCTCGGCGGAGGATTTCTTATGAAACACAAGCGTGTAGATAGCTGGGTGTTCATGGGCCTGATTCTCGGCGGCCTGGTTTGCTCGTGGGCAGCGCCGGCGCGGGCTGAGGAGTGGTCGAAAACCTACACTCTTACGGGCAAGCCCGATCTCCGCGTGGACACTTCTGACGCCAACATTCACGTCTCCACCTGGGACCAGAACGCGATTGAAGCCAAGGTGACCACTTCCGGCTACAAGATCGGCAACGACGGCATCCGGATTGAAGAGCACCAGGCCGGCGACATGGTTGAGATCAACGTGCGCTACCCGCATCATGACTTCACAATCGGCTGGTCGAATCATAGCGTCGACATTAACATCCACATGCCGCGCGAGGGCCGCGTAGACCTGCGCACCGGCGATGGCAAGATTGAACTGGGAAATTTCAAAGGCGAGATGCAGTTGCATAGCGGAGATGGCTCGGAGGAAATCGACGGCGTGGACGGCAAACTGCGGGCGACGACCGGCGATGGGCATATCCGCGCCAACGGCCGCTTTGACGAACTCGATCTGAAGACTGGGGACGGCCGCGTGGATGCGCACGCCGCGACCGGGTCGGCGCTCGCCATGGGCTGGAGGCTCGAAAGCGGCGACGGCACGGTCACGCTGGAAGTCCCGGCGAATCTGGCTGCAGATGTGGAGTTGCACACCGGCGATGGCCACATCGATCTCGATTTGCCGGTTACGACCGAAGGTAAGATTCGCGAAGGCGAAGTTCGCGGCAAGCTGAACGGCGGCGGGAATCTGCTGGTGATTCATACCGGGGATGGATCGATCCGGCTGCGGAAGGGCTAGGCGGGCTTCCGGGATTCGGCTCCTGGCTCTCGGCTTCGGGCTTCGGGCTTCGGCTTTCGGGCTCCAGGCTTATGTCTGACAATTGGTATATAATGTCTGACATGGCTACTCAACGCTTTACAGTTCGGGTTCCGGAAGATCTGGGTTCAAAACTACGCCGGACCTCCCGTGATAAAGGGCGAACGCCGTCGGACCTGATTCGTCTTGCAGTCGAGAACTACCTCAAAGAAGAGCCGGTTCGAGGTTCGGCTTACGAAGCAGCAAGGGCTGCCGGGCTCATTGGCTGCGTCAGCCGTGGTCCAAAAGATCTCAGTACGAACCGCCGGCATTTTGAAGGTTTCGGAAAGAGCCGATGATATCGCCCGCAGCGGCCCGGGTTCTCATCGACACTGGTCCGCTGGTTGCGATTCTCGACAATCAAGACACCCATCATGCGGCATGCGTTCAAGCTCTTGCGGCTCTGGAGGGCCCACTGTATACCTGCTGGCCGGTGATTACTGAGGCCGCGTGGCTCTTGCGGCACTCGCCCGGCGCGGTCCGACGCTTATTGGACAGCATCAATACACCTTTTGTGGAACTGCTCTCGCTGGAGGGCCCGGACGTGCGGCCAATCGCAGAACTCCTGGAAAAATACCAGAGCATGCGGCCGCAGCTCGCGGATGTCTCTTTAGTTTATCTGGCAGGACGCGAACGGATTGAGACTATTTTCACCTTGGATCGGCGAGACTTCTCCATCTACCGAACAAGCCGGGGGCGCTCGTTTCGCATTCTTCCGCATTAGTATTTTGGGACTGTCGGCGATTCCAGACGAACTACTCCAGGCCTTCCCGTTCTTCTTTGGTGGGGTTGTAGAAGAAGCGGAAGCGGAGCGCTAGGTATTGTCCGCCGAATTCGGATGGCAACGCTGGGAACGGATCGGAGCCTGTGATCCCGGCCCAGGCCGCGCGATCGAGCGGAATGTCTCCCGAGGGCGCCACCAGTTTCATGCCCGCAACTTTTCCATCTTTAGTAATCGCGAATTCGATGATCAGGCTGCCGTGCTTCATCGCTGCGGATTCCGGAATCGCGTTGTACCAGTTCTGCTTCACGTCATGCAGCACACGCTGGAGGTAAGGACCGAAGTCCACGCCCATAGTGTCGCTGAGCACTTCGAGATTGCCCACCGGGCGGCCGTGCGCGCCGGTGCCTAATCCAAAGTCGCCGCCGCTACCCTGGCCGCCTCCGCCTCCGCGTTTTGCCGCGCGCGCCGCCTCTTGAATCTGATCGCCTGCCGACATCGAACCGCCATACTTGCTGAACTCGCTCCTGATGTCGGGCTTAGGCGGACTCTGCAACTGCGACATCTGCGGAGTAGTCGCTGGCTGCGGCGGCAGCGCAGGCTGGCTTTGCGTCACGCCGGCGGACTGCTGAACAGGGGCTGGTTGCGACGTCGGCGATCCGCTGAAGCCCGGCGCTCCGGGGGGCGGCGTGGCCAGACTCTTGCGCAGCTCCTTCACATCCAAGTTCGGATGCCGCGTCATTGCTAAGCGGTCTTTATCGGAAATAATGTTGCCCTGCTTGTGCGGCACCTTCTGCAAATCCGGCGGAAGCTCCAGGAAAGTCGCATCCTTAAAATTGACCGACTTTTTGGCCACGGCATCCGAATGCCAGGGAAGGTACTTTTCAAAATATTCAATCTTCCACAGGAAGGCGATGAGAACCATGTGGACAATAATCGAGATCCACGCGGCTTCGCGCCGGCGCGAGCGCGCCAGATCGTCCTGCAATTGGATTAGCAAGTGCGGCACACGCGCCGCATCATCATCCAAATCGCGATAGGCGGTCTCCCATCCCCGGGCGTCGTACAGGCCGAGTTGCTCCGGTTGCGGCTTCTCGGGAGGCGCGACCGGATCCTGGAATGGGATTTGAGTGATGGGCATGAACTAGTTTTGTCCGAACTAGGCTTCTTCGAGCACTGCCTTTCCGAGCCAACGCCTGTCCGTTAGACACGCATTCCCAGCGCTACGTTGCATCCTGCCTTCACAGGATTACGCAGCGAACGGTGCGGACCAAGGTACCTCTATTTTCGCATCTTTCAAGGGATTCTGCTCACGCACAGATAGAGTGGGACTTAGGTGTGTAAACATTTGTAACCGGCGGCACTCAGGCCTTCGTCTTGGCCATGCCGGCAAGCCCAACCTTCTTCCCATGCTCGCGAATCGCCGCGACAATATCGAGCGCCAGCGCAAGAGCACGGCGGCCATCTTTCAGTGGCACCACTGGCGTTGAGCGCTCGCGCACCGCGTGCAGGAACGATTTCAACTCCGCGTGCAAAGGTTCTTCCGAAGTGACGGGCGGCTTGGCAACCTGAATCTGCGGATTCACGGTAGGCGCGCCAGCCGCCGATGTATCCGCGCCAACGGTGAAGACGAGTACTTCCTGCCGCCCATAGTCGACTGAAACATATTGCTGGGGCTGAAAGAAACGCAGCTTGCGCACGCGCTCGGTCGAGACGCGGCTGGCGGTGAAGTTAGCCACGCACCCTGACTCGAACTCGAGCCGCACGTTGGCGATGTCAACTTTGCCGGAAAGAATGGGCAGGCCCACAGCACGAACTTCTTTCACCGGAGAATTCGCAAAGGCAAGCACGATGTCGAGATCGTGAATCATCAAATCAAGCACCACATCGACATCAAGAGAACGCGGCGTGAACACGCTCAGGCGATGCACCTCGAAAAACATGGGCTGGGTAATCAGCGGCATCGTGGCGCGCACCGAGGGATTGAATCGCTCGAGATGTCCCACCTGCACAATGCGCTTGTGCGTAGCAGCGAGATCAACCAACTCATTCGCCTCAGCCAGCGACGCAGCTAGCGGCTTTTCGATCAGCACATCGATGCCGGCTTCCATCAGCGCGCGGGCTACTTCCAGATGATGCACCGTCGGCGCCGCCACCGACGCGGCGCGCACTTCGCTGTGCGTGGTCAGCATCTGCTCGACTGAACCAAAAGCCCGACAGCCGAACTCGCGCGCCACGGCATCAGCGCGGTCAAGATCAGGATCCACCACGCCCACGAGCCGAACCGGCTCGCCCTGCTGTTCCAGCTCTTGATACACGCGGGCATGGTTGCGTCCAAAGACGCCCACACCCACCACCGCAACGGAAATCGCATTATCGGCGCGCAGGAAGAAACTCTCAGCCGGCTGGTTGCCAGATAGGAACTAAGGAACAATAAATTGTAAACGCAAAAGAGCGGAAGAGCATCTCGAAGAGATTGAGTGATTTTGCAATCGGCCCATTGAGAGATTAGAAGCAGTTAAGATTTTCAAATCGCCCAATGACCCGATCGCTCAATGGCTCAATGGCTTAATCACTCAATGACTCAATCCCACGACAATTTCCTCAAAATCGCGATCTGCCCCGCATGATAAAGCTCGTGCTGCGCGATGCCGTGCAACATGTGATAGAAATCATATTTTTTCCCCGGGACACGATCGCGCAACCGTGACTCAGGAAGCGCGGCAACCGTCTTCACCAGCACATCGTGCGCGCGCTTCGCATGGCCGATGGCTTTGCGCCACGCAGCTTCCGTCGGCTTTGGAACCAACGGAAAATTCGCAGCGCCCTCCGGCTGCCATACTTCTCCAGCCAGCCGGCGGCAACCTGCCTCATCCCAGACAGCAATGTGCAGCACCAATTCCCAAATGCTGTGGACATCGGCCAAAGGCTTGGCCGCAGCCATGGCAGCATCGACGTCTTGTAACAACTCAAGCACAGCAGGCCCATGCCACGCGTCGCCGTCGAATGCCCGGCGAAGCTGTTCGGCGATCAGCGCGGATTCAGACTTTGAAGAAGGCATAATCCCTAACTTCTCCGATTTAGCTTGTACGGTCAACCGATTTACGCATACACGGTATTCGTGTATACTGTAGAAATGATTGTCTCCTTTGGAGACAAAACGACGGAAGACATCTTCCACGGCTATGAAACGAAGGCGGCCCGGAGAATCGCGCAGGCATTGTGGCCGCGAGTCCGCACCAAGCTGGATTCGCTGAACGCGAGCACTACGCTGGAAGATCTGCGCGTACCTCCGTCGAACCGGCTGGAGAAACTGCGGGGCGAGTGGGCGGGGTTTTACAGCGTGCGGGTAAACGATCAGTACCGCGTGGTATTCCGCTTCATCAGCGGCAACGCAATCGATGTGCGATGCACGGATTACCACTAAGGAGACAACAATGCTGCCAAGACGTCGTATCGCCACTCATCCCGGACAAATCCTGTTCCACGAATTTCTCGAACCGCTGGGCCTCACCCAGGCCGAACTGGCAAGAGCACTGGGCATCCCTTTGAACCGCGTAAATGAACTGGTGCGCGGCAAGCGAGGCGTTACTCCCAGGACGGCCCTGCTTCTTGCTGAATATTTCAAAAACTCCGCTGAATTCTGGATGAATTTGCAGACCGCGCACGACCTGACACGAACTCGCCAAGAGATGCGCAAAAATCCAGCGCCAACCTCGCGAGAAAGCCAGCGTTCGGTCGGAGCCGACTAGATCGAGACGCTTTGAGGTCGCAGGTTGCGACCTCAAACTTGTTCACCCCGCGCCTCAATCAGGCCGGGTCCGCCACAACCGCAATCCCCGCAGCATTGGCAGCGTCAAGAATCGTCTCTCCATCCAGCATCAAACACTTGCCGGCATCCAGCGCGAGGCAGGTTGCGCTCGCGGACTGCATAACTTCAATAGTCTTCACCCCAATCACGGGGACATCGAAGCGCATATCCTGATTCGGCTTTGCGATCTTCACCACAGTAAGCGCGCGACTCAGCGTGGACGCATCACCATGCAGAGAACCCATAATGCGCCCGGCGCGCTCAATAGTCGCGTCTGTGCCTTCCATGGCTTCGACCGCCACGCATGCCGATTCGGCGATCACCACAGTCTGTCCGATATCATGCTGCGCAAGCTGGCGGGCCACAGCGCGTCCGTAGACGATGTTCTTAAGTTCCTGCTCAGTGGGCGCCCGGCGCGTCAGCGTTCCCGACTTCACCAGCAGCGGATCGAGCAGCGCCGTGGAATTCTCCAGCGTGATCCCTTCATCGGCAAGAACCTTGGCCACAGCGCCAAGCAGGCTGTCAGTGTTGCGCGTAGTAAGCGAGAACAAAAGCTTGGCCAGGCGCCAGTCGGGCTTGATCGCAGAAAAAATCTGCTTGTGCTTCACCTGCCCGGCCATAACAGCACGCTGCACGCCTTCTCGCTTGAAAGTCTCAATCAGCTTTGAAAGGTCGCCCAACGACAGCCAATGAACCGAAGCCGCACCGTGATCCTCGATCTCGGGGAAAGCTTCTTCCTTGATAGCAACCACGACCACCTCATACCCCGCCGAGCGTGCCGCGTCCAGCACGAGCAGAGGAAACGTGCCGTTGCCGGCGATAAGGCCAATTTTTTCTTTTTGGTAGGGCACGAAGTGATCGCGAGTCGACCGACGAGTAGTCTAGCATCCAGGCGGACGGAGAGAAGGAACGGAGTAGTTAGCCACGCGATTGGCTGCGCTTCAATCGACTGGTACGGTATTGCTCGTAAGGGACGCTTTTTTCCTTGCGGCGCGATTCTGAAATAAGGCCATCCCAAAAATCCTCCCAGATGGCTCCGTGCTTTTTTAGGTCGATCTGCACGGCCACGCGATGACCCTTTTCGTCCGTAAGAAATTGAATTCCCGTCACAACGGCCTCAGTTCTTGGCATGCCTTCATTCTCTCGCAGGCATAGGCAACGCGGAGAAAGGAGTCAACAGTTGTTCCTCGCACTCGGCACTAGCAGGTTTCTCACGTCTTTCGAAACAGGCGCGAAAGTAGCCCGCCGCCCGCGGGTCCTTCACGCGCCTCAGGCTCGAAGACCTCAAACCGCGCGTCGATCGCCTTGTCATGCTTAAAACCTACAATCGCTTCGGCAAGTTCTAGGGGCACGTCAAACATGTAATCCACTTCGCGGGAGTTCTCATCTTCCCGCTGCTGCGCTGCTAGCAGCCGCTCTTTAACGGACAAATATTCCTTTGGAAGTAGGCCGTGTTCCTGAAGGTGGCGCGGCCCGGATTCAGACGCATGAGCGACTTTCCAGATGAGATTTCCGTTCTCCCACCCCTCTGATGAACTGAACATGACGTGTTCTTCAATTGAGGCCGCAACAATGTAAGCCGCCGCCGACACCTGCCGAAGAGTCCGCTCGCGGACGAACGTGTGCGCATACTCGTTGATGACCACGACGGACCATCCGCTATCGAGATGCACGCCAGAGAACATGCTCTCAGGCTCTTCCTCGGTTTCCCCGGACAGCGATAAACCCAACAGCCCAGCGGCTTGTGCGACTGTCGTGTCCTTGAATGCGATCCAGGAAATTGCGTAGCCCATGGTTCAGCTCCGTTCCGCCGCACACGCTACTTAATCACTCCGCGTTGCGACCCCTCAATGAACCGAATCAACATATCCACATCTTCGCCGCGATCCGCTTCACCCCTCAGCTTCTCCAGCGCCTGCGAAGTATTCAGTTTAGAAGCCAGCAAAGTTTTGTAAGCATGATGAATCTTGAGAATGCGCTCCTTGGAAAACCCGCGCCGCTCAAGACCAATTTTATTCATTCCATACGCATGCGTGTCGCGCGCGGCCGAAGTCATCGAAAACGGCAGCACATCCTGCGTGATGGTCGTTCCGCCGCCGATATAAGAGTGAGCGCCGATGCGCACAAACTGATGCACCGGACAAAGCGCGCCCACCACAGCCCACTCTTCCACAGTCACATGCCCGGCCAGCGTAGCGCCGTTCACCAGCATGCAGCGATCGCCAATCACGCTGTCATGCCCAATGTGCGCGTAGGCCATGATCAGCGTGTGACTGCCGACTCGCGTGACTCCGCCGCCTTTCACCGTGCCGCGGCTGATCGTAACGCACTCCCGAATCTCGTTGTGGTCGCCAATCTCCAGCCGCGTTGGCTCGCCTTTGTAAGTGGTATCTTGCGGCGCCATGCCAATGGCGCAAAAAGGAAAGAAAGAATTGTCGGCGCCGATCTTGGTTGGACCTTCAATAGCCACATGCGACACCAGGCGGCAGCCCTCGCCCAGTTCGACCTCCGCACCAATCACGCAGTAAGGCCCGACCCGGCACGACGCCGGCACCTTGGCACGCGCATCAATAATGGCAGTAGGATGAACATTCATGGTCGGATCATCATCGGCGAGGTTTGCTCGAGATCGGATCGCAGTTCCGGAAGCCGGACGCCGCATCATTCGGCAGTCGCGCCAGCTCCATCCGGAGCCGGGCCGCGCCCGCGCGAACTATCGATCAGCTGGCATGACACCATCGCCTCCGCCACTTTCTTGCCATCGACATACGCGATGCCCTGCATCCGCACCGCGATCATGCGCGCAATGGCCCGCCAGCCCTTCACTTCCACCTCAATCCGCAACTGGTCGCCAGGGCTCACCGGACGCCGAAACTTGGCCCGCTCGATCCCCGTAAAAACCATAACCTTATCGGTGCGATCTTCCACCTCGGTGAGCAGCAGCGCGCCGCCGGCCTGCGCAATTGCTTCCACAATGAGCACGCCCGGCATAATCGGCAATCCCGGGAAATGTCCATTGAAAAAAGGTTCGTTGATAGTGACGTTCTTGATCGCCACAATGCGCTCTTTGCGTTTCAATTCCAGCACGCGGTCAATCAGCAGAAGAGGATAGCGATGCGGCAGAATCTTCAGAATGTCGTGAATGTCGAGCCCAGTCTTGGTTGAGCCCGCGCCGGGATCAGGAGGAGTGCTCTCAATCATGCTTCGTTCTCAATCAGCCTGAAGATTATACTGTACCGCGTCGCAAGATGGTCATGTGTGGGGACAGCCGCCCTCGGCCAACTTGCCCTGAGCGAAGCCGAAGGGTCGAGCGCAGCTCGATTGTTTTCCCCGCGGCAGGCGCAAGGTTAGACAGCGAAAGGAAATCGTGTCCGCAAAAAAACCGAAAGAATCACCAGCCGCCCCAAAGCCTCCGTGGCCAGATCGCCTGAGCTACTTCTCGAAGCATCAGGACGAGATGGTGAACACAATTCGCGAACTCGTCGAGATCGAATCTCCCAGCGACAACAAGCCAGCCGTCGACCAAATCGCCACGCTCCTCGCAAGAAAATTCGAAGCGCTCGGCGGACGAACTCAACTCCACCACAGCAATCACAAAGATTTCGGCGACAGCCTGCAGATCGATTTCGACGGCCCTTCCCAATCAAGGCCTGACGATCACAAGCCGGTCCTGCTGCTCGGCCACTACGACACGGTCTATCCGGTAGGCACACTCGCGAACATGCCCTGCAAAATCGAAAACGGACGCCTTCTCGGCCCCGGCTGCCTCGACATGAAATCCGGCATCGCGCTTATGCTCCATGCCATCGAAGCGCTGCAAGCATGGCACGGCGCGCTGCCGCGGCCGGTCACAGTTTTTCTGGTTTCCGACGAAGAAGTCGGCAGCCATTCTTCGCGAAAGATTACCGAAGCCCTGGCCAAACAATCCGCCGGAGTGCTGGTCCTCGAACCTGCCGCCGGACTTCGCGGCGCCGTAAAAACCGCACGCAAAGGTGTCGGAGAATATAAACTTCGCGTGCAAGGCATCGCGGCGCATGCCGGACTCGATCCCGGCAAAGGCCACAGCGCGATCCTGGAACTCGCGCGCCAACTCGCAGTAATCGCGAAGCTAAACAATTTGCGCCAAGGTGTGTCGGTAAATCCCGGCGTGATTCAAGGAGGCACGCGCTCAAACGTAATCGCCGCCGAAGCCTCCGCGCTCATCGATGTCCGCATCAAGAGCGCAAAGCAAGCCGCCGGCATCGACCGCAAGCTGCGCTCCCTCAAGCCGTTCGACAAGCGCTGCAAACTCGACATCACCGGTAATATCAACCGCCTCCCCATGGAGCGAACCGCCGGAGTAGCGGCTCTCTACAAGAAAGCTCAGGAGGTCGCCCAGAACTTCGGATGGAAACTCGAAGAAGCGGCAGTAGGCGGCGGCTCCGACGGAAACTTCACCACCGGAATGGGCATCCCAACGCTCGACGGCATGGGTGGAGTAGGCGACGGCGCGCACGCCGTTCACGAATTCATCGTCATCTCCGAACTGCCGCGACGCGCACTGCTACTCGCGGGCATGATCGAAAATATTTGACAAGTATTATTGGGGAACCAGCACCAGAAAATAATCCATCTTGTCGCCCTTAACAAAATCATACTGCTTGCGCAGCCGGTAGCCCGCCTGCGCAGCCTCGCGCAACACAACCTCCCGGCCCACGCCGTGATCCTCGCCATTTCCATTGCGGTCAATAATCCCCACCTTCGCACCCGGACGCAGCGCCGTGCGCAGATTCCGCAACAAACCAACCGGCTCCGCAACTTCGTGATAAGTCTTCAACAGCAAAACGGCATCGATTGCGCCAGCAGGAAGCAGCGGATCGTCCGCCTTACCAAGAATCGTTTTCACATTGTGCAACTTCTCTTTCTGCGCGCGATCCTCGATATAGCGAATCGACTCCGGATTAATATCGACCGCATAAACCGTGCCGCCATCACCCACTCGCCGCGCCGCTCGTACGGTGAACCAGCCCGATCCCGCTCCAACATCGGCCACAGTTTTCCCCGCCGTAATGCCCAGTATGTCCATCACGCGATTGATTTGCAGACGCTCATCCCGCCCGGGTGAATCAAAAATGGTGAGGTCTCCCGTATAAGGTTCGCTGGTCTTACGATGTTCGCCCGACGCAGCATCAGGAGCTTGCGCCGCATCTTGAGCCGAAGAAAACGACAGAGCGCATGCAATAAGGAGCGCCAACACGAAACGTTTCAGAGTCACCATGAACCTCCATGAAACCCGCCCTTCTAAAGAATAGACTGCCACAGGCCAGCGTGGTAAGCGCCAAAACTTTCAGAGGGGAAGAACTATGAAGCTCTTTGACTCCGCAGTTAGCATGGCCTAGACTTTGCGCAGGGAGTTCCACCGGGCCCCGGAGGACTTATGGGTGAAGGTCTTTTTCAGCCGTTGCATTTGATTCTGATCATCGCGATCATTCTTCTGATCTTCGGCACCAGCAAGTTCGCCTCGTTAGGCAAGGGCATGGGCGAAGGCATCCGCAACTTCAAAGCCGCGATGAAAGATCCTGAGGAAGAGAAAAAGAAAGAAGTAAAGGAAGAAGAAAAGAAATCCTAGCGAGATTTACTTCCCTCCGAATTTTTTCCCCATAGCCTCATTCAAACAGCTCCCCGTTCGCGCAGCATCGCATACACCAGCGCCACAGGCAGCCCCACAACATTGCTATAATCGCCCTCAATCCGCGGAATCCAGCGCGAGGCCCGACCCTGAATCGCATAAGCCCCAGCCTTGTCCATAGGCTCGCCCGTAGCAATGTACTCGCGAATCTCATCCTCAGAAATCGCACACATAGTAACCAAAGTAGTCGAGGATGCGATTTGGATGTTGCTCTTGCTGACCACTGACCACTGACCACTGACCACTGGCCCCACAACGCACACTCCCGTGATCACCGCATGCGTCCGCCCCGAGAGCAGTCGCAACATACGCGCAGCATCTTCCGCATCGCGAGGTTTACCCAGGATGAGACGTTCGATCGCAACAACGGTGTCAGCCCCCAGCACAAAACTATTAGGATTATTTCGAAAAACCGCCACAGCCTTTTCCCGCGCAAGCCGCTGCGCGCACTCCGGCGCAGATTCGCCGGCAAGCGGCGCCTCGTCAATGTCAGCCGGTTGCACAGTAAACGAAATCCCGGCGTTGCGCAGCAACTCCTGGCGTCGAGGCGAAGCAGAGGCAAGTACAATAGTCACGAAGCGATTTTATCGGAATACTCCCCAAAGCATCGGTTCACCCCTCCGCGAACTCCGCGGCCGTTCTCAGCGCCCTCCGCGCGAAAAGCTTTTGATCTGAAGCCGGCAGAACGAGGAACCGCTCCCATCCTGTTAAGATTAAGAATCATGACAGTGGCCCCTCGCAAGCAGCCGCAAGTTGCTGAACGCCAGTTTCGATTCGATCTCACTGACCACTGGCCACTGACCACTGGCCACTGATTCTATGGACGCCGCTTTCCTCCGCAACTTTGCGATCATCGCGCACATCGACCACGGTAAATCTACGCTGGCAGACCGCCTCCTGGAACTGACCGGCTCCCTAACCGCGCGCGAGATGCAAGCCCAGGTTCTCGACTCCATGGATCTCGAGCGCGAGCGCGGAATCACCATCAAAGCCCACGCCGTCCGCATGATGTACACCGCCCAAGATGGCCACACCTATCAACTCAATCTCATCGACACTCCCGGCCATGTGGATTTTTCCTACGAAGTCTCGCGCTCCCTCGCGTCCTGCGAAGGCGCGCTGCTCGTGGTCGACGCATCCCAAGGAGTCGAAGCGCAAACCCTCGCCAACGCCTACCTCGCCATCAACAACGGACTCGAAATCATTCCCGTCATCAACAAAATCGATCTGCAAAGCGCCGACATTCCGCGCACCAAAGAAATGATCGAAAGCGCCGTAGGCCTCGACGCAACCGACGCCGTACTCATCAGCGCCAAAACCGGCCAGGGTGTTCCCGACGTCCTCGAAGCCATCGTGAAGCGCGTGCCATCGCCGAAAGGCAATCCTGACGCTCGCCTGCAGGCTCTCATCTTCGACTCCTGGTTCGATGCTTACCGCGGAGTAGTGATTCTCACTCGCGTTTTCCAGGGCACGCTGCGCAAGGGCCAGCGAATTCGCCTCTGGTCGAACGGCACAACCTTCGACGCAGAAACCCTCGGAGTGCAAAGCCCCAAGCCGGTTGAGATCGAAGAACTGAAGGCCGGCGAAGTCGGCTTCCTCATCGCGAACATCAAGAATGTAGCTGACACAAAGATCGGCGACACCATCACCGATGACGCCAACCCCGCCTTCGAAGCCCTTCCCGGCTTCGAAGAAATCAAGCCCATGGTTTTCGCCGGACTCTACACCGTCGACGCCCACGAGCACACCCGCCTGCGCGAAGCCCTCGAGAAACTTCGCCTGAACGACGCGTCCTTCTTTTTCGAGCCCGAAAGTTCCGTAGCGCTGGGCTTCGGCTTTCGCTGCGGATTCCTCGGCCTGCTCCACATGGAAATTATTCAGGAGCGCCTCGAGCGCGAGTTCGCCCTCGAACTGATCACCACCGCGCCCGGCGTGCGCTACAAGATTTACAAAACCGATGGCACCATGATCGAGGTGGACAATCCCTCGCGCTGGCCCGATCCCAGCGAGATCGCAAAGATCGAAGAGCCGGTGATCCTCGCCACCATTCTCACCAACGAAGAATATGTCGGGGGAATTCTGAAGTTAGTCGAAGACAAGCGCGGCAAACAAAAAACTTTCGAGTACGTCAGCTCGTCGCGCGTCATGTTGCACTATGAGTTACCGCTGAATGAAATCGTGCTCGACTTTTACGACCGCCTGAAATCCGTATCGCGCGGCTACGCTTCGCTCGATTACCACCTCGCCGATTATTGGGAGTCGCCCATGGTCAAGCTCGATATCCTGGTCGCGGGCGAGCCGGTCGATGCGCTTTCCATCATCGTGCATCGCGATTTTGCCTACGAGCGCGGCAAACTGCTGGTCTCGAAAATGCGGCAACTCATTCCCCGGCAAATGTTCGAAGTGGCGATCCAAGCCTCGATCGGAGCGAAAATCATCGCCCGCGAAACCGTGTCGGCCATTCGCAAAAACGTCATCGCCAAATGCTACGGCGGCGACATTTCCCGCAAACGCAAGCTCCTCGAAAAACAGAAGGAAGGCAAAAAACGAATGAAGCGCATCGGCCGCGTCGATATACCCCAGGAAGCTTTTCTCGCGGTCCTCAAGGTCGGCGAAGACAGCAATTGATCCGGGAACAATCTCCGGCTAGCTCGTGATGCTCCCCACTCGCGTGCTCAGCCATTGACCTTTCGTGAAAAACAAGTGACCGGGGAAATGCTAGCATCACGCCAGCCTAACTCAGTGGGCCAAATGAGGGGGATCTAATGGGCGCGGATCGCCCGCTCGTCCTGTTAACCGGAGCGTCCGGCTATATCGGCGGGCGCCTGCTAAAAGAGTTGGAGAAAGCGGGCTGGCCGGTTCGCTGCCTGGCTCGACGCCCTGATTTTCTTAGACCAAAAGTTGCCGCTTCCACGGAAGTCGTTAAGGCAGATTGCCTGGATCGCAGTTCACTAGGCCCGGCGATGGCAGAAGTACACACGGCGTATTACCTGGTCCACTCCATGGGTTCTCCGGGTAAGTTCGAACAGGAAGACCGCGAAGCCGCGCAAAATTTCGCCGACGTAGCGCGCGATTCTGGAGTACGGCGCATTGTCTATCTGGGTGGCTTGGGGAACCATGACCAAGCGCTCTCCGCTCATTTGCGCAGTCGTCACGAGGTTGCAGACATTCTGCGAAGCTCAGAGATCCCCACTATTGAATTCCGCGCATCCATCGTGATCGGGTCCGGCAGTCTTTCCTTTGAAATGATTCGCGCGCTGGTACAGCGGTTGCCGGTGATGATTTGCCCGCGCTGGGTTGCCGTCAAAGCCCAGCCGATCGCGGTCGAAGATGTGGTTGCGTACCTCATGGCCGCGCTGGTGTTGCCGGCCGAACAGTGTGGGGTTTTCGAAATCGGAGGCGCCGACCAGGTCAGCTACGGCCAGATCATGCAGGAATATGCCCGGCAATGCGGCCTCCGCCGATGGATGATCCCGGTTCCAATCCTCACGCCCCGCCTCTCAAGTTTGTGGTTGGGCTTAGTCACGCCTGTTTATGCCCGCATTGGCCGCAAGCTCATCGATAGTATGCGCAACCCGACTCTGGTGCACGACACTTCCGCTTTGACCGCCTTTGACATAAGGCCGAAAGGTTTGCGAGAGGCGATGGAGAGAGCTCTTCACCATGAAGACCAGGAATTTTCCCTGACTAGTTGGTGCGACGCTCTTTCGTCGGCGGGCAAGCCGCAGTCGTGGGGCGGCACGAAGTTTGGCACCAGGCTCGTCGATTCTAGGACCGTGCAAGTATTGGTTCCGCCAGCGGAAGCTTTTGCTCCGATTCAGCGCATCGGAGGTTTGAATGGTTGGTACTTTGCCAATGTTCTCTGGTGGTTCCGAGGCGCAGTGGATCTCCTCGTGGGCGGCGTGGGACTGCGCCGAGGCCGTCGCGACCCTCACACACTTTCCGCAGGCGACGCTCTGGATTTCTGGCGAGTGGAAACCTTTGTGCCGGATCACGAACTCGGTCTGGTTGCTGAAATGAAAGTGCCGGGCCGCGCGTGGCTGAAGTTCGAGGTGGAAGCAAATAGCCGAGGCTCCCTCATTCGGCAGACCGCTATTTTCGATCCTGCCGGGTTAGCGGGGCTTCTCTATTGGTACATGCTTTATCCCGTGCATCGCTGGATTTTCCGCGGCATGCTCAACCAGCTTGCGGTTGTCGCGGCACGCAGTACACCTACCTCCTCCCTTCGGCCACGACGTCCATTTCCAAGTAGCAGCTTATAGAATTAACGCCCAGGCCGTGAAAAAATCACCCGCAAAAAGGGCGGTTCTCGACCCGATTCGAGCCTCGAATACATGTCCCAGTTTGTTGGCCTCAGAAACGGGCCTCCGGGAGCTTGGCGTCTCCTCAGGCCAAATGCTTCAATCCGTCTTGCGATGGTTCTATCGCACTCGGGAAACTCGGAATTCAAAGACCAGCACCGCCAAAATGTGCAAATCTCCAAATTGGGAACAACCCGCCTTTCCGAAAATCCCGCCCATGTTAATGCCGAGTGAATTGTCTAACTGGTTACTATTCAGGGCTTTAAGGAGCAGTGGTGCGAGAAAACCAGATCGTCCCCACCACATTTTCCGCTAGCAAGTTCTAGCTCGCCCAGCGTTCCACAAGCTTTTCCACAGCACGCCGGCCCAGCACAACTCGAATCGGCTAAGACACTTACCCGCCAAAACTACAGGCTTTCCTGTATCAATCTACAGGAATTCTCGTAGCCCCAAAATCACTCCTCCGGTTCCATCCCGCCATCGGCCATCATCTCAAACCGAGTGCAGTTTTTGCGGAATGCCAGCATCAGCTTGCCGGTCGGTCCATTACGTTGTTTCGCAATGATGATCTCCGCCTTACCCTGCAAGTCAGGGTCATCCTGCCGGTAAACTTCCTCGCGGAAAATAAACATTACGAGATCCGCATCCTGCTCGATCGATCCTGACTCGCGCAAATCCGAAAGCTGCGGACGATGATCGCCACCACGACTCTCCGGCGCGCGGCTTAACTGCGACAGCGAAATCACCGGCACAGCGAGTTCCTTCGCCAGCGCCTTCAACCCGCGCGAAATCGCCGATACTTCCTGCGTGCGGTTTTCGTAACGCTTGCTGCCGCCAGACATCAGTTGCAGGTAGTCAACAATAATCAAATCAAGCTTGCCTTGCGCTTGCTTCAGTCGCCGAGCCTTCGCCCGCATCTCGCTCAACGAAATGCCCGGCGTGTCATCGATAAAAATCGGAGCGTGCGCCAACTGCTCCATCGCGCGCACCAGCTTCTTGGTGTCGTCCTGCCACAGCGAACCGGTGCGCATCTTGTGCGCATCCACTTCCGCCGTCGAACACAGCAAGCGCAACAGCAAAGCCTCCCGCGACATTTCCAGGGAGAACACGCCCACCACGCTTCCATCTTTGATCGCCGCATTCTCCGCAATGTTCATGGCAAACGCAGTCTTGCCCATCGAAGGCCGCGCGGCAAGAATCACCAGATCCGCGCGCTGCAATCCGCTCGTCATCTCATCAAGATTTTCGTAGTGCGTGGCCAGCCCTGTGATCCGCTGTCCGCGTTGCAGCAGTGCATCGACCGAGCCGAACGACTCGCGCACAATCTCCTGAACGCCCATGAAACCGCGCCCAATGCGCTTGTCCGAGAGTTGAAAAATCGCGGCCTCGGCGTCGCTCAACACTTCCTCGGCGGAATCCGATTGATCGGCCGCCCGCGCAATCGCCGTATTCGCCGCGTGAATCAACCCGCGCAGCAGCGCCTTGTCGCGCACAATCTTGACATAGTGCTCAATGCTCGGCCGGTCCGGAACTCCATCCAGCAGGCTCGATACATAGCCCACATCGCCAATCGCCTGCAGATCTTTATGCCGATCCAGTTCGTCGATCAGCGTGATCATGTCGATCGGACGCGAAGATTCCGCTAGATCGACCATGCGCCCATAAATCCGCCGGTGCGAATCCAGCGAAAAATCTTCGATGCGAAGATGTTCCGCAGCCTGGTTATAAGCAAAGTTGTCGAGCAGAATCGCGCCCAGAATCGAGCGCTCGGCTTCTACGTTCGCCGGAAGCGTGCTGATGTTGTAATCGGTAGTCGCCATTCACACACACCAGGATCGTCGCCGTGCATCCCTCTAAAGATGAAGAAAGACGAGGCGAATATAAAGCGAATTAAACTTTATGTCAGGTGATAGGCCGCTGTAAAGCGTAACCCGCCCACGTGAACTCAGTTGTGAACTCTCGGCCGCCACGTTGGTGAATACAGGTTAACGCACAATGAAGAAAGACAAGTACGAAAGCGGGTACGCGATGAAGATAAAGCTGTGCAGAACCCAACTTTTCTGTGGAAGAACCCACAAAACCAGTCCTAAATTTTTCTCTCGGCGCCTCTGCCGCTATTCCGGACTTTTTCGGGTGCCCCATTTCTCGCGTCCTTTGCGAGAAGTGGGGATTTCTAGGGCACTAGAGGTTAGGATTTCTTGCCCTGCCGCTTCCCCCTTCGCTACCCAGCCTCAGCCTGTCGCATGCTCCGAATCACCGTATGCGCCAAACTCTCCGCGACCGCGACATCGCCCTCATCAAAATTAAAAGGCTCCGGCGCAAACACCATCAGCAATCCCACAGTATCCCGCTCAAAGCGAACAGGTGCAGCCAGAATCGAGCGCACGCCGAGCCGACGGCAACTTTCCAAATCCACGCGCGGATCCACTTCCGCATCGTCGCACCGCAACGCTTTCCCCTCGCGAAAGCATTCACCCGAAAGCCCCGAGTTCACATCCAGCCGCGTACCCAGCGCCGGCGCGCTCTCTCCCACGCTCGCCCGGCACATCACTCCATCTTTGTGAACCAGCGCGATCGCGGCGCTGGTCCCTCGAGTCAGCACCCGCGCACGCTCTCCAATCAGCCGCAACGTCGCCGTCAAATCGTTTCCCAGCGAACTGAATTCATACTGCACCGTAGCCGAACTCTGCCGTTCGCTCCCGTTTTCTCCGGCAGTTTCCCGAGCATCGCTCTCCGCTTCCAGACTGATCGTCATATGATCGCCTCCGCCAGATTTCTCTACCGCGCCCCAACCCGACGCGCGACCCAGCGCCACTTTCGGAGCGATATGACTCGGCGCTCCCGCATTCACCGTCAACCATTCGTTCAACCGCTGCCGCGCCGCTTCCGGCAAATCCGAGAAACGCACGCCCGCGCGCCCAAGCGCGTCGGCCCACGCGATATAGCCCGTGGTTTCCACGTGTCCGCTCGGTGAGAGATCAATCTCCATGCGCACGCGGCGGCCCTTCTCAATGCTCGGCCTCTCGCTCGCATCGCCCATCTGCATCGACAATCCTTCCTCGCTCAAATCCAGAATCATTCCGCCGCTAACGCCGTCAAAGCTGGCAAATGCCGGGGCATGCACCGTCTGCCGCAAACAGCGCCGCCGTTCCGGAACCAATTCCTGATTCGCCGCCATGACCGTAAACACAGAACTCCCACAAGGATGATGGGATTGTTCGCGGCGATAAAAAAGTGCTAGCGCAGATTCCCCCGCCGGCAGCGAACAAAAGGCCAGCCATGTCACCATGGCCGGCCTTGATTCTTGTGCACGACTGCCACAAGCTCGCTAAGTCTTACTTGACAGTAATGCCCAAATAGCTATTCACATCGGAGATGGTCATGCTGAGGGTGGTCGCGATTTGCGACACCTCCTGGCCCTGGTTGTAGAGTTGATTCACCTGTTGCGACTCCGACAGTTTCACCGTATCGGCGGAGGCGTTCGTGGTTGGCTGGGGTTGAGCGCTCGCCGGCTTCGCGGAAGCGTTCGCAGCCGCAGGCGCCAGAGCCGGTAATGTGCTGGAGATCGAAATACTCATAAGCAACTCCTTTCCCTCTTACCGAGGAGAGATCGGCATCCCCAGCCAAAACATGAGTTAAATCGCATTAATTCCCTTCAAGCGGATCCGGCGGTATGTCGATTTCTGAGTAGCCGCCCGACACCGCAGCATTGACTGCTTCCACGACGAGTTGAACATGGGGCCGCAAGCTTGGCCACTGCTGCTGGCCGAGAACCACAACAGCAATGTTGCGGCCCGCGAGATTCTGCTGATAACGCATATTCTTATCAGTCGTCAGCAATACGTCGAAACCGTCCGCCTCGGCGACTGCGAGCAATTCGCCATTCTTCAGCTTGTCCCATCCTTGCTGTGCAGCCGTTGCGGACCTCGTGTCCCTTAAGATGGGATCGAATAGGTACGGGCGTGGCTTGATCGAATAAGATACGCATCACCGCGAGCCTAGGGTGCAAAGGCGGGAGCTTTGTCGAGACTGCGGGCGGCAAATTCAAGCACGGCCTTGACCTGTTCTCGATCCAGGCCGTCGTACCACTCCATGATGTTGTCGAGATTCGCCCCTGCCTCGAGATTTTCGAAAATGGCGGAGACCGGCATCCGCGTGCCCTTCAACACCCATGCTCCGCTTACCTTGCCGGGAACGCTCTCCACTGCCGAACACTGCGACCAATCGAGGGCTGCCATTGGAAGGAACTCCTGTTAGAGCATAGCGTCATACGAATCTGCGAAGCAAGGCCGATCTGGCCGGTGACGCAGTGAATGACAACGTCAGAAAAACTTTTCACTGCTTTTCGAACGTGAATGAACAGGGGCGCCCCTCGATCCGCGTGCCGGTGCCTTTGGTGCCTTTGAAATGCGCGTCGATGTTGTAGCTGTACTCGGTGCCGCGCGGGGTGTCGCGCCCCGGGACGTATTCCTTTGACCCTGTGCGCCCCGTCGCATAAAGCTTGCCCGTTCCGTCGGCATCGATCTTACCTTCAATCAGCAGGGAACTGGGCTGGCCTTCGGTGCCATGCAGCCCGCGGAAGTTTCCGTCTTTCACATCACTGATGAACCGGTAAGAAAAGCCGAGTGCATCGCGAAAATTTTCGCACGAAACGGTGGTCTGCCACTTGCCGTCGAAGGACTCCGCGGCAAGAGTGACTCCAGGCAAAATCATCAACGCGAGGATCGCTGTCACTCGCGATGCCGTAACCCGCGTCTTCCTCGTTAGGTTCATGATGCCTGCTCCACTCCCGCGACTGGCTGGCACACCAGTGTCCGGCACACACAGTATCGAACTTCGGCTTAGGACTCAAGTCAAAATCGCCTTCGGGCTTCGGCTTTCGGGCTTCCGGCTTCCGGCTTTTCGTTCCAGTGTTCTTGACGCCCGACGCCTGATTTCATCTGTTGTGGCCGCTGTTTTGGCGGACTGCGGCGGCTATGGCTGGGAGTGCTTTTCCTATTTGCGCGTTGACCTTTTCTCGGACCTCGCCGATTGTGGCCTTGGCCGGAGGGTGCTTGGCGGGCGGCTGGGTGGGTGGTTGGGGCGGGAGGATGGCGCGGCCTGCGGGGGTTACGGCGGCGGCGGACCGGCTTGCGTTCTGGCGGGCGACTGCTTCGATGGCCTCCTCTTCTGCCTGTTGGCGTTCGGCTTCGATGCGGTCCTCGCGGAGTTCGGCTTGGCGCTCGGCCTCGCGCTGAAGTTTGCCTAAGGCCTGGAGGCGGTCGGCTTCGGCCTCGCTCCAGCGGCTCATTTCGGCCTTGTTCCTGGCTTCCTGGGGTGTGCGTGGAGTGAAGTTGGGGCGCGGATCGTCCGGGTTTGCGGCCTCGTCGTTGGCTTCCTCCTGGTTGTCGGGGAAGTCTTCATCTTCCCAGACGTGAGAGCCGAGCGCGGTTTGGTTCACGGCTTTCGGGTCGAGAACGATGTCGTGCCGGTAGGGCTCGAAGCTGGTGCGGGCGAGGTTGGAGCTGGCGGTCTGCAGGGCGTAGAGCAGGAGTCCGGCCTGCTTGGCGGCGATCTGGCCGGAGATGATGAGGCGCATGACTTGCATGAGCGTGACCTGGATGGAGTTGGCGTCTTCGAGGACAGGGAGGGTGATGGTGAGGTTGCGCGTGCGGCGAGCTCGGTCTGTGCCGAGTGTTATGCGCTGTTCCTGGTGGAGTTTGTGGAAGTAGCAGAAACGGTTGCGGCGCAGGGCGGGCGATCCGCACTGGGTGCCGTTGACTTTGAGATGCTGACAGCGATTTGGGAAATTTGGCATGGTAGTCTCCTTGAAAGTTTCAACGTTTCAGAGTTTCAAGGTTTCGAAGGCGAAACCTTGCGACGCTACAGCCCTGAAGCCTCGCCCTTTGACGTAACTCGGAACTCGAAAACCTTTTTGCAGACCTGACCCTGATCCAACTACCCCCCTCCCCCACGGTGTATTGGAATCATGGAGTTAGCGGGAAATTGCGATTTAATCTATTGCTTGCAACGAGTTAGGGGTAAAATCTTGAGCCATCACGACTTAGCGGAGGGCTATAGCTTTTTCGAGCTATAGAGCTATTGTGGAGTATTGCGGGGAGTGGCGCAAGGTTAAGTGAACATAGGGGCTGTGGAAAACTTTCTAGGGGGAGGGCTTTGCTACAATCGCGCCATGCCCGATGAAGGAGTGCTTGGCGTTACGGTCGGCGACGACGCCCTGAGTGTGTCGCTGCGCGACGGCCGGGTTATCTCTGTGCCGCTCGCGTGGTATCCGCGTCTGCTCGATGCCACGCCCGCCCAGCGTAACAACTGGAAGATTGCGGGCGGCGGCTACGGCATTCACTGGCCCGAGATTGATGAGGACCTGAGTACCGAGAGCCTGCTGCGCGGCGCGCCCGCGCCGAAGGCCTACTCCCAGCGAAGTACGGTTGCGTCCCGAGGTCGGGCGACCCACGAGAAGGTCAAAACCCCAAGAGCTTGAGAGTTGTGGAATCCCACCATTGGCAAAAAGCGCCGAAGCTGGGGCACCCGGCACCGGGCCTCGTGTTCGGATTTCGTAACAAAACCGGAACACTAGTTTCAACCCCGCCGTTTTCCTGTAAACGTTCCACGATCTTTCATTTCCTACGAAAACGACGTCCGATTCTCAGCAAGTCTCACCCGAGGAGGATTCCATGCGTCTCTATATTGCGGCTGCATTGTTGTTCCTGATGACAATCGCCAGCGCACTTGGACAAGAGCACAAGAGCGAAAATGCGAAGGCGAAACCACCCGTCTGCGCGAACACGGGGAAGTTCGATTCGACATGCAATCCCTTTGGCAAGGCCGCGGTCGCGCAAGCAATCGACAACACCTGCGCGATCACTGGCGATGCGAAGTCGGACGGCGACAAAGCCCAGGACCGGTTGAAAAACGATCTCTGCGTGAACGGTCCAGCCCGCCTGATTACGATCAAGGAATTGACTGATCTGCAGGGCGACGTCGACGCCACGGGCGTGAGCTATGGCAACGAACACGTGGGCCACGGCGGCGGCCCTCCCGCCGACCGCTCCACGCTCTTCACCAAGCTTCCTCCCGGTTCACCGAAAGAAAGCGACTTGGTCTCATTCATCGGTTACATTGTGGAGGCTAAACCTGGAAGCGACGAAACGGTCGATTGCAACTGCGCCGCGACAGACGCAATTGACGTACACATCGTGGTGGCCGATCATCCGCTGAACCTGCAAACGAATCCCCCGAACGCCACGCCTGCGCAGAAGCATCCGATCACCGTGAAAAACGACGCTCAGCTCTGCACCAACTCGTTTGTGGTTGAAACCATTCCTCACAAGCGGCCCGCGGCGCTCGAGCGCACGGCGATTGAAAAGATCGGCGACAAACAGATCGTGAAGATTACTGGACCCCTCCTGTTTGATGCCAGCCACAAGCCCTGCAGCGGGACTACGCCCGGGAAAGAAGATCCTGCGCGGGTCACCGTATTCGAGATTCACCCGGTTTACAACATCGAGCTGTGCAGCCAGAACACCATGGCGCAATGCACGGCTAATTCGAACAACTGGAAATCAGTGCTGCAGAAGTAACCGGGAGAAAGGCGTGGCAGCAAGGGTGATTGAACCTCACGGGCCGCCGCGTGGGTGCAGTAGGGAATCATTTCCGTGGAATTTATGACGGCAACGACCGGAGTTTATCCCGAGCTTGCCGAAGGACTCCCACGCACTTGGCGCGTGCAGTAGCATCGGCCCTGCGGGGCTATGGCTGCTATGATCCGGGCGCGCGCCGAGCCCATTCATCTAAATTGATGCTGCTCCTTCTCGGTTTGCCGGGAGCGTAAATCGTGAACAGCGTCTTGATGCATTCTCCTTCACCGCAAATCGTGAAGGAGTCGAAAAATTTGTGCCAGCCCTCCGGAGCTTCTTCGAGATCGGGGGCTTGAGGCCCACTCTGGAGCCACTCGTCGAGTTCGATCGCCATGGGCGCAAGAAAGTGCCGCTTCTCCACGCGATCTAGCAGGTGTTCTCGGAAGGCGCGGCAGCGGGCGTCTCGTGGCGGCCTGATCTTGACAGGCGCCATGGCTTAGCCGATGGCGTCAACGATCAGCGCGGAGATGCGCTTGGATTCGGCAGAACCAGGCTGGGTCTTTCCGAGGCGGGTGTAAAGCTCTTGCAGATTCTTTTTTGTCGAAGGCTGCGCTTTGCGGCCGCGCGCGGAAGGCGGAGCGTTAGTCCGGCGAGTCTGAGCTTGTTTCGCGGGGGCCATGTTTAAATGCTAGCAGAAACCGGCTAGCGGTGAAAGACACGCATCCGCGACGAAAGCTGGTTCCTCCTGTCTCGCTTCGCTCGCGCGTCGGAATGACTGGGCGCTGGGACAGGCGGAGGCCGATCGTCGGCCCTCGAACTTCGGCGATCAAACTTTCAGGCTGCGCTTTCGTCCACGGATTGCGCGGTGGCTTCGCAGATGGCGGCATCTGGCAGATTCGAGGTTTTTTTCCAGGAGGCGATGTGATCGCGAATTTCGGTGAGCTTGCCGGATTCGTTTAGGGCGCAGCAGCCGATCAGGGTGCAGGTGACGGCGCAGCCGACGACGACGATCATGATTACCAGAGACATGATCGCAACTCCGTGCTGGCCGGCGTGGAGCAGATTCTCCATGCGTGAAAACCGCGATAGTGGTTCGAGAACCTGGTGCATGCGGAAATTTCTCTCTGGAGTGATAGTGCGGGAAGGTGCGGAAGCGTTTCATCGCCGGAGAGAGGCGCGTCGGCTTAATCGGGACGAAGGCGTTGGGAGATTGTCGCCATCGGCAAAGAGCAGGTTCCCTTCGGCTTCGCTCAGGGGAGGCTTTCCTGCCTCGCTTCGCTCGCGCGTCGGAATGACAAGACTTTGGATTCTCGGATCGACTGCACCGGTTTGAGGCTTACGATTGCCAGTCGTCGGCGCGGCGGTCAAGCCATATGAGGCCGGCTCCCAGACATAGACCGACGAAGATCAGCCTCCACAGAATGTCGTCATGCCGATGGGTGACACGCAACGCCACGCCGCAGATGCCAGTGAGCAGGACCGTGACGGCACAGAGTAAAGACGCCAGGCTCTTATTCTTTCGGGTGACACGGTCGAGTTTTACAATCGCCCAAGCCGCGGTTGCAATCATTACAAGCGCTACCATCGGGAGGACCATCGAGAGGATATACAAGAGCACGCCAGCGGCTGCCCAGCCAACGATCAACGCCACGCGCGCGTAAACCGTCCGATCATCAGTAGGATTTTCGGAAGACACGGCAATCCAATGCTAGTGGTCGCAGCTTGGGGATTGCGAATGCCCAAAGTAACCGGATGGTGAGTGCAAAAGGAAAAGCGCAATCTTGAACGGATAGGAAGTCAAAGTCTCAAAGTCCCCACCCTGCCGCAAAGAACGCGGCGAGGGTTGATTGGATAAGAACGAAGGCTCGATGCAGTCCGGGTTAGTCTTGGTTTGAGGACTAAGGCTTCTCGGAAAGGAAGGAGCCTTCGCATGATGATTATAGGGTGTGATTTCCATCCCAGCTGGCAAC
>Ga0302319_10003194_pt1 | contig 34598 bp, 25 predicted proteins | sample Bog_T0_2_FD_203319 | JGI IMG/M metagenome (GOLD analysis project Ga0302319, IMG submission 203319) | Peat permafrost microbial communities from Stordalen Mire near Abisko, Sweden - Bog_T0_2 | ecosystem: Environmental > Terrestrial > Soil > Wetlands > Peat | place: Sweden: Abisko, Stordalen Mire...
GGTATCGGATGGATGAGACGCATAGCAATGCGTATACCGCATGGAAGGCAATGGGGTCGCCGCAGACGCCGACAGCTGAGCAGGTGGCGGCGTTGAAGGCGAAGGGCGGGTTGGAACTGATGGGGTCGCCGGAGTGGGTGGATGTGGACGCGGGGAGGGTGGTGGTGAAGACGAAGCTGGGGAGGGAGTCGGTGGAGTTGATGCGGGTTAGCTGGTGAGGGTGGTTTCGGGCGAGTCGTTCGCCCGATGCTGCGACCCGGGATCCCTGCATCCAAAACTGTAGGTAGTCAGAATCAGAAAAGGAAGCAGACCTCATGTGGAAGAAAGATCCTCTCGCCAAAGTCGCAGACGTGTTTGTCGAAACTCTCCTCAAAGCTGGCGTTGAACGTGTCTATGGCGTTGCCGGTGACTCGCTGAACGGATTTACCGACGCTATCCGGTCGCACGATGGCATTGATTGGCAGATGGTTCGGCATGAAGAAGTGGCCGCGTTTGCCGCAGGGGGCGAGTCGCAGATCAGCGGGAAGCTTACGGTTTGCGCCGGAAGCTGTGGGCCGGGGAATCTCCACCTTATCAATGGGCTGCATGACTGTCATCGCAGCCGCGTTCCGGTGCTTGCGATTGCAGCGCAGATTCCTAGCGCTGAGATTGGGACGAACTACTTTCAGGAGACTAAGCCGGAACAGATTTTTCTTACTTGCTCGGATTTCTGCGAAGTGATTTCTACCCCCGAGCAGATTCCACGGGTGCTCGCGATTGCTATGCGCACGGCTATCGCAAAACGCTGTGTTGCGGTGGTCATTATCCCGGGAGATATTCTTACGAAATCGGCTGTGGGTCCTGCGATCGAACTTGGGATTTCGGGGCCGGCTGCGTCGATTCTTCCACCTGCGACGGCTATTGCAAACGCGGTGAAGCTGCTGAATTCCACGAAGAAGATTACGATCCTCGCTGGCGCGGGATGTGCCGAAGCTCGTGAGGAAGTGCTGGCGGTGGCGGAAGTTTTGCAGGCTCCGATCATTACGGCTCTGCGCGGAAAAGAATATCTGGAGTACGACAATCCGTACTTTGTTGGGCTGAATGGTTTGATCGGGATGCCATCGGCTTATCGTGCGATGGAGGACTGCGATACGCTGCTGATGCTTGGCACGGATTTTCCTTACTCCCAGTTTTATCCGAAGGACATTCACGTCATTCAGGTTGATATCCGCGGCGAACAGTTGGGACGTCGCACGAAGATTGATGTGGGGCTGATTGGGGACGTGAAGCATACGCTGAAGGCTCTCACTCCGCTTCTCACGAAGCATCGGAGCAGTCATCTTAAGGATTGCGTGAAGCACTTTGAAAAGGTTCGGAAGGAGTTGGATGATCGCGCTGTTGGCGAGCCGGGGAAAGCTCCGATCCATCCGCAGTATTTGACGAAGTGCATCAGCGACGTTGCCGCAGAGGATGCTGTCTTTCTTTGCGATGTTGGGACGCCTACTACGTGGTCTGCCCGGTATCTGAAGATGAATGGAAAGCGGCGTCTGATCGGCAGCTTCAACCACGGTACGATGGCGAATGCTATGCCGCAGTCTATTGGCGTGCAAGCGGCAGAGCGGACGCGGCAGGTGGTGACGTTATCGGGAGATGGTGGAATTTCTATGTTGCTGGGCGACTTGCTTACGCTGCGGCAACTCGATCTGCAGGTAAAGGTGGTTGTCTTCAACAATGGGGCGCTTGGGTTTGTGGAACAGGAGATGAAGGCTGCGGGTGTGCAGACGTATGGCACGGAGTTTGAGGCGCAAAACTTTGCTGCGATCGCGTCCGGGGCGGGGATTCGTGCTTGGAGGGTAGAGACTCCGGAACAGGTGATTCCTGCTCTGCAGGAGGCGTTCGCGCACCCCGGACCTGCTGTCATTGATGTCGTTGTGGCACGGCAGGAGCTGTCGCTGCCGCCTACGATTACGCTAGCGCAGGCCGCTGGGTTCAACCTTTATATGCTGAAGGCGATGCTGCATGGCGATGGGCAAGAGGTGCTCGACATGGCCAAGACCAACCTTTGGAGATAGGCTCTTGGGCGGCCTCATTGCTTGAGGCCGCCGACGGCTTTCGCCGGTTTTAGCGGCCTAGTTCTTCGAGGTATTTTTCTACTTCGAGGGCGGCCATGCAGCCGGTTCCGGCGGCGGTGATGGCCTGTCGGTAGCGGCGGTCCTGGACGTCTCCGCAGGCGTAGACGCCGGGGATTCGCTCGCCGAGGATGGAGACGAAGACGTTATCTTCTGTCTTGATGTAGCCATCGGCGTCGAGGTCGAGCTGACCTTCGAACATGCGGGCGTTGGGCGTGTGGCCGATGCCGAGGAACATGAAGGAGACAGGGAGGGTCCAGCGTTCGCCGGTTTTCTTGTTGAAGAGCTTGAGGCCGTTGAGATCTTTTTCTTCTACGCCGAGGCATTCTTCGACGACGGTGTTGTGAAGGAACTCGATCTGCGGGTGGGCGATGGCTCGCTCGAGCATGATGCGGGAGGCGCGGAAGTTTTCGGTGCGGTTGATGAGGGTGACCTTGGTGGCGAAACGGGTGAGGAAGATGGCTTCCTCCATGGCGCTGTCGCCTCCGCCGATGACGGCGATTTCTTTGCCGCTGGCGAAGAATCCGTCGCAGGTTGCGCAGGAGCTGACGCCGAAGCCGATCAGGGCCTGCTCGGAGGGAAGGTTGAGCCAGCGGGCGCTCGCTCCGGACGCGATGATGAGTGAGCGGGTCTGGACGATGTCTTTGCCGAGGCCGAGGGTGAAGGGCGTGGTGGTGAGGTCGACGGTGGAGAGATGGGCCATGCGGAGCTCGGCTCCGAAGCGGGTGGCTTGCTTCTTCATGTTCTCAATGAGTTCGGGACCCTGGACGCCTTCAGGCCAGCCGGGAAAGTTTTCGACCAAAGTGGTGATGGAGAGCTGTCCGCCGGGCTCGTGGCCCTCGAGGACGAGTGGCTTGAGGTTGGAGCGGGCAGCATAGATGGCGGCGGTGAGGCCGGAGCAGCCGGAGCCGAGAATGACGGTGTCGCGGATTTCGTTCGGGGAAGACATAGAGATTCGATTGTAAAGGTTTCGAAACGGTGCAAGGGCACGGGGTAGGATGGGAGTATGGCTGATTTGGTGTTGGTTTATGGATTGCGGCTGTTGCCGGCGGATGAGATTGAGGCGGTGCAGGCCGCTCCGATCAAGTTGAAGAACGGGCATGACGCCCAGGTGACGATGCATATCGTGGAGGGCAGCCGCGAGCAGATTGAGGCGCAGCTACGGCACAGTATCGACGCGTTTTTCGATTTTTATCCGGAGATTTGAGCGCGATATTAATGGGTTGAGGGCGATTTCCCAGCAGGAAAGCTAATGGTTCGGCGCTCTGTGACGAAATAGGTTGCAGAGGCTTGACCATGGTGCGTGTTCGGCTGCGTCGTTGCGGATGGGTTTGGGGTTTGGTGCTGGTGGTGGGCTTTGCGGGCGGCGCGGCGCTTGCACAACAACAGGGGGAACGTGCTCCGGCCGAGAGCGTGGGGGCTGAGCTGCGTGGATTGGCTTCTCGCGCGGGCGTGGTGTTTGTGGGACAGGTGGAGACGATTGAGCCCAAGGATGGGCTGGTGGAGATCACGTTTGCGGTGGAGCAGCCGGTGCTGGGCGTGGTTGGCGGATCGTATGTGATGCGGGAGTGGGCGGGGAGGTGGACGGGCGGTCAACAGCATTTCTGGGTGGGGCAGAGGGCGATGTTCTTTCTGCATGCTCCGAGTGTGGCGGGGCTTAGCTCTGCGGTGGACGGGATGATCGGGGTGGTGCCTGTGGTGGCAATCGGCGCGAAAGGAGCGGCGCTGCTGGATGTGCGCTGGCTGGCTACGAGGGTGCGGAGGATGCAGGGGGCTCCGCTGACGGGGATTACGCCGGGCGCGATTGCGCTCACGGATGGCGTGGCGGTGACGCGGAGTTGGAAGAGTGAGGGCGTGGCGGAGCCGAAGGGGATTCGGCTGCCGGTGGGGGTGTTCGGGAGGGAGGCGAGCGCGGGGAAGCCGGGATCGGCGTCGATGACGGAGGTCGGGGATGCGCAACGCTAGGTTTTGGACGGGCGTAGCGGTTGCGGCTGGAATCGCTGTTGGGGTGCCTGGTGCTTGGGCGGGAGGCCCGAGGTTTGTGACGGGGACCACCGGCTATGCGACGGCGGGTGTGCCGATGGCCTGGTATACAAATGCTCCGATGTACTTTACGGATCCGGGCGATTTGAGTTCTACGGTGACGCACGCGCAGGCGGACGCAATGGTTGCGACAGCAGCGGCGGTGTGGAATATTCCTACGTCGAATGTGACGCTGGCAAAGGGTGGTGAGCTGGCGGAGCACGTGGTGGGAAATGGGAGTGACGGGGGAACGGACGTAGTGTTTCCGGCGGATGTGCAAGCGACGAACTATGCGTCGGTGCAGATACCGGTGATCTACGACAGCGATGGAAGCGTGATCGATATGCTGCTGGGAAGTGGCGCGAGCGATCCGAGCGAGTGCCGGCAGAATGGTGTGGTGGAGAGCGTGGACGGATTTGGGTCGAGCGGAACGATCCAGCACGCGGTGATTCTTCTTGACGGGCTATGTGCGGATTCGGACCCTGACGCGCTGACGCAGATGCAGTATCAGTTGACTCGGGTATTTGGCCGAGTGCTGGGGCTGGCATGGTCGCAGTTGAACGATAACGTGTTCACCGGAGTGCCACAGGCGACGGCGGCGGAGATGGCGCTATGGCCGCTGATGCATCCGATGGATGTGATGTGCCCTCCGTACACGTACCAGTGCGTGCAGAACCCATTCACGCTGCGGCCGGATGACATCAATGCGCTGGTGACGCTGTATCCGGTGGCGAGCAGCGGTGGAGGCAAGACGCAGAGCAGTTTGAACACGGTCTCGATCAGCGGGTCCCTGAGCTTTCCGACGCGGCAGGGGATGGAGCTGGTGAATGTCTTGGCGTATCGACTGATTTGGGGACAGGATAGTGGTTGGGAGTTGAATCCGGTGTACTCCAGTACGACGGGATCGCTGTTTCAACAGAATGGTGGAAATCCGGTAAGTGGTATAGAGGCCGCGAGTGAGAACGCGGGAGCCAACGTCGCGGCGGACGAGGGCTCATGGAGTATGCCGTACATCGCTGCGGGGCCGCAGGGGGCTTACCTCTATTTTCAGACAGAGAGTATCAATCCGCTGTACTCGGGCGAGTATGCGGTGGGGGCGTATCAGCGGCCGGTGATTACGATGTCGGGAGTGGAGCAGCAGTTTGGGGCGATTTCGGTGCTTCCGGGTACGCTGGCGACGATGGCTATGACTGAGAGCGCAGGGTCATCGAACTGGTGCCAATATCCGGATGGGCTGGAGACGGTTCCGACGACGGTGAGCTCGACGGGATGGTGGAATGAGGCGATTTGCTCAGTGGGCTCCGCGGGGTGGAGAAAGACGGGGGTGAATGCGAACACGAGCTGGACGATCGAGGTGACGGCGCTGAATGAGGCAGGGGGCGGATCGGCGAACAAGCTGCAGCCGGTAATCGGGGTGTGGAACCAGACGGATGCGACGGGAACGCTTCCGACCGTCGCGAGCCAGGGTGTGGCACTGAACGCGATGGTGTTGGGCATGACGCAGTTGCGGCTGCCGGCGGCGGCGAGTGCGTCGACCTACCGGGTGGTGATTGCGGACCAGTTTGGAGCGGGTCGGCCGGACTTCAACTATACGGCTCGGATTTTGTATGCGAGCGGGGTATCGCCAGCGACGCTGGGCGTGGGGGGCGGACAGATCACGATTACCGGAATGGGCTTCCAGTCGGGGAACGAGGTGTTGATCAATGGGGTGGCGGCGACGGTGGTGAGCTGGACGTCGATGCAGATTGTGGCGACCGCACCCTCGATGGCAGCAGTGAACGCCAGCAGTGGGACGGCGGTGGATGTCGAGGTGCTCGACACGACCACGGCTGGGAGCTCGGATATCCAGGGAGTTCTGATTTATAGCCAAGGAACGAGGGATGTGGTGGCACTGGTGTCGGCGCCGACGTCGCTTGAGACGGGAGAGGTGGCAGCGACGCCGTTTGCGGTGCGGGTGTATGCGTCGGATGGCGTGACACCGGCGAAGGGTGCGAGCGTGAGCTTTGTGGTGACGGGTGGCGCGACCCTGACTTCGGCCGGTTGTGCGGGCATGAGCTGCGTGGTGGTGACGGATGCCAATGGACTGGCGTCGGCGTCGTTGACGGGCGTGGCGGCGGGCAGCGTGACGGTGAGTGGAACGGAGGTGAGCGGGGGCTCGTCGGTGAGGGCGACGATGGTGGATACGAATCCAGTGCAGACGGTAACGATCAGCGCGGCGACGCAATACCTGGCGGCGGCTGCGGCCGGGAGCTGGGACTTGTCGTTGGCGGCGACGCAGGATGGGGCAGCGGCGACGGGGGTTCCGGTGGCGTGGTCCACTACGGCGAGCGGGTTCACGCTGACCCCGGCTACGGGGCTGACGACGGCGAATGGGACGGAGGCGGTCGTCGCACAGGTGGGGACGATTGCCGGCGGGTCGACAAATGTGGTGACTGGATGTGCGTGGACGAGCGTGTGCGCGAGCTGGACGGTGTATGGCGTAGCGGAGTCGCAATGGGCAATTGCTGTATCGAGTGGCGGAGGGCAGAGCTTGCTCCTGGGGGTTACGCCGGCGGTGGTGAAACTGCTGGTGACGGATGGCGTGGGTCATGCTCTGCCGGGAGCGACGGTGAGTGTGTATCAGACCGCGTATGCGTGGGAGGGAACTTGCGCTGGGACCGGCGTGTGCGCCTCGGCTCCGGTGCTGATGACGGCGCGGAGTGCGGCGGTGTCAGATGGGAGCGGGATGGTGCAGGTGACGCCAGTGGAGGCGCCGGGGGTGGCTCAGGTGGTGAAGATTGCGGTTGTGGCGGGGTCACGTGGGTTTGCTACTACGTCTATGGTGGTGCGACCGTAGGGGAGAGTATAGGAGCAGAAGAGGAGAAGCCAATACAGGGGTCTCTCCAGTCCGCTACGCTTCGGTCGAGATGACGAGGTGTCGGCTGTTGTCTACTCGCTACTGCCTATTGTTTACACCGTGCCCACTAAACGGGTTCTGCGGGTAGGAGGGTATCGGAGCCGGCTGGGCGTTTGATGGAGGCGATGCCGTAGGCCGCGATGTAGACGTAGCAGAGGGCGGGGATAATGAAGGCGTGGTGCAGGCCGATGATGTCGGCGAGTTTGCCGGTAGCTTCGGGGATGAGCGCTCCACCGACGATGGCGGCGATCATGAGGCTGGAGCCCTTGCTGGTGAGGGGGCCGAGATCCTGGATGCCGAGAGTGAAGATCGACGGGAACATGATGGAGTTGCAGATGCCGACGAAGAGCAGAGCGAACATGGCGGTGTGGCCGTGGGTGAGGGTGCTGGTGATGACAAGGGTGAAGGCCACGGCGGCGTTGAGGGTGAGGAGTTTGCCCGTCTTGACTCGCTGAAGGACGGCCGAGCCGATGAATCGGCCGATCATGGCTCCGCCCCAGTAGACCATGAGGTAGTTGGCGGCGGTGGCTTCTTTGAGACCTCCGATGTTGGAGAGGCCCATGTAGTTGACCAGGAGGCTACCGATGGCGACTTCGGCTCCGACGTAGGTGAAGATTCCGGCAGCACCGCCGAGCAGCCAGGGATGGCGCCAGATGGAGTCAGGTGTGGTGAGGGCCTCGGCGAAGGCTCCGGGGCGGAAGTCCTGGGTGCGCTCGGCGACCGAGGTGCGAGGCTGAAGACGGACGCTGGCCAGAGCGATGGCGAGGAGAACGAGGACGAGCGCCATGCCGAGATACGGGAGGATGACGGTGTGGGCCTGGAGTTCGCGGTAGGCCTGGAGCTTGACGGCGGAGAGGGTGTGGATGCGTTCGGGGGTGAGCTGGGTAGCGCCGCCGAGGATGACTAGGCCCCCGAGGAAGGGGGCGATGAAGGTTCCAAAGGAGTTGAAGGCCTGGGCGAGGTTGAGGCGGCTGGAGGCGGTGGCGGCGGGACCGATGACGGTGACGTAGGGATTAACGGCCACTTGAACGACGGTCATTCCGGCGGCAAGGACGATGAGCGCTCCGAGGAAGATGCCGAAGACAGCGAGCTTGGCGGCCGGGATGAATCCGGCGGCTCCGCAGGCCATGATGAGCAGGCCGACGACCATGGTCTTCTTGTAGCCGAACTTCTCGACGATAGTTCCGCTGGGATAGCTGAAGACGAAGTAGGAAGTAAAGAAGGCGAATTGTACGAGCATAGCCTCGGCATAGTTGAGGTCGAAGATGCTCTTGAGGTGCGGGATGACGATGTCGTTCAGGCAGGTGAGGAAGCCAACCATGAAGAAGAGGGAGGTGGCAACGCTCATGGCGCGTGTGTCGGTCTTTATCTGCAGGTCGTCTGCGTAACCTGGGGAACTTATATTGCGGATGGGAACGGCCAAGAAAGTACTCCTTTGTACAAGGGCGGTGCGCGTATGTATCCATTTCAAGAGTAATTGTTTTGAGGGGTTTTGGTGGGATGTGGTCTTTGTACAGGCTGAAACTGGTTCGGCACATTCCCTCAACGGCTAAGCCGCGGTAATTTTGGCTGAGGGTACGGCGGGACTAAAGTCCCGCCCTTTCAAAACAACGACGCCTTCGAGTTATAACGGTGCCTCCGCATTACAACGGTGCCTTCGCATTACAACGACGCACTCGAGTTATTAGGACGCATTCGGGTTAGTTGAGGGTGATGGATTGGGGGCGGCCGGTGTCGGGGACGGTGACGGCGTAGCCGAGGTCGGTGCGATCGAGGGCGGCGGTGTGCGCTCCGACGGTGGCCTTCGAGGTGTGGGGGGTGAAGCCGACGGCCTCGATGCGGAAGTGGGTCCACCAGGGGTGGAAGTCGCCCTCTTGCGCGGGGATGTTTACGGTGAGGACTCCGTCGGTGGAGAGGGAGCAGGTGAGGTGGAGTCGGAGGTACGACCCGTGCCGGAAGTTGAAGGTGGTGCCGTCGTCGGTGTAGAGGTCGCCAGAGCAGGGAGTGGAGTAGTCAGCGGGCGGGTACACGCGGAGGGTGAGCGGGCCGTCGGGTTTTTCTTCGGTGGACTGTACGAGCGGCTGCATGGGAATGATGGATCCTCCGCGAACGTAGATGGGGAGGTCGGCCAGCTTAGGCTGGGCCAGGATGGGCTTGAGGGTAGACTTGTCGGCTTGGTCTCGGATTTCCTGGTCGCTGGCGTTTAGGGAGCCGCGGCGGTCGTATCGGGTGCCGGTCCAGTAGTCGTACCAGAGGCCGGTGGGAAGGGAGACGTAGTAGGGGGCGACTTCTTCGGGCGAGGGTGACGCGGCGACGAGGATGTCAGGGCCGAACATGAACTCGCCGGGAGCGTCGTTGTCGAGGGGATGGTTGTCGCTGGTGGCGTGGGGGAACTCGAGGAAGAGGGGGCGGGTGATGGGGAGGCCGGTGCGGGACATCTCCTCCGCGGTGGTGTAGAGGTAGGGCATGAGGAGGTAGCGCTGGTCGATGTAACGGCGGCGGATGTCTTCCTGCTCGGGGCCGTCGACCCAGGGCTCGTGCATGCGGGTTCCCTTGGCGGAATGGTCGCGGTCGATGGGCTGGAAGGCGGCGAGCATGAGCCACTTGGTGAGAAGGTCGGCCGGGGGCGAGCCAGCGAAGCCGCCGACGTCGGCGCCTGACATAGCGAAACCGCTGAGGCCGAGGTTTTCGAGCTGCGGGGTGGTCTGGCGGAGGTGGTTCCAGGTGGCGGAGTTGTCGCCGGTCCAGGTGACGGCGTAGCGCTGGCCACCGGCGTAGCTGGCACGCGTCATGACGAAGGGGCGGACGTTGGGGCGGAGGGTGAGTTCGCCCTCCGAAACTGACGCTGCAACTCGGCGTGCGGTACGACATGATTACACGTCCGTACGAGACGCAAAATCGACAGGCATCGTTTGATGTGGATACGAACAGTTCAACCTATAGCCAGGTGCTGGAGGCTGGGGTGAATGGCGTGTCGCGCACGATCATCAACAATGACAAGATCGATGTGGCTCCGCGCGTGGGATTTGCGTATGACATCCTAGGAACGGGTAAAGAAGTTCTCCGGGGTGGATACGGCATCTTCTACTTCCCGGATTACGGCGGCATCAGCAACCAACTTGGACAGCAAGTTCCGTTTGGCGGCGACCTGTCCTACTCCGCCGAGAATGGATACTGCGTAACGTTCACGGGCCAGACTCCAGCTCCGGGATCGACCTATGGGTGCAACGCGACGCCGCAGCAGACGATGCCGCTGCCGCTGCCGGGATTCCCGGGGTTCGATCCGACGCATCCTCCAGCAGGCTTGAACACGCTGGCGGTGAACCGCAACGACAAGAACCAGCAGATCCAGGAATGGAACCTGCAGTTGGAGCAGCAGCTCACGTCGCGTGATGTGTTGGATATTGCGTACGTGGGGACAAAGTCAGATCATCTGTCAACCTATTACAGCTACAACCTTTTCCAGTTCGGTACGGGATTGCAGAACTTTCCGACGCTCGGAACGATCACGTACAACAACTACAACGGATCTTCGAACTACAACGGCTTGCAGCTGCACTTCGAGCATCACCAGGGCAACAACCTGCTGGTGACGGCTTCGTATGCGTGGTCGCATGCGTTGGATGACTCACCGGGCTCGCAGCTGGGCACAAGCTCGACCGCCCCTCTGTACTACGATCCGCAGGCGGACTATGGCAACTCGCTTCAGGATGAACGGCATGTGTTCAGCTCGTCGATCCTGTACAAACTGCCGTTCGGACGCGGACAGGAGATTGGCGGGAAGGTGAATTACTTCACCAACCTGTTGATTGGAGGGTGGCAGGTGAACGTGATCGGCCGGATGAACACGGGAACGCCGGTGGACCTGTCGGTGAGTGATAATGCCGACAGCGATCATTCGATTGGCTTAGTTTCGGTTAGCAACCATAGCGTAAGCGGAACATGACATAATCCAACGGGGTTATGTCATGTTCCGCATTAAAGTTCTGCTGTGACCTACTGAACCTTCATTGTCGCGTAGCCCACCGTACCGTCGGGGAAACGCCAAGCGAAGCTACAAGTTCCTGACAGACTCCCTGGATTGCAGTTACTACCTGGCGTCGGATTGCAGGTTCCCCCCACCGCCCCCATCCGCGTAAACTGATGCAAAAGCATAGGTGGTTCCATTATCTTCCTGGCATGGAACCGTCCCTGCTACACAGACATTTACTTGAACGGACGTAGTTACTGTTGATGTAATTGCGCCGATGGCGACTGGCCCTGAGCCAGTGCAAGTAAGCTCGGGTGGATCGTCGGTTGTTTGAGCGTGGACGCCGTGAATCGACGAAGCAGACAGGACCAACAAAACAAACGGTATAAGTGAATACTTTCTCATGATGGGTTTCACTCCTACAATTTCATGATCAATTATTACTTCCAGCATATAAGGCACTTGAGAGTTGCTCTCAAATGCAGGACGAAGAGAGGAAAATGCTACTACCATATATGAGGTACGGGCAAACATACTGTCTTGAGTCACTTGTTATCATGAGGGTGGAACAACGAATCTGTATCGCGTGGATGAGCACTATGAGACGCTGGAGGATCTGAAGGCACTGGCGTATGTGCTGACGACTCGCGGGACGGCGCAGATTTATTCGGGCGATGAGATTGCGATGCAGGGTGGCGGCGATCCGGACAATCGGCACGATTTTCCGGGCGGATTTGCGGGTGAGGGGAGCAGCGCGTTTGAGGCTTCGGGACGGACGGGCGCCCAGAAGGAGACGTTTGATTGGGTGTCGAAGCTGACGGCGCTGCGACGGAAGCACGATGCGCTGGGCTGTGGAGCGGAGCAGGTTCTGGCGAGCAATGACGACTGGATGGTGACGCTGCGCGATGCGGGGAAGGCGGCGGTGAGTTGTGGGACGACTGGCGAACGCGTAGTGGTGGCGATTCATCGTGCGGGAAAGGTTGGGGGCGTTGCGCCGGCTGCGCTGGATGCGAAGCTGGGGATGACGTGGATGGAGGGGTGTCGGCTCGGCGCGGCGGAGATCCACACTGGGGGCTCGACAGCAGTGGTGCAGGGGGAGACGCTGCATCTGCGGGCTATGGGCGATGCGGTGTGGTTGGGGAGTTGCGAATAGGCGTAGTAGGCTACGAGTGGCGATGCTGTTCGGCAGCGCTAGTTGCTTGTGGAGGATGTCCGCGTGACGTTGAAGGAAGAAAGACGCATTGGGCCGGTTTCGCTGCGGCCGATTTTTTCGGAGCGGGTTTGGGGTGTTGAGACGTTGCCGAAGTGGTATGCGCAGCCGGAGGCTGGCAAGCCGATTGGGGAAGCGTGGCTGACGGCGGAGACTTGCGTAGTGGACGCTGGGGAATTCGAGGGCGTGTCGCTGGCCGAGATGACGAAGAAGTTTCCGGAGGCGTTTGCTGGTGGGGATTCGGCGGAGTTTCCTCTGCTGGTGAAGACGCTGTTTCCGAAGGAGAAGCTGTCGGTGCAAGTGCATCCGAATGATGCGCAGGCGGGGGCGCTCGGGATGGGGCGCGGGAAGACGGAGTGCTGGTATGTGCTGTCGGCTGAGCCGGGAGCGGAGCTGGCGCTGGGATTTCGCGAGGGGATTTCGCAGGAGGAGATTCGCGCGGCGATTGCGAATGGAACTCTGGAAGAGAAGCTGAATTATCTGCAGGTGAAGACTGGCGACATGGTGTTTGTGGATGCGGGCACGGTGCATTCGATTGGACCGGGGATGGTGATCCTGGAGACGCAGGAGTACAGCGACATTACGTATCGGCTGTATGACTTTGGGAGGCCACGGGAGTTGCATGTCGATGCGGGGCTGGCGGTAACGCGCACTTCTAGCAGCGCGGGGTTGGTTGCGCCGGTGGTGAAGGACGGTTATACACGGCTGGTGGCTTCGGATTATTTTGTGGTGGATCGATTTGCGCCGAAGGATACTGGCGTGGCGCTGGGGTTGAGCGGGAAGATGCAGATGCTGTTTGCGCTGGGTGAGGGCCTGTCGGTCGAGGGGGAGGCGGGTGTGGTGGCGCTTGATCCCTGGCGGGTGCTGGTGCTGCCGGCGGAGGGGGTGGAGTATTCGCTGAGGGGTGCGGGTGAGGTGATTCGGATCGCGCAGCCGTAGAGAACCCAGCCATCGCTCCCAAGCGGTTGGTCCTAGTGAGGCATTCCCTCGGCGGCTAAAGCCGTGTGGAAGAGCTTGGGTTTACGGCGGGACTGAAGTCCCGCCCTTTCAAAACATAATCTTGAGTGAAATCTTTATCAGAGAGATCTTCGTCTTTAGTGAATGCGAATGCGCAGTTATTTAACGGGTGTAGCGCTGTTGGTGCCAGGCCCAGGCCCAGGCGCTGGACAGGATGTCGTCGAGGTTGGGGTGTTCGGGTTGCCAGCCTAGATCGGATTTGGCTTGCTTGGAGCTGGCAACAAGGCGTGCGGGGTCGCCAGCTCGGCGGGGTTTGATCTCGACTGGGATGGGATGGCCGGTGACGCGGCGGGCGGCTTCGATGACTTGCTTGACGGAGAAGCCGCTGCCGTTGCCGAGATTGAAGATCATCTTGTCGCGAGTAGAGAGCGCGTTGAGAGCGAGGATGTGGGCGTCGGCGAGGTCGGCTACGTGGATGTAGTCGCGGATGCAGGTGCCGTCGGGTGTGGAGTAGTCGTCGCCGAAGATGAAGATCTTTTCGCGGCGCCCGAGCGCGACATCGAGGATCAGAGGGATGATGTGGGATTCGGGCTCGTGAGCTTCGCCGCGGCCAGGGAGGGCCCCGGCTACGTTGAAGTAACGGAGCGAGGCGTAGCGGAAGCCGTGAATCCGGTTAAACCAGCGCAGCATGTGCTCGACGAGGAGCTTGGATTCGCCGTAGGGGTTGGTGGGAGCGAGTTTCGCGGACTCCTCGATAGGGGTGACTTCCGGTTCGCCGTAGACGGCGGCGGTGGAGGAGAAGACAAGCTTGTTGACGCCGGTGGCGAGCATGGCCTCAAGGAGGGAGAGCGTGGAGGCAGTGTTGTTGCGGAAGTAGATCTCTGGCTTCTGCATGGACTCGCCGGCTTCGATGAGGGCGGCGAAGTGGAGGACGCCGTCGGGCTTGAGTTCTCGGAGGAGAGATTCGACCCGGGGGCGGTCGGCGATGTCGGCTTCAACGAAGGCGGCTCCGATGGGGAGCTCGCTGCGCTTGCTGTGGCAGAGGTTGTCGAGAATAGTAACTTGATGACCGGCCTGCATGAGGATAGTCGCGACGGTTCCGCCGATGTAGCCGGCACCTCCGGTGACGAGGACGTTCATTGCGTCTCCTTGGAATGTGATGAGGACATTGTGAACACGTCTCCGGCATTCCCTCAGCGGCTAAAGCCGCATTGACCTGGTTGAGTGTACGACGGGACTGAAGTCCCGCCCCTTCAAAACGAAATCTTATGCAGAGATTTCCTAAGCCATTGTAGCGATGGCAGAGCGGAGGGTGGCTGCGGCGGATTCGGGTGTGATGTCGCGCTGGGGCGAGCCCAGGAGTTCGAAGCCTACCATGAATTTTCGCACGGTGGCAGAGCGTAGGAGGGGCGGGTAGAAGTGGAGGTGGAGGAGCCACTCGGGGTGGGGCTGGCCGTCGGCGGGTGCGGGATGAAGTCCCATAGAGTAGGGGAAGGGAGTGTCGAAGACGCGATTGTAGGCGCTGGTTACCTGCTTGAGGATTGCGGCAAGGCCGTCACGCTGCGGGTCCGTGAGTTCTTCGATGCAGGCCACATTTTGTTTGGGGAGAAGCAGGAGCTCGAAGGGCCAGACGGCCCAGAAGGGGACGAGAGCTGCCCAGGTTTCGTTCTCTGCGACGATGCGGATGCGCTGTGTGAGTTCGAGGGTGAGGTAGGTGGAGAGAAGCTGCTGGTTGTGCTCGGCGAGGTAGGCGAGTTGGGCGGCCAGCTCAACGGCGGGCTCGTTGGGAATGTGCTGGGTGGCCCAGATCTGGCCGTGGGGGTGGGGATTGCTGGCTCCCATCATAGCGCCGCGATTCTCGAAGATCTGCACGTACTGGATGTCAGGGCGAGCGCCGAGCTCCGCTGCCTGCTCGGCCCACATCTCGACGACGCGGCGGATGGCTGGGACCTCCATGGTAGCGAGGGTGAGGTCGTGGCGAGGGTCGAAGCAGAGGACTCGGCAGAGGCCACGCTCGGTTTCGGCGCGGATGAGGCCGGCGCTGTCGACGTCGAGGGTAGCGGGGGGAGCGTCGGGTTTGAGTGCGGCGAAGTCGTTCTCAAAGACGTAGGTGCCGGTGTAAGGAGGGGTCTCTTTGCCGCCGGCGCGAGTGTTGCCTGGGCAGAGGTAGCAGGCGGGGTCGTAGGCGAGCGAGGGTGGAGTGGACGTATCCTCGGTCTGGCCCTGCCATGGGCGCTGGGTACGGTGAGGCGAGACGATGACCCAGTCGCGTTTCAAGGGATTCCAGCGGCGGTGGGGGGATTCCTGAAAGAGCTTATCGGTCATGCACGTTCCTGAGTTGCTCGGCGGTTGAGGAGAGATGCATTGCGAAGCCAGGCGCCATCGACCGCGTCGCAGAGATAGATTTCGGCGGAGATTTTGAATTGTTGCTGGTAGGCGGCTTTGAGCGCGGCGGCGAACGCGTTGCAGTGAGAACGTTCGACCAGATTGACGGTGCAGCCGCCGAAGCCACCGCCGGTGAGGCGGGCTCCGAAACAGCCGGGGAGCGTGATAGCGGTATCAACGAGGAAGTCGACTTCTTCGCAGCTGGCGGCGAAGTCATCTCGATAGCTGACGTGGGCTTGGAGCATCAGCTGTCCGAGGGAGACGGGATCTCCGGAGAACATAGACTCGCGGGCGGAGCGGACACGGGCATTTTCGGTGACGACGTGGCGGCAGCGGATGAAGGCTTCGTGGGACATCTGGTGCTGGCACTGGTTGAGCTGGTCAAGGGTGGCGTCGCCGAGGTCGCGGACGCCGGGGAAGGTGGTGCGCAGGATGGTCTGGCCTTCTTCGAGCTCTCGGCGGCGGACGCGGTACTCGCCGGTGGCTACGGAGTGTTTGACCATGGAGTTACAGACGACGATCTGAGTGTCGGCGAGAGCCCCTTTGTTCATGGGGAGATGTTCGTAGGTGAGGTCGCGGGTGTTAAGGAGGAGAGCGTGGCCGGCCTTGGCGGCGGTGATGACGAATTGGTCCATGATGCCGCAGGGAGAGTGGACGTATTCGTTTTCAGCGCGTTGGGAGAGAAGGGCGATCTCTTCAATGGAGAGCGAGGTGCCGGTGAAGGCGAGCATGGCCATGGCGCTGGCAACTTCGACGGAGGCGGAGGAGCTGAGTCCGGCGGCGAAGGGAACGTTGCCGGACAGATGGAAGTCAAAGGCTGGCGGCTCGATGCCGAGCTGCTGGAGCTGGCGAAGGACGCCGATGGGGTAGTCGGCCCAGAGACTGCGGGCGGGGGAGCGATCTTCGCGCGTGAGCGTGATGGCGTCGGGGAAGAGCTCGCTGGTAAAGCTATAGAAGTTGTCGGTGCGCGGGGAGATGGTGGCGTGGGTTTCGAAGGGGATTGCCATGGGCAGGACGAGGCCACCGGTGTAATCGGTATGCTCACCGAGCAGATTGACTCGTGCGGGGGCGACGCAATGTAAGGGCTGGCCGGACGCAGTTGAGGAGGGCTGAGCGGATGGGTGGCTGATGGATGACAAGAAGTTCTTCTCCGCTGCCATGATAAGGCAACGTTTACCTAATAACATCTGAGGGCGGTACTAGCGGGGATAATTTGTGGTTAGGGCGCGACTTCGGAGGCAGAGGCTGCGCTGAGTTGGTGGATGGCGAGCCAGGTGTTTTGGTAGGAGCTGAGGGCGTCGGCGGTAGTGGAGCGGGCGTCACGGAGGGCGTCGAGATAGTCGATCAACGCGATGCCGCCGTGCTGAAAGGCATACTGGGCGATAGAGAGGACATCCGCCGACTCGTCAAGGTAATGCGAGCTGTAGCGGTCCGAGAGGCGCTTGGCCTGAACGTAACCTACCCAGGCCTGGTCAACATCCGAGATGACCTGGTAGCGCGCGGCGGTCTCGGTGAGACGGGAGGCGTCGGTCTGGAAGCGGGCTGTGTCTTTATTGCCCTGATTGCGGTCAAAGATGCGGAGAGGGATGTTGACGGAGAAGCCGGCGGAGTTGTAGGTTCCGCTGCGGTCGTACTCGCCTTCGAGTGTGGGATCGGCGGTGCCATTGGCGATGGCGAGGCGCGCGTTGGCGTCAGCCGCCGCGACGCCGAAGTGAGAAGCCGCGTAGTCGGGTCGCTTGGCGAGCGCGGCCTGGAGGAGCTGATCCTTCGTCTGGGTGACGATGGGCGGGACGATGTCGCCGGCGATATCGAAGTCGTCGGTGGGGGACTCAATGCCGATGAGGGTCTGGAGCTGGTCGCTCGACTGACGAAGGGTGGTGATGTCGTTGGCCTCGTCGGACTCATAGTTGCCGAGCTGGAGATCGAGCCGCTCAAAGTCGAGTTTGCCGAGGTCACCGGCCTTGTAGCGGTCGTGCGCGATGTCGACCTCATGGCCGAAGTCCTTGAGGCTGGAGCTGGCGAGCTCGAGAGCTTCTTTGGCCACGAGCATGTGGATGAAAGCAGTTTTGACCGTGAGCTCGGTTTGCCGGATGGAGTCTTCGAGCTGAGCCTGGGTCTGGCTGGTGGTGGCTCGCGCATCGTCGAGGCGCCACCTGCGTTTCTGACCGCGCTCGAAGAGGCGTGAGAGCTGCAGACTGTATTGGTAGGGGTTGGAAGCTCCCTCTGCAGGAAGGGTGATGTTGCTTCCTGTGAAGCCGAAATCAGGGTTCTGACGGACGCCGGCCTGGAGTTCCTGGGCTCGGACGGCCTGGAGGTTCTGTTGGGCGGCGAGGATGGTTGGGTTCTTTGATCTCGCGAGATCTAGAACCTGGGCGAGGGTGAGGGCTCCGGGCTTGGAGATGGGCGGCTTGCGGGGATCGGGAACGGAGTTGATGCCAGCAGCGTAGGCGGCAGCGGAGGTTTGGCCGGCGTTGTAGGCAGAAGAGCTGGAACTGGACTGGGAATGGTTGGTGTCTTGAGAGGGAGCTTCCTGCGCGTGAAGTGCGGGCGCGGCGGCCAGCGTCGTGAGGACGAGGGCGAGGAATGCGGGTTGGGGGTTGCGCAAGATCTTCATTGTTAATTCTCGAATTCGGTTTCGGGCGGCGGCAGGATGTCCGCGGGGCGCGCGATCCAGACGTAGAGCGTGGGGAGAAGGTAGACGCCCATGACGAGAGCTCCGACGAGGCCACCGACGATGACGATCGCGAAGGGTCGCTGCGAGTCGGAACCGATACCGTGAGAGAGCGCGGCGGGGAGCAGGCCGAGCGTGGCTACGAGCATGGTCATCATGATGGGACGGAGGCGAAGGACGGCGCCTTCAATGGCCGCTTCGCGGACGGCATAACCGCGGGCGCGAATCTGGTTGATGGCCTCGAGCATGATGATGCCGGTTTGCACGGAGACTCCAAAGAGGGCGAGGAAGCCGACGCCGGAGGAGACGCTGAAGTGGTTGCCGGTGAGGAGGAGAGCGACGAGGCCGCCTACGGGTGCGATGGCGACGTTGGCGAGGACGAGCACGGCCCACTTGAAGGAGCTGAACATGCCGTAGAGGATCATGAAGATGAGAAGGATCGTGATGGGGAGAACCATCATGAGGCGGCGCGAGCTGCGCTGCTGGCTGGCGTACTCGCCGGCCCAATCGAGGTGATAGCCGAGCGGGAGCTTTACTTGCCTGGTGACCTTGTCCATGGCGTCACGGACGGTGCTACCTAGATCGCGACCTCGCACGCTGTACTTGATGGCTACGAAGCGGCTGCCGCCTTCGCGATAGATCTCTTCAGCTCCGTCCTCGACCTTGACGTGCGTGAGTTGCGAGAGGGAGACACGTTCGCCGGAGGGGGCGAGTAGACGGATGTTGGCGATCTCTTCGGGGGTGGAACGGAAGGCAGGATCGTAGCGGACCATGACGTCGTAACGAGCTTCGCCGTCGAGCACCTGCGTGGCGGCGCCCCCGTTGGTGGTTCCGCCTACGGCTCCTTCGATGGCGGCCTGGATGTCGGCTACATTGATGCCGTAACGATCGGCTGCAGCGCGGTCGACGACGTAGCTAAGGTTGGGCTGGCCGACGACGTGGAAGAGGCCGAGGTCGGCGACGCCGGGAATGGAACTCATGGTCTGGACGATCTCGTTACCCTTCTGCTCGAGGGTCTTGAGGTCGGTGCCGTAGAGTTTGACGGCGAGCTCTCCCTTGACGCCGCTGACGGCTTCTTCGACGTTGTCCGAGATGGGTTGGGAGAAGTTCCAGACGGCGCCGGGGGTCTTGTTTAGCTCGCGATCCATGGCGGCGATAAGTTCGTCCTTGTTTTCATGGAAGACGGGACGCCACTTGTCCTTGGGCTTGAGGTCGACGAAGTATTCAGTGTTGAAGAAGCCGGTGGTATCGGTGCCGTCATCTGGTCGGCCGATCTGGCTGATGACCTGGGTGACTTCTGGGAAGCTCGCGAGGGTGAGGCGTGTTTTGTTGGCGATGGCGAGGCTTTCGGTGGGACCGGTACTGGGGGCGAGCGAGCCGCGAACCCAGATGGCGCCCTCATCGAGATGCGGGAGGAACTCTGAGCCGATGACGCCGCTGAACATGAGGAAGGCGCCGAGGGCCAGCATGGTCGCGGCCATGGAGAAGGGGACGATCTTATGATCGATGCCCCAGCTGATGCTGGCGCGGTAGCGCCCGGTGAGCCAGACCATTACGGGGTTTTCCCACTCGGTGGTGCCGTTGGGGAAGAGGAAGCTGGCGAGGACCGGTGCGAGCACCATGGAGAAGATCAGGGAGCCGAGGAGGGCGAAGGCTACGGTCCAGGCCATTGGCTTGAAGAGACGGCCTTCGACTGATTGGAGGGTGAAGATCGGCAGGTACGCGGTGATGATGATGGTGATGGCGTAGAAGACGGGGCGCTGGACTTCATGCGCCGACTCGCGGATCTGAACCATCACGGACTTGTCGTCGTTGCGGTGATGGCTGAGGTGGCGAACGATGTTTTCGACCATGACGACGGCGCCTTCTACGACCATGCCGAAATCGAGTGCGCCGAGCGAGAGGAGGTTGGCAGGGATGTGGCGGAGGTCGAGGCAGATAGAGGCGAAGAGCAGCGAGAACGGGATGGTGATGGCGACGATGAGAGCGCCGCGCAGATTGCCGAGGAATAGGAACAGGATGAGCGCAACGAGGAAGATGCCAACCGTGAGGTTGTGCAACACGGTTTCGGTGGTGAGGCCGAGCAGGTCGCTGCGGTCGAGGAAGGGAACGATGGTGACGCCGGGCGGGAGGATGCGGGTGTTGAGATCCTTGACTTCGGCGTGGATGGCTTCGAGGGTGCTGTCGGAGTTGTCGCCCTTCTGGAGGAGGACAGTCCCTTCGATGACGTCGTTGTCATCGATGAGCTTGCCGTTGTCGCGGCGGATGGGCTTGTTGTCCTTGCTGCAGGTGTGGTCTTCGGGCTTGCAGGTCTTGCCAATCTGACCGAGGCGAATCTTGGGTCCCTGGGCTACACGCGCAACGTCGGAGACGTGGATGGGCGTGCCGTTGGAAGACTTGAGGACGACTTGCTCGATGTCGTGCACGTTGGTGAAGAGGCCAACTTCCTGCACGTTGATCTGCTGGTTGCCCTGCTCGATGAAGCTGCCGCCGGCGTTGACGTTGTTGGCGGCAATCTGCTGTTGAACCTGCTGGATGGTGAGACCGTAGGCGATGAGCTTTTCGGGATCGACGATGACCTGGTATTCGCGTGTGAGGCCGCCGAAACTGGAGACGTCGACGACGCCGGGCACACTGCGGAAGGCTTTTTCGAGCTGCCAGTCCTGGATGCTCTTCAACTGCATGTTGTCGATGGAAGGATTGGTGCTCTTGAGGGTGTACCAGTAGATCTGGCCGACGGGGCTCCAATCGGTGCCGATCTGGGGCTGCAGACCGGTCGGGAGCGTGACCTGGCTGAGGCGCTCGAGGACTTTTTCGCGGTTCCAGTCGTCTTCGCTTTCGTCGTCGAAGATCATGGTGACGCTGGAGAGGCCGGCGAGGGTGGTGGAGCGAAGGTGGGTCATGTGGGGAATGCCCGCCATGCCGTTTTCGAGGGGAACGGTTACCTGCTGCTCGACGTCTTCAGCGGAGCGGCCGGGCCACTGTGTGATGACGGTGACATAGTTATTCGCAACGTCAGGGTAGGCTTCGACGGGGAGGTTATGGAAGGAGATTGCTCCCCAACCGAACAGCAACAACGCCGCAACCAGTACAATGAAGCGGTTGTTTAGTGCGAAATCCACCAAACCCTTGATCATTGCTGCTCCGCCGCGTTCTCGAGGTCGAGCGCGTTGTTGACTACCTGTTCGCCTTGCTGGATGCCGGCGGTGATTTCGAGGAGATTGCCGGGAAGGGTATCTCCGGCTTTCACGAGCACGCGTTTGAAAGCACCGTTGCCTGAGGGCTCGAAGACGTAGGAGCGATCGTGAAGCTGGAGGACAGCGGTGGAGGGGATAACGGTGTGCATGTCGGCACGTGAACCTTCAAGGATTGCGGTGGCGAACATGCCGATGCGGAGGAGATGCTGAGGGTTTTCCACCTGGATGCGGACCTTGGCGGTGCGCAGGGTGGGGTCCAGTTGGGCACCGATGTCGCTGATGGTTCCGGAGAAGGTTTTGCCGGGGAAGGCATTCAGGGTGATGTCGGCGTGCTGGCCGAGATGGACGTTGGCGAGGTCGTTTTCGTAGACGTCGCAGATGACCCAGACGTGGGAGAGGTCGGCGATGGTGAGCGAGCCGGCGGCTCCGGCGTAGGTGATGCCGGCGGCACCGGCGGCGGTGACGTTTTGCGCGGTGACGACGCCGCTTGTGGGTGCGTAGATGCGAACGTTTTCGCTGGGGTGATTTTTATCGACGCCGAGAATCTTGAGTTGTTGTTCGGCGGAGGTGAGGTCAGCCTTGGCGTTGTCCTCGCCGTCCTGTGCGGCTTCCTGCTGCGACTTGGGAATTGCACCCTTGTCCAGAAGGAGGTTGTCGCGATTGAGGGTGACGGAGGCCAGGTGCTCGTCGTTTACGGCTTTGAGATAGCCGTTGAAGGCGGTGGAGACGTCGGGGCTTTGGACCTCCATGACGAGTTGACCCTTGCGGACGGTGTCGCCGAGGCCAACGTGAAGGGCGACAACGCGGCCATTGGCGAGAGAGAGGACGGGGATCTCGCGGGAGACGTCGGGATTGACCGAGCCGGTGACCTGGAGTTTGCTGCGGACGGCCTGTGTGGACGCCTGTACGAGAGAGAAGCGGCCGGCGGCATCGACGTGGACGATGTTCGAGCCACCGACTTCCTCGACCTGCGCAGCGGGCGGAGCTTCTGCGGATTGGGGAGCCGCCTCATGTTTGCAACCCGCAAGGCTGACTGCGAGCAACAGGAGAGGGGCAGCGATGAGATGCGCCGCGGCCGTACTCTGCCTGGAACGGCCTTGGTCTTGCTGGAATTTCAGCGTCATTGTCATAGATTTCGGGAGTTCATGCATGTGGCTACTGGACAAAAAACAATCACTTTCAGGGTAATTCATTTGGAATGTGACTCGACAGCGGGGCTGTCGATCTTACGATTGCGACAACTATCTTTCGATAAGACTCGTTGAGCGTGCGCGAATTTGCGGATACTGAAGGAAGCAATGGAATCGGCAATCAAAGGGATGAAAGGGATGAAAAGCAGAGCCTTCCGACTAGGATCCGGGTTGGTGGGGATTGCACTGATTGGGTATCTGGACCTGCGGCTGAGCGAATCGATTCCGCTGGCCTTGCTATACCTGGCTCCCATAGTTGTGATGAGTACGGCGTTGCGTCGCTGGCAGATTCCATTGCTAGGCGGGTTGTGCGCGGCGGTGGTTGAATCTGCTAATGGTTATCCGTGGACACTGCGGGACGGGATTGCGCGCGACTCCTTATATTTTTTCGCTTATACGGCGGCGGGCTTGTATGTGTCAGAGGTTTTGACGCGCCGAGCGACCGAAGAGTCGCATTTAGATGAGCTTGAATCGGAGATTGACGCACGGCGCGGAGCTGAGGAGCAGCTAAGGCTGGTGGTGGCGAACTCTTCGATCGCAATTATCACCTCGGATGAGACGGGAACGATTCTTCAGGCAAACGATGCAGCGGAACGAATGTTTGCGGGTGATGGCGCGTCAGGGACTGAGCGGCTGGAGGGGGCGTCCCTGAATGACTTTATACCGTCGCTGGCGCGGGTGCAGATTCAGCGCCAGGGGTGGGAGCGTTTGAAGACGATGCTCCAGTGCCAGGCATTGCGGGCGACGCAGGATCCGTTTCTGGCGGATGTGTGGGTCTCGTCCTATAGCACATCGCGTGGAGGCAGGCTGACGGCGATGATCATTGATGCGTCGACAGAGGTGCGGGATCGCGAAGAGGCGAACCTGGAGCAGGTGCTGGTGGGTTCGAGGCTGGCCGTCGGGGCACTGTTTCACGAGATTAGAAATATTTGCGCAGCGATTGCGGTAGTCCAGCAGAATCTGCGGGCGACGTTTGTGGTGGACGAGCCGTCTGAGGATTTTGAAGCGTTGCGGCAGTTAGTGACCGCGCTGGAGCGGATGGCGTCGCTGGAGCTTTCCCTGGCGCGTCGGCAGCCGACGAAGCTGCGGTTGGAGAGTTTTCTGAGGGAGCTGCGGATTATTTTGACTCCGTCGCTGCGCGAGTCGGGGATTGCGCTGGGATGGTCTGTGGACGACGATTTGCCAGAGGTTTGGGCGGATCAGCAGAGTTTGCTGCAGGTGTTTTTGAACCTGGTGCGCAATGCGGAGAGGGCGCTGGCTCCGGTGGATTCCGCGCGGCTGGAGCTGCGGGCGATGCAGGTGGATGGCCTGGTGCAGGTGAGGGTGTCGGATAACGGGCCTGGGGTGCGAGATCCGGCGAGCTTGTTTCGGCCATTCGGGGGTGGATCGTCTAGCTCGGGGCTGGGACTGTATCTGTCGCGTGCGATGATGCTGAGCTTTCACGGGAACCTGGCCTACCAGCCAGGAGCTTCGGGTGCGACGTTTGTGGTGGAGATGATTCCTGTTGAGGTGGATGTATGAGAGCCAAGGGCGAGCAAGAGGTGATTCGGCTGTTGCTGGTGGACGATCACACGTTGTTTCGGGAGAGCTTGCGGCGGCTGCTGGAGGGCGAGCCGGGCGTGGAGATCATCGGCGACTTTGCGAATGCTGAGGACGCCTTGGCTGCGGTGCGCGAAGGCCTGGAGTTTGATGCGGCATTGGTCGATTACGAATTGGAGGGAACAGGCGGAGGCAACGGACTCGACCTGGTGCGCGACGTGCGTGTTCTGAAGCCTGATGCGCGGGTGTTGATGGTGACGGCGGGGATGGGTTCGGCCGATTTAATGAGGGCGGTTACGGAGTTGAATGCCGGGATATTTCTGAAGACGGAACCGACGGTTGAGTTGATGCTGGCGATTCAACGCACGGCGAAAGGGGAGCGGTGGATCTCGTCGCGCGCGTCGCTGGCTCTGATTGCGTCCGGTGGATTAGCGGTGGGAAAGGAGCGGCCGGTTGCGGAACGGCTGAGTGGGCGGGAGTCGGAGGTTTTGCGTGGAGTGCTGGAAGGGCAGAGCAATAAGGAGATTGGGGCGCAATTGGAAATAACGGAGAGCTCGGTGAAAGCCGTGTTGCAGAAGCTGTTTGAGCGGGCGGGAGTGCGGAGCCGGTCGCAGCTTGTCCGGTATGCGATTGAGACGCAGATTGAGCCGCGATAACCACAGAAACCGTGGGCTATACTTATGGTTATAGGTGATCTGGTGCATGCCCTCTGAGCCGTTTTACGACCCGGCAAAGTCTTATCTGGACAATTTTGAGCGCGGCCCATTTGGCCTCTTCGCCGATACCTCTCCTATTTCCCAAGCCACACAGCCAAAACATCAATTTCTCGGACACCCGGTGTTTGCGCCGTTCGGCATTCCTGCGGGACCGCTGATCAACGGGAAATATGTGAAGGCGGCGTTGGACATGGGATTCGACATCCCGGTGTACAAGACGGTGAGGACGAAGGAGTATGCGTGCCATCCTTGGCCGAATGTGCTGGCGGTGAAGGTAGAGGGAGAGCTGGCTCCGGATCGGACGCTGGTTGCGAGCGAGGACTACAGCGAGCCGCTATCGATTACGAATTCGTTTGGCGTGCCGTCAATGGACCCAGAGTTTTGGCAGAGGGATATGGCGGAGGTCGCGGCATACGCGCGGCCTGGGCAGGTGGTGGTGGGAAGCTTTCAGGGGACGCTGCCGGAGAACGGTCGGGTGGCGGATTACATACAGGATTTTGTGCTGGGAGCTCGGCTGGTGAAAGAGACGGGTGTGCCGGTGATCGAGGTGAACTTGAGCTGTCCAAACGAAGGGACGGCGAATTTGTTGTGCTTCGATATTGCTCGTTCGCGGCAGGTGGTGGAGGCGATCAAAGACGAGATTGGCACCGTGCCGCTGGTGATCAAGATGGCGTTTTACAAGGACGAGAAGCGGTTGGAAGAGTTTTTGCGCGAAGTCGGCAGGACAGTGGATGGGATTGCGGCGATCAATACGATTTCGGCGGAGATCGTGGACGAGGATGGACAGCAGGCGCTGCCGGGTGAGGGGCGGCTGCGGAGTGGAGTGTGTGGGAGTTCGGTGAAGTGGGCGGGTGTCGCGATGGCTTCGAAGCTGGCGCGGATACGCGGCGAGTTGGGGCAGACGTTTACGATCGTGGGCGTGGGCGGAGCTGGGAGGCCGGAGGCGTTCGATGAATATCGCCGGGCTGGGGCGGATGTGGTGATGTCGGCTACTGCGGCGATGTGGCATCCAGAGCTTGCGCAAGAGATCAAGGAGCGGGCGCATGAGTTATGAGGCACGAAGCCGCGAGATTGCGGAGGCGTTGATTGCGATTGAGGGCGTGGGCTTTCGGCCAGCAGCGCCGATCACGTTCAAGTCGGGCATCAAGTCTCCGGTGTACTGCGACAATCGGCGATTTCCTTTCTGGCCGGAGCAGTGGGCGAAGGTGATTCGGGGCTTTGAGGGATTGATTGCTGAGCGCGGTATTGCGGTGGATGTTGTGGGTGGCGTTGAGGCTGCGGGGATTCCACATAGCGCAGCGTTAGGGTTTTCGATGCGGATGCCTTCCGTGTTCATACGCAAAGAGGCGAAAGAGCATGGCACGAAGAAACGCGTTGAGGGCGGCGACGTTACGGGCAAGCGCGTGGTGCTGGTAGAAGATTTGGTGACGACTGGCGGGAGCAGCATTGCGGCGATCGAAGCGCTGAGGGAAGAGGGTGCGGTGGTCAGTGACTGCCTCGCGATCATCAGCTATGACTTTCCGGAGGCCGTGGAGTTGTTTGCGCAGTCGGGCGTGCGGCTGCATGCGACGACGACGTTTCCCGTAGTGCTGGAGCGCGCTGTGAAACGGGGGATGATCGATGAGGCGGAGGCGGCGATTGTTCGCGACTGGCTCGATGAGCCACGCTCCTGGGCGAAGCGGCATGGGTTTGAATAGAGGACTATGAGCGCAGCGAGGGACAAGTTCGAGCGGAGAGCGGATGCGGTGGGCTCGCTGTTGTGTGTGGGATTAGATCCTGAGGTTGACCGGATCCCGGCGCGCTTCAAGAGCGAGGAGTGGCCGCTGTTTGCGTTCAATCGCTGGATTATCGAACAGACACATTCGTATGCTGTTGCTTACAAGCCGAACATGGCGTTCTATGAAGCACGGGGAACGCAGGGGTTGCGAGAGCTTGAGCTGACGATGGAGTATCTGCGTGGCGAGCATCCGCAGGTGTTTACGATCTGCGATGCGAAGCGCGGGGATATCGGGAATACGAATCGCGGGTATGTGGCCTCGATCTTCGACGCGATGGGTTTTGATTCGGTCACGCTGCATCCTTACCTGGGGCGAGAGGCGCTGGAGCCGTTTCTGGATCGACAGGACAAGGTGAGCATTGTGTTGTGCCGGACATCGAATCCTGGTGCGGGAGAGTTTCAGGATTTGGACTGCAAGGGTCGGCCGTTGTGGGAGAGCGTGGCGGCGCGTGTGAGTGCGGATTGGAATGCTGCGGGCAATTGCATGTTCGTGGTGGGAGCGACGTATCCAGAAGAGATGCGACGGATTCGTGCGATTGCTCCGGAGATTCCATTTTTGGTTCCGGGAGTTGGAGCGCAGGGCGGTGATGTAGCGGCTGTGGTGTCTGCGGGATTGGACGCTCGGGGCAAGGGATTGCTGATCAGTAGCTCGAGGGAGATCGTGTTCAACGATGATCCAGCGAGGGCAGCGCGAGATCTTCGGGATGAGATTAACGCAGCGCGAGAGGCGGCCCATGCTTCGTCTTGAAGGGAAGATCGCGAATCATGATCGGGTATTTGAGGGTGCGGTTGAGATCAACACCGAGACCGGTTTGATTGAGCACGTGGGGACACGGACGGGCGAGAGCGATCTTGATCTCGATGGGCAGATTATCTTTCCAGGGTTCGGAGATTTGCATATTCACGCTCGCGATGACGTGAGCAAGACACAGATTTACAAGGAAGATTTTGCGACGATCTCTGCGGCTTCGATTCATGGTGGTGTGACGCATGTTGCGGATATGCCGAACAACCCGGTGGCTCCTGTGGACGATGAACGTTATGAGGCTAAAGAGCTATTGACGGCGGTGTCGGCGGTGCATGTGACGCTGTACGCGGGGATTGGGCCGGAGACAAATCCGCTACGGCGGCACGTGCCTTACAAGGCATTCATGGGGCCGTCGGTGGGGGATCTGTTTTTTGCTTCGCAGGAGCAGCTTGAAGGAGTGATTGCAAAGTATCGCGGGAAGAACGTGAGCTTCCACTGCGAAGATCCTGTGATTCTGCGCGAGAGCACGGGGGAGGCGACGCATGAGCAGCGTCGTCCGGCGCGGGCCGAGATCGCGGCAACGGATTTTGCGCTTTATTTGATTGAGCGATATGAGCTTGTAGGGAAACTTTGTCACTATTCGACGAAGGGCGGCCTGGAAAAGATTGCTGCTGCGAAGGCGAGGGGAGTACGTGTGACAGCCGAGGCCACGCCGCATCACCTGTTCTTTGATGACTCGATGCTGACGGACGAGAATCGGCTTTGGTTGCAGATGAATCCACCGCTGCGCGGGCCGGCGGATCGGCTGTCGTTGATTGAGGCGCTGCGCACGGGGCTGGTGGATTATATTGCGACCGACCATGCTCCACACACGATCGAAGAGAAGATGGAGGGTATCAGCGGGGTACCCCATCTGGATACGTATGGAGCGTTTGCCACGTGGCTGATGGCGAAGCATGGGTTCTCTGCACAGGATATTGCGCGGGTGTGTGCGTGGAATCCTGGAAAGTTTGTGAATGAGTTTTTGCCGGAGGGATTTGGTAAGGGATATGGGGCGATTGAGCCGGGATATGTCGGTTCACTCACGATTCTCGATCCCAATGCGCCGTTTGTGGTGAGGCGCGAAGAGATGAAGACAAAGTGCGGCTGGAGTCCGTTTGAGAGATTTACGATGCCTGGTCGTGTGACGTACAGCGTAGTAAGAGGGCGGGTTTACCCGGCAAGTTGAGGGAGTGTTCGTCGCGATGGAGAAGCTCAAGCACGTAATCAGCGCAAAGCAGTTCAAGGATCCGGAGTTTTTGTTGTGGCTGTTTGAGTCGGCGCACCAGATGGAACGAGATGATGTTTTTCGCGCGTTGACAGACCCGTTGCGCGGGCGGATTTTGGCTACATTATTTTTTGAGCCGAGCACGCGTACGAGGTTTTCGTTCGAAGCGGCCATGCAGAAGTTGGGCGGGGGCGTGCTGACGGCGGAGAATGCTCGTGCGAATTCGTCGGCCACCAAGGGCGAGACGATCAGCGACACGGTTCGGGTGGTGAGTGGATATGCCGATGCCATTGCGATTCGCCACTATGAGCCCGGGACGGCAGAGGCCGCTGCCAGGATCTCTCCGGTGCCGATTATTAATGCGGGCGATGGGGCGGGAGAACATCCGACGCAGGCGTTGGCGGATATGTACACGATCAAGAAAGAACTAGGGCGGCTGAGTGGACTGCGGGTTACGTTGGTTGGTGATCTGCTCAATGGCCGGACCATCCATTCATTGCTGCCACTGCTTTGCCTCTATCCCGGCGTGACGATCGATCTGATTTCGCCTTGGCAGTTGCGCCTGCCCCTAGCGTATCGGGAGTATCTGATGGAAAAGGGAGTCGCATTCCAAGAGGGAGAAAAGCTGGAAGGTGTGATTGAGCAGGCGGATGTTGCGTACATCACGCGTGTGCAAAGCGAGCGGTTTGCTTCTAAAGAGGAGTATGACGCGGTGAAGAATGTGTATGTGATCAGCGCCGAGATCGCTGATCGGTTGAAGCCGGACTCGATCATCATGCATGCGCTGCCGCGGATCAATGAGATCTCACCGGAGGTAGACGCGAACGCCAGGGCGGCTTACTTCCGACAGGCGAAGAATGCTCTGTATATCCGGATGGCGCTGCTTAAGTACTTGCTGGCTTAGGTGGAAGTTATTAGAACTCTCTTCTCAACATGCGATTGCTTCTCCCGATGGAAATGTGCGGCGGTATGGTTATTAGATCGGTTGGGCGTTGACGAGCTTTAGTGTGATGGGTTCTGTTCCATTCAGATCATTTTTCCTTCTTCGAGGTGCTTCTCAAGACGTCACGTCTGAGCGGGACATCTTTCAGTGCTCAAGTCGTCGCGTGTAGAACGCATCCGGAGCTGCACTGACGAGCCACTTCTAGGGGACTGCTCAAAGCGACAGAGACCCTTCTGCATGTGCCGTTCTGTGTGCCAGCTTTGAGTCGCATACTCGGACGAGTGTAACGGGAGCAGGGCTAGACCATGTCCTTGCCTCTTAGCCGTCGCCACCCCTTTAGAGTCGCTCACAGCCGAATGCAGGTTTTCGACGAAGAATGGGCTCCTAAGGATAATGAAACGATGCGCATGGATGTAATCTTTTATTTCGTTTTATAATTCAGGTCTCCTGCCTCCTTGAGGAGAGCTGTAATCCTAACTCTTGCGATGGAAAAGGCGGTAAGGATGACCGAAGGATCGCACGTTGTGCTCACGCGGTCGATGGAGCGTGGACAACCCGGGTACAACGCTCTGTTGCTTTGCGTCGCGGGTCTTGGCGGGCTGTTGTATGGCGTGGACGTTGGGATTATTGGTGGGGCTCTGCCGTATCTTGAATCGACGTCTGGACTGAATGCGGCACAGCTATCGGTGATTGTTGCGGCGGTGCTGTTAGGGAGCGTGATCTCTACGATTTTTGCCGGATTGATGGCTGACTGGCTCGGACGTAAGCCCATGATGACGCTGAGTGCGTTGATCTTTGTAATCAGCATTCCGCTGATCGCTCTTTCCCATGGGTATGGGCCGCTATTCCTTGGGAGGTTGCTGCAGGGGATCAGTGGGGGATTTATCGGAGTGGTGGTGCCTCTGTATCTGGCGGAATGTTTGACGTCGTCCAACCGCGGCAGAGGGACCGGCATCTTTCAATGGCTGCTCACGTTTGGGATCGTGGCCGCGGCGCTGATTGGGATCTATTACAGCTATCGCGTGCAGGCTGTGGCGGCAACAGCGACTAGGGATGCGATTTTCCAGGTGAAAGACCAGGCATGGCGGCACATCTTCTGGATCTCCCTGCCCCCTGGAATTCTGTTCATGATTGGTAGTTTGTTTGTTGGAGAGTCTCCGCGCTGGCTGTATCGGAAGGGGAGGTCACAGCAGGCACTGGCGGCTCTGCAACGAACGCGGGGTGTGACGAAAGCGGAGGTGGAATTCGCCGAAATGCAGGCTGTTTCGGAGCACCACGAAGCGAGGGAGGGAGGCGCTGACTCTCTGCTGCGGCGCAAGTACGTGATCCCATTTTTGTTGGCCTGCGTAATTCTGTTTTGCAATACGGCGACGGGCGTGAATTCGATCATTGGGTACAACACGAGCATTCTTTTACAGAGCGGGCTGTCGGACCTGGTGTCGCATTGGGGATATGTGTTGTTTACGACGGTGAACTTCCTGATGACCATTGTGGGCATGCTGCTGGTGGATCGGAAGGGCAGGAAGTTCTTGCTGATCGTGGGCAGCACGGGACTGATGCTGTCGTTGATCGTGATTGGGAGCTTGTTCTGGCGTGCGGAGCGGTCGGACAGGGAGTGTCGGGCGGCGGTGCAGTCGATGGTTGGGCCGCAACAGGACCTTACATTGAATTTCAATCCGAAGGAGGCTGCGCGGGTGCTTTCCGCCAGCGGGTACACGGGTGTGGGGTCCATTGCAGATCACGCATCGCTCGCGGTGATCTATTCGTATGGCGGGTTTACGGGAGAGACCACGTACGTGCGCAGCGACAATGCTGGCGCAACGCAAATTCACATTACGCGAGAGGGAAGTGTGCCTTCGAATGCAGTCGAGGCGTTCTTCAAGAATCCATTCGCAAACTTGAAGGCCGCGCAGACGGCACCGCTGAAGATTGAGCGAGCCCGCATTGGACGGGTTCCAAGTGCTCGACACGGCTCGATGGTAGCCCTGGCGCTGTTTTCCTTCATCGCGTTCTTTGCGGTCGGACCGGGTGTTTGTGTGTGGTTGGCGCTCTCGGAATTGATGCCGACGAGAATCCGCTCGGTCGGGATGAGTATTGCGTTGGTGATTAATCAGTTGGTGTCGACGACGTTGGCGGTTGTTTTTCTTCCCGTGGCGAGCAGATATGGCTATTCCATGATGTTCTTTTTATTCGCCGGATTTACGGTGATCTATCTCGTGACGGCGACGTTCTTTTTGCCGGAGACCAAGGGGAAGACGCTGGAAGAGATTGAAGTCCATTTTGAAGGATCCGCAGTAAGGGAGTGAGTAGAGATATGACCAAGCAACGATTTTGTAGGACCGCGCTGCGGCTGGTGAAGGTTACTGCGGTAGCAGCCATATGCGCGGTATGGTTGTGCCAGGCAGTAGGGCAGACGGTGGACAGCTCTCACGATCGCGATCCGCGCACGTGGCTGCGGAAGGTGCGCATTGCCGCTTATTCGCTGAATAAAAACAACGCGACCGAGATTGTCGAGGAGGCGACCAGAGATGGCGTTTACGGGATCGAGGTGGATAACGATATTACGGGACGTTATGAGAGTCTGCTCGACCCAACGGAGAAACTGGAGGCGATTCGTGCAGTAAGTGCAAAGGCACATAGGCAGAAGAATAAGACCTTCGTTTATATTGCGGGGCTGGAGTGTATCTCGGCCAATGATTCGGCGGCGCATACGCTGGCGAAAGATCATCCGGAGTGGCTACAGCGCAAGATTACGGGGCAGCCGGCGGTCTTCGGGACGGCATCTGCGTTTTGGATCAGCAAAGGCGAAGAAGACGCGTGGGTAAGTCCGTACGCGGAAGACTGGCGGAAGCTATACATGAAGCGCGTCGCGCAAATTGCGACAACGGGTGTGGATGGAATCTATGTCGATATTCCTTATTGGATGACGCACTTTAAGGGGTGGGAAGATAGCTGGGCTAGCTTCGATGACGGAACCGTGGCTGCGTTCAAGAGGAAGACAGGTCTTGACGCGAGGAAGGATATCAAGGTTGGCGATCTTAACGATCCTGGTTTCCAGAAATGGGTTGAATTTCGAATTGATACGATCACAGATTTCATGGCGGACATCCGCAAGACGGCGATTGCAGTGAATCCTGACATTGCCGTAATTCCTGAGATCTATCCCGGAATCGAAAGTGATGGGCCGCGTGTAGGGGCGGATGTGTATCAGTTGTATTCGGTGACGGATGCGGTCGCGCACGAATACGAATTTGGGGAAGGAGATCACACGGCGGCGATGCGGTCACCCTTCGATTGGATCATGTACCAGATCGGGATGCGGAGCTTTCGTGCGTTCGCAGAAGGAAAGCCGACGTGGATGCTGAACTACTCTTGGGACGGTGCTCCGCACGTCAAGCCAGCCGATGCCATGAAAACAATGATGAGCTCTGAACTAATGGCCGGCACGAATGTTTGGGATGCAAGCGGACATGTCATGTCGGGATCGAACGACGTGGCAGAACGGCGCACAATGTACGCGTGGATTGAGGCGCATGAGGATATTTTCGGCGCGAAGCAGCAACAACTCGGCGACGTGGGAGTGTACTTTTCGGACGCGACGCGGATACGGTATGCGGACGAGTTTGTAAACTCCTATCGCGGGGCACTCTTGGTGCTTCTACAGTCACATAGGGAGTTTCAAATTGTGACTCCTCGAACGCTCAATGCGTTTCGAGGAAAGACGCTGGTGCTACCGGATGTGCGAGTGCTGGATGAGAAAGAGATCGCGACAATCCATCGCTTCGCCGCGCGGGGCGGTCGTGTGGTGATCGATGGAGCTTCCAATAGCGGGCTAGGCGATCTTGATGGTGCGGTGCGGCTGCAGGACGATCCGGCCAGAGCGTATCTCGCAAATGCCGAACGCGATTTAGCGAGCGCACGTCCGGACGAGCAGACGACCTTCCTGCAGGCGGTAGGATCCGCCGGCGACACTGCAGTGCAAGTTCACGCTGCGAAGGACGTGGTCGCACATGCGATGCAAATCAGGGGGAAGATATATCTCTTCGTTTCAAGCTTCACTGGGATCAAGCCGGGAGTCGAACTCACACCGACGACTCAGACAGATGTGAGCGTTACTGTTCCGATTTCACTGGGATCGACGATGCATGTGCTGCCATTCCTTGGAACCGAGACCGTGGTGCATGGAACGCGGGCCGGTGAGCGTGAGTCGTTTGCTGTGCCGGCATTGGACCGTGGTATGGTCGCATGGTTCCGATGAGATTGCGCCTTCGCGAAGGACTCTGCATTGGTTGACAGTGCAAAGGGACCCGCTTATAGTCCATAGCAATTCAACGGAGCGGCGACATACGAAATAGCTCGAAACTTTCGAAACGAGGCGTTCATGACGTTCAAGCAGCGACGGAACAGGAAGGCCGCCTGGCTTTCTGACGGATTCTTGTTGCTGGTGGTTGCGGCGCTAAGCTCCGGACTCTGGACCTCGGCCCAACAGCAGACCGCGAAGGCTCTGGATCAAAACTCCACCGTGCAGACATCCGGTGGAGGGTCGGCGACTGCTGGTTCCTTCGCACCGGTGCTGGATGACCAGAGGCGGCCGATCACTGCAGGCGGCTTCGTCAAAGAAGGGCCGAGGATTTTTGCGGATAGATCGAAGCAGTCTGGCTTGACCCAATGGCGGCACATAATGGGGACTCCCGAGAAGACGTTCATCATCGAAACAAATGGTTCCGGCGTATGTCTGTTGGATTACGACCACGATGGTTGGCTAGATATCTACCTAGTGAACGGCTCCACGTTTGACGCGCTGGCAGGGAAAGGACCGGCGCCACATGCGGCACTGTTTCATAACAATCACGATGGCACGTTTACCAACGTGGCGACCATTGCCGGGGTGGAGAACGATCGTTGGGGATTTGGGTGCGCCGTAGGTGATTTCGACAACGATGGATGGCCCGATCTATACGTGACAAACTTTGGGAAGAATCGACTCTACCGGAACAATCAT